>Ga0115000_10000081_pt1 | contig 80069 bp, 82 predicted proteins | sample ArcticOcean_MG_C_6_FD_89690 | JGI IMG/M metagenome (GOLD analysis project Ga0115000, IMG submission 89690) | Marine microbial communities from western Arctic Ocean - ArcticOcean_MG_CB8_128 | ecosystem: Environmental > Aquatic > Marine > Oceanic | place: Arctic Ocean: Canada Basin | collected... | reverse complement strand
TGGCCCGCACGTCGTAGCCCGCGTCCAGGGCCGCCATACGGCCGAGGTCGCCCGACTGTTCGCTCACCTGCGAGCTGGTACCCCACACGACATCGTCCACGTCGGCGGTGTCGAAGCCGTTGCGGTCGCGCAACGCCTCGAGGACGGTGCGAGCGAGATGCTGCGGATGCAGGTGGGCGAGAGCGCCCTTCCCCTGCTTGCCGATCCCACGAGGAGTTCGACATGCGTCAATAATAAATGCGTCAGCCATCCCGCCAACCTACTTACTGGGGTCAGACACCCGCACTTTCTCGGGTGTCGGCGGAGAAAGTGCGGGTGTCTGACCCCACGCGGTTTCTTTAGTCGATGCCTTCGAAGTTGGGGGCGCGCTTTTCGGCGAAGGCGGTCATGGCTTCGATGTTGGCGGGGGCTCCCATGAGGACGGCGAACTCGCCGTTCTCGCGTTCGTGGGCTTCGTGGAGCAGGGGCTGGATCGGCCCCACGATCGTGCGCTTGCACGCCTTGAGGGAGCTGATTGGTCGTGAAGCAAGCGTGCGGGCGTGGTCCATGGTGACGTTCATGAGGTCGCCGGGAGCGCAGACCTTGAACGCGAGGCCCATCTCCTTGCACTCGTCGGCGGTGAGCCATTCGGCGCTCATGAGTGCCCATGTCGCGTTCTGGCGGCCGATCAACGACGGGAAGGTCACGCTGCTGGCGAGTTCAGGGGCCACGCCCAGTGTGGTGAACGGGCACTTCAGGCGAGCCCCGCTCGACATGAACACGAGGTCAGAGACACCAAGGATTGTGGCGCCGAAGCCAAGACCCATGCCGTTGACCGCAAGCACGAGCGGCTTGGGGAAATCGATGAGCACCTTGGTGAGGCCGGCGAAGCCGTGTTTGGCCTCGATCTTCTCGCCCATCGCCATCCGGCCCATCTCGATCACGTCTTGGCCAGCCGAGAAGGAGTCGCCGCTACCAGTGAGCACAACAACGGCCACCGTCGGATCGTCTTGCGCGCCGAGGAAGGCCTCGGTCGTGGCGTCCCACATGGCAACGCTCATGGCGTTCTTGGCTTCCGAGCGCTGCAACGTGATGGTGCGGACCCGACCGTCGTTTGTGACTTCGATCATCCGGTCACCATAGAACGGACCTGCCAGGATGCCGAGATGAGAGTGATCGTGGCCGGAGTAGATATTGGTGGACTGACGGCGGCCCTCTGCCTGCAACGCGACGGCCACGAAGTCGAGTTGATTGAGCGAGCATCGGGGTTCGGTGAGGTCGGAGCGGGAGTGCAGGTGTCGCCCAATGCCGCCCGAGTGCTGGCCCATGTCGGCCTCGCGCCCCGGCTTGATGAGGTCGGCATCGCGCCCGACAACATCCACATTCGACGCTGGGAAGACGACACTCTGCTGCTCGACAACCCGATGGGCCCATCAGCATGCCGCTCGGCACTACGGATTCCCGTCCTACAACCTCTACCGGCCCGACCTGATCGGCATGCTCGCCGAAGCGGCTCGGTCGATTCCGGCTCGGTTCGGTGCTCGGGTCGTGGCGGCCGAGTCTGGAGCGAGCGGAGCGCCGGTCGAGTTGGCCGCCGGCACCCGGCTGGGAGCTGACCTGGTCATCGGCGCTGACGGTGTGCACTCGGCAGTGCGGACATCGGTCTTCGGACCCGAGACGACACGCTTCAGCGGTTACGTCGCCTATCGAGCGCTGGTCCCGGCTTCGGCCGTGCCGGACTTCCCGTCGGTCGTCACCATTCGCGTGGGGCCCGACCGCCACATCGTCACGTACTTCGTGGGGGAAGGGCGACGGTTCCTCAACATTGTCGGCATTGTCCCGGAGGCGACCTGGGAAGTTGAGTCGTGGACCGAACCCGGCGAGCTGACCGATCTCCAGGCTGAGTTTGCCGCCTGGTCGCCGGCGGTGGCCGAGATTCTGTCGAAGGTTGACCGTCCGGTGTTTCGTTGGGCGCTGCACGATCGAGAGGAGCTCCCGAGCTGGACGACGGGAAACGTCGCCCTGCTCGGAGATGCCTGCCACCCGATGCTTCCCTTCATGGGACAGGGCGCTTGCCAAGCGATCGAAGACTTGATCGTGCTGGCTCGCTCAGTCACCAGAAGCAGTGACCTCGCGTCCGGGTTGGCGCAATACGAGTCGATTCGAAAGCCGCGGGCCACCCGTATCCAGAACAGTTCGTGGGGCAATCGGGTGACGTATCACCTGCCCGACGGACCCGGGCAGATTGGGCGAGATGAGCTCTACGCCAGCGTCTCCGCTGACGAAGGGCTTTCGATCCTCGACTGGGTCTACGGCCACAACCCGCTCGAAGATTAGGGCAGCGGGAAGTATTCGAACCGCTCGGTGCGTTCGTCGGTGTCGTCGTCGCGAGTGCGAATGCGCACCTGACCGTCTTCAATCTCGAAGTCGATCCGCGTTTCGAGTTCGCCCTGTGTGTAGGTGGACTCGACGCCGTCGATATCCGGGCCGGCTTCGTCGAGGATCCAACCTGCGGCGGGTATCGCCGATACCAGCACAAGCTGGCAGCCCGTCCACTCCACGACAGTCGTTCCGACGCCGGTCACCGCGTACGGGTAGGTCTGCGAGGCCGGCACGGTGGCGCTGGTATCGGGCACAGTCGTGGCCGGCAGGCTCGTGGAGGGAACGGTGGTGGTGGGGACCGTCACCGGGGGAGCAGTCGTGCTCGGGACCGAGTTCTCGAGGGAGACCACATCACCGCGAGGGGAGTGGTAATCGCGATCGAGGGTCAGGCCCTCGGAGATCTGGCGAGGTGTGAAGTGTGGCTCGAACGCCCCGACGGTTCTCAGCCGGTGGTCGGCACTGCGGTGGTGGCGCTCACTCGAAGCTGAGGGTTTCGCGACCGGGCGGAGACCCGTTTGCGCTGCGGTGCGCAAGTGACCCAGAACCGTCCTTCGCGCCACACGAAACGGTGCAGCACACCCACCGGCCAGCCGTCGCGGGTCGACCAGATGAGCGAACACTCGGTTTGGGCGCCGTAGAGCTCTTCCTGTTTGACCGGGTCGACACCGAAGGCCGAGACATCGCTTTAGTCGTCGGCCACGAGCGGCGTCCTACTCGGCCAGGGTGATGTCGAGGTGCAGCCGCTTCAGGCCGCGCAACACGAAGCTCGGCAGGTATTCGTAGGTGTTGTCGTCGTGCAGCGAATACGAGTCGACGCGCGCAACGAGCTTCTCCAAAGCAACAATCGCTTCGAGTCGGGCGAGGTTGGCGCCCACGCAGAAATGGGTGCCGTGCCCGAAGGCGATCTGCTCGCGGAGGTGATCTCGGTCGGGCTGAAGCTCATGGGGGCAGGCGAACTTCTCTTCGTCGCGGTTCGCGGAGGCGAACATGACCACGAGCCGAGATCCCTCAGCAATGTCGATACCCGCCAGCGTGGTGTCTTTTGTGGCGATGCGCGACATGCCCTGGTTGGGGCTGCCCAGCCGGAGGCTCTCCTCAACAACATCGGGAATGCGGCTTGGATCGGCCTTGATCCGCTCCCACTCGCCCTCGGTTTGAGCGATGAGCAACATCATCTCGGTGATGAGCTTGGTGGTGGTTTCATTGCCCGCGACCAGGAGCTGCTGCACGATGCGCACGAGTTCGGGCATGTTGAGCGCTTCGGCATCGCTGCCATCGTCTTCGGCCCCAATGTGTGAGTTGACGAGCGTAGTGAGCAGGTCGTCCTGTGGGTTCTTCTTCCGGTCCTCGAACTGCTCGACGAAAAAGTGCTGCAGTTCGAGCGTGATCTTGGCGCCCTCGATGTATTCCTGCGGGGTGATCGTTGCGCCGATGGTGGAGGTGGCGGCATCGGACCAGCGGCGGAAGTCGGCGTGACGCTCGATGGGAATGTTGAGTGACTTCGCGATCACTCCAACCGGCAGCGGCACGGCAAACGACTCGACGAAGTCGAGCGACGATGGGTCTTCCCATTGGTCGATCAGATCGTCAGCCAGCGCTTCGACGAAGGGCCGGAGCTGCGCCATCTTGCGGGGCGTGAACGCCCGCGACACGAGCCGTCGAAAGCGGCTGTGGTCCGGCGGGTCGTTGTCGAGCAAGGTGCGAGGGCGAGGCAATCCCTGTGCTGCGATGGCTGCGACCTCCTCCAGCACTTCCTCGGGTGCCGGCTGGCGATTACTGCCGAGCTGCGACGAGTAGGTGAGCGGATCACGCAATACCGTCAGTGCATCCTCATGACGCAGAACGACGTAGGCGTCGTTGGCCGGAACCCACAACACGCCTTCGTCACGCATGGCGGCGTAGTGCCCGTGTGGCGCTTGCTGCACCGCAGGGTCGGTGAGGTCGAAGCCATCGGGGGCGTGCGGACAACTCCTCGATTCCATGCGAGCACAATAGGCGGCATTGGTAGTAATTGACCAGACGGTTAATAATGCTCCGTGTCCACACCCGATCCCATTCCGACTCGTGCCTGGGCGGCACTGGCCGTCGGGTCGGCCACGGTGGTGCTCATCATTCTCGACGCCGGGTTCTTGGCGCTCGCGTTCCCGTCGATCGAAGAGTCGTTCGCCGACACGAGCCGAAGCACGCTCGGCTGGGTGTCGTCGGCCTACTTCATCTCGCTGAGTTCGTTCATGCTTGTGGCCGGGTGGATGGGAGACCGCGTCGGTCGGCGACGAGTCTTCTTTGTCGGACTGTGGACGTTTGCGATCGGCGCCCTCCTGACGGCGTCGTCAACATCGGCATGGATGCTGATTGCCTCGCGAGTCGTTCAGGGCCTCGGCGCGGCGGCGCTCACACCGGTCTCCCTTGCCATGGTTCTGCCCCTCTTCCCACAGAGTCGACGGGCGACTGCGGTCGCCATGTGGGGCGTGGCTGGCGCGATGTCGGGCATCGTTGCGCCAACTGCCGGCGCCGTGATGATCGAGTGGTCCGGATGGCGGACCCCCTTCTACGTGTTCGCGCCGCTCGTGCTCGTCGCATGGCTGGTAGGTCGCCGGGTGCTCCCGAACGAGCCGGGTGGCGATCCGGACGGCGTGGTCGATCCGGTCGGGATTGCGGCAGCCACCGTGTCCGTCGCTGCGATCGCGGTCGTCGTGACCAAGAGCGATCAGTGGGGTTTGGCGAGCACCCGTTCGCTCACCGCCCTCGCCGTCGCTGTCATCGCGGCGCCGTTGCTGGTCCATCGAGCGCGAACCCGCACAGGGACACCGCTTGATGTCGACCTCTTTCGCGTGCCGAGCTTTGCGTCCGCCAGCGTGGTGTCGTTTCTGAGCCAAGCGGCCTTCTTCTCGTTCTTCTTCTCCTTGCCCGTCTTCCTGATCGACGTATGGGAGTGGTCGACGCTCGAGACAGGATTGGCGGTGGCTCTCAACCAGGGGTCTGCGGCAATTGTCGGCGTGTGGGCCGGCCGAACGGCAGATCGCAGAGGCTTCGTCGGCGTGGTCGTGTGGGGTGGCGCGCTCGGCGCGATTGGCTACGGCTGGCTCGCCCTCGGGATTGGTCCCGACGTGGATGCATGGCGGGTGCTGTTTCCGGCATTGATCATCGGCGGCGTGGGATCGATGCTCATCGGTACGGTCGTGTCGGCCGCGGCGTTCCACGATGTCGACGACGATCGGCTCGGACGAGCCTCTGGCTCGTATTACGTCACCCGCCGCTTGGGCACCGCCGCCGGAGCCGTGACAGCGGTGGCGATCCTCGGCGACGTGGCCGGCCTCGACTCGGTCGATCGATTCCGTCTGATCTGGGCATTCAGCGCCGTGTGCTATTTCGGCGCCGCGCTGGCGATGTGGTATTCGTATCCGGCCGATGCCGAACGAGCTGTGTCTCGTTGATTAGGTCTCGTTGATTAGGAACCGCTGAGGCGAGCGACCACGGGAGCGAAGTCGTCCATGGCTCGCACGCTCACGGTGACATAGGAGATGCCGAACTCGGACCGGCGTGCTTCGAGCAGGTCGCAGACCTCGTCGAAGGAGCCGATCAATGCATGAGGATGGTCGTCGAACGACTCGACGGGTGCACCAAAACGTTGTGCCATGGCCGCCCTGGCCGTAGCAGCGTCTTCGGTGATCTGGGTGAAGTAGGCGGCGATCTCGAGCTCGATGTCGTCGAACGTCTTTCCGTCCGTGCGCTGGCTCGCTCCTGTGCGGATCCAGGCGACCTTCTGCAGAGTGTGATCCCGCTGGCCACTGCCCACACCTTCGGCACCGAGTTTCCCTGAGGAGTTGTCGAAGTTCAGGCTCACGATGTCGGCCTCGCGACCGGCGATGCCGAGCACCCGCGGCGATCCGCCGCCGATCATGATCGGCGGGCCTCCTTCGCTTGTGGGCTTCGGCACACCTTCGAATCCAACCGCGTGCACGTGGTCGCCGGTGACATTGAGTTGCCCGTCGGCGAAGTGCGCTCGAATGACCTGAAGCGTCTCTTCCATACGGTCGATCCGGATGCCCGGTCGGTCGAACGGGATACCGATCGCGTCGTACTCGTTGGCCAGCCAACCGCAGCCAAGACCAACCTCGAGTCGCCCGTCGGACAACACATCGAGCGTGGCGAGCTCCTTCGCGAACACAACCGGGTTGCGGTAGTCAGTGCAGAACACTCGGCATCCCACCGTGATGGTCGAAGTAGCGGCCGCCGCGGCCGCGATCGCGGGCACGGCGGCGAAGTCCTGGACGCCGTGGTTGGTTGGATCGAGCGCGGGACCGGGACCAATGTGGTGGTCGGCTGTATGGAAGGTGCTGTAGCCGAGCTGCTCAGCGCGTTGTGCCTGCTCCCGCCAGTCCCGCGCCGACGATGCGGCGTAGGACTGGACGGCAAAGCGGAACGGCTTGACCATGTCAGGTGCTGATGATGGTGACGACACCGGTGTCGCCGTTGACCTCGATGGTCGCTCCGTCGGGGATCCGTGAGGTGGCGTCGGTGGCCGAGACAACACACGGCAACCCGAGCTCGCGGCTCACGATCACGGCGTGGCTGATCTGGCCACCGACGTTGACGACAACGCCGCCAGCGGTCATGAACAGTGGAGTCCACGACGGGTCGGTGAACGGCGCGACGAGAATGTCGCCCGGCTCGAGAGCGAACGGATCGGCCGGATCAAGAACGACTCGGGCCGTGCCCGTGACAACGCCCGGTGAGCCGGAGATGCCTGCGACTTCGGAGCCAGCAGCCTCCGCAGCGGCGCCGGTGTCGGACTTACGAGCCCACTCACTCAGTGGCGGAACGTTGCCGTCCTTGATGATGAACGGCGCTTCGAGGTCCCACAGAGCGGCGTACTCGGCGGCGCGTGCCGCCAGCGTGTCGGTGAACGACGCGGCGTCGGCGGCGAACGCGTCGAGCTCGGGCTCAAGGAGCATGAAGATGTGGCCGGCGTCGGCGATGTTGCCCGCTTCGGCGTGGCGGCGACCGAGCTCACGAGCAACCATTCGGCCTTCGTGGACGACCTTCACGATCGTGGTTTTGGTGCGCTCGCGGTAGGCCATCATGTTGCCGGCGACAAGTGCGCCCTCGACCATGCCTGCGAGTTCCTCCATGTCGGCAACCTTGGCTCGCACCTCGGCGGTGACGACCTCGCGCTGCGCAGCGACGGCGTCGTGGCGGACATGGGGTGACTCTTCGTCGGTCTGGAAACGCACCCGGTCGAGCGCCGCGACGGCCAGCTCGGGGCGCGTTTCCCACGAGTCAGCGTGGATGTCCCACTCGTTGGGGCCGCGGGAGCCGAACTCGGCGATGAAGGCGTCCCAGTCGCTGACGAGGTCGGCGGCTTCGGCCGATCCATCAGCACGGACACGATCGATGACACCGTCGTTGCCGGCGTCGAAGATGGCAGTGAGGGCGGCGTTCGATCGGATCTTGCGAGACATTGCCCACAGCGCGTAACTCGGGAGCGCCGAGTCGACGTCGCCGAGACCAGCGAGCAGCTTCATCGAGATCGTGGTGTCGCCGATCGCTTCCCCAACGGCACCGAGGATGCCGGGGCCAATTGCGGAGCTGGAACCAGACACGGTGTGCTGGTTGAACAGGTGATGCAGCACGGGACGCATTGCTCGCGCCCGAGAGATGAGCTCGGTGTCGGAGTAGGCGGTGAGGTCGCCGCGGCTTTCGCGCAGCGCCTGCGCGTTGGCCTTGTCTTCGAGGATCTCGGGCCAGGTGTGGGCGGTCATCACCCAGCCGGTGTGGGCCTCGATAACCGGAACGAGGTGTGGCTTCTCGTCGTCGGGGTGCGCAACGTAGTCGGGCACGTCGGGGTGCTCGCCGAAGAACGCCATGTCGAGTGCCTCGACGGTGACGGCTGGGTTACGCACGCCCTGAATCCGGCAGCTGGCGAGGTTGATGTAGAAGTGGCCGCCGAACATGGCGAAGGTTTCGGGATAGTCGGCGTCGTAGTCGGCCATCTCGTGAGTGCCGCCACGGATCCAGCCGTCGCGCAGACCGAGGACCATGGCGCCCTCCCAGCTGAGTGTCCAGCCCAGCGGGCTCACAGGGTCGCCCATTACCTCGCCTGCGTTGGCGCGCGTGTAATGCGGGAAGCGTTCGCTTACGGGCCAGTCAGTGATAAATCCAGCGGTCATGTTTGTCCCCTTGATCATCCGCGCCAGCTCGTCTGGTGGGGAAGTGTGGAGAGAAACTAACCGATTGGTTACTTCAGTGGAAACGCGACCTACGGAAGGTCGAGAATCGTGACGATGCCGCTTGAACCGTCGATGGAGATTGTGGCTCCATCGGGGATACGGCGAGTGGCGTCGACGACGGAAACGGCGCAGGGAACACCGAGCTCACGACACACGATCGCAGCGTGACTGGCTACCGCTCCCACGTTGACCACAACACCGGCGGCCGACAAGAACAGCGGTGTCCATGACGGGTCGGTGGTGGGCGCAACCATGATGTCGCCGGGCTGGATTGCTGACGGGTCGCTCGGATCGAGGACCACACGAGCGGTACCGGTGGTGACGCCGGGGGCACCCGCTCCGCCCTGGAGCACATCGCCCGCGGCAACTGCTTCGGCTTCGCCACTATTGCGGAGACCCCAGCTACTGATCGGGGGAACACCCTCTTCGTACTTCACGATGTAGGGGGGCTCGAGTGTGTGGAGATGGGTGAAGTCGGCATCGCGCTGCAGCACGGTGTCTCGCATCGCGGCCGGGTCGTCGAGGTATGTCTCGAGTTCGGAGTCGACCACCATGAAGACCTGCTGTACGTCGTCGATCGCTCCGAGCTGCACCATGCGGCGACCAAGCTCGAAGAAGGCGAGCTTGGCTTCGTGGATGAGACGGATGCACGAGTTCTTGCCCGTCTCCCGAAGGCCGTAGAAGAGGGCTGCTGACTTGAGGCCGGCGGTGAGGGTGCCATGAGCTTCCGCGTCGCCCTCGACCATGGCGAGGATCTCGACGGTGAGACGTTCGCGCTCGGTGGCGGCTGCGGCCTTAGCCACGTGAGGGGAACGAGCATCGTCCTGGAAACGAAGACGTTCGATCATGCCGAGCGCAAGTTCGGGCTTGGTGGTCCAGCTGTGCGGGCGCATGTCCCACTCGTTGGGGCCGCGGTGGCCATGCTCGGCAAGGAGCGTGGCGAAGTCGTTGCGGAACTGCGCAATAGCAGCGTCGTCATCACTCGCGATGCGGCCGAGGAGGCCATCGGTGCCAGCATCGAACGCCGCCATCAAGGCGGGCGATCCGGCGATCAGGCGGCTGAGGTCCCACATAAGGAACGAGGCCTCGGCTGACTCCACGTTGCCAATGGCGGCGAGAAGCTTGACGGCGTCTTCGCCGCGGTCAACGGCGTCACAGATTGCTTGCACCGCACCCGGGCCGAGCGACACGGCGAGGCAGGTCTCGCAGTAGGGCGTCCACGCTTCTTCCACTAGGCCGGCCATGCGACGTCCGTAGGACACCAGGTCGGCGTCGGACAGCGCGGCGAAGTCGGGGCGCTCAGCTACGACACGGCGAGCCATCGCGGCAGTCACTTCCTGCCGTTCGAAGCTGTCGGTGCTCATCGCCCAACCCATGGTGGCTTCGAGCTTGGCGGTCTGCGCCTCGTTCTCGTCGTCGGGGTGCGGCGTGTAGGGCGGCACGCCCGGGTGATCCCCGAAGTACGCCTGGTCGATTGCTTCGGGCGACGCGCCCGGCATACGACAGCCCATGACGCGGGGGAGTGAGAGCTGGTTGTAGAAGTAGCCGCCCCAGTTGCCGAACACCTCGGGCGGATCAAGGGCAAATTCGTCGGCTTCGAGCACGCCGAAGGAGATGAATCCGCCGGCGACACCGGGGATGCAGCCCTTGGCCCATCCAAGGCTCCAGCCGAGTGGGCTGAAGGGGTCGGGGCCGACCTCATCGGCGTTGGCTCGCGTGTAGTAAGGGAACCGGCTGCTGAGTTCGGTGTCGCTGATCCAGTTGTTCAGTGACGACGAGGAAGAAGCTTCAGAAGACATGGCGAGGAAACTAACCGCTCGATAGGTTTCGAGCCATGTCGACCGGCGAAACGAGCTCAGACGAGGTCGGGACGCGCCTTTTCGAGCAGTTCGTACTCGAGCGCGCTCGGCAACTTCTGCGACGAGGCCGCACCGTCGACCTTGATGGTTTCGCCGGATACGTAGCCCGACTCTTCGCTGGCCAGGTAGAGCGCACAGTTGGCGATGTCCGACACATGACCCATTCGCCCAAGCGGCGTTTGCTGGCGCAGCGCCTCCATCTTCAGAGGCATCTGGAAGAGGCCAGCGGTCATCGGCGTCTCGATGAGGTGCGCAGAGATGGTGTTCACTCTCACGTTGGAGGCACCGTATTCAACAGCCGCAATCTGGGTGATGTACTCGACTCCGGCCTTCGAACCGGCGTAAGCGGCGTGGCCCGGCGACGGGTTGTGGGCGGTGAGCGACGACACGTTGATCATCGATCCGCCGCCCGAAGTAACCATGGCGTTGCACAGATGTTTCATCGCCCAGATCGCTCCGATGAACTGCACATCGACCATCGGGCCGAGTGTGTCGGGCGTGAGATCGGCAATTCGGATCGACTGCGCGAAGCCCGCACAGTTCATCCCGATGTCGAGGGTTTCGTGCCGTGCCATCACGGCGTCGGCAAGCGCGCCAACCGAATCGTGATCAGTCGCATCGCACTCCATGCCCCAGCCGCCAAGTTTCGCTCCGACCTCGTTGGCCAGCTCGGCACGGCGGCCGGCAACCACAACGGTGGCGCCTTCTTCCGCCAGCCGTTCTGCCGTCGCCAGCCCGAATCCGCTCGTGCCGCCGATGATTACGGCGACCTTTCCGGCCACCCGTCCCTGTTCATTTGCCATGCTCGGGAGAGTATCCAGACATGAGCTCATCCATCGGAACTGAACCCGAAGCGGTTGTCACCGCCTTCATCGAAGCGATCGAACGGCGTGATGTCCCCGCCGCGATCGCGCTGCTGGCCGACGACTGCGCATACGACAACGTGCCGTTTGGGCCCGTCCACGGCGCCGACACCGTCGCCGCGATTCTGGGCCCGATGCTTGAAGGTTGCTCGGAGGTGGCCTGGCCGGTGCTGCGCCAGAGTGCGACCGGCAACGTCGTGTTCAACGAACGTCTGGATCGTTTCCATATGGCCCACGGCTGGGTCGAGGTTCCGGTCAACGGTGTTTGGGAAGTGCACAACGGCAAGATCACGCTGTGGCGCGACTACTTCGACGAAGCGACCTATCGAAATCAACTGCCAAGCAATCCCTCCAACGATCAGAAAGAAACTGATGGCTGACAACACTCCCGCAGACAATTACGAGGACGTTTCCGTCTTCACCCTCTCCGACGACAGAGAGCACCTGCTGTTCTCAAAGCAGACCGAGTGCACGTTCATGTGGGTCAACAAGGCCGGCGACCCTGTCGGCGTGATCATGAACTACGTCTTCCACGAGGACTGTTTCTGGCTCACGGCAACCCGACGCCGGGCGCGAATTCCGGCAATCGAGCGCGACCCACGTGTCGCCGTGGCGATCTCGAGTCGCGGTACCGATATCGGCATCAGCCAGAGCGTGACCTACAAGGGAATCGCCGTCGTGCACGAAGATGCCGATACGAAGGCGTGGTTCTACCCCGCCCTCGCGGCCTTCGTTCGGCCCGGCGACGAGACGAAGCAGCAGGCGTTCGTTGACCACCTCGACTCCGACGGTCGAGTGGTGATCCAAGTGAAGCCAACAACCCGTATCGGCTTCGACAGTGAGCAGATGTTTAAGGGTTCGGCAGCCGGCAAGACGCAGACCCAGCTCTAGGCAATACAGCTCACGTTTACTGTCCATAGACGCGGAACGGCCCCGGGGAAATCCCCGGGGCCGTTCCCACCTTTGGACGGTTTCCTTAGCTAATGCCCCAGAGGGTGGCGAACTGGTCCGCCATGCCGTCGGGTCCGGGCCAACCATCGGTGGCGATCCAATCGCCAGCCGTCGAGGAGTTCGCGATCCAGTTGGGAAGATCGGCACTGGCGCGCTCGTCAGTGTTCTCCTGATCGATCGAGTGGCGAGCCATCGCGTCGACCATGATCCAGGCGGCGTAAGGCTTGGGATTGGCGGTCCAGAACTGGTGGGTTCCGTCGACAATCTCTTCTAGCACTACACCACTGAAGTCGACGCCGACAAGGTTGACACCGTCGAGCAGGTCGGCTTCGGCCAGCGTGTCAGACACGCCGCCAGTCAGACCATCGAATGCGAAGTGGACGTAGTCGACCTCAGGATCGGCCTGCAGTGCGGAAAGCACGGCGCCAGCAACTTCGCCAGCGAGGAGCTGATCGATCGTGAGCGCGAGTTCGTTGAACACACAATCGGGACAGTTGGCGTCGTAGGCCGCTTGTGCACCCTCACGCTCGGAGACCAGCACCGCGAAGTCGGGGATGTTGACCATGAGGGTGTTGGCCGTGCCGTTGGAGTCAGCGATGATCGCATTGGCGAGCAGGTTGCCAGCCCCGAAGACGTCGTCGTCATCGCCACAATTGGTCCAGATGTTGTTGTTCGGTCCATCGGGATCGGTGGTATCGAAGCAACTCATGAACGCGATGCCCGCTTCCGCCGCCGCATCAATCTGATCTTGGATCAGCGCCGGGGGAGTACCGGTGATTGCGATGTAGTCCACACCGAGATCGATCGCTTGCTGGAATCCAGGAGCCGGGTCGAACGACTGAACGCCGATGACTTCGAGGGTCCACCCGAGGACATCGGTTGCTGCCTCGAAACCGGGAGTGATTGCTGAGCAGGAGGGCAACTCGCACTCGAGCCAAGCGACGGTCTTCGCCTCGGGCACAGAGTCGAGTGGAATCGAAGCGGTGATATCGCTCGGCGGCGTGCTGTTGGCATCGACGATTACTTGAGCGGCAGCGACACCGGGAGCGGCATCGTCGGCCGGCATGTCGTCGTCTTCTTCTTCGGGCATGTCGTCGTCGGCCGGAGCGTCGTCGGTGGGCGCATCGTCGACCGGGTCGGCAGCGTCGTCGTCGTCGCCGCACGCGGCAGCAATGAGCGAAAACGCCAGTAACAGGGCGAGTAGATGAATGAGTTTCTTCATAAGTCCTCCAGGGTGGGGTGTTGGTGTACAGCTCGCCGGTAGTAATTAACCGGTTAGTATGTGGATCCCGAAGAGGGATAGTAGTAGGCCATGGGGGTCATGTCGATGCTTCTCAGTGTAAAAAATCTCTCCAAGACGTTCCCTGGACAGGTGGCACTCCAAGACTTCGATATTGAGATCAGTGCTGGCTCGACTCATGCCCTCGTCGGCCAGAATGGTTCGGGAAAATCAACGTTCATCAAGATCTTGGCGGGGTATCACTCGCCAGACCCGGGGGCTTCAGCAACGATCGCTGACGACGTTTTGCCGCTCGGTGATGGACGGGCCGCGAAAGCGGCGGGCATTCGATTCGTCCATCAAGACCTCGGTTTGGTCGACACGATTAGCGCGGTCGAGAACATCTCGATGGGAGTCGGCTACACCACCACGTTTGGTCGGATTCGTTGGACCGACGACACGCGCCGAGCCGCCGCGGCCCTCGAGGACCTTGGCTTCGCGGAGATCGATGTCACGCTGCCAGTTGGTGCCTTAGCGCCATCAGAGAAGACCGCCGTGGCGATCGCACGAGCGTTGATCGGTTGGGAAGACGGTGCCCACCTGCTCGTACTCGACGAGCCGACCGCGTCTCTCCCCGGAGATGACGTCGAACGGCTCTTTGCTGCGATTCGGCGCCTGAAGGCGAAGGGTGTGGCGATCCTCTACGTCTCGCACCATCTGGACGAAGTGTTCGAGATCGCCGACGAAGTCACTGTCTTGCGGGATGGGCAGCGAGTCCAAACCGTTGCGACCAAGCAGATTGATCACGACGGTCTTATCGAGTTGATGATCGGCCGAGTGCTCGAGCGGCGAGTGGTGAGCGAACAAACCGCGGCAGGGAGCGAAGGCGGGCTTCGCGTGCGGGCCCTGGTCGGCGGAACACTCCAACATGCTGACCTACACGTGCGTCCCGGGGAGATCGTCGGTGTCGCTGGTATCACCGGTTCTGGGCGCGAAATGCTGGCACCGCTGATCACCGGTCAGGTGCCGAGCGAGAGCGGGTCCGTATCGGTTTCCGATCAACCGATCGCCAACTTCGATCCACGGGGGGCCTTCGATGCCGGGCTTGCTTTCGTGCCGGTCGATCGCGCTGCGCTCGGCGTGATCCCTCTGCATTCGGTGCGGGCAAACATGATGCTCGCCGACCTCCGTAGACATTGGAGCGGCGGTCGCCTTCGGCACCGAGATGAAGCCGTTGAAGCGAAGGAGCTCGTGGAGATCCTCAGCGTGAAGACACCGTCCACCGAGACACCGGTCGGATCACTTTCCGGCGGTAATCAGCAAAAGGTGCTCTTCGCTCGAAGTCTTCGACTGAACCCAAAGGTGCTGGTGCTCGACGATCCGACCACCGGCATCGACGTCGCAGCGAAGGAAGAAATTTTGCAACTCATCGAGAATGCCGCTGCCGAGGGCGCGGCGGTTCTTCTCGCGTCCACTGACACCGAAGAGCTCGTTCGGGTCGCCCATCGCGTGCTGATAATGGTCGACGGATACGTCCTCGAAGAGGTTCGAGGGGCCGACATGACCGCTGACACGATCGAACGTGCCCAACTCCAGTCCACCAAGGCAGGCAACTGATGACCGAATCCCAAACGCAGGACACGGCGATCAAGCCCATCTGGAGCGTGCTCAGGCTCGATCGCTTTAGTGGCCTCTACCTCCTCTTGATCTTCTTCGTCTTCTTCGGCCTGACCGAGACGAACTTTCTGCAATGGAACGGCAGTATCGAGTTTGTCCTCACCGACAAGGTGATCATCTGCATGTTGGCACTGGCGTTTCTGGTGCCGATGACCACCGACACCTTTGACCTCTCGATCGGGGCGAACCTTGCGCTCGCTCTCGTCATCGTGAACAAGGTGGCGGAGCAGACCGATCTTCCCAACGGTGTGGGTGCGTTGATCGCCATGGGCGCGTGCATGATCGTCGGATTCTTCAACGGCTTGATCGTCGTGCGATTCAAGGTCAACAGCTTTATCGCCACACTCGGGATGAGTCAGGTGATTGCCGCGGTGATCCGACGGATTCATGACGGCGGGCAAATCACCAAGGCATTTAGCGATTCGTATGTGAACTTCGGGAAGAAGGACGTTTTCTCGTTCTCATGGCCTGGTTCGGGCAATGAGATCTCGTTGCCGTACTACTTCTTCTACGGCCTGATCGTTGTCGTCGCGGTCTGGTATGTCCTGGAGCACACGCCGGTTGGTCGAAAGATGTTTGCGACTGGCGGCAATCGCGAGGCCGCCCGTCTCTCGGGCGTCAACACGGATCGTCTCACCTGGGGATCGCTCGTTGCCTCGGGTGCGATCGCCGGATTCGCCGGGCTCATCTACTCGTGGAAGTTCGCGACCTTTAGTGCGTCCGTTGGGCCCGGCTTCCTTTTCCCCGCTGTTGCCGCTGTGTTCTTTGGTGCCAGCCAGCTGAAGGGTCGCCCCAATGTGTGGGGCACGATCATCGCGGTCTACACACTTGCCTTCGGCATCAAGGGAATCGGCCTGCGCTACCCGCGCGAGATCGACTGGATGCAACCGCTCTTCGAGGGTCTCACGCTGATTATCGCCGTAGGCATCGCGAGTCGCCAGGCAATCATCAAGGTCAACAAGCGCAAGCCGGACCCTGTCGATGAAGCTCTGCCGTTGGATCAGGCGTCGGTCCAGTAGGGCGCCCGGAGCGCCCGCTTGTTGATCTTGCCCATCGTTGTGCGGCCGAGGTCGTCGACGAAGTCGATCGAGCGCGGACACTTGTAGGTCGAGAGCCGCTCACGACAGAAGTCGAGGATCTCTGCGTCGCTCGCGGTGCTGCCTTCGGCGCGGATGACCAACGCCTTCAGCTCCTCGCCCATCTCGCCGTGAGGGATGCCGATACAGGCAACGTCGGCGACGGCGGGGTGATCGATCAGGACATTCTCGGCTTCCGCCGGATAGAGGTTCACGCCTCCGGACACGGCCATGTCGGAGAAACGATCGGTGATGAACACGAAGCTGTCGTCGTCGACGTAGCCGATTTCGCCAAGCGTGAACACGCCCGGTTCGAGATGTGCGGCCGCCGACTTCTCGGGGTCGTTGTGATAGATGATGCCGCGCCCAGTGGTGTCTCGGAAGTAGAGCCGGCCTTCGGTATTGGGCGGCACGGGCTGATCGTTGTCGTCGACCACGAGGGCCACAAACGGTGGCACGGCCTGGCCGACGGAGCCGGGGTGTGTGAGCCAGTCTTCGCTCTTGATCGAGCATGTGGTGCCGACCTCGCTCGCACCGTAGGACTCGACAAATATCGGACCCCACCAGTCGATCATCGCTCGTTTCACTTCTTCCGGACACTTGGCGCCAGTGTGAGCGACGAGCTCCATCGACGACACGTCGTACTTCGCTTTCACCTCGTCGGGCAGGGCGAGCAGGCGCACGAAGTGGGTGGGCACCATCACCGAGCTGCGGGTCTTGTGCTGATCGATCGCGGCAAGCGTGGCCTCGGCATCGAACCGATGAAGGATGACCGACGACGTGCCCGCTACCAGGATCCGCATTCCGGAGAGCGGACCGGTGTGGTACATCGGACCAATCACGAGGTGGGGGCCGTAGTTCGCGAACCGAGCGCCCTTCAGCCCCTCGAGATGCTCGGCCATAGTCTCGCCACCGGCGAACATCGTGGGCGGCAGTTCGGTGCCTTTCGGACGGCCGGTCGTGCCTGAGGTGTAGAGCAGGTTTGGCCGTGGCCGAATGTCGAGCGACGGGTGTTCGTGACGGCTCGCCGCAAGCCACTCAGTCCACGGCGTGATCTCTGCCGGTAAGTCATTGCCCCAGCCGACGATCGTGCCCACGCCTGCTTGGTGAGCAGCGTCGACACCTCGCTCAGCGGTAGCGGGGCCAACGAAAAGGATCGAGGCCCCAGAGTCTTCGAGGATGTAGGCGGCTTCGTCGGCCGTGAGATGAAAGTTCACGGGAACAGCCGAGGCGCCACCGAGCAGCGCGCCGAGATGGGCCAGAGCGGTCTCGGTAGCATTCTCGGCGAACACGGCAACGCGATGCTGGGGGCCAAGATCGGCGCCAAGAATGTTGTTGGCGGTGCGGTTGAGAATCTCGTCGACCTCTCTCCACCCGAAGGAGCGGTCCCCGTCGACGAGCGCGTTGGCCTCGGGAAATTGCGCGGCAAGTTCTTCCGCGAAGATCGGCATGATCAGGCCTCCTCGGTGCTCGTGGTGTCGGCCGGGCTGGTGTCGGCGGCTCGGAAGGTGCCCGAGAGATCGGATGCACCGGCGTAGTGCTGAACGAGTGCTCGCTCGGCGAAACGCCAGCCATCGGCGGTGCGCACATAATGATCGTCGTAGTGGCCAACCATGAGCCCTCGCTCGCCGCTGCTGCGTTGCATCAACTCGTGGATGTACCAGCGGCCCGTGCCGGCATCGTTGTCGAGATCGACCGACCCGTTCATCACGGTCTGCACCACAGCATCGAAGCGGGTCATCGCGGTGATCCACATGTCGAGAATGGCGTCACGGCCCTCGACGCGGCGGCCCTTGCCGAGGTCCCACGTGGCATCGACGGCCCATGTGTTGGCCCACTGCTCGCGGTTGGAGTGCACGACGGCATCGGAATACCGGTGCACGAGGGCTTCGATGGAATCACGACTCATGGGTTTCTCCATCTGGGGCGAGGTAGTCGGCGAGTGTTTGATGCATCTGGCGGATTCGAGACTCTTGGTACACGCCGAGATTCTGCGTGCCCGAGGCGCTCGCTCGAATACCGCGCCGTTGGGCGGCGAGGTTGCCGGTGTCCTGGTCGTAGACGTCGGCCATCGACTGTGAGACCCCCGGCACGAGCTCGTAGCTGTCGTCGACATCGAGGTCGAACGGTTCGGCCGGGTGGGGCCGCACACCGCTGTCGGGCAGCGGCCGCAGGAAGAGTAGGTCGAAGATCGTGGAGTTGATGTCGTCGCGGTCGGGGCGGAATCGATACACCATCGGGTATTGCGCTCCGGCGAAGAAGAAGGCGTTGGGGAAGAGCGAGTACTCGATCGAGTCGATGGTCTCGGTGATCGAATACTGCGTGAAGTCGTGGTCGTAGCGCTCACCGAGCTGGGCTTGCATGAAGCGGGCGTACACGTCTCGGGCCCGTTCGCCTTCGGGAATCTCAGGCACGGCCTCGCCCGGGAACTTTCGGGCGAGAAGGAGGTCGAGGATCTCGGCTTCGGTGGGGCGCTGATCTTCGGGCACGTGCGGACTGGTCGTGGCCGCGGTGTGAATGAAACGACTCACGTGACGGTCAAATACGTCGTACACGGCGTTGGCGTCGCCCGCCGTCTTGATGCTCTGCGGATGGGTTTCGAGGATGTGGTACGCCTCGAGAAATGCCTCTTGCGCTGCCTTCCAGTTCGCGGGCAAGCGCTTTCGCACGTGCACTTCCACATAGCGGTCCTCTAGCGGCCACTGCGTGAAGTGATCAGCGAGAGGGCCGAGGTAGTCCGCAAGCGGCGGTGCGTCGTCGTCCCAGTTCACGAACACGAAGCCGCCCCAGAGTCCGGTGCGGATCTGGGGGAGCGGCAGGTTCGTGGGGTCGATGTCGGGGAAGTCCCACGCGCACGGCAGGTCCGTCATGTTGCCTTCGAGCGACCAGGTCCACCCGTGGTACGGACACCGCAGCTGCGTGCTCATGCCGCTGCTGGCCTCGGGCTTGAGCTGCGTGGCCCGATGAAGGCAGGAATTGTGGAACGCGCGGATCTCGCCGTCGTTGCCTCGTGCGACGAGGGCCGACCGATCGCCGATGTCGTAGACGTAGTAATCGCCGGCTTCGGGAATGTGTTCTTCGCGGCACGCCCATTGCCAAACCCGTGTCCACATGTGGTCGTGTTCGGCCTGGGCTATCGCCGCGGAGGTGTAGACGTTGAGATCGATCGGCGCAGAGCCAAGAGAGACGGGCGACTCTCGCAGAAGCGCGTCCGGTGTCGGCGACGCATCGCCCCGAATGATGTCGTGGGCGCTCGGGCCTGGGCAACGGGCTGCGTGCGGGCCGACATCAGTCATCGGCGTATGCTCCGACTGGTGGAACCAACAGACATTGGCTCAACAGACATTGGCGACCTGTCAGATCTGGCCGAAGGTGAGCTGCGGTGCTTCTCCGACGTCGGCGAACACGGCGCACTCGTCTGTCGAGTGGAGGGCGAGTTGCACGCCTTCGCCGACCGCTGCTCGCATGCGGCTGCTCCACTCAGCGTGGGACGACTCCGAGGCGCGACGATCTCGTGCCCGCTGCATGGCGCCACCTTCGATGTGCGCACCGGCGAACACAAGAGTTCGCCCGCTACCAAGGGGATCGTGACGTTTGCAATAGACGCAAACGAGGACGAAACCCAGGTGTGGCTCATGCCGCGTTGATTGGATTGATCGAAGTCTGAAGTGGCCGCACGTGTTCGAAGTCGTTCACCTGCACCACTCGACGGAGGTCGTCCATTGCCCGCACCGTCGTGATCGAGGTGTGGTGCACCGTGCACACCGTGTCGAGCGGACTCTGCATGACGTAGGCGAGGTACGCGTTGATCACGCCACCGTGGCAGGCGATCACGACCTGTTGGCCGAGATGGTTAGCGATGATTTCTTCAACTGCGGAGACAACCCGCTCACGAAATGCCTCGCGGTTCTCGCCATGGGGATACGAATCCCAACGGAGGCTGCGGTTGGCGTCGCGCATGATGCGACGGAGCTCATCTTCACCGAGCGACTCGACGAGGCCTTTGTCTTGCGGAAGCTGCTCCCACAGGTGGATCTCTCGCAGCGAGTGGCGCTCGGAGATCTCGAGGTTGTGATGACCGGCGATCGCGAGACCGGTGTTGCGGGCTCGTTGCATCGTCGAGGTGTAGACGGCGTCGATCTCGGCCGTAGCGAAGCGCTCACCCACGGCAACGGCCTGGCGTTGCCCGAGCTCGGTGAGCGGCGCATCCACACCCTTGGAGAGCGGCATGTTGGCCACGAAGGCCTGCTCCCCATGGCGCACAAACACCAGCTCACACGCACCCTCGATGGAGGGAAGGAAGGAGCTACCGAGGTCGACAGACCGAACTTTCGCCATCGTCGATGCTCAGCGGCTGAGGATGGTGACGCCGGAGATACCGGGGGCGCCATAGACGTGGGTGTAGGCGACCTTGGGGTCGTTGGCCACCTGACGCGGACCCGCATCGCCACGAAGTTGGAGCACGTTTTCGTAGACCTGACGGAGACCAGACGCACCGACCGGCTCGCCATTGGCGAGACAACCGCCATCGGTGTTGACCGGCAAACGGCCCCCGATTTCGGTGTCGCCCATGGCGATCATGTGCTCTTGCTCGCCGTGTTCGCAGAAGCCGTTCTCCGCCATATGCATGATCTCGGCGCCGACCTCAGTGTCTTGCAGCTGCGCGACATCGATGTCTTCAGGGCCAATGCCAGCCATCTCAAAGGCCGCGAGCGAGGCGTCGACGGTTGGCCCGTCGGTGCGCTCGGGGGAGAGGTGGGGGGCCATCACTTCAAAGGAGCCGAACTTGCGGGATCGCACCACGGCGGCGTCGAGGTAGATCGGGTTGTCGCAGTACTGCTTTGCCTTGTCGGCGCGGCAGAGGATGAGCGCAACGCCGCCTTCGCCGGGGGAGCAGAACATGTATTGCGTGAGCGGGTGCGAGAGCATTGCCGACTCGGAGATCTCGGCTTCGCTCATGGCCCGTCGTCGCCAGGCCATCGGGTTTATCGAACCGTTACGGAACGCCTTCTCTGCCACCTTGGCGAGCGTGGGCTGACTGATGTCGTAGTCGTGCATGTACCGGTTGAGTTTCATGCCGAAGAACTGGGTGGTGAGCGCCAAACCGGACTCGCCGTACCACTCCTCAAGGCCGTGAGAGGCGAGATCGATACGAAAGGCGCCTCGTTCGTGCTTGTCGAAGCCAACCGCCATTCCAATGTCGAACATGCCGGACTTGATGGAGTTGTAGGCCGAGAACAGAGCAGAGCCGCCGGTGGCACAACCGTTGGCGACATTGATGAACTGGAGCCCGGTGAGCCCCAGCTTGCTGACCATGGTGTCGGCGGCGCCAGCGTCCTTACTGCCACCAAAGGCGAACTCGACCTGATCCCAATTGAGACCACAGTCGGCGAGGGCGCGGCGAACCGCGGTGACTCCCTGGTCGATACCTTCGACGCCATCGTGGCGACCGAACTCGTGCATGCCAATGCCGATGATCGCGACGTCATCACTGTTTGGGCTCATGAGTTGCCTCCAGAGGTGGATGAAGAGATTGGTGCGAATGCGAACGTGACGACCTCGTCGCCATCGTCGTTTGTGTAGAGCGGATCGAGAACCATCTCGAGTTCCATACCGATCTTCAGCTTGTCGACGTCGGCCACCGTGAGGCGAGATTCGACGCGGACCTTGCCGTCGATGTCGACGTAGCCGACACCAAATGGCTCGAAGGTGGCCGGGTCGACGTTGCCAGCGTAGGGCGGTGCCTTCGGCGGGTATCCCTGGATGGTCCAGGTCCACAGGGTGCCGGTGCGGCTGAGCTCGACCTGCTCAGTTGTCGAGCCGCTGCAACGGGGGCAGTCGGTCTGGACGGGGAACATGTGGTTGTCGCAGTCAGTGCATCGACTGGCGATCAAACGGGGCTCATCGCTCGGCCAGGTGAAGACACCTTCGGCGACCGGGACTTGTTTCGACATAAGAACTAACCTAGCGATCAATTATGACCATGAGCGAGCTGAACACCCTGATGGCCGAGCGGGAGATCGGGCGCTGTCTCCTCGACTACTGCCTCGGCATCGATCGCTGCGACCCGGAGCTCACCGCATCGGTGTATCACGACGACGGAACCGACGATCACGGCAGCTTCGTTGGCCTCGGAAAGGACTTCGCGACGTATGCCGCTGAGTCGTTGTCGAAGAAGTACGTGGCTACCCAACACTCCATTGGGGCACCAGCGATCGACTTCCTCGATGATGCATCAGCCCAGGTCACAACATATGTCCACGCCGAACACGTGGCCGTTGACGATGGCGGCGAACGCTCGCTGATCACTTTCGAGGGCGAATATCAAGACCGTTTCGAGTTTCGAGACGGCGCGTGGCGCATTGCCGCTCGTGTGGTCATCCATTCCTGGGACTCAACCCGCCCCCTGACTCCAGCGTTCGACCCCGAACGATTCACTCCACGAACCCGCTAGCCCCGAACCCTTCCGTTCTGTTGGGTCCCAGGTCTGTATGTGACACGAGGTCACACCAGAACGATGGGGGTGAGAGAGATGAGGGTTAGAGGAACGTGCGGAGTCCGGCGACGCAGTTCGCAACGAACGCGTGGGCGTCGGTGTCCCATGTGGAGTCGTTGCAGACTTCGAGAGCGATGGGAACGGTGGTGCCCGTTGAGCGGACGGCGTCGAGGAACCCCGCGATATCCATCTCGCCCTGGCCCGGCGGCACCCGAGTGCGGAGGCAGTCCTCGTAGTAACTGTCGAGCTTGGGCTGGAGCGGACCGTCGCTCACCTGGATGGCGGTAATCCGGTCGCCGGGAATCTGGCGAATCAGATCAAGGTCGTTGGCGCCGCGCTGGTGATGCCAGATGTCCACGCACACGCCACCGTTGGGCCGATCGGCGGCTTCGACGATCCGGAGAGCATCGGTGGCATCAACAATGTTGGTGAAGGGAAGGAACTCGAGACCGACGACGAGGCCGTGCTCGGTGGCGCGATTGCAGAGCGCGGCGAAGCCGGCCGTCGCGGTGGCGTTGTCGGACGAGGTCGGGCCGACGGCTTGGATGTAGCGACACTCGAAGGCATCGGCGATACGGAAGGCGATCGCTTCTTGCTGGAGATAGTCGCTGGTCAGCTCGTCGTCGTCGCCCCATCCACGGAGAGCCTCGATCTCGGCGAGACAGAGACAGCGGTCATCGAGTCGCTTCGCGAGCTCGTCGGGCGTGATCCCTTCGTTCTCCAACCGCTGATAGTCGCGGATGTAGATGCCAATCGCCGCGCAACCAGCATCAGCGGCAGCGTCGAGCCGATTCGTGATGTCGTGGTGGCGTCCCAACGTGAAGTGACTGAGGACGAGGTCATCGGCTTTGAGGTCGCGCGGCTTGCGGATCGTCGGCATGTGTGGTCATTCTCTCCACAGTTACTCTCGCCAACGAAACTGAGGAGTGCGGCCATGGGACGTTTGGACGGAAAGATCGCGGTGGTCACCGGCGGAGCGAGCGGAATCGGCGCAGGCACGGTGGACAGATTCATCGAAGAGGGCGCCCGTGTTGTTGTGGCGGACCTGCAAGTCGATGCCGGCATGGCGGTGGCGGAGAAACACGGTGACGCTGCCGTCTTCTACCCGACCGACGTGACGGTTGAAGCCGACGTCGCTGGTGCCGTCGATCTCGCCGTATCGACCTTTGGCCAGCTCGACATCATGTTCAACAACGCGGGGATCATCGGCGCAACTGGCTCGATCGCCGAGATGTCGGAAGACGCGTGGGACCGCACGGTCGGGATTCTGCTGAAAGGTGTGTTCCTCGGTATGAAACACGCTGCCCGGGTGATGATCCCGCAAGAGTCCGGCGTGATTCTCTCGACCGCGAGCACCGCTGGAGTGCTTGGTGGACTCGGACCGCACCTCTACACGGCGTCGAAGCACGGCGTGGTGGGACTCAGGAAGTCGGTCGCCAACGAGCTCGGCCCGCACGGTATTCGCGTGAACGCGATCGCTCCGGGTAACACGGTTACCGCAATGACGGCCACGATTCACGGCGGCGATCCGACCGAAGAAGCTGTGGTCACCGAACACATTGCAGGTCGATCACTGCTCGGGACCGCCGGTGTGCCGTCCGACATCGCGAACGCAGCGCTCTACCTCGCCTCAGAGGAATCCCGTTATGTGACAGGCCACTGTCTCGTGGTCGATGCCGGACATACCTCGTCGGGTGTTACGCAGAACCGGTTCAACACCGGGCCGCAGAGCATCTATCGAGAAGCTGGGATTGTTGAGTAAATAGCTTCAGTCCCAGTTGGGGTTGAGGAGCACCTTGGTCTGGGTTGTCTGGCCCGAGGCGAGATCCTCGAGCGCCACAGCGAGACCATCGAGGCGGGTGGTCGACGTGTGCATCGCATCAACTTCGAACTGGCCCGAGGCGATCATCTCCATGGTCTGCTCGAACTCGTCGTGCAGGTACGCGAGTGCACTGGTGACGGTGATCTCTTTGCCGAGCCACGTCCGGGGCGTGATCGGCACGTCGCCGTGGGCAAGACCGATGAGACACATCGTGCCGCCGCGGCGGGCGAGGTCGACGGCGCTCTGCACAGTGGCGGTGGCCCCGACACATTCGTAGACAATGTCGGCGCCCAGTCCGTTGGTCCGCTCGAGAATGAACTCGGCGGCGTCGTCGGGGTGCACCGAATGGGTAGCGCCGAGGTCGAGTGCGAGCGCTCGTCGCGCCGCGCCAGGCTCGATCACGATGAGTTCGCTGGCGCCGGCCGCGGCCACACATTGCAGCGTGGTGAGGCCAACCGGCCCGGCACCTTGGACGACGGCGATGTCGCCTTCGTGGAGACCGCTTCGAGCGACCGCGTGGAATGAGACGGTGAACGGCTCGACCTGAGCGAGGGCTTCGTCGCTGAGCGAGGGATGGGCGTGGATCACGCGGTCTTGATGCACCGCGATCTGGGGAGCAAAGCCGCCGTGGGCGGGAGCCTGAGCATCGCGTCCATGGGCAAAACCCCGCGTCGTTGAGCAGTGCGCGGTGTGTCCGGCGGAGCAGAACTCGCAGGTGCCGCAGGCCGGGGGCACACCCACGACGACCCGATCACCTTCGGTGAACCGCGAGGCGGAAGCGCCCTTCGCGGAGACCACTCCAGTCCACTCGTGCCCGCAGATCGCGGGGTTGTATTCGCGGCCGGTGGTGTAGGCGTGGAGGTCGGTGCCGCAGATGCCGCACAGCGACACGTCGACGACCACACCCTCGTCGGAGGGAGTCGGTGTGGGGAACTCGACGAGATCGACTCGACGGGTTCCAGTGATCAGAGCGACACGCATGTGGCCTACATACTGGTCGATCAATTAACGTTCCTCAATCATCGCTACTCAATATTCGCTACCCACCGAGCAGTCCACGAGGAGGCGGCATGGTCTACAAGCCAACTCGAGGTAGTGCGCCGCTGCGCCTCGGCGAGACGATCGTGGGGCTCCCCGGCGTTGCCGGGTCGACCCTCAACGCCGATCTCTATCGCGATCCCAAACGCTTCGAAGCCGAGCGAACGCAGGTGCTTCGTTCGTCCTGGATGATTGCTGCCCGATCGAGCGAGCTGCCGAGTTATGGCGACTGGGTTGTCTACGAAGGGCACGGCGAGACGGTGATTGTCTGTCGCCAAGACGACGGCAGCGTCGCTGGGTTCCACAACGTCTGTCAGCATCGCGGTGCACGGCTTTCCCGCGCTGAAGAGTCGGGCTGCGATCGCCGCTTCACCTGTCCGTGGCACGGTTGGGTCTACGACACCACCGGCGACCTTGTCGGCGTTCCCGAACGCGACGACTTCGACCCTGCTCACCTCGATGGTTTACGTAGTCCGAAGGTGGCCGCTGATGAGTGGGGCGGTTGGGTATGGATCAACATGGTGGGCGACGATGCTCCGTCGCTCATGGACTGGATCGGCGCCGACATCACCACCGACCTCGGGCAGTTCGCGATGGACGACATGGTCCTCCACGACAAGCTCGTCTACGACCTGCCGGTCAACTACAAGGCGATCGTTGATGGCTTCAACGAGGTGTACCACGTCACCGAACTGCACCATGTCGATCCCGAGTTCACGAAGTCGGCGCGAGACGCGGCCTTCCACCTGAGCGGTCCGAATTCCATGATGTTTGTTCCCCGCCACCAGCATCGTGAAGCGCTGGCGGAGACGGGCGACCATCACCAGTTCAGCATCTGCCACTACGTCGTCTTCCCCAATGCGATCTTTAACAACAACCCCGACCAGATCCAGGTCTTCCAGCCGATTCCGCTCACCGCCGACACCACGCGGTTCATCTGCTGGGAACTGATCTACGGCCCCGACGGCGACGACGATCCCGAGTACGAATCGTACCTCGCCGGTGCGATCGAGCGCTGGGCCCATCTCAAAGAAGTGGTGGAAGAAGACCTCTTCGTATTCGGCGAGGTTGGCGCCGCGAGCCAGTCAATGGGCTACACGCAGAACATCTTCTCGACCCGTGAGTGCAAGCTGACCCGCTACCACGAAGTGATGGATCACTGTGTCGGTGGCGGCTCCGCCCTCGACTTCTACGACGACACTGAAACCAAGCCCGAGACCAAGTCTGAAACCATGAAGGACTCCCCATGATCATCATTGCTGGCCATCTCGCATTCGCCGACAAGGCCGGGCGCGATGGCGCCGTTGCTGCGGGTGCCGCGCCGCAGCAGGCGACGAGGGACGGCGAACCCGGCTGCGTCTCCTACCTCTTTGCCGCCGACCCTTGTAACGACACCCACATCCACGTCTACGAAGAGTGGGAAGACGAGGCGTCGCTGTCCGCCCACTTCGTACATCCGAATTACGACGGAATGCGCCAGGTGCTCCGCAGTTTTGAACGCGTCGGCGGCGACATCAAGAAGTTCCGCTGCGACCTCTCAGAGCCGGTCTACGACCCTGAAGGTGTCGCCCGCGCCGACTTCTTCACCGCGGCTGACTAAATATGTGCGGTTCGGTACACGGCAGGTCCTCATCGCCAACGAAGACCTCGTCGCACGGACTCACGCGAAAGTCGTATGAATCGCCGACGTCGAGCTCGTCGATGCTGCCATTCGCCTCGATGTCGAACACGGTCCCGACGGGGTCGACGACGGTGATGTCGACGTAATCCCAGAACGGATATGCCCCGCGTTCACCCACCGCGATGACTTCGCCGGTGAGACTCGTCCACTCCGTTGCCGTTGGACCGTCACAATCGATGAAGACGTGGCTGATGGACCCGCCGCCGCGTGCGGTCGCGAGAAGAACGATTGCTCCAATGGCCACTCGGCTGTTCGATCCGGCACGAGTGCGACGCGGATTCATTTCTGCCAATCGGCAAAAGTGATCAGAAACGTGAGATCCGGACGGGAATGGCGGATTGCACAGCCATGCCGGTGATGGGGTCGTAGCCAACTTCGGTGGAGACGAGACGGTTCGTGGCCACGCCGTGGTCGTGCACGTCGGCGTTTTCGCTCGTGGCGAGACCCCACGAGTGCGACATCGAGACAACGCCGACCTTCACGTCTGGTGCAGCAGCCACAACCCCAGTGATCTGGCCATGCGGTGACTCGATGGTGGCGAGGTCGCCGTCGACGAGACCCAGAGCTTCGAGGTCGGCCGGATTCATGTAGGCCGGGTTCGTGGTGCCGACCGAGGCGAGTCCGGGCAACTCTCGACCGAGCGAGTTGAGAACGTGTTTCATGCGTCGGCTCGTGAGCCGGAACGGGTACTCGGGGAACGCATCGCTCTGGCCTTCGGTCTGTACGTCGGCGAGTTCGACGACCACACCGGCAGGGGCCACCGCGAAACGAGCGGATGCATCGGGATCGCCCTCGACCACGCGCACCGGATTGGTATCGTGGATCGTGCCCCGGTTCGCCCGAATCTCATCCATCGAGATCCGGGAGTTGCCGTAAACAAGGTCGAGCACGCTGTCGTCGTCCTCTTCGGCGGCCAGTGGGCCGCCCGGGAGGTCGATGGTGGTCTCGTTGCGCGCCGCAATGCCGGCGAACACTTCCCACTCGGCGAGGAGATCGTCGTCGGTTGCCAGAACGGGCGGGGTGTAGTTCGTGTACACGCTGGGGATACGGCGATCCATGATGTGGGGCACGTCGGCTCGCTCAAGTTCGAGGCGCGGAGCAATCACGTAGTCGGCGAGCTCGGCGGTGGGTGTCATACGCGGATCGATCACCACGAGAAGATCGAGCTGGGCCAGCGCGGCCTCAGTCTTCTCCTGGTCGGGCCAGGCAACGATCGGGTTGCCGCCGGACACGATGAGCGCCCGTACCTGACCTTCACCTTCGAGAAGGATCTCGTCGGCGAGCGAGTTGGTGAGCATCTCGCCCGGCATGCCGTGGAGATCTCGCATGCGGTGGGGCGCGCCGGGCGCCGGATTCGATGGCGCAATCACCTGGGCTCGACGGGTGTCGCCGGGGGTGAGAAACGCTCCGCTTTCCATCGTGTCGCCCGGTTGCAATACCCGGCCGCAGAGCACGTTGAGCGTGAGTGCCAAGTGTTCGGTGAGCATGGAGTGCGGCGCCATGTTGGGCCCCGTTCCGGTGCCCGCCGAGCCCCGTGGCCCGGCTGCGAATAGCTCAGCTGCGCGAACGATCTCATCGCCCGTGAGTCGAGTGCGACGAGCGACTTCGTCGATGCCGAAGGGCTCGACAGCGCCCTGAAGGTCGTCGAGATGGTCGACGTGCTGAGCACAAAAGCCCTGGTCATGGAGGTCGTTGTCGAGAATGTGGCGGATTATGCCGGCGAGAAGCGCGGGGTCCTCGCCCGGCTGTACCTGGAGCCAGACATCGGCGAACTTGGCCGTTTCGGTCTGGCGCGGGTCGATCACGATGAGCGAAAGGCCACGCTCCTTCGCCTCGCGCACCTTCACAAAGGGGTTGGTGCCCTGGAGCCCACCTGATGGGCCATACGACGACACGAGCGGGTTGTAACCGACGACGAGCGTGACGTCGCTTTCGGTGAAGTTGTCCCACCCTGCTTCCCATGCGCCGAGTCGAAGTGCGGCGCTGCGGTGGGCGGGTTGGTCGATCGTGATGGAGGTGTAGAACGACGGCGAGTCGAACCCCGCGTGCCACGCCGCAGCAACCGGGACTGAGGTCGAGTTCTGGAACGCGCCCGTGCCCGTGTAGCTGGCAACGGCACGGGGACCGTTCTTGGCGACGATCGCGGCGATGCGCGCCGCGATGTCATCGAGCGCTTCCGCGGTTCCGACGGGAGCGAATCCCGTCGCGGTGCGTTGCATCGTGCTGCGAAGTCGCTTGGGATCGTGATGCTGGTCGGGAAGCTGGCGACCCTTGATGCACGTGTAGCCGCCGAACACCGGATCGTCCCGATCAGCCCGCACGCCAACGACGCGCTCGGCCTCGCCACTGACGTCCACGTCAATCAGCACGGGGCAGGCCGCGTGGCAGACGCGACAGAAGGTCTTTCGGGTGTCGAGCGAGGATGCCTTCGTCACTTCGGGAGGACTCATGTTGTAGGAAACTAACCGCTGAGTTAGTTTCACGCGAATGGGCCTACAAGATTCCTTCGACATGACGGACCGGGTTGCCGTGGTGACTGGCTCCGGACAGGGCATCGGGCGCGCAATCGCGTGGGGTCTGGCCGACGCCGGCTGTGACGTGGTGCTGAACGCTCGACGCATCGCCGATCTCCAGGTAACTGCAGCGGGCGTAGTTGAGCGAGGGCGTCGAGCCCTCATCATCGATGGTGACATCCGTGACTTCTCCGAGACCATTGCCGAGCGCACGATGGAGGAGTTCGGCCGTCTCGACATCTGGGTCAACAACGTTGGCGGCTCCGACGACAAGAAGACCCAGGCCCTGGTCGACACGCCCGACGATGTCTTCCGCTCTCAGCTGGAGCTCAACCTCACGAGTGCCTTCCAAGGCTGTAAGGCCGCAGCGAAGAAGATGGGCCCGGGCGGGGCGATCGTCAACATCTCCTCGGGCGCAGGCACGAGAGGGTCACCGTTCACCGGGCCATACGCAGCAGCTAAGGCCGGCATGAACAACATGACGGAAACATTGGCCCTTGAACTCGCCCCCAACATTCGGGTGAACGCCGTCGCCCCTGGTCCCGTGATTACTGAGGCGTTCACGCAGGTCCTCGCCCACGACCCCGACAAGCTTGAAGAGATCGCCTCCACGATCCCGCTTGGGCGAACAGGCACCCCCGACGACATCGCCGGAGCGGTGCTCTACCTGGCCTCCGATGCCGCTTCCTGGGTGACAGGACAGCTCATTCTTGTGGCCGGCGGCCGCACCCATCGAGTAGCGCAATACACCCCGAGAGAAGAGTCATGACTAGAGAGAGTTATAGCGGTGCTCGGTCACCGGGCATCACCTATCAGCAGCTTCTCGACACCGATACACACGCGGTCCCCGACGTGCTCCGGCTTGAATCGCCGAAGTACATGGGCAGTGCTGACGTCGACAAGGCCCACTACATCTCTCGCGAATGGCACGATCGCGAAGTCGAGCACCTCTGGTCGCGCGTGTGGCAGTTCGCGTGCCGCGAGGACGACATTCCGAATGTCGGTGACCACGTCATCTACGAGATCGTGCGCGACTCGTTCATCGTGATCCGCACGGCGGCCGACGAGATCAAGGCCTACCCCAACGCATGTTTGCATCGGGGTCGTCGACTCAAGGACCACGAGGGCAATTGCTCGGAGATTCGTTGCCCGTTCCACGGGTTCTCCTGGACGCTCGATGGCGCACTGCAAGACGTCCCCGCCCGTTGGGACTTCGAGCATGTGAACGACGAGGACTTCTCGCTTCCGGAATGCGAGGTAGGCACCTGGGCTGGCTTCGTGATGATCAATCCGGATCCCGATGCAGAGCCGCTTGCCGACTACCTCGGCGACATTGGCAATCACTTCGATCGCTGGGACTTGAGTCAGCGCTACACCCAGGCCCACGTGGCCAAGGTTATCCAGGCCAACTGGAAGATCGCCCAAGAGGCGTTCTGCGAGTCGTTCCACGTCAACGCCACCCACCCGCAGATCCTTCCGTACCTCGGAGACACCAATACTCAGGTCGACGTGTGGGACAACTTCTCTCGTGCGATCAGCCCGGGTGGCACGCCAAGCCCGTTGCTGGAATACGTGCCGACACAAGACGAGATGATGCGGGCCATGACCGACACCCGCGTCGACGAACCCACGCCGATCCCGGTCAACGAAGACGCGTCGATGCGCACGGTCGGTGCGGCCTCGAGTCGTGAACGTTGGCGCGCCACGGCCGGCGATGCCGTCGACAACATGTCCGACGCCGAGATGATGGACAACATCGATTACACGGTGTTCCCCAACTTCCATCCGTGGGGGTCGTTCAACCGGATCGTCTATCGCTTCCGGCCCAACGGCGACGACCATCGCAGCTCGCTCATGGAGTGCATCTTTCTTGGCCCGTACTCTGGAGAGAAGCCAGCGAACGCGCCGATTCACTTCCTTGAAGAGGATGAGACGTTCACCGATGCCCCTGAACTCGGCACACTCGGCAAGGTGTTCAACCAGGATCTGTTCAACATGGCTCGCGTGCAGCGAGGTCTCGAGACCTCCCGTAAACCTGGCGTCACTCTGGGCAACTACCAGGAATCGAAGGTCCGGTGGATTCACACCAAACTCGATGAGTGGTGTGGAGATGATCGACACGGGGACGAGCAATGAAGGGCCTCATCCATCCGTTCACCAGAGCGCTCTACGAGCAAGACGGTGAGGGAAACCTGCTCGTGACCGACGGCGATCAGTGGGGACGTTTCACCACCGAGGGTCATTGGATCGAAGGCGCGCTTCGCTCGTGTGATCCGCAGCTCTGTGGCTGGGTGACCGGCCCATCTGCACCGCACCATCGTGTCGCGGCCGCTCCACCGGCGCCCGGTACCGACGGCGCCTGACATGTCGCGCGCCTTACTCGTGGAGTTGGCGCAACGCACCCTCGCTCACGCGCAAGCAGACACGGTGCCGCTGGCGGAGAGCGTCGTCGAGGTCTCGGCGAACTCGTATCTCGACCCAGACCAGTGGGCGCTCGAGATGGATCGAATTTGGCGTCGTGTTCCGCTCGTGTTCGGCCCGTCGGCCGACCTGCCCGAGCCGAACTCCTATCGAGCGCTCGACCTCGGCGGAGTGCCAGTTCTACTGACTCGCGGCAACGACGGCGCGGTGCGAGCATTCATCAACTCGTGCAGTCACCGTGGCGCGATCGTGGTCGAGGAGGGGAGTGGCTCCGCTCGTCGGTTCACCTGTCCGTACCACTCATGGACCTACGACGGCGATGGTGCGCTCGTCGGAATCTTCGACCGAGAAGACTTCGGTGACGTCGATCTCGATTGTCGTGGGCTCACCGCGTTGCCGTGCGAGGAGCGAGCCGGACTGATCTTCGGGCTGCTGCGCCCCAACGCCCCACTCGACCTCGATTCGTTCTTGCAGGGCTACGACGACGTGCTCGCCGTGATCGGGCTTGCGGATTGCCAGGTGGTTGGTCGCCAGGAGGTGGTCGGTCCGAACTGGAAGGTTGCGTTCGACGGCTACCTCGACTTCTACCACTTGCCGATTCTTCACAAGAATAGCTTCGGCCCCGAGTACTCCAACAAGGCGATCTACGACGCCTGGGGTCCGCATCAGCGTCTGCAGCAGCCCGATCATCGAGTGCTAGATCTCGCCGACATCGACCCAGATGATTGGTCTATCGCACAGATCACGGGTGGCGTGTTCACCCTTTTCCCCAACGTCTCGGTTGCCAGCTTTGAGGCCGGCGGACGCCTCTTCATGCTGTCGCTCCTCTTGCCGGGAGCGAGCGTTGGCGAGTCGATCACGATCCAATACTTCCTGGCGCCGTTCGACCCTGATGAAGCACAACAACAGGCCATCGAGGAACGTCTGGCGTTTCTGCTCGGTGTCGTCCGTGATGAGGACTATGCGACTGGCCTCGCGCTGCAGCGGGGGCTAGCCGCGGGGGCGAAAGAGACCGTGCTCTTCGGGCGCAACGAGGGCGGCGGCCAGCGATTCCACCGCTGGGTCGACGATCTCACGGCTGCCGACGATGCGGCCGCTCACGCGTTGTTCGCCTCGGCCGCCACCGACTTCGCCCCGTGAGGGCGCTCGTTGTCACCGGCGGCCATCCGTTTGTGGCCGCTCCATTCTTCGCTGTGTTTGATGCGATTCCCGACCTGGAGTGGCGACACGTCAAACAACCGGCTGCGGCTGAAACCTTGGACGAGGCCGCCAAAGACTGCGAAGTCGTCGTGTTCTACGACATGCCCGGTATCACCTTCACGAGGGCAGATCCGCCCATCGAGGTGTTGACACCCACGCCGAAGGCGATCGCCGCTTTCGAGTCGTTGCTCGCTGCGAGCACGCCGCTTGTTTTCCTGCACCATGCAATCGCTGGATGGCCGTCGTGGGATCGCTATGCCGAGGTGATCGGCGGACGGTTCCACTACCGGTCGGCGACATTACGAGGCGTCGACTATCCGGCGTCTGGTTATCGCTTCGATGCCGAGCACGCCGTGGAGGTGCTCGACCCCAGCCACCCGATCTGCGATGGCCTCGACGCCACCTTCACGATCGCCGACGAGCTGTACCAGTTCCCGGCATTTGAATCTGAAGTCACGCCACTCATGCGTAGCCAGGCTCGGTTCGAGAGCGACGAATTCTTCTCTGCTGATCTCGCGATCCGAGGTGAGCGCGAGTCTCGTTCGGGTTGGTCTCACCCATCCGGAACGAACCTCGTTGCCTGGGTACGAGAAGAGGGCGACACTCCGGTGGCCTACATCCAGTTTGGCGACGGGCCGACGACGTATGCCGATCCGAACTATCGCCGGGTGATTGCCAACGCCATCCGCTGGGGAGCTTCAGCCCGGTGAGAACTGGCCCGAGTTGGCCGACATTCCACCGTCGGCCGGCACGATCGCTCCGGTAACGAAGGAGGCCGCGGGTGACACCAGAAACCCGATCACTGCGGCAATCTCTTCGGGTTGGCCCCACCGTTGGAGCGCCATGCGGCGGCGCAGTTCCTCATAGATCGACTCGTGACCCTGGATTCGCTCCGTCATCGCCGTTTCCGTCGGACCTGGCGCAACGGCGTTCACCCGGATGCCTCGCGGTCCGAGGTCGAGTGCGGCGGCACGCACAAGATTGATCACCGCACCCTTCGACGTGTTGTACGCCCACATGCCGGGGTCGCCGCCGAGACCGGATGTGGATGCCGTGACCGCAATCGCACCGCCGTCGCTCTTCTCGACCGTGGGAACCGCAGCCTGAATGCCGAGCGCCACCGCTCGCACATTGAGATTCCATACCTCGTCGAAGTCTTCGATCGGGAGTTCGTCGATACGGCCGCGCCGAGACATGCCCGCGTTCAGTACAAGGGTATTGAGCCCGCCAAAACGCTCGACGGCAAGCGCAACCATCGCTTCGTTCACGGCGGGGTCCGTGGCATCGCCCGCAAGACTCGCGACTCGTTCGCCGTTTGGCACACCGCTGATGTCGAGGTCGACGCCGACGACAGATGCACCCTGCGAATGGAGCAACTCGACGGTGGCCGCACCGATACCCGACCCCGCGCCCGTCACAATCGCGACTCGGCCCTGGTGTGCGTTCATGTCTGCTCCCTGATCTCCTGCTGGCCCGACGGTACACCTCGACCTACCAACCGGTTAGTTTCGTCTTATGGACGTTTACGAAGCGATCTACACCACTCGAGCAATGCGTCGGCTGTCGCCGGAGCCGATCCCTGAGGAATTGCTGCCGAAGCTCTTCGATGCAGCGATCCGCGGTCCGAACTCCGGCAACACGCAGCTCTTCCGGTTTCTCTGTGTCACCGATCCGGACATGAAGAAGACCATCCAGGGCATCTATCGCGAGTGCCTGACCGAGCTCAATTCGACGAAGTACGCCGGGGCCCAGGACAAGATCGCCAATGGCGATCCCGACGACCCCGATGTTGTGCAGACCATGAAGGTCGACAAATCGGCGCAATGGCTCGCCAACAACCTCGACACTGCACCAATGCTGATCTTCGTGTTTGGCAAGCAGGGTGGGGAGACCACGACCTACCCGTGTCTCTGGAACCTCTGCCTCGCTGCTCGCTCCGAAGGCCTCGGCACCGCCGTTACTTCGCTGCTGAAGCTCCAGAAGGAACGAGTCGAGGACCTGCTCGGTATGCCGAAGGGCGATGTGTGGCACATGCACGGCATGGTGCCGATCGGATACCCGACCGGCAAGTGGGGCGTGCCTCCGCGCCAGCCTGCACATACCGCCGTGTACTCCGAGACCTGGGGCGAGCCTCCGTCGTGGACCGCCGACGAAGCTCTGTGGAGCATGCCTTGAGTGATGAGGTTGGACAGCATGTGGACCTGAGCTACCGGATCGTCGATGGCATGGTCACGTACCCCGGGCTACCAACCCCCGAGGTCGGCACCCATCTCTCCCGGAAGGCGGCCGAGGAGATTTACGGTCCCGGACTCACGTTCCAGATCGGTCTCATCACGATGTGTACGAACACCGGCACGTACCTCGATGTGCCGTTCCATCGCTACGCCGACGGCCACGACCTCTCTGAGCTGGAGCTCGATCGAGTCGCCGGCGTACCGGCGGTCTGCCTCGATCGACGCGGCGAGACCTCGATCGATCTTGACCCGGCCGACCTTGTCGGTCTCGCCGGTCATGCCGTGTTGATCTTCACCGGCCTCGCCGAGAAGTTTGGGACCGAGGCGTACCTCGAGTCGCACCCGTATCTCACCGCAGCGGCCGCCGACGCTCTGGTCGAGGCCAACGTCGCCTGCGTCGGTATCGACTCGCTCAATATCGACAGCACCGCCACCGGCGAACGTCCTGTCCACAGCCGATTACTCGGCGACGACGTTCCAATCATCGAGCACCTCACGAATCTCGATTCGGTCCCGGCCAACGGTTTCCGATTCACCGCCGTACCACCCAAGATCGTCGGCGCCGGCACCTTCACAGTGCGCGCCTTCGCCACCCTTAAGTAGCGGCGGGGGTCTGACCCCCGCCTCTTCGTTCTGGTGGGTCCCACGCGCGCTATGTGACACGAGGTCACACCAGAACGGGTTCGGTCTCGGGGGCCGGTCTCGAGGGTTAGAACTCGCGGACTGGGTTGGTGCCGTCCCAGTCGTCGGACGCGAGGCGCACGGTCTCGTAGAGCCGTTGCATGCTCTCGGTGCGTTCGTAGATCTCGACGAAGTGGCCGAGGTCCGAACGGGCATCGAAGTGGGCGAACGGCGTACCGGAAGGCGTTTCGGCGTAGATCGCTTCAGGCCACCCTTGGCCAACGAGCTCAGCCGAAGCGGCCGCAAAGTCGTCGACGAAGAACGCCAGGTGGTGCAGCCCCGACGGCGGCGGAGCAGGGGAGTGGATTGCCACGAGCTCGAGCATCACGTCGCCCCACTGCCCGTAGGCCGCGCTGTGATCGAACACACCGGCGGTGCCGTCGACGCGGGTATTCGTAACCGCAATGTGGTCGCGAACGAAGAACGGCCCGACACCGAGGTTTCCCCAGGTGCGGGCCGCAGTTCGTACGTCGTCGACCGCATACGCGATCTGGACGGGATTCTTAATAGGGCGACGTTCCACCGTCGACCGGGAACATTGACCCGGTGATATTGCGGCCTGCCTTCGAGGCGAGGAGTACGGCCACTGCGGCCACTTCCTCGACCTTGTTTGGACGTTTGATGGCGGAACCGCCGCTAAACGCTTCGATCAGATTCTCGTAGGTGCCGAGGCCCATAGCGATGGCCGATTCCGGGCCGGTCTCGCGCACGATGTCGGTCTCGATGAGGCCAGGGAGGATGGCGTTGACCGTGATGCCGAGGGTTCCCACTTCGTGAGCCGCTGCCTTCACAAGGCCGTTTACCGCATGTTTGGTCGCGGTGTAGCCAGGGATACCCGGCTTGCCGAGTTTGCCCTCCACCGAACTAGTCACCAGGATGCGGCCGGTCTCACGCGGGATCATGTGTTGCAGAGCCTTGCGCATGCCCCAGAAGACATGGTTGAGGTTCCAGTCGACTTCGAGCAGCCACTCTTCGTCGGTCATCTGAAACACCGGTGCGGTGTTTTTCACGCCGCCCGAGTTGAGACACATGATGTCGAGCTGGCCGTAGCGCTCTACGGCGAAGTCGACCAGTCCTTCCGTGTCCGACTGGCTGGTGGCATCGCCGGCGTAGAACGCGGCATTGTCTCCCGCGTTCATCTCGGCGAGACACTGCTGTCCCTTTTCTTCCCCGCGGCCATTCACCACGACCTTGGCACCTTCCGCAATGAAGGCTTCAGCCATTGCTCGGCCGATGCTTCGAGTGCCACCAGTGATGGCAGCAACTTTTCCGTCAAGTTTTCCCATGTTTGCTGCTTCTCCTAGTAGGGCGACGTGCCGCCGTCGATGGAAATCAGGGAGCCGGTGATGCCAGCTCCTGCTTCCGAGGCGAGCAGGACATTTACTTCAGCGACGTCTTCAACTTCGTTGAGGCGCTTGATGGCGGATTCTTCGGTGAACATGTTGAGCAGTTCTTCGTAGGTAATCCCCATTGATTCGGCTGCGCCGGGACCTTCCGCCTTCATGACGTCGGTCTCGATCGCACCCGGGCACACGGCGTTGACCGTGATGCCGAGAGTGCCGACTTCCTGCGCAGCAGACTTCACGAGTCCGTTGATCGCGTGCTTGGCAACGACATAGATCGAGAGGCCGGGCTTCCCCATCTTTCCCTCGACCGATGAGTTGCAGATGATGCGCCCGCTTTCCTGCGGGATCATGTGGTTGAGCGCGGCACGCATGGTCCAGAACGTGTGCCAGAAGTTCCACGTGAGGGAGTCCTGCATGGCCTCGTCGGTGAGTGCTGCGACCGGAGCGTGATCGCTCGCGCCGCCGGCGTTCGCGAAGAGGATGTCGATCTTGCCGTACTTGTCGACTGTGCCCTGGATCAGGGCTTCGCAGTCTTCACGCTTCTTGATATCGCCGGCGATGAAGTGGACGTTGTCGCCACCGTTCATCTCATCGAGAGCCTGTTGACCCTTCTCGGCGCTGCGTCCATTGATGACGACCTGGGCACCTTCTCGAAGAAAGGCCTCGGCTGTCGCTCGTCCGATGCCGCGTGTACCGCCTGTGATGCAGGCTACGCGACCGTCGAGATCACCCATGTGGTTCCCCCTATCCCTGATTGGGATGGTTGTCGAAGCGCCGATACTAACCGAGCGGTCAATTTCAGCAAATGGAGACGCGTCCCGCTACGTTTCCGCCATGGATAGCATTGTTGACCGCAGTGACATCGTTGCGTTGACGGCGAACTACTGCTGGGCACTCGACTCGGGTGAGTACGAGCGTTTGCGCGAGGTGTTCCTCCCCGGCGCCACGGCGCAACTCGGCAGCACGTTCTGCACGGGAGTGGACGACATCATCGATCGAGTTTCGGGTTCGCTCGGCAAGTACGACGGCAGCCAGCACTTGGTGAACACCCACGAGATCGTTGTCGACGGCAACACGGCCACGAGCCGTTGCTATGTGCACGCCCAACACATGCGGCCGAAGGGCGAGCAGCCTCCGCTCTTCACGCTCGGCGGCACCTACGAGGACGAACTGGTCCGGACGGCTAGTGGCTGGCGCATTCGCCACCGGGTGCTCTCCAGCCTCTGGGAAACCGGCCGCTAGTCAGGGGAAGATAGGGAATCATCTTTCGCGCCGAGAGGAGCTCCATCTGGTCGTCACAGCTCGACGACCGGCAAGCGACATCTTCGACGCTCTGGTGCTGGCCGTTGGTTCGGGGTCGGTGGCGTGACGCTCTTCGTCGATGAGCTCGATCGCGAAGCGATTCTCGACCTCAAGTAGGCGTCGCGACCTCAGTGAGGTGATTGGTGTCGTTGAAGGAGCGGAGGAACCAGCGGCCCGTGGTGACGGAGAGTCGGTGGATTGAACCGTTGTCGGCGCCCCCGGTTCCCGCCATCGAGCCGCCGGTGGCTCGGCTCAACAGAGCACCGATCACGCCACCATGGACGAACACGCCGACGTGTTGGTCGGGATGCGCGGCATGGATGCGTTCGATCGCGGCAACCGTTCGTTCCGTGAGGGAGGCATTGCTCTCTCCATCGGGGAGCGACCCGTAGTCGCCCGTCTTGAAGAAGTCGGCGACCGCGGGGTGCGTGTTCTCGTGCACCTTTTCTCGGAAGAGGCCACCTTCCCAATCGCCGACACACACTTCGCGCAACTCCGATTCGATTCGAACTTCAGCATCCAGTGCCGCAGCGAGTGGCGCGGCCGTCTGCTGCGTGCGGGACATCGTTGATGCGTAGAGAGCATCGAAATGCTCCGTCTTCAGACGCTCGCCAACCGCGGCGGCTTGGGCGTGTCCGAGTTCGGTCAGCGGCGGGTTGCCCTGGCCGTCGATCATTGGAAATGAGGTGCCGGGTTTATGCGCTTGCGATTGACCGTGGCGAATGAGGGTGATCTGTGTTGAACCCGGTGGGGGAGTGAAACCGCGCTGCGGGTACGTCTTGGTCACGGTTCGGCCTATCGGGATTTCGGCGAGCTGATCCCGCCCTTGAGTACGAGGATGAAGCCGTCGAGGGCTTGGCGGTGCTCGGCGTGGTCGTTCGAGAGGCCGTCGGTCAGCCCGACCGTGAACGCTCGGATGTAGCTGATGATTGCCGCCCGATCCCCCTTCGCAATCTCGCCGGTCTTGATGCCGCAGTCGACGATGGCTTCGAAGAATCCATCACGTCGGTGGTCGTCGGGCCCGAACTCTGCGGCGAGCTCGGCGACGCGGCGGCGATCGATTCGAGAGGCGCCGAGGAACTGAGCGAGCGATGCGTCGTCACGATTGGTCTGGTGAGCACATTCGAGGACGGCTTCGAGCTTGCCGATGAACGTGTCTTGTTCTCGTTCGGCCTGGGCGAACAGGTGATACACCCGCTCCTGCACTTCGTCGAGCACTGCTCGGTAGATCTCGAGCTTGGAATCGAAGTAGTGGTAGATCGCCCCGGTGGTGATGCCGGCCTCGGTCGCCAGTGTGCGATTGGTTGTCGCCTCGTAGCCAAGTTCCGCAAAACACTGCCGAGCGATATCGATGATGCGACCACGAGTCTCCGCAGAGCTGGACGCAGGAGGCCGGCCGAGACGAGGTTTTTTCGATGCCACGCCCGGACACTAGAGCGTGAGTGACGTTTGTGTCGCCTCAGCTTCCCGTCCGACCTACCAAGCGGTTAATTTACTGCCATGACGATTTCCGTTGAAGAGTTTGCCGCTGAGGCTGCCGAATGGCTGGCGGCGAACGGTGCGCCCAAACCGGTCGAGGTGTCCGACGACGACCGTTGGTGGGGAACCGGCGAGTTCTCGGTCGCGGTGTTTCACGCGCTGAACTTCGACGACGAAAAGGCCGTACTCGACGAAGCCATGCAGTGGCAGCAGAAGAAGGCCACGAAAGGGTACCACTCGATCGCTGGAGCAACAGAGTTCGGTGGGCTCGGCCTGACAACCGAGCACGCTCGCGCCTTTGCGAAGCTCGAACGCGAGTATGCAATCCCCACGCGCCATGAATCGTTCAGCGTCACGACCGGATTGATTGCTCCCACAGTGGAGCTCTTCGGCACCGACGAACAGAAAGAACAATTCGTCTCGGCGTTCCTGTCGGCGGATTCGCTGTGCTGCCAGCTCTTCTCCGAGCCGGGCGCGGGCACCGATCTCGCCAACCTCAGCTGTCGCGCCGAACGTGATGGTGATGAGTGGGTGATCAACGGACAGAAGGTGTGGAGTTCCGGCGCTCAATTCTCGGAATGGGGCGAGCTCATTGCCCGCTCCGATCCCGATGCGCCGAAGCACAAGGGCATGACCGCGTTCATCGTGCCGATGGATCACCCCGGCGTTGAGATCCGCCAGATCAAGCAGATGAGCGGCGGCACCTCGTTCAACGAGGTGTTCTTCGACGACTGCCGTATCCCCGACTCCCTCCGGCTTGGACCGGAAGGTGAGGGCTGGAAGGTGGCGCTCACCACGCTGGGCTTCGAACGCGATCACAGCGACTCTGGTGGAAACAAGACACGCGCTGGCGGGAGTTGGAAACAGCTCCTCGCAACTGCGCAAGCAATGGGCGTCACCAACGATCCGACGATTCGCGACGACCTGATGAAGGTCTTCACCCACATCCAGGTTGAGCACCATCTCAACATGCGAGCGGGCGACCTGGCCAAACAGGGCACACCAGGCCCCGAAGCGTCGCTGGGCAAACTCATGTGGACCGAAGGTATGCGCAAGATGTCGCACGCGGTCTCTCGTGTTCTCGGGCCGAAGCTCGTCGCCGACACAGGGGAGTGGGGTACCTGGGAGTGGGGCGAGCATGTGCTCGGCGCGCCCGGCTATCGCATCGCGGGCGGCTCAGATGAGGTGCAGCGCAACATCATCGGCGAGCGTGTTCTTGGTCTGCCGGGCGAACCCCGTGTCGACAAGGGGATTCCGTGGAAGGACGTCCCCCGCTAGTCTCAGCGGTACCGAACTAACCGCCTGATTAATTAACTGGAGCAATCACTCATGGACCTCGGACTTACCGGCAAGTTGGCCCTCATCACCGGCGCCACAAAGGGCATCGGCCGCGCCACGGCCGAGACACTGCTGGCAGAGGGCGCATCAGTGGCCATCTGTTCTCGAAACGCCGATGAAGTCGCGGCCGCCGTGGCGGAATTGAGCGAGCTTGGCACCTGTGTCGGCGGCGTCGCTGATGCGGCTGACCTCGGTTCGCTGGAAGCATGGATTGCATCGTCAGCTGAGCAGCTCGGTGGCATCGACATCTATGTGCACAACACCTCGGGCAAGCCGCAGAAGGTGCTCGAAGAGTGGTCGAAGAACTTCGAAATCGACCTGATGGCACTGGTCGGAGGTGTTGCTGCCGCAAAGGAAGCCCTCGCCGACGGGGGCGGCGCGCTCATCAGTATCGGCACCACTGCATCGGCTGAACACTTCGGATCAGGTTCCAACAGCTACAGCGCCTTCAAGGCCGCGGTGACCAACTGGACCCTCGGCCAGGCCCAGGTGCTCGGCGCCCAGGGCATTCGTTGCAACGTTGTGTCGCCGGGCCCCATCTACGTAGAAGGTGGCGACTGGAACATGATCAAGGATTCCCGCCCGGAACTCTTCGAGACGGTCTCGGCCGCTCACCCGCAGGGCTCCATTGGTGTCGTGTCCGACGTGGCTAACACCATCGCATTCCTTGTCAGTCCCGTTGCTGGTCACATCAATGGTGTGAACCTCACGGTCGACGGCGGCTTCGTCAAGCGCGTCAACTACTAACCAGTGAGCGCCGAGCAGCTCACCCGCGTCGACGTCTATTTGGTGGCGGGCGGAAAGTGGCACGACATCGACTTCGCGCGCCGTGAGCTGCTCAGCCTTCTGGCCGAGCACGAAAACATCCGGGTCACCGTCGGCAGCAACTGGGACGACATCGAGACGTTGACGGCGAGCGACATCATCGTCAGCTACACGTGTGACGTGCGGCCCTCTGAGGCTTCACAAGCAGCGATGCGAACCTGGGTAGAGAACGGCGGTCGGTGGATCGCCCTTCACGGCACCAACACCGCGCTCGACCACCCTCGGCCCAATGGTGTGGAGTCACCCCGTTGTTTCCCCTCGTGGGCCGACACGCTAGGCAGCCAGTTCGTCGCTCATCCAAAGATTGCCCCGTACCCGGTCGAGATTGCGGCGCCGAATCATTGGCTCGTCGAAGGCATCGAACCCTTCGACACCGACGACGAGCTCTATCTCATGGAATACGCCGCCCGAGACGAACTCGAAGTGCTGCTCCACACTCACTGGTCGGGTGAAGCTGTCGGCTTTGCGGAGGCCGACTGGTCGACCGGCAACGACGAACACCTCATCCAATACATACGTCCGCTTGGTGCGGGCGCAGTGCTCTATAACACCCTCGGCCACTGCCGAGGCCACTTCGACATGGTGCCGCTGAAGGCCTACCACCCCACGATCGAACTTTGTTCGTGGGAAAAGCCGCAGTACTACGAACTGCTACGCCGGGCCATCCGCTGGGCCCTCGGCGACACAATCGCGGGAGACATGACATGACAATGACCGATGGCTCGATAACCAATGAGATCATGAAGGATCTCCACGAGCGCATGTTGCGCATTCGCTTCTTCGAAGAGGCCGCCGGCAAGCTGTTTGAAGCCAACAAGATTCCAGGCTTTATCCACCTCTACGTTGGCCAAGAGGCAGTTGCCGCAGGTGTGTGTGTTGCGCTACGTGACGAAGACCAGATCAGTTCAACCCACCGCGGCCACGGGCACCTCGTAGCCAAGGGCGGTGACCTCGGCAAGATGATGGCTGAGCTGATGGGCAAGGCCACGGGCTACTGCAACGGCAAGGGCGGCTCAATGCATATCTGTGACCTTGAGCTCAACATGCTGGGTGCCAACGGGATCGTTGGCGGTGGAGTGCCGATCGCGGTGGGCGCCGGCTTCGCCAACAAGTACCGCGGCAACGAGACCGTGTCGGTTGTCTTCTTCGGCGATGGGTCCACCAACATCGGCGCGTTCCATGAGGCCGCCAATATGGCCGCCGCGCTGCAGTTGCCGGTGCTGTTCATTTGCGAGAACAACGAGTACGCCGAGTACACCGCCCGCCAAGACACCATGGCAATCAAAGACCTCGTCGAGCGGGCCGCCGCCTACGGCATGCCGAGCAAGATTGTCGACGGTATGGACGGTCGGGCGGTCTTCGAAGCCACGGAGCAGGCGCTGGTTTCGATTCGGGCTGGAGAGGGCCCGGTCTTTCTGGAATGCAAGACCTACCGCTACTACAACCACCACGGCATCCAGACGTTGGGCATGAAGTACCGAAGCGATGATGAGGTCGAAGAGTGGAAGGCCCGTGATTCGATCGATTCGATCGAGGCCGCGATGGTCGCTGAGTCGATCTCCACCGAGAACGAGGTCGCAGCGACGCGTGTGGCAGTGCTCGCCGAAGTGGACGCCGCAATCGAGTTCGCGGAGAACAGTCCGCTGCCCGATCCGTCGGAACTGCTCACCAATGTTTATACGGAGATGTCGTCATGAGCGGCGAGCGCGAGCTCACCTATGGGCAGGCCTTCAACGAGGGTATGCATCAGCTCATGGCGGAGGATCCCGACGTCTTCGTTCTCGGCGAAGACGTTGCCGGTAAGGGCGGCGTTTTCGGCAGCTTCGTCGGTTTGCTCGACGAGTTTGGCGACCGTCGCATGGTCGACACGCCCATCTCTGAACAAGCCATCGTGGGCCTCGGCATCGGCGCCGCCGTTGTTGGCCTCCGACCCGTTGTCGACCTGATGTTTATGGACTTCGTCCTGGTGTCGATGGATCAGATCGCGAACCAGGCGGCCAAGCTGAAATACATGTTTGGCGGCAACGCCAAACTCCCGATGACCATCACCACTAATGGTGGCGGCGGTCTCTCTGCGGCTGCGCAACACAGCCAGAGCCTCGAGGCCATGTTGTGCCACGTGCCCGGTCTCAAGGTCGTGATGCCCTCCACACCGTATGACGTGAAGGGCCTCCTCGTTTCGTCGATTCGTGACGACAACCCGGTCATCTTCGTCAAACACAAGCGCATGTTCGGAGCGAAGGGCCCCGTGCCCGAGGAGCTCTACGAGGTTCCGCTCGGGAAGGCGGTCGTTACCCGTACCGGTGCGGATGTGACGGTCGTGGCCTACGCCAAGATGGCGGCCGACGCCCTCGTCGCCGCCGATGAATTGGCGAAGGGAGGCATTGACTGCGAAGTCATTGATCTCCGCACCGTGCAACCACTCGACATCGACGCGGTCATCGAGTCGGCCAAAAAGACCAACCGGATCGTTGTGGTCCACGAGGCCGTTCGTTTCGGTGGCCTCGGCGCCGAGATTGCCGCCCAGGTCCAGGAAGAAGCGTTCGACTATCTCGATGCCCCGGTTGCTCGGGTGGGCGCTGCCTTCTCGCCGATCCCGTTCAGCCCCTCGCTGGAGCAGGCCTACATCCCCGACGCCGCCAAGATCGCGGCGGAGATCCGCAGCACGCTCAACCGTCCGGCGCCCGGAGCGGTGAGGTAGCAGCCCATGGCCACCGAATTCCTAATGCCCAAGCTCGGCCTCACTATGGAGGCGGGCACCATCATCGACTGGCTGGTCGACGACGGCGCCGATGTTGAGGAGGGTTCGTCGATCCTCAACATCGAGACCGACAAGGTCGAGAGCGAAGTCGAAGCCAGCGCGTCTGGTCGGGTCCACTTCATCGGCGCGAAGGGCGACTCGTTCGCCTGCGGTGAGGTGATCGGATGGTTCCTGGCCGAGGGTGAAGAAGCCCCCGCCGCTCCCGCCCCGGTTGTGGCCGCGGCGCCAACCGCCGCTGCCACTCCGACGGCATCGACTGCGCCGTCCGCGATTGCTGCACCGTCTGCCGTTGCTACACCGATCTTGCATGCCGGCGGACGGCTCCTGGCCTCGCCCAACGCCAAACGGGTCGCCGCTGAGCGCGGTGTCGACCTGCATCGGGTCGCCGGCTCCGGCCCCGGTGGACGGATTGTCTCCGAAGATGTGATCGCCGCGCCCGTCGGTGGAGATGGCCCGTACCCGGCCACAATTGCCGCTCGTCAGCTGGCCGACCTTCTTGGTGTCGACCTCGCCGCCGTTGTACCTGCGGGCACGGACCCCCGCGTCGACCGCGAGGACGTCGCTCGCTACGTCCGGCAGCGCCTTGCCGAGGGCGCCGCGCCAGCAGCGGTCTCGACGGCGCCGGCCTCACCGGCGGTCGCCTCGCCTCCCGCTCGTCCGTTGGTGCAGACCCCAACCTCCACTGTGCCGATGACGGGGATGCGCGGCACGATTGCTTCGCGTATGTACCAGTCGCTGCAAGAGATGGCGCAGCTCACCCTCACGATGGATGTGGTGATGGATGCCGTTGTGGCCGACCGGTCGGGCCGCGAGAGTGGCCGTCCGGGATACACCGACTATGTGATCGCTGCGGCCGCTCAGGCGCTCGCCGCCCATCCGATCGTCAACAGCCAAGTTCACGAGGGCACGGTTGCTTTGCTTCCGGACGTCAACGTCGGAATGGCCGTGGCGCTCGATGGCGGTCTGGTGGTGCCGGTCGTCTCGGGTGCCAACTTGCGAAGCATTGAGAACCTCAGCTCGGAGACCACCCGGCTCGCCACTGCGGCCCGCGATGGCAAGCTCGCGCTCGCCGACCTCGAGGGGGGCACCTTCTCGGTCACCGCCCTCGGCATGTTCGGCGTTGATGCGTTCACACCCGTGATCAATCCGCCGAACACGGCGATTCTTGGGGTCGGCCGCCTGCGCGAGAGCGTGCGTTGGGACGATGCCACGGCGGTCAAGACCACACTGCTCACGCTGAGCCTCACCTGGGATCATCGGGCGTTTGATGGTGCTCCGGCGGCGGAGTTCACCGCAACGGTGCGAGACAACCTTGAGCAGTGGGGCACGCCCGGCGGGGGAGAGAACTAGTCGTGCAACAGCTTCGATATTCGTTTGCGGATGCGGCCACGATCGATGACCAACATCGGGCCGAGGTTGTCGGCGGCAAGGGTGCTGCTCTGGCCCGGATGACGGCGATGGGTCTTCCCGTCCCGCCCGGTTTCACCCTCACGACCGACGCCTGCCGCCAGGTCATGCACTCGGGCTGGTTCACCGCACTCGACGACGAACTGTTGGCCGGCATTGCTGCGCTTGAAGCGCAGATGCAACGACGCCTGGGAGATCCCGACTCGCCTCTGCTGGTGAGTGTCCGCTCGGGCGCACCGATCTCGATGCCCGGGATGATGGACACCGTCCTCAACGCGGGCATGACTGAAGACGTTGCCCGGGCCCTGTGTGCGGCTTCGGATAATGAGCGTTTTGGCTGGGATACCTATCGGCGGTTCGTGCAGTCCTACGCCACTGTGGTGGCCGGTGCCGATGACGAGTCAGCCCGAGCGCTCCTTCAAACCCACCTGGGCGACGATGAGGGCGCATCGCTCGACGGCGCGGCCCTGGCTGCCGCGGCTCAGGCTTTCCGGGTGGCCCTCGCCGATGCCGGATATCCAATTCCCACCGACCCGCGCACGCAGATCCAAGCGGCCGTAGCGGCAGTGTTCGCGTCGTGGGGCAGCGATCGCGCTCGGGTCTACCGAGAGATCGAATCGATCAGTGCGGACCTGGGCACTGCAGCGACGATCCAGGCGATGACATTCGGCAACCTCGGCTCCCGCTCGGGCACCGGCGTTGCGTTCAGCCGCGATCCATCCACGGGCGAAGCAAGAATCGTCGGCGACTTCCTGGTGGGCGCTCAGGGCGAAGATGTCGTTGCCGGCACGCACGCGACCCAGCCGATCAGCGAACTGCGGGCCGTCTGGCCCGAGATCGCCGACGAACTCGATGCTGCTTCGGCGTTACTCGAACGGGATCTGACTGATCTCGCCGACATCGAGTTCACGGTGGAAGACGGCACCTTTTGGCTCCTTCAGGTGCGCCGGGGCAAACGAAGCCCCCGTGCCGCACTGCGAATCGCCATCGATATGGCCGAAGCGTCCGAGTTCCCGCTCAGTCGGGTGGAAGCACTCAGCCGTGTCTCCGAGATTCTTTTGGACCCGCCCACCGCCGCGGCCGATCCGGCGGCCGACGACGGCGAGGTCCTGGCGAGCGGGCTGGCGGCATCGCCAGGCCGAGCGGTTGGCGCGGTCTGTACCGACATTGATGCCGCGATCGCAGCGGGGGCCCGAGGCGAGGACATCATCTTGTTCCGCCGTGAGACCGCCCCGGCCGATATCGCCGGTATGGCCGCGGCCCGCGGACTCGTTGCAACCCTTGGCGGTCTCGTGAGCCACGCCGCGGTAGTCGCCCGTGGTTGGGGTGTACCCGCAGTCGTCGGTGTCGACGGCATCGAGATCGAGGCCGAAGGTATCCGTGTCGACGACTCATGGATCGCGGCGGGCACCGTCGTGACCGTCGACGGCGATCTCGGCATCGTAATGACGGGTGCCCATCCGGGCGCCTACGCCGAGCTGTCCGAAGTTCGGGTCCTTCGGGCCTGGCAGGAAGAAGCCGCCGACGCCGGACCTGTGGGCGCGGCGGGCAACCGCGAAGAGCCGGTGAGCGCCCAGGAGTGTGAACGACTGCTGGCTCTCAAGGGAATGGGAAGCGCCGACGTAGTTGCGGCGATCCTTGGCTGCACGAGCGATGCCGTGCAACCGCTGATTGACGCGCTGGTGGCGGCCGAGGAAGCGCAGGAACTGCCGGGTGGGCGTGTCCGGTTGCTTCCGGTGGCGATTGCCCGAGTTGATGCGCTCTACCAGTCCGATGTCGCGCGGCTGACGCCGGTCATCGAGCCGCTGCTCCACGACTTCCATGCAGCGAACGACCGTTTCAAAGAAATCGTTACGTCATGGCAGTTGCGCGAGGTTGGGGGAGAGACCGTCCCCAACGACCACGAGGACGCGGTCTACGACACCGCAGTGATCGACGCCCTGGCGGCAGAGATTCACACCGCGATCGTGCCGATCGTCGAGGTTGTCGCTGAAGCCGAACCACGGATGCAGCGATACCTCGTCCGGTTCGTCGACGCGCTCGACGCCCTTCGGGCCGGCGACGGTCAGATGATGGCCCATCCCCTGAAGGACAGCTACCACACGGTTTGGTTCGAGCTTCACGAGGAACTCATCCGACTGTCGGGTCGAAATCGAGCCGACGAATCGGCTGCCGGTCGCGCCTAGATTCCGGGCATGAGTCCGGATTGGTTTGACCCGCTCGGGTCGCGAGGGAGCAAGCTCGACCCGTTCACCTTCTTCGCCGACGCGCTCAAAGGGGAGGGGGTCACGGGTCAGTCCGCTGACCTCATGGCCACCACGCTCGCGAAGCAGCTAGTTGGTCGACGGATCGAGATCGACCATGAACCGCCGATCAGCGCCACCATCGAACGGATCGATGAGGTTCGCCCGCCGCCAATGATCGCGGCGACCGCGGTCATTGGGCGTGAAGTGCCGATGTGGGAATCTGTGGCGGGCCAGCTCGCCGACGTGCATGTCGGCGAGTGGCGAATCCGCAGCATCGACTTGCAGGCCCGGTCGCTGTCCCTCGTGGGGCCACCGCACAACGGATGCGAGTCGGCCGGGTTGAGGCGCAGGCCGAAATCGATTCCGAGGCGCTGCATGCGTGGGCAGGAGGGGTCGAGGGGGAGTATCGGGTCCGGGTGCACGAAGGTCGGCTGGAGACCAGTGATCGCCGGGCGCCGGGATGGTTGTGGCTCGAGGTGTCGGTCACAGCGGGTGACGGGCGTCTTGCGGTGACGCCGCTGGGCCTTCGGGCGTTTGGGCGAACCGTGCCGCTTATGCGGCGATTTCGTCGGCTGGTCGTTCGGCCGATCAAGTGGCTTCCCGCTGGTCTGGAGATCACTGCGGTTCGGGTCGAGGGTGACTCCGTGCAGGTAGATGGCCGTCTCCGGAATGCGATCATCCCCTTGGATATCACCAAGGCGTTGACGGATCTCGGAAGTGAGAGCACCCGTTCGGTACTCCGAATCGTGCTCGGGGACTGGTAGTCAGTCGCCGTCGTCGTTCTCGAGCAGGAACGACTGGTACACCCGGATCAGCACCTGTTTCTGGTCGGTGCTGAGATCGTCTTGGGCCCGAATCGTGGCGAGGAGGTCGGTCGCTCGGTCTTCATCGAGAATGCCCGCTCGTACATAGAGCGATTCGGCGGACACTTCGAGAGCCCGTGCAATCTGCTGGAGAATCTCCGCCGATGGGCGCTTCAGGCCGCGTTCGATCTGCGACAAGTAGGGGTTGGAGACGTTGGCAAGGTCGGCGAGCTTACGAACGGAGAGTTCGGCCTGGCGGCGCTGCTCTCGGATGTACTCGCCAAGGTCGGCCCATGCCTCGCGGGGGTCTTTATCAACCATCTCGCCTCCTTCTCGTCGTTTGTTTGTTGCGTTCAGTCTGGACGCGAAGCGACCGCGCCACACAGGTTCAACCTACGTGACCCGGCCGCCGGGCGATCTCGTCCGTTGGGGGACGGACGTTTACGAGATCACGCTTTGGTGGCGGTGGCCTTTTTGGCGGGCTTCTTGGGCGCCTTCTTGGCTGAGGTGGCGACCTTTGCGGCCTTCGGGGCGTTGATGCCGATGAAGTCCCACGCCTTAGTGCGGTTGGTGGCCATTACTTCGGCGACCTGGCCGGGGAAGCGGGCTTCGAACTTCTGCACGCGGGGCTCGGTGCGGGCACGGAGATCGGTGAGGGCTTCGGTGGCCTGCTTGCGGGCGATGGTGATGTGCTCGGCAACCATCTCGGGAGCGGGGAGCTCACGGCCGACGATGGCGTCGGTGACGAGAAGGTTCACGCCAACGGAAGCGTATGCGGCGTTCTTGACCTGATCGAGTACTGCAGTCATAGTCTGGCTCCTGGGTGAGGTTGGGGGATATTGCATCCGAATGCGCACTATGGAATCCGGATGTGCTTACTATAAATAGCAGAGACGCAGTGTCAACCATTTTCGCTAACAAAAGTTTGCAGTCATGCTGAGTGCCATCCACGTCATGGCGAACTATTGGCGCGGCGACCTCGATGAACTCACGAGTGTGGGCGAGCTCGTCGCCTCGGCCAAGGATCTCGAATCGGCTGGCGCTCTGCGTCAACTCGAACGCCTCCTCGCCGCGTGGGTACTCGACCTCGACCTGCCCACTGGCGCCGCCGTGATTGCGGTGCCACCCGGACCGAACCGAACGTCTCACCCGGTCCCGTCGCTGGCCGCATGTGTGGCCGAAACGCTCGACGTTGATCTCGCCTCGGGGTTACTCAAGCGAGAGAATCCCACGCCGCGCCTGCGAGACACGCCGATAAAAGGTCGGCGCGACGTTGTGGAGGCAGCCCGCTACTCCGTCGATCCCGCCGTCGAAGGTCGCGATGTGGTTCTCGTGGACGACGTGATTTTCACCGGCACAACGCTCGGCTACCTGGCGGAGCTTCTTCTCGCCGCCGGGGCGACGTCGGTTCAAGCTGTCGTGATAGCCCGCACCAGGCAGACCCGCTAGTCGCTCCGAGGTAGCAACATTGGTGTCTACGATCCGCCGAGTCGTTGGCTGATGAGCCGCCCGATCCAACGGGCGACCACCTCGACCTCTTGGGCGCCCTGGATCGGGAGCACTTCGTCGATCACCATGGTGGGCACCGCGGTGACTCCTTGCGCGATCGCGGCGTTGTGTTCTTCGATCACTTGCTGCGCGAGGATTTTCTCTCGTTCTGCAGTGAGAGAAAGAAATTCATCACGGTCGAGACCGACGTCGCGGGCCAGGTCGGCCAGCACCGACCAGTCGCTGATCGTGCGGTTTTCCGTGAAATACGCCTTTAGGAGCCGGTTATGGAAAGCATCGCTCGCCTCGGGTGCAATCAGCGCGAGCGATTTCGCCGCGACATGGGCGGGAACACTCGATGACGGCTGTGCTTCGTCTGTGGACCAGACGTTGAAGGTGGCACCAGGTTCGGCTTCATCAGGACGCCGCCATGACTCGGTGTAGGTGACGAACTTCTCCTGATTCGTGCCCTTCGACTCCGTTCGGAGCAAGAAGGAGCGCCAGGTCACGTCGATCTGATCGCCGAATCGTTGCTTGAGTTCATCGAGACGGACCGTCCCGACATAACACCAGGGTCAAAGGAAATCGGACCAGGCGACGATTCGAACGGGATCATCCATTGGTCAAGCCTATGTCATTTGGAAATCGGCCCGGGAAAGCAGCCTTAAGCTGCTGACATGGCGAATTGTGCATTTATTGGTCTCGGCGTCATGGGCGCCCCGATGGCCGGACACTTGGTCGCGGCCGGTCACACGGTGACGGTCTACAACCGCACTTCGGCAAAGGCTGAGGCGTGGTCCGCTCAGCACGGCGGAGCGACCGGCGACACGCCGGCCGCCGCCGCGGCGGGCGCCGACTTTGTCTTTCTGTGTGTGGGCGACGATCCCGACGTGCGAGCCGTCACCACAGGCACCGGTGGTGTGCTTGAAGCGATGACGGCCGGCACGGTTCTGGTTGATCACACGACCGCCTCTGCCGATGTCGCCCGTGAGGTCTACGTCGCCGCTCAGAAAACGGGTGTCGGGTTCGTCGACGCTCCGATTTCTGGTGGCCAGGCGGGCGCCGAAAACGGCGTACTCACGGTGATGTGTGGTGGCGAGCAGGTCGACTTCGACCGGGTGGCGCCGGTCATCGATGCCTACGCCCTTGCGTGCACTCTGTTGGGCCCCTCCGGCAGCGGCCAGTTGTGCAAGATGGTCAACCAGATCTCGATTGCCGGACTCTTGCAGGGACTCTCCGAGGGGATCGACTTCGCCACTCGCGCTGGGCTCGATATTGAAAAGGTCGTCGACACGATCTCCAAGGGCGCCGCCGGTTCTTGGCAGATGGAGAACCGAGCAACCACGATGGCCGCCAACGAATTCGACTTTGGGTTCGCCCTCGACTGGATGCGCAAGGACCTCGGAATCTGCCTCGCTGAAGGCGACCGGGTTGGCGCCTCCTTGCCCGTCACCGCTCTGGTGGATCAGTTCTATGCGCGGCTCCAACGCCAGGGCCACGGCCGCTGGGATACGAGCTCACTGATTCACCTCCTGAACGACGAATAAGCGCTACTCTTCGGCTCATATCTGGGGACGTCTCGCTGGGTCGAACTCCCGATTTCTACACCTATCCATCACAGCCGATTGAGGCTGCGGTGCATGAGGGAGATTTCGTGGTGATTCGCTGGGCCGACAAGGCCACCCTGCACGCCTATGGGCTCTGGCTCTGGGAGAACCGCATGGCCGATGGCGGTATCGACGAACGCACCCGCGAGGGCAAGATCGATCCCGCCAACCTGCCAGCATCGACGGTCATCGACGAGGTCGAGGTGGTCGACGGACATCTCATCGTTCGCTGGACTGACGGCGCCGCGAACGAGTTCGATGCCGGCTGGCTTCACCATGTCGCGCTCGATGCTCAGCGCGTCGACGCCGGACTTCCCCCGGCGCAACTCTGGGACACTCGTGACTTTGTTGAACCGCCCTCGATTGACGGTCGACGAGTGCTCGCTGGTGACGACGCCGCGTTACACGAATGGCTCACCCTGCTCGCCCGGTTCGGTCTCGCTCGGCTCGAGGAACTCCCGATTGACGACGAGACCCTCCTCGCGATCGGGCGGATGATCGGCGCTCTGCGCGATACGAACTTCGGTGTGACGTGGCCGGTCAGCGTTGACTTCGCCCCGACGTCCACTGCCAATACGCCGCTGCCGCTGCCGCCGCATAGCGACCTCCCCACACGGGAAACGCCGCCGGGGTTCCAGCTCCTGCACTGCCAGATCAACACGTGCGGCGGCGGGCTGAGCACGATGGCCGATGGGCATGCTGTCGCCGCGTGGTTCCGCGACAACGAAGCTGAGCACTATGACGCGCTCACGACACTCCGGTGGACGTTCTTCAACCGCTCGCCCGGCCACGACCATCGCTGGTCCGGGCCAATTATCGACGCCGGTGCTCCCGGTCAGCCCCTTACGCTGCGCGCCTTCCACCCGGTCCGTGGCTTTCCCGACATGGCCCCCGTGGATCAGCCTCGGGCGTATGCCGCGCTGCGCCGCTTTAGCGAAGTCGCCGCGAGTCCGCCTTTCCAGATGTGTTACGCATTTCGACCGGGTGATCTCGTGGCGTTCGACAATCGTCGAGTCCTTCACGGCCGCACGGCGATCGATGAAGCGGGCGGCAGCCGAGTGTTGCATGGCACCTATATCGATCACGACGAGATCTACTCGCGGCTCCGGGTGCTTACCCGCGGCCTTCAATCCCAATCTTTAGACAGTTAGGAACCTCATGAGCGTCTTCATCACCTGCGCGGTTACCGGCAGCGGCGATACGGCCGGCAAGTCCGAGCATGTGCCGGTCACTCCCGAGCAGATCGCCAACTCGGCGATCGATGCCGCGAAGGCGGGGGCGGCGGTCGTGCATTGCCACGTCCGTAACCCGGAAACGGGCGCGCCGGCCCGCGACCTCGATCTTTACCGCGAACTAACCGAGCGCATTCGTTCTTCCGACACCGACGTGGTCCTGAACCTCACTACCGGCATGGGTGGCGACATCGTCATCGGTTCGGTGGAGCAGCCGTTCCCGCTCGATCCTGAAGGCACCGATCTTGGTGGCGCCACGGAGCGGGTGGACCACATCCGCGAGTGTAAGCCGGAGATCTGCACTCTCGATGTGGGTTCGATGAACTTCGGCGAGGGCAACTACATCATGTCCAACACCACGGCCACGCTCGACGAGATGGCACGCCAGATTCGAGACGCCGGTGTTCGGCCGGAGTTGGAACTCTTCGACACCGGCCACCTTTGGTACGCAAAGAGCATGGCAGAGCGGGGCCTCTTCGAGGGTCCGGTGTTGGCCCAGCTGTGTATGGGTGTTCCGTGGGGTGCACCCGCCGACCTCAATACGTTCATGGCGATGGTCAACAATGTGCCGAGCGACTGGGTCTTCAGCGCCTTTGGCATCGGCCGCGATCAGCTCCGATTCGTGGCGGCCGCCATTCTGGCCGGCGGCAATATTCGGGTCGGCTTGGAGGACAACCTCTACCTGGATCGAGGGGTGCTAGCGACCAACGCAATGCTCGTTGAGCGAGCCGTCACGATCACCGAGTCGTTGAACGAAACCGTTATGACCGCCGCCGAGGTGCGTGAGCATCTCAACCTCACGAAGCAGGTCTGACCGTGCCGGAGATCGAGCGCGCGGCCGTTGTCGGCGCCGGTGTGATCGGTGCGGCCTGGGCCGCCCGGTTCGCCCTGCATGGTGTCGGCGTGAAGGTGCTCGACCCGAATCCCGACACGCCCCGGATCATCGACGAGGTCTTCGCAAATGCTCGGGCAGCGTGGGCCGATCTCGACCTCCCGGTTATCGCCGAGGGTTCGGTGCAGATCGTTGAGACCTACGACGAAGCTTGCAACGACGCTCAGTTCGTGCAGGAGAGCGCGCCGGAAAACGTCGAGATGAAACGCTCGATCCTCCAGAAGATCGACGCGGCTTGCGATGCCGACGCGGTGATTGCCTCGTCAACGTCGGGCATCAAGCCGTCGGTCCTGCAGGAGGGCATGTCGCATCCATCGCGGCTTCTTGTTGGCCACCCGTTCAATCCCGTCTACGTGATCCCGTTGGTCGAGGTGTGCGGCGGTGAGCACACCAGCGCCGAGGTCGTGCAAAGGGCGATCTCGATCTACGCCTCGGTGTCGATGAAGCCGCTGCATGTGCGGGTCGAGATCGATGCCTTTATTGCCGACCGCTTACTTGAAGCCGTGTGGCGCGAGTCGCTCTGGCTCGTCAACGATGGTGTCGCCACCACCGAAGAGATCGACGATGCAATTCGCTACGGCTTCGGTCTGCGTTGGGCGCAGATGGGGCTGTTCGAGACCTATCGAGTCGCCGGCGGCGAGGGCGGCATGGGCCACTTCGTCCGCCAGTTCGGGCCGACGCTTTCGTGGCCATGGACGAAGCTCATGGATGTGCCTGAGCTCACCGAAGAACTCATCGAAAAGATCGAGCAACAATCCGATGCCCAATCTGGCGAGCACTCGATCCGCGAGCTCGAACGAATTCGTGATCGGAACCTCGCCGGTATTCTCCGCGCGCTGGAAGCCAACGAGTGGGGCGCGGGCGCCACGCTCGCCGAACAACGGCGGTCGCTCTAACCAACGGTGATCTCGACGGGTCGGATGGTCTCCGTGGCGACGGGAGCCTCCGTTGCTCCGCAACTGGCTCAGACCAGCGCGAAGGCTGCGGCCACGAGCCCGAGGTGAGACTTCAAGAGATGCGATTCCACACTCCAGTATCACCATCGAACTCCATGAGGTGGAGTTCTTTCGCCACGCCCATATCACCGGGGCCGAGCGAGGTGCCGATGTAGCCCGCGAGGTCGATCTCGCCGATGGCTTGGAGACCAGCCTGGAATGACTCGTTGGTGAGCGCCGGTCCGGCATTAAGAAGCCCGGCTTCGAGCACGTCGGCCATGGCACACACGAGGAGCGCTTCGCCGAGGTCATTGGTTTCGACGTTGAGTGAGTAGGGGAGTGGGTGGCCGGTTCACTCGACGAGATCGTCGACGGATCGTGCGACGAGTGGGTCGTCGCCCAGCGTGGGCTGTTCGCTCGACCCCAACAGGGTGTTGCTCACGCCGAGCGCTCCATCCAGGTAGTCGAAGGGAATGCCATCCTCGGTAAGACCGCGACCGGTCATCAGTGCGCTGAGAAGCCATTGGTCGGTCTCGTAGCCCGCGCTGCGCATATTCGCCATCACGAGTGGGACCCCGGACGTCGAGACGCTCACGTTCACACCGGCCTCGCGCATGAGTTCCGCGATCACCTCTTGCTCGCGGGCCGAGGCCTCGAGGTCTTCAGCGTTACCGCCGATGAGTCCGGCTACCGGGTCGAACCCGGCGTCGGTGAGCGCCGCAAACATCGTGTGGTAACTCTCCGGACTGACGTCGACCGCGCCGAGGACACCGACGGTCGCATCGTCGAGCACGCCGTGGTCCGTCATGATCGTGAGGAAGGAGTTCATCCGGCGGTCAACCGAGTCGATGATCGTCGCGTAGGGAGCGTCGGCCCGCTCGATCGTGGATGGGGTCATCCCGCTGGCGACGTCCGCGGCCGTCTTGTGCTGTTCGGTAAAGCAGAGGATCTGGTCGTTGAGGGTGGTGCCGATCACCACGAAGACCTCGTTGTCCTCGGTGAGTTCGAGGCACACCCGATCGCCGTCGGTCGGGCCAACCGGTAGGAAAACGCAACTGATCGGTTCAAGGAGTCGTCCGTGGACCCCGCCCCGATCATTGACCTCTTCGATGGCGGTGAGGTAGAGATCCTCGGCATTCACCCGGCCGAAGTTCACGCCGAAGTCAGCGAGTGTCTCCCAGTCGAAGCTGATGATGCCCACCTTGATGGTGGTCTCGCTCACTCCTCGGAAACTCGCGGTCAGTGGGGCTGGGGCCGCCGTTGAGGTGGGGCAGTGTTGGTTGTGGTGGGCGCGTCGACTGCAGCGGTGATGGTCGATTCGTCGGTCGCTTCGTCGCTGTCGCCCCCGCCGCAGGCGGCCGCGATCATGTTCAGCGCGAGAAGGGCGACGATGAGGCGAGGCGCGTTTCGAGGGGTTCGCGGCGGGAAGATCATCCCGCGGTTCTAGCCCGATCTAATCGCGGACCGAAAGCGGCGTGCGGGCACGGATGCCCTGCAGGAACAATTCGACGAGATAGTCGAAGCTCTGATTGTGGCGCCCGCGGCCGAGGGCGTCGGCGGCCTCGAGTGTGCTGAACCCGTGAAGCGAGGCTCGTAGGGTTCGGCCCGCTGCGGTGGCTTCGGCGCCGGCGAGACCATAGGCGGAGAGCACCCGATCCATGGTGTCGATCGCGCTGCGGCCAGCCGACAGCTTGTCAGCCGAGTCGACCTTGCGCAGCGAAAGGTCGTATCGGCCGGGGTTGTTGGTCGCCCATTTGCGGTACGCCTTCGCGAACGCGGCCACCGCATCATCGCCGGCAACGCCGACAACCGAGTCTCTCAGGGTCTCACCGAACTCCGCGGTGACGGCAATGGCCAGTGCATCGAGGAGGCCGTTGAGCCCGTCGACATGGCTATAGAGGGAGGGGCTCTGAACGTCGAGCGCGTCGGCGACCGCTTTCAGGCTCAACCCGTCGAGCCCGTGGGTATCGATGATTGCGAGCGCGGCGGTGATGACATCGCCCTGATCGAGTCCTCGTCGCTTCGCCATGCCCCGAGGGTAGCCGTTGAATTGTCATAGGTCTTTGTCTAAGTAGATTAGGCTAAGATGGTTAGAGTGAGAAGATCCCGTCCCACAGGAGAGGCCCATTCACATGAGCGAGCGTTACACGATCATTTCCGCCGACAGCCACGCTGGCGGCAATATGGCGATGTACGAGGAGTACCTCGCGGCCGAATGGAAGGACGCGTTCGCTGAGTGGCGGGGTGCTTACAAGAATCCGTACCGCGACCTCCAAGACGACGGCCGCACGCGCAACTGGGACAACGAGCGCCGCGTCCAGGAGCAGTACGCCGACGGCGTGGTCGCCGAGATCACGTTTCCGAACACCGTGCCGCCGTTCTACCCGACCGGCATGTTGGTGGCCTACCCGCCAAAGTCCGACGAGGAATACCAACGTCGCCGCGCTGGCATCGATGCGCACAACCGCTGGCTCAAGGACTGGTGCGCCGCATACCCGGTCCAGCGTTGCGGGCTGCCGCAGATCTTCCTCGAGGACATCGACGACGCCATCTCCACGCTCGAGTGGGCGGCCGCCGAAGGGTTCCGCTCCTTCATGATGCCGCACATCGCTCCCGACGTTGACCTGCCCGGCCTCTGGTCGCCGCACTGGGACCGCCTCTGGGCCGCGGTGCAAGACCTCGATCTCGTCATGACCCAACACGGCGGCAACGGCACGCCGAACTATGGGGACGATCCCGCGTCGGGTCTTGTCTTCTTGATGGAAGTGCCCTTCTTCTCCCACCGCAATCTTTCCCACTTGATCATGAGCGGCGTCTTCCACCGTTTCCCGAAGCTCAAGTACGTCATGACTGAACAGGGCACCGCGTGGGCGGTCGAAGAACTGCGGCGCATGGACATGTACCACATGCAGATTTCCGGCGGCCGTATCGGCGAGCTGGGTTTCTCCGCCGACATTGTTCTGCCGATGACGCCGAGCGAGTACTTCGACCAAAACGTGTGGATCGGTGCGTCGTTCCCATCGCCCGCAGAGGCGGAGTCGATCAAGACGCTCGGCAAGCACAAGGTGATGTGGGGCTCGGACTACCCCCATCACGAGGGCACCTACCCGTACTCGCTTGAGTCTCTGCAGCGAGCGTTCTGCGACTGGAGCGAAGCCGATATGCGTCAGGTGCTCGCCGGGAATGCCGCCGAGGTGTACCGCTTCGACCTCGGCGCTCTAGCGCCGATAGCGGCGGAGCACGGCCCGACCGTCGAACAGGTCGCGACGCCCTTGGCCGAGATTCCTCGCAAGGCCACTAGCCCGGCGTTCTTCAAAAAGTAAAATAACCGCAAGGTGCGGTAGTCTCAGACGGCACTCCGATTGGGGGATCGGATGTCGATGGCGCTTCCTACGGGAAGCGTCATCGTCGTATCTGGGCACATCCTCGCGATCCCCCAGAACGGATCCTGCTCTCTTCGCGGGTCGCGACTAGAAATGCCGCCGTGACAAACACAGAGAACAGCGCCGATCCAACGGTTGCGTATGCCGGGTTCGAAGGATCCGTGGGCCGGATCTTCTCCACCTCCGAACCGCATTGGCCCGCGCCGCCGAAGGCACCTGAGAAGGCCCCCAATATCATCGTGATGCTGGCCGATGACCTTGGCTTCGCCGATCTTGGTTGTTACGGCTCAGAGATCGACACGCCGGAGCTCGACGGACTCGCGGCCAACGGCGTTCGCTACACGAACTTCCATGTGAATCCAATGTGTTCGCCCACGCGGGCGTCAATGCTCACCGGGCTCAATCATCATCTCGCGGGCATGGGTCACGTCGCCCACAGCGATCCCGGATTCCCCGGCTACGCCCATGAGATCCGAGACAACGCGGTCACCATGGCCGAGCTCTATCGGGACAATGGCTGGGCCAGTCTCATGGTGGGTAAGTGGCATCTCTGTAAGGACTCCAACCTCAGCGAGGCCGGCCCCCGCCATAGCTGGCCATTACAAAAGGGCTTCGATCGTTACTACGGCATTCTCGATGGGTTCACGAACTTCCATCAGCCGCATCGGCTCTACGAAGACAACCACCACGTCGACATCGATCAGTACCCCGACGACTACTACTTCACCGACGACCTCACTGGTCAGGCGATCAAGATGATCGATGAAGTGCGGTCGTCGCACCCAACGAAGCCCTTCTTTCTCTACTACGCCCACGGTGCGGTACATGCGCCACTGCAAGCCAAACCGGCCGACATGGACAAGTACCGCGGCATGTACGACGCCGGCTGGGATGCCTTGCGGCAAAAGCGTTACGAGCGGCAGCTCGAGATCGGCGTGATCCCCTCCGACACCGTGCTTCCTCCGCGCAACACCGAAGAGAGGCATGAGGTGACCGCGTGGGACGACCTCTCCGATATGCAGCGCGAGACCTTCGCCCGGTACATGGAAATTTTCGCCGGCATGGTCGATTCGATGGACCAGAGCGTGGGGCAGCTGCGGTCCCACCTCGAGAAGATGGGGGAGTGGGACAACACGATCATCGTGTTCACGTCCGACAACGGCGGATCCCGCGAGGGTCAGTACGACGGCACCTCGCAGTACTTCCGGACACTGCTTTCGCAGACCCGCGACAGCGGCATGGACGACATCGAGATCGACCACGCCCGACTCGACATCATGGGTGGGCCACAGACCCTTCCGCACTACCCGATGGGGTGGGCGATGGTCTCCAATACGCCGCTGCGGATGTACAAGATCAACACCCACCAAGGCGGTCATCAGGTGCCGTTTATCGTCCACTGGCCTGATGGTCTCGCGACGGCCGGAGAGATCCGCACGCAGTACCAACACATCACCGATCTGCTCCCCACCCTGGCCGAACTCACCGGCGTCGAGATTCCGAGCGAGAAGCACGGACAACCGTTGCCTGCCCCAGCCGGAGCGAGCTTCGCCGGGACGCTCACCGATAGCGGCGCGGCGTCCACTCACCCCGAGCAGTACTACGAGATGGTCGGCAATCGCGGCTTCTATCGCGAGGGCTGGTCGGCCGTGACCCTCCGTCAGCCGAAGACGCCGTTCTCCGAAGAGGAGTGGGAACTCCATCATCTCGCCGAGGATCCTTCGGAGTCTCTCAACCTGGCGGCCGAACACCCCGAGAAGCTGGCGGAGTTGGTCGATGGCTTCGAGGAAGCGGCGTGGGCGAACCAAGTGTTCCCGCTCGATGAGGGCAACTTCTTGAAGATGATCTCGAAGCCGCCAACGGACGCGGAGTTTGTGGCTGATGTCCGGCTCCGGCCGGGGATGCCCACGGTCGAACGGTGGCGGGCTTTGCAGCTCATCTCCTCCCGCAACTTTGATGTCGACGTCGACCTGGCCTACGCCAACGGCGACCAAGGCATGTTGTTTGCCCATGGTGATCAGGGTGGCGGCTACGCGATGTACATCGAGAATGGCCACCTCTTCTTCGCATTCAATGGGTATGGCGACATGACTGTGATCGACGGCGGGGAAGTGCCGGTCGGCACCACCGCGGTCGCGTTGCAGATGGAGAACGCCGGCAACTTCCGCTGGAATGCTCGGATCTCGATCGGCGGCACGCAGGTGGGAGAGGCGCTCGACTTGCCGGTCCTTATGGCGATGGCGCCGTTCGAGGGAATTGATGTCGGCATCGATCGTCGGTCGCCGGTGAGCTGGGACATCTACGAACGTCACCGCACCTTCGCCTACCAGGGCACGTTGCACGGAGCGATGTACCGGCCCGGTGAGCTGGCCGCCGACGCGGGCGTGCGATTCCTCGACTACATCAAAGAAGCGGGGACCCGGTTCGAGTAGTCCGTCTGGGTGCTGGTCGACCCTACTCGTCGCGGGTTTGGCTCACTCCGCGGTGGTGGCCGCCACCGCGACCGCGGCGAGTTCTTTCAGCAGTTCGAATTCTTCGATGTGAAGCTCGGCGAGCCGATCAAGGTCGGGCACGAGCTCCCGGCACGACACGAGGCCGAGATCTAGCGTGTCGCGGTAACTCTGGACAGTGATGTTGAGACCTTGCCCATCGACAACAGTAGAGACCGGCACATAGTGCCGAACTGGGGCGCCCCCGAGGGCCAGCAGATCACGCGGGCCAGGAACATTGCTGATCGTGACATTGGCCGGGGTGCGGCCGGAGTTGGCAACCCGAGGGTTGGTCGCGAGGCGCGCCGCTTGCAGGGCGAGCAAGCCGGGGGCGAGGGATGCTGCTTCGACGATGAGGTCGGCGGGAAGGAGGTCGTGGCGCTGCTTACCTTCCGCCATGGCCACGGCGATTACGGCCACGCGCTCAGCCGGATCCTCAACGTTGGTGGGAATCGTGGCGAAGATGCTCGACACGCGATTGGTCCACGGGTCGACTTCATCGCCGGTGCGGATCGAAACCGGGATCATCGCCACGAGCGGATCTTCTGGCAGCGCGTCGTGTTCGAGTAGATAGTTGCGGAGGGCACCGGCACACATAGCCATCACGACATCGTTCACGGTGCAGCCAAGGGCGGTTTTGATCGCCTTGACTTCGCTGAGGGATAAGGCTCGCCAGGTGAAGCATCGGTTCGGCGTGATCGCCGCGTTGAACGGAGTTCGGGGTACGCCAGGGAGCAGGTTGGCCAGCTCGGAGCGCTGGTCTGAGCGGCCCACTCGGAAGAGTTCGCCAGCGAACTTGCGTTGCCACTTGAGCATTCGGCGTGGACGGCGGGCGAGATCGAAGACGGCTTTGTTGAGCACCTCGTTTGGTCGTGGTAGCGGCTCGGCCTTGGGGAGGGGTGCGACGTCCTCGCAGAGATCGACCTCAGCGGTGGTCGCGAAGATCTGTTGGGTGAGCATCGCTCCCGCGGCGCCGTCGATCGTCGAGTGGTGTATTTTCGTGAAGATGGCGAACTGGTCGTCTTCGAGCCCTTCGATGACGTAGGCCTCCCACAACGGTTTGCTGCGGTCGAGTGGACGTCCAATCGAGCGGGCGATCAGGGCATCGAGCTCTTTCGCTCCGCCCGGTGGTGGTACTGCGACGTGGCGCACGTGGAAGTCAAGGTCGAAGTCGGGGTCATCAGCCCAGTACGGGTGATCGAGTCCGAAGGGCACTTCGACGAGTCGGCGGCGGAGCGGGACAAAGTCGGCCACAGCCCGTTCTATACGGGAGCGATACTCCGTATACGGGTCGAAGCTGGGGTCGTCGGGCCGGTCCAGAATCAGGATGCTGCTGACGTGGCCGAAGCTTCGACCGGTCTCAAGGTAGAGGAAGCTGGCGTCGAGTCCCGAGAGTTGGGTGAGCGCCATGGGAGTCCTTGCTCGGGAGCGGTGCTGTGACCGTAGCCGGTCTGATTCCTTACTGGAAAGGTAACTGCGCTAAAACCGGCATATGTACATCGGATATGACGAGACGCAGGAGGAGCTCCGCGCCGAGCTCCGGGCGTACTACACCGACCTTCTTACCGACGACGTTCGAGAGCGTCTCGGCGAGGAAGAGGGTTGTGGCCCTGTCCATCGCGAGATCGTCGGGAAGATGGGCAGCGATGGTTGGTTGACCGTTGGTTGGCCCGAACAATACGGCGGCCGCGGCTACAGCGCCGTTGAGCAGTTCGTGATGTTTGACGAGTCAGTCGCCATCGGCGCGCCGATCCCGATGCTCACGATCAACACCGTGGGCCCCACGCTCATGCAATACGGCACGGAAGAGCAGAAGCAGTTCTTCCTGCCGAAGATCTCCCGGGGCGAGATCACGTTCTGTATTGGTTACTCCGAGCCCGACGCCGGCACCGACCTGGCGGCGCTGCAGTGCCGGGCTGTCAAGGACGGCGATGAGTACATCATCAACGGCCAGAAGACCTGGACGTCGTTAGCGAAGGACGCCGACTACATCTGGCTCGCCGCCCGAACCAATACCGAGGTGAAGAAGCACAAGGGCATCTCGCTCTTCTGTATCCCGATGGACACGCCCGGTCTCTCGATCGAGCCACTCGACCTCCTCTCGAGCCACGACATCAACCACACGTTCTTCGACGATGTGCGGATTCCCGCCTCCACGATGATCGGCGAAGAGAACGGCGGTTGGGGGCTCATCACGAGCCAGCTCAATCGCGAGCGAGTGACGATCTGCTCGTCCGGGATGGTGTCGAAGGCGCTCGAAGAGACCATCGACTACGCGAAGAACACCAAACGAGCGGATGGCAGCCGCGTGATCGACCAGGCGTGGGTGCAGCGCAACCTCGCCGAGGTCACCGCTGGACTCGAATATCTCCGGCTGGCCAACTGGAAGGTGGCCTGGACTGTCGCCACCAAGATCGACGGCGCTAGCTCATCAAACAACGAGTCAGACATGGACAACATGACGGGCTTCATTGCCGACTCGTCCGGTGTGAAGGTCTATGGGACTGAGTTCTACACCCGGGCGTATCGCCGCCTTATGGAGGTCTACGGACCACAAGCCGCGATCAGTGAGGGGCAAATCGGCCACCTCACTCGCCTGGAAATGCAATACCGCTCCACCGTGATCCTCACCTTTGGTGGCGGCACCAACGAAATGCAGCGTGACCTCGTGTCGCAATTCGGCCTCGGCTACCCAAAGGCGGATCGATAATGGACTTCACGCTCAACGAAGAAGAACAAGCAATCCACGACCTCGCCGGGCAGATCCTCGGCGACAAGTCCACCCACGAACGCCTCCGAGCGCTGGCCGACGACGATGATCGGGTTGATGCGGAAGCCTGGGCCGCGCTGGCCCAAACGGGTGTGCTCGGGGCCGCAATCCCTAAGAAGTTCGGCGGACTCGGTCTCGGTTACCTCGCGACGGCGACGGCGTTGCAACAGGTGGGCGCCACCGCTTCACCCGTCCCCCTCCTCTCCACCGCCGTCATGGGAGCGATGCCGATCGTGGAGTTTGGCACGACCGCCCAGAAGGCCGCCTACCTCCCGTCGATCGCTGACGGCTCCTTGATCGTTGGCGCCGGCCTCTATGAAGAGGGAACCGCCGCGGGTGAACCGAAGACCGTCGCCACGGTCGATGGGGCGGGTTATCGACTCGACGGCGTGAAGCCGATGGTGGAGGCCGGCCTCGATGCCGGTCTTGTGCTCATCCCGGCCAAGATGCCCGACGGATCCTGCGCCGTATTCCTCGTGTCGACCGAGGCCGAGGGCCTCACCCGCACTCGGGTAGATGTCACGACGCGGCGCCCAGTGGCCCGCCTCGAACTCTCCGGCGTGCAGGTGCCCACCGATGTGATGCTCGGTGATGGATCCACAACTGGCAGCGACATCGTCGCGTGGATCGAACTCCGCGCGCAGGCCGCCATGTGCATGATGATGGCGGGTGCCGCTCGTTCGTCGATCGAACTGGCCGCGGCGTACACCAAGGAGCGTCACCAGTTTGGTCGACCGGTGGCCACCTTCCAAACCGTGAGCAATCGGGCCGGCGACAGCTATATCGACACCGAGGCCATCACTCTCACGGCGTGGCAGGCCGCGTGGCGGATTGATCAAGGTCTCCCGGCCGACGATGCGGTTTCGATCGCCAAGTGGTGGGCGGCCGACGGTGGCTTCCGCGTCGTCCATGCTGCCGTGCATGTGCATGGTGGTGTTGGTGTGGATCGTGACTATCCGCTCCACCGTTACTTCCTGATGGCTCGCCAGATGGAATTGACACTCGGGAACGGCGAAGAACACCTCGCTTCGCTCGGCCGTTCGATCGCCGCCGGTTAGCCGGGTCCAAGAAATCTGGGGCCGCCCGGGAACCGAGTCGCCATTCGCAACGTCGTAGTGTCGTCACCATCCGGTGGAGGGGTTCGCCGCGAGGCCCGCTCCGTCGTTGGTGCCGAGCGGGTTATCTCCCCATGACCCTGGCCAGATGTCGATCGTTGCCGGGTTCGCCGGGTCGAGCGAGGCGCTGTAGCGGATCACCTCGACTGCAGCGTCGATGAATACTGAGTTAGTGAATACTGAGTTGATCGATGCTGCTTCCGCTTTGACGTCGGGGTTGGAGGTGAGGAGTGGGGGTGGGCCCGGATCGATCGGCATCGGGGCGGCCGAGGGATCCAACACAAAGGGTGTGACGGAGCCCCAGGGGGGGGGGTCGATTAATGACTGCAGTGTGTCCGACTCGGCCTGTCCGCTCTGTGTGAAACGCACCTCAAGGTCGAGTGGCTGCCACCGGTTTGGATCTTTCATCGAGATATAGGCGAGCGCGGTTTGGAGCGGCGGATTGACCGGCTTGTAGCCGGCACCGGCCGGATCGATACAGAGTCGTGACGAGAGAGAGTCGAACTGGTTCAGCGACGCGCTCGCCCCCACGGCGTTGTCGTAGCGAACGATCAACAGGCGGTGTGCGGCCGCGCTGATGGCATCGTCTCGCTCGTCCGCCGGGAGTTCCGTCGTTCGAGACACGAGATGCGCCTCCGCGGTGGGTTCCCAGGCCGCCCACGTGTCCCACATCGCACCGAGAGGTGAAAGAGATTCCGAGCGTGCACCGTGGGCGCGGGAAAGTCACGACGGATGGCATCGAGCGCCGCTTCATTCCAGACCAGGGCGACCGTCGGGTGGCCGCCGAGGTTGGGGACACACTCCGTGGGATCCGTGGCGGTGGAGGCGGGGGTGTCGTCGCTGCACGTAGACGCCAGGAGCACGGCGGCGAGAAACGCCGCGACCGCCCGCCGCGAGATGGCGAGTTCGCGAACGATCGACATCAAGCGATCGTGGGTTCTCGCCGGGGCCAGATGGCTGACTAGGTTCGTGCCATGTCCGACTTCTTCGATGCCGTGCCTGAACCAATCCGGTACGCCGGTCCAGAGAGCGACGACCTGCTCACCTTCCGCTGGTACGACAAGGATCGGATCGTGGGCGGCAAAACCTTGTCGGAGCATCTCCGCCTGGCCGCCTGTTACTGGCACTCCTTCAACTGGCCCGGCAACGACGTGTTCGGCGACGGCACGTTCGACCGCCCCTGGCTTGACACGTCACTCGATCCAATGGACGCCGCTCGGACAAAGATGGCGGCCGCGTTTGAATTCTTCGAGAAGCTCGGCGTGCCGTATTTCTCGTTCCACGATCACGACATCGCCCCGTACGGCGGCACGTTCGCCGAGGAGTCGGCCCAGCTTCGCCAAATCACCGACGAGGCGATGGAACACATGGAACGCACGGGCGTAAAGCTCCTCTGGGGCACCGCTCGGCTCTTCCATCACCCTCGCTACATGGCGGGCGCGGCGACAAACCCCGACCCGGAGGTCTTCGCCCGCGGTGCCGCTCAGGTCGCCAACTGCCTTGATGTCACGAGCAAGATGGGCGGCGAAAACTATGTGATGTGGGGCGGCCGTGAGGGTTACGAAACCCTCCTCAACACCGATATCGGTCGGGAACGGGCCCAGCTTGGCCGGTTCATGTCGATGGTTGTCGAGCACAAGCACAAGATCGGGTTCGAGGGCACCTTACTTATCGAGCCGAAGCCGCAAGAGCCGACGAAGCACCAATATGACTACGACAGCGCGACGGTCCACGATTTCTTGCAGGAGTACGACCTGCTCGATGAGATCAAGGTGAACATCGAGGTCAACCACGCCACGCTTTCCGGGCACGACTTCGCCCATGAGGTGGCGGTAGCGTTTGCCGGCGGCATCTTCGGTTCGGTCGATGCCAACCGAGGCGACGACCGCCTGGGCTGGGACACCGATCAATTCCCGAACTCCGTCGACGCCATGGTGCCTGGTGTATACGAGATCATTCGCGGCGGCGGCTTCCAGAGCGGCGGCTTCATGTTCGACACCAAACTCCGCCGCATGTCGATCGATCGCACCGACCTTTTCCATGGCCACATCGGTGGCATCGACGTCCTCGCTCGGGCGTTCCTAGTTGCCCATTCAATGTGGGAAGACCGGGCGCTTGAGTCATTGCGCGACGAGCGCTATTCCGGTTGGGACTCAACTGAGGGTCAAGCGATTCTCCGCGGCGATCGCACGCTCGACAAGCTGCGAGAGCGCGTCGCGTTCGACAACGTCGATCCCGCGCCGGTGTCGGGTTCGCAGGAAGCCATCGAGGCACTGGTCAATCGTTACATTGAGCGCGTGGCCTGATGCCGCTGGTTGCCGGTGTCGACTCGTCGACACAGTCCACCAAGGTTGAACTTCGGGATCTGCACACCGGCCGGCTTGTCGCCTCCGGCAGGGCCGCGCACCCGCCGACGGAGCCGCCGAAGAGTGAGCAAGACCCGCGGGGGTGGTGGGACGCTCTAGTGGAAGCCTTCGCGGCCACCGGTGATGCCCGAGTCGACGTGGTCGCAGTCGCCGTGGCCGGTCAGCAGCACGGCCTTGTCGTCCTCGGCGCCGACGACGAACCGTTGCACCCGGCCAAGCTGTGGAACGACACCGAGTCAGCCGCGCAGGCGGAGCGCCTCGTCGCGGAGATCGGCGCCGATGCCTGGGCTGCGGCCGTGGGATCGGTGCCCGTCGCCGCGTTCACCATCACGAAGCTGGCGTGGCTGGTGGCCAGCGAACCTGGCCTCGTCGCGGAAATCACCAAGGTGATGCTGCCCCACGACTATCTGACGTATCGCCTCACCGGTCGAGCGGTCACTGATCGCGGCGACGCCTCCGGCGGCGGATGGCTTGATCGTTCCACCGGGGAGTACCGTGCCGATCTCCTTGCTCTGGTCGGTGGCCGCGACGATTGGTCGACCTGCCTTCCAGAGATCGTCGGCCCGCATGACGTCGCGGGCACAGTGACCGCCGAAGCCGCGGCGGCGCTGGGCGTCCCCGCTGGGACGCCGGTTGGCCCGGGATCGGGCGACAACATGGGCGCCGCCTTGGGCCTTGGGCTTCAAGCCGGCGATGTCGCAATGTCGCTGGGTACATCTGGCACGGTCTACGCCGTCTCGGCCACACCCACGGCTGACCGGTCGGGTGCCGTCGCCGGATTCTGTAGTGCGTCGGGCGGCTACCTACCGCTCGTCTGCGCGCTCAACGCCACCAAGGTCACCGACACTGTGGCCGGTTGGATTGGCGCCGACCAAGCGGAGTTCGCCGCGCTCGCGCTTGACTCGCCCAGCGGTGCCAACGGCGTCAGCCTTGTTCCATACTTCGATGGCGAACGCACACCGAACCTGCCCGATGCCACGGGAACGTTCGAGGGGCTGCGCAATACGACGAGCCGGGCCGACCTCGCCCGCGCCGCCCACGAGGGCGTCGTCAATGGTCTGCTCCACGGCCTCGATGCACTTCGTGCCGCCGGCGCCGAGATCGACGGCCGGCTCTACCTCATCGGCGGTGGCGCAAAGAGCCCCGCCTACCGAGCCGTCGTGCAGGATCTCTTCGACGGCCCCGTTCGCGTGCCCGACGACGACGAGACCGTTGCCACCGGCGCCTGTGTGCAGGCGGCGTGGATTCACAGTGGCACCGAGGCGGCCACCGCCTGGCCGCTCGGCGCCGGCGAAGACCTCTAGGCCAGCACTAACTAGGCAAGCACTGATTCGGCGACGCGCTCTTCGCAGGTGTTGACGTCCCACCAGCTGAGCTGGAGTTGCTTGGCCCGGCGGAAGTAGAGCTGGATGTCGTACTCGAGGGTGAAGCCGACGCCGCCGAAGACCTGCTGGGCCATCGCGGTGATGTCTCGGTAGACCTTGCCGGTGAAGAGCTTGCACATTGGGGCGAGACGGCTGATGTCTTTTCCAACCGACTGCGCCCACGCGGCTTCGTAGACTAGGATCTTGCCGCCGTCGAGCTCGGTGCGGGCATCGGCGAGACCGTGGGAGATGGCCTGGAACTCGGCGAGCGCCTTGTCGAACTGGCGGCGATCCTTGGAGTATTCGGCGGTGATGTGGAGGGCGTAGTCGGCGCCACCCATGGCCTGTGCTGAGGCAAGAATCACGCCTTCGAGCATGACGTCGTCCCATGTGGCCCAACCAGAACCGGCCGCGCCGAGGCGGCTGGAGGTGGGGATACGCACGTCGTTGAACTCGACGCGGAATTGCGTGTCAGAAGAGATCGACATGCGCTGTTCCATCGTGACCCCAGCAGTATTGGTGGGGACGAGGAAGAGGTCGACATCGGTGTCGCCGGCGCCGGAACGGGCAAGAACGAGCATCTGATCGGCGGCCTGAGCGAAGTAGACGTGCATCTTGGTGCCGTTGAGCACAAGGTCCCCGCCGTCGGCGGTGGCCGTGAGCTGGACACCCTTCGGCGCGTAGCCGTTTTCGGGCTCAATCCAGGCCGGAGTGATGATCGTTTCGCCGCTCGCAATACTGCTGAGCAGGGCTTTCTGGTCATCCGAGCCCGCCCTTAGGATGGCGCCAGCCGAGAGCACACAGCTGTGGAAGTGAGGCACCGGGGCTAGAGCGCGGCCCAGTTCTTCGTAGACGATGACACCCTCGATCAGGCTCATTCCCGAGCCGCCGTATTCCTCGGGAAGCATGAGGCCGTTGATGCCGAGCTCGCCCAGTTGGGCCCACAGCTCGCGGGCCACGCCGTCGGGGTGATCTTCCATCTCACGCACCTTCTCGAAGGGGGCGAGATCGGTGCACAGTCCGCGCACCATGTCGCGGAGCATGTTTTGTTCTTCGGTGAAGTCCAGATTCAGCACAGTCTTCTCTCCAGCTCTTTCAGGGTGTCCAGTGGTCGCCCTTGCGGGCCCACGGGTTGTCGTTATTGTCGGTTGGGATGGCCACTCGGGCCGTGCAGGTGCAGCAGAGCCGCTCGCCTACAGAAACAGTGATGTCGATCTCGGCCCACTCGCAGCTGGCATCGTCGGTGTTCGTGCCGGAGACCCGGCCCGAGAAGACCATTTGGTCATCGGGATAGACGGAGTCGCGCATACGAAAGGTCATCCGGCCGATGCGTCCGCGGGGGCCGGTCCAGTCGGTGATGTAGCGCTCGAACCAGGCGGCAAGGTTGGGCGTGTTGAGGAAGATGTCCTGCGTGCCGTTCCGCTCGGTAGCGAACTTGAAGTCGTGATGCATTGGCCGCCAGTCTCGGCTAGCGACCGCGCCAAGAACGACAGTGGTCGCAGTGACGTCATAGGCGAGCTCCGGAAGCGTTTCAACGGCTGGAGGAAGCGAGGGACGAGCGACCGGAGTCGGCTTCTGCGCAAGAGGGACGCCGGAGGCGTCGCGATCTCGCAGCGAAAGGGAGTATCCAAACCCCGTGTAGGACTCGATGCCGACGAGCTCATCGCGTTGGTTGTGATATTCGATGTCGATCACCCAGAAGCGGCCCGTGCCGAGCTTGGTGGTCTTCTCGCCGCTGATCGAACGCAGCACCTGGTGATGGGAGATCACATCGCCGGGGCGAACCGGCTCGTGAAGGATGAGCGTGTTGTCGCTCATGATCGCTTCGGGAAGCCCGAGCTGTTCTTTGAGGTCGAAGTGGACCTGCAGGGCGACCTGTTCTTCGGTAGCGCCGGGCTCCCAGCGGTGGGGGCGCATCCACAGCGACATCGTTGATGGCGGCACGGTCATGCCCCCGGTCAGTTCGTCGGCCACGGCCGCGTCCCAGTAGAGCGGGTTGCCGTTTTCGGTGGCGGAGAGCGTGTTGTATGAGTAGCTCAACTCGACCGGGAAGGTGGCGGTCTTCTTGTATTGGTTCTGCCCAACGAGGGCGGTGATCTCTGCCGGTAGGTCGCTCACGCAATCACTCCGTTTTCCAGAAGTTCGGCGATGGCCGATGGTTCGTAGCCAGCCTCGGCAAGGAGGTCGGCGGTGTCAGTGACGGTGCCTTCACGCACGGGGTACGGCCCGTCAGCGGGAGTTGTTCCTGCCCACACGGGGCCGGTCTGGCGGAAGATGCCTTCGGTCGCGTGATCAGCTTCGACCACCATCCCGCGGGCGACGTACTGCTGGTCATCGATCGCTTCGGCGACGGTGTTGACCGGTGCGACACAGCAGTCAGCCGGGCCGAGTTGAGCAGACCATTCGTCGCGCGTCTTGGTCATGAAGACCCTGGCGAACGCCGTCCGGATCTCGTCTTGACGGTCCGCGTCCATTTGGATGTCGTTGAAATGTTCGAGGTCGAGCTCTCGGCAAAGGTTGCGCCAGAAAGCCGGCTCGATGGCGCCGACGGACAGATGGCGGCCGTCGCTGCAGGTGTAGATGTCGTAGCAAGCAAACTTGCCGGTGAGGATGTAGTGGCCCGGCCCGGGCTCGGTGCCGGTGGCGAGGTATTCGTCGACATAGAGCGACATAAGACCGAAGGCGCCATCGGCGATCGAAACATCGAGGAGCTCGCCAGTTCCGGTGCGTTCCCGACGGAAGAGAGCGGCCATGATCGACATGACCGCATGCATGCCGCCCGCGGCGATATCAGCCACGGTTGCCCCGGGCAGAGGAGGAGAACCATCAGCTCGTCGACCGGTACAATCGAGGTAACCCGACACGGCGAGATAGTTCACGTCGTGGCCCACCCAGCTGGACTGTGGCCCACTCTGGCCGAACCCGCTGGTCGAGCAATAAACGATGCGTTCGTTGTCGGCCCGCGTGGCCTCGTAGCCAATACCAAGGCGGTCAACAACACCGGGCCGGAAACTCTCGAGCACCACATCGGCGTCTTTGGCCAAGGCCATGTATGCCTCGCGGCCCGCGTCGGCCTTGAGATCGAGGAGGCCTCGACGCATCAGGCGGTGCCCGCTGTAGGCGTAGTACGGCGGCACAAGCTGCTTGCTGCCGTGTTTTGGTGTTGGACCGAGCTTGATGACTTCGGCGCCATAGTCCGAGAGAATCCGCGACGCGCGCGCTCCCGGGCCGACCGACGCGAAGTCGAGCACACGGATGCCATCGAGGGCCGGGGTGGTCATGGGTGGCTTAGAAGTTCTTCGGGAGGCCCATGGCCCGACGGGAGATGATGTTCTTCTGGATCTCCGAAGCACCACCACCAATGGTGTCGATCACGGTGTAGCGGTAGGTCGATTCCGAACGGCCCTTCATCGGAGCGTCTTCGGTCTTTACCCGCAGCTGGGCGCCCGGTCCAGCAATGTCCATTGCAGCGTCGGCGAGACGTTTCGAGAGCTCGGTGGCGAAGAGCTTGTACTCCGACGCTTCCACCGTCGGGGGTTGGAAGCCTTCCTTGCCAGCTCGTACCCCATGCTCTACCTTCACGGCTTCGGCCACGAACTTGAGGCCCATAACTCGGGCAACTTCGCCGTCGGTGTGAAGGCGGGCGAGTCGGGCTCGGATCTTTGGGTCATTGCGCAGGGGCTCGCCGTCGCGCACGGCGTCCTTTATGTAATCCGTGAGGAGATCGAGGCGCTCGAGAATCGGTGCCATCGTGAACATCGTGAAGCGCTCGAGGTCGAGGGCCTGGCTGATGTAGCGGAAGCCATAGTTGACCTGGCCAACGACGTAGGAGTCGGAGACGAAGACGTTGTCGAACCACACCTCGTTGGTGCGTTCGTCGCCCATCGTCCAGATGCCGGTGATGGTGATGCCTTCTTGATCAAGGGGCACAAGCATGAGGGTGATACCCATGTGCTTGTTTTCGAGATCGGTGCGGGCGCCAACCCAGTACCACTCAGCGAAGTGAGCTGAAGTAGTCCAGGTCTTCTGGCCGTTGAGAATCCAGCCGTCTTCGCCGGCATCGCTGGTGACCCGCTCAGCCTTGAGCCGCATCGCGGCGGCGTCAGAACCAGCATCGGGTTCGGAGTAACCGACCGCGAACTCGACGTCGTTCTCGAGGATCTGCGGCAGAAACTCGGCCTTCAAGTGGTCGGAGCCGTGGGCAATAAGTGTCTTGCCGATAATGCCGACGCCCTTGCCGATCTGCGGGCCACCACGACCCGCGAGCTGCTCGTTGAGGATGTACTCGTACACACCCTCGCCGGCGGAACCGCCGTATTCCTCGGGCCAGGTCATACCCAACCAACCCTTGTGGCCGAGCGACTTCATGAAGGCGCGGCGCTTTGGAGTGTCGACGATCTGCGCCATGTTCTCCCGCGTGACGTCGAAGACATCGGGATCATCATTGGCGTCGAGAAACTCCCGAACATCAATCGCAAACTGCTGCTGCTCGGGGTCGAACTCAAAGTCCATAGTGCTGCTGCTTTCGAAAATCTGACAGACCGTCAGATACTAGGCACAACCCGTCAGAGCCGAGAAGCTGGGATCTAGCTGACTACGCCTCGGCTGCGAAGCTCGGCGAGGCGATCTGCGTCGAGTCCGAGCTCCGAAGCAAGAACCTCGTCGGTGTGTTCACCAAGCCAAGGAACGCGGGTTTCGGGGCCTTCTGCGGTCCGCGACATCTTCACCGGATTGCCGGGAACGAGGATCGGATCGCCGCCGTCGGGGTGGGGCATCTCAACCAGCATGTTGCGAACCGCGACGTGTTCGTCCTCGACAATTTCGCGACTTGAATTGGACTCGCCGGCGGCGATGCCCTCGCCGGAGAGGATGTCGACGGCCTCGTGGTTCGACTTGTCGGCCGCCCAGCGTTCGATCCCTGGGCGGATGATGTCTTCGAAGTGTTCTTGCCAACCGGCCCGCGAAGCGAACCGCTCATCGGAGAGCCAGGCCGCGTTGCCGGTGATCTCCGCGACCTTCTCGAAGTGATGCTCACGCACGATCTGGAGCACGAAGTTGCCTTCACCCGCCTGGAAGGTTTCCACGATGCCGACCCCTGACGAGTTCTCGTCGGGAATCCCCATCGAATAGAAGTTCGACACGATGTCGGTCATCGCCATGGTGGCGTCGAGCATGGCGATGTCGATGTATTGGCCCTGGCCGGTGCGATCTCGATGGCGCAGCGCCGCCAGGATGCCGATCACCCCAAAAAGCGCGCTGCTGATGTCGCCAAGGGCACCGACCGGATTCGCCATTGGCCGACGGCCGGGGCGTCGCTTGTACTCGTAGATACCCGACATCCCCTCCACAATCGCCGCATAGGCCGCCCGCTCCATGTAGGGCGAGGCCGGATCGTTGCCGAAGCCGGAGACGGAGAGATAGACGACCTCCGGGTGGCGGGCGACAACAGCCTCGTAGCCAATACCCAACCGGTCGGCCGTACCGGCACGAAAATTCTCGCAGACAATGTCGAACTTCGGAGCGAGATCGAGAAACAATTCGACGCCGGCGGGCGCTTTCAGGTCGAGGCCGACGCTCTTCTTGCTGAAGTTGTTACGCAGGAAGGTTGCGCCGACTTTCCGTCCGTCGGGGTCTTCGATGAAGGGAAGCGAGCCTCGGCCGCTGTCGCCCACCGTGGGGTGCTCAATCTTGACGACTTCGGCGCCTAAGCGGGCGAGAAGTTGCGTGGCGAACGGCAGCGCCGCCATCTGCTCTGCCGCGAGCACCCGGACGCCTTCAAGCGGGCGAGGCTGGTCCGAGGGCTGAGCGTTGGCGATGTCTCCGAGGCGCATTACCTCAGTCTGTACCGTTTTCGGGTTCGTTAATGAACTCGGCCCGGACCCACTCGTACTTGGCGAGGACTTCATTGGCCCGGTCGGGTTGGGTGTCTCGCAGCATCTCGGCCGTCACGTCCACATCGAGGATCGATCCGTCGGCTTCACGCGAGACCGCGCCTTTCATGCGGTGCAGGCGCTCTTTCGGCACGAGATCGCGGACAACCGCGCCCACCGGTGTGCGGGCAATTCGGCCGAGGACGCCCGGCACGACATCACGATCTGCCGACGCGTTCGACCGTGGCAGTTCGACTGCGGTGTCGGACGCTGGTGTAAGTCCAAGAAAGGCGAGCATCTTGTGGCGCCACGCCGCATCGTTGTTGAGGTCGTGGAGGTCGGCCACGAAGAGACGCTCACGGGGGAAGTGCTCGAGATAGGCGAGGGTGGTCTCCTGATAACGACTGCGATCCCAGAGCCCATCCTCGGCGGTCGCGACGGTGAACAATTCGTAGTTATTGCCGAGGAGAAGATGGTGTCGATAGTGCGAGAGCCACCGCTCAAGCGGATCCCGCACGAGATAGATGATCTTGGCGTTCGGTGCGTCGGTCGCGATTCGCTCAGGGACCTCTGGGTAGCGCCGAGTCCAGCTGTAGGTGGGTGACGCCTCTCCGGAAAGCTGACCATCGGCCCGTTCACGAAACAGCCGTCGGTAATAACTCGCCGGCATGCGATAGCCGCGACTGAAATAGTGCGGTTCCTTGTTGCGTGGTGCGAAAACGGACGGGTGTGAAGCGAGAAAATCGAAGGCGCTCGTGGTCCCAGCTTTCATCGCTCCGATGATCACGAAGTCGAGGTGCGCGCACGGTGCGTTGCTCATGTCATCCTTTTGCCGCTGTTGGCTGCGGGAGATCTGCTACTTTCATCTGCCATGTCGTCACATTGAGGTAATTGAAACGAATGAGCACGCGTCTGAAGAGTGCTCTCTCGGTGGGCTACGTCCGCTGCCGTTCGTGCTGTACTTCCTCGTTGGTCTTTTCGCGACGCCGAACTGCTTGCGTAGTCTGCGGCTAACTCAAACCTCCGTGCTCTGCGGTCCGTCCGCGAGCCTGGAGAGTCTGTGAGCATTGAACCCGTGAGCACAATCTCGGCGGACAAGAGCGCGTCGTCTTCGTCGGCGAGTGCGACCGCAGTGGCACGACGCTCGTGAGTCGGCTGATCGTTGAGTAGCTCAGTTTGATCATGTTGCCGGAGGCGTATTTTCACGCCGTAGAACATCGAGATCGGCTCGATCCTGCTCGACGAGTTCGCCGACTCCCATATCGTCCACGTCGTTCGGGATCCGCGCGCAGTCGCCGCCTCCCTTCGAACGGCCGACTTCGGCCCGACAAATGTCCAAGAGTGCGCTCGATTGTGGAAGCAACGCATAGCGAGCGGCCTCGGGCTGGAGTTCTCGCACCCGGACCGGGTGAGCCGCGTGCATTACGAATCGTTCCTGGCGAATCCAAAAGACCTCCCTAAGAACCTCGCATCGATCCCACCAAGCACTGAGTTTGAATTCGAGAGCGAGCGCGACGCGATTCTCGACCCTACGAGCAGGCAATTGCAGACGCAGGCCCTCGCCCCTATCGATGCCGGCCGTATCGAACACTGGCGCTCGGTTCTGAAGCCGGAGGAAATCGGAATCATCGAATTTGAATGTCGTGAACTGATGACCGCATTCCGCTATCAACTCGACGGAGGCACAGACGGCCGCACGTCGACACGACGCCTCGTCGCGCGGCAAGATCCGACATCGGCGAACTCATAACTGGGTCACTTCGGCGATTCCTGCGAGTCGCCAAGGCCCGCATTCGCGATCGCTAAAGCAACCGCCGCGAACGGATCGTTTGGGTCCAGATCGTTGAAGCCATTCGTCATGTCCACGAGATGTTGGTTGGCGACGACTGGAAAGGCGCTCCGCGCTGAGCGGGAGCGACGATTCGGTGACGTCGATGTTGAGATCGTCTGCGTCCCGAGGGACAACAAGGGCACTGAGGATCAACAAAGACACTGAACGCGGTCAGCTACAGTTCGGCCGATGGAAATCGGAGGAGAGAGATTTCGTGCCTGTGGCGGCGTGCACGTGGTGCCTGTCGCTGATCTTGAGGGAGCACTCATTCTCTGCGGGCTAGACGCGATCGGGCCCGATCCCCACTCTCTGCTGTCGGCGGTTGACGCGGATGTCGCCGTTTGTCTCCAAACGGATGCCGAACTCGATCGACGATTTCCCGACTACCGGACCTGGCTCGCGGAACCGTCGCCTTACGCCGCGCTACGCCTGGCGACCGAGGATCATCTCGTCGCCGACGATGACGGCGTCACGGCGTTGGTGGGCGACATCCACTCTCGTCTCACGAGCGGTCAGCGCGTGGTCGTGCATTGTGGTGCCGGCTGGGGCCGTGCCGGAGTGATCGCGGTTCTCGTGATGTGTGCGGCCGGTGCGGACATCGATCCAGCCATCCAAGATCTCCGGCTTGCCCGGCCGGCCGCCGGCCCGCAATCGACCGATCAAGACCTACAGATCGAGCGCCTCGCCGGACGACTCCGCTCGAGCCTGTCGTAGCTTCTGCCGGCTACTCGCCGTAGCGACGAATATCGTCAACCAAATCGGTGAAGCGTTCAAGGACTTCACCCGGTTCGGCGTGGCGACCCGTCTCAGCCTTTGAGTAGATCAACGCGCCGTCGACGGAGACGTCGTAGACACCCTTCGACCCGGTCGTGAGAGTCAGCGCCTCAATGACATTCTGATAGTTGCTTAAGAGATCCTGTGACGCGCTCACGGCGCGTCCCAAATAATCTCAAGCCACGCAGTAAGTGATCTCGATCTTGTAAGCCATGTGAGCCAGGCTACACGTGGTCCCATGCCGCGATCGGAACGAATGTCGCATCAAGTACTTCGGCGAAGACCGCGGGGGCGACGGCGATTTCGAGTCCTCGCCGGCCGCCGCTGCAATGGATGACGTCGAGCGCGGTGGCCCACTCGTCGACGAAGGTCGGACACAGGTGCTTCTGTCCAAACGGGCTGATGCCGCCGAGCACGTATCCCGAGCGCCGCTCGGCGACGGCAGGGTCGGTCATGGTCGCCTTCTTTGCCCCCGCAGCGCTGGCGATGGCTTTGAGATCGAGCGTGGCGTTGACCGGAACGACTCCAACCGCGTGGGACCCATGATCGAGGGTGACCATCAAGGTCTTGAAAACTGCATCGGGTTCAATGCCGAGCGCGACGGCCGCCTCGTCGCCGTAGGACCGCTGGTTTGGGTCGTGCTCATACTCGGTGATCTGCACGACGATCCCGAGTTGTTGCAGGAGGATAATCGCCGGGGTCATCGGGTCATTCTTGCCGGCTGTGGTGTAGAAACCATGATTCACCCTTTCGACTGGAGCACTCCAATGGCTGAAATTACCCTCGGCGGCAATCCGATCAACACCAATGGCGACCTCCCCGCAGTCGGAAGTCCGGCCCCTGAGTTCACGCTCACGAAAGCGGACTTCAGTAGTGTGTCGTCCTCTGACCTGGCCGGCCAGCAGGTCGTGCTCAACATCTTCCCGTCGATCGATACCGGCATCTGCGCTACAAGCGTGCGGACATTCAACGAGCAAGCCGCCGGGTTCGACGCCACGATTCTGTGTGTCTCCGCCGACCTCCCGACCGCCGCCGGTCGTTTTTGCGGAGCCGAGGGGATCGAAAACGTCGTGACCGCCTCAACCTTCAAGAACCCTGGAGTGCTCGACGCGTATGGCGTCAAGATGGTCGACGGCAAGCTCGAGGGCCTCGCCGCTCGGGCCGTTGTTGTGGTTGGCGCTGATGGAAATGTTGCCCATGCAGAACTCGTGCCTGAGATTGCCCAGGAGCCTGATTATGAAGCGGCTCTCAACGCCCTTCGCTAACCCGTAACGAGACGCACGGCCTTGGCGCATCATGCGCCTCAATATGTGACAACGTTCAGCGGGAATCCAACCTCAAAAATGTTTCGTTGCTACCTATGGGCCGTGCTGCCGTGGCTCGAGCCTTCGGCCCTCCATTCAGGCGAGGTCGCGTGGATCATGGCCTTCGTGGTCGTCTACGGGGTGGCTACCGACATTTTCTTTGTGCCGCAGACACTCGAGATCGGACTCTTCAACATCATCTATGGCTAACGGGCTAGCTATCTCCCGGCCTCAACCGCTCGATGTGCTCCTCGCTGCTGAGCCGGTGGCCTTTGAGCACAAGAAATCGGACGCCATCGGATAATCTGCGGCGTGTGACGACGATTCCTCCGCTCGAAGAAATTGACATGTCTGGTATGGAGTTCTGGGATCTCGATCAGGCGTCTCGGGCCGAAGTGTTTCGGCAGTTCCGGGCGAGCGATCCGTTCCCGTTCTTCGAGGAGCCCGAGAATCCGATCGGTCCGAATGGTCCCGGCTACTACGTCCTGACGCGGCACGCCGACGTCGTTGCGGCGAGTAAGAATCCTGCGCTGTTCTGCAGCGGCAAGGGCGCCACCGGACCGCTCGACCTTTCTGAAGAAGTCAACGACTTCTTCGGTTCAATGATCAACATGGACGATCCCCGCCATAAGCGCCTGCGCGGTCTTGTCTCAGCCGGCTTCACCCCGCGCCAGCTCGAACGGGCGATGGGGGCCGTGGAACAGGCGGGCGTCGAGCTTGCTGCTGGCCTCCGCGAGAAGGGCGAGTTCGACTTCGTGCAGGACTACGCCGCCCCGCTCCCACTCCGGATCATCTGCGACATGATGGGTGTGCCCGAGAG
>Ga0115000_10000080_pt1 | contig 81199 bp, 59 predicted proteins | sample ArcticOcean_MG_C_6_FD_89690 | JGI IMG/M metagenome (GOLD analysis project Ga0115000, IMG submission 89690) | Marine microbial communities from western Arctic Ocean - ArcticOcean_MG_CB8_128 | ecosystem: Environmental > Aquatic > Marine > Oceanic | place: Arctic Ocean: Canada Basin | collected... | reverse complement strand
CTCAAAGATCCAAGCTCTGAAAGCTAATGCTAGAGGCTTTAGAAACTTTGAAAACTACCGAACCAGAATACTATTCTTTTGCGGAAAGCTCAAACTGTCTCCATAAAACTTTACGAAGAACCAAAGAAAAACGGCATGAGAGAAGTCCGTGTCGAATTCCACGAAGGCAAACATTCCCTCTACCACCCACAGTTCATCGAAGCCTTGGGATGGTTTGAGCAACAAAACTGAAATTGCCTCCAAGGGTCTGTCCCTCTACGCTCAGTCCCTCTACGCTCAAAAGCCGACTTGGAGTTGAGGATTGATGGAGAAGGGCAGTCCATGGATCGGGATTAACTTGGAGCCAAGTATTGGAAATACGGAATCAATAATACCTAGCTCAGGTCAGCAGAGCACGATAAAATAGGATCATGCAACATTTTATAAACGTAATCAATAAGGGGCAAATTACTGTTTTGAAATCCATTTGATACCGGGCCACGACTTTGGGGTGGGGCTGTCGTTGCTGGTTTTTTTACTGGGCTTGCTGCCGCCGGTTAGAATGATGGTGGTCATCTTTGCTGTGAGTTCTTTGACTTTGGCTGGATGATTATCGAGCAGGTTGTTTTTCTCCTTTAGGTCACCTTTGAGGTTCACTAGTTGCTTGGGTTGCTTTCTGCCCTTCATGCTCAGTTTCCAGTCGCCCTCACGTATCGCGAACACATCACCTGATGAGTGATGGATGAGAGGGGCTCTATCGAGTTTCTGACCACTGAAAATGGGTTTTAGTGAGAAGCTGTCTTCGCCCTCATTGTCCTTAAGCGGGGTGCCGATAATGTCTGCAAAAGTTGCTAACAGGTCTGTCTGGCAAACCGTTTCGTGGGAGACACTGCCCGGTTTGATGCCATTGGGCCAGCGAATGATGAAAGGCACGCGGTGGCCGCCTTCATGGAGGTCTCTTTTGCCGCCTCGTAAGCCACCGCCAGAGTGATGGTTGTATTTTTTAGCACGGATGGGATAAGTATTTTCCTGGCCATTATCAGAGGTGAAAACAACCATGGTATTGTTTGCGAGATTGTTGTCATCAAGGAATTTTAAAATGCTGCCGACATGGTGGTCGGTCTCGATCATGAAATCGCCATAGAGCCCGGCCTTGCTCTTGCCGACAAATTCTTTTTTGGGCACCACTGGTTTATGCGGAGAACTTAGCGGCAGGTAAAGGAAGAAAGGTTTACCCTGATGGGCATCCGCTTTCACCGTCTCTAACCAAGCCAGAGCTTTGTTGGTGAATTCCGTGAGAGCATTCTCATCGAGAAATGAAGGCGCGATCTCGATGTCGCCTTTTTTCTTAGGCTGAGCATCATAGGGAGGCATGAAGCGAAAGTCCTCAATCGCCTCACCAGGTTTTTTGTGGGTCCACAGCGATGGTTCTTCAAGCACTCTTTTGTTTTCAATATAGGTGAGCACGCCATAATTCATGGAGGCTGGGATGCCGAAATAATAATCAAAGCCTTTGGCATTCGGTCCATCCACGATGTCCTTATCCCAACCGATCCTTTTGCCTTTAGAACCCGGAAAATCCATGCCCAAATGCCACTTGCCAGACATGCCGGTGTTGTAGCCCTTCTTTTGTAATAGTGAGGCCAGCGTCAAGCGGTCTTTGGCAATCCAACAAGGTCCATCGACAGGAGCGTTGCCTTGCTTACGTGTGGTGCGCCAAGAGTAGCGCCCCGTAAGAAGACCGTAGCGAGAAGGGGAGCAAATAGTAGCAGAGGAGTGACCATCGGTGAAACGCATGCCCTCCTTAGCCAAACGATCGATATGGGGTGTTTGAAATTGGGACGCGCTATTATAACAACTGGCATCACCATAGCCTTGGTCATCGGTGTAGATTAAAATGATATTGGGCTGGGTCAGATCCTCTGCCTGCTGAGCAGCGGTGGCTGTGACACCAGAACTGAACAGCACATGCAGCACTTGCAGCGACAATAATTTGGAAAACAGCTTTTTCATCATTTAAATCTTAGTTCTTCTATTTGTTTAACTTGAGTATCGCTTCAGCGAAAGCGGTTCCTGTTTTTTCGAAGAATGCAGCGCTACCAAAATAATGATACCCTTGGTTGCTGCCAAGTTTTGCCCAGGTGTCGGGATCTTCTTTTTTGTTCTTGAAGGCTTTTTCCGCATCGTAATCCCAGAAATCTGCGGTCTTCACGGTGATGACGTTGCCTTTGAATTCAGGCATTTGGGCGGTGGCTATTTGCGCGTCAGCGAGGATCTTGGTGGTTCCTTTTTGAGCGGTGCCACCGTGGCCCATAGCTCCAATCACAAAAGGGAGCTTGGGTGATTTTAAGTCTTTGCGGACATCTCTGATGAAATGCGCCATGTTCTCTTGGTAGCTGCCTGTTGAATGATCTGAGAACTTATCGTTGTATCCCTGAAACCATACGAAACCCACAATTTCATACCCCTGGTCTTTATAGTTGGGGGCGTAGGTTTTGAGGTTGCTGAGTGTTTCATCAACGCCTGCCATCATCTGTCGATAATAGTGTCCGAACTCCTGGATGTATTCTTCTTTTGAGAAGGGCTTCTTTCTTTTCTTCGCTTTATCTTCCAGCGCTTGAATAAAGGCATCGCTTGGCTTCTTGCCACTGGGTGATAGGAAATCACGGTAAAGCGACTTGCCTCCCCAGGCCGCCTTGATGATCAGCACTTCTTCATCTAGGTTGTCGCCGATGGTCCATCCGAAAGAAAGCTCGGGGCCAATCTTTTGCTCAGTGGCGCCATAGCCTACGCTCAAGGGGCCATGCATTTTCTTTTCGATATGATTGATAAACACATCCTCTCTTTTGACGAAGGATCCACCTTGGTGGTATTTTTCGAAACCTACTTTGAGTTTTGGATCTTTTACGCGGTTTTCAATCACAGAGTTCGTGCAATGGCCTTGCATATTGGATTGCCCGGCCAAGATGAAGATTTTGATTTTCTTGCTTTCTGCACTTAGGTCGGTTGAAAGGCAAGCGAATGAGATGCCACATGCGAGGATGCGTAGAGTTAGTTTTTTCATAGTGTTTTCGATTTATTTTAGGTTAGATGTTTTTGTTGTGTGGCGTTTTTCTTTCATCGATAGAATCATGTTCTATTCTGAAATAGCATCTTTCAGCCGTTTTACGATCTCAGGAAACTGCGCCGCGACATCAGTATCGTTGTCGGGGTTCACGGAAAGATCGTAGAGCGCGGACGAATTGCTCTTCTTGTTGAAAATCAAGCGATGAGTCTGGTCACGGACGGAGATGGCGTCCTTCCAGTAGCTGATGGCGACGTCACTCTTTTCCCCGGAGCCTCCTTTAAGCAAGGGCACAAGGCTGTCGCCATCAAGTGGGTGTGTGGTCTTGCTAAAGGAGGGCTGGCAAAGCTCGATCAAGGTAGGATAGAGATCCAAGGACTCCACCAGGGCACTGCTCTTGACTCCAGCGGTCTGCATGCCGGGCACGCGTATGATCAAGACACTGCGGTTGGCTCTTTCAAATGGGCTGTGCTTACCCCAGATCTGCTGCTCGCCGAGGTGCCAGCCATGATCGCCCCACAGCACCACGACGGTATCCTGATCGAGCTCCAGTTCCTTTAGCGCGTCCAGCACCTTGCCGACCTGGCGATCGGTGTAACGGACGCAGGCCAGGTAGGCCCTTCGTGATTTCAAGATGGCCTCCCGCGACAAGGGGCGCGACTTTTCGAACGGCGCTTTGTATTTGTAGAACTCGCCGCTAGCGTGCCAATATTTGGAGTCGATCTTGTCCTCTGGCGGCAGCGGGATATCCGTATTTGCAAATGCCTCCCAATCCTGTTTCGGCGCGACAAAAGGGAGGTGTGGCTTGAAGAAACCGAGACCAAGGAAAAATCGCTGCCCTGATTTCTTGTATTCACGCAGGGTCTCGATCGCGGTTTCCGCCATCATTCCATCGGGAAGATCGTTGTCCTTTTCCGCCGTGAACTGCATCAGGTCCTTGTTTCCCAAGCCATCTTCACGGTGCTTGCCTCCAGCGTAGGCGAAAAACGAGCCCCAGCCGCGTTTCCAGGGTCCGAAGGGGGTTGGCAGAGCGTCCCAAGCATTGGGAAGTTCCATATTGCCGTCGCCTTTCCCATTGTATTGGAAACTGCGCCCGTCGGGTGAATGCGAGATCTTACCAATACAGGTCGTGTGGTAAGCGCTACGACGAAAAAGCTCCGGCAGAAATCGCGCCCCAGCCTGTGGTTTTTGTTTGGCGGCATTTGGACTGCGGCCAGTCAGCATCGATAGGCGGGAACTGTAACAGGTCGCGACCTGGACGTAGTGTTTGTCGAAGAGCATTCCGGTGCTGGCGAGCTTGTCTATGTTGGGTGTCTGAGCATAATCCGCGCCGTAACAGCCCAGCTCCGGACGTAGGTCATCCACCGCGATAAAGAGCACATTGTAACGATTTGTCTGTTTCTGGGCAGGCTCTTTTGCGCAAAGTGGTGAAGCCCAAGACAATATGCCAAGCGCCAAGTAAAGGCCGAGATTCTTTTTTATCTGGATTATCATGGTTAGAATGAGAGTGCGGGTGTAATGCACTGCTTGAAGACCAAGACGCCATAATTGGCGACTATCCTTAGGAGAGATTGTCAGAACTGCCTAGAAGCACAAGCACATTGATGTTCCGTATTTCAGCCAGCTCCGGGCATCGGTCTCGCATATCCTCAGGAGTAGCCACTCGCTAACGAACCGCATCGTGCGCTGGGGCAGTAAGATCAGCCAAGGGAAAGAAGACACCCGTCAGACGACGACCAAAGCTGAGTTTGTCGAAGGTGGCACGTTGGGGCCTGTGCCGAAAGACTGAGGCTTCCCGGTTAGGTGCGGCTGCATGTGTCCCGATTATTACTTCTAATTCTCAGCAGGATGAAGTTCACCGAAGCGCCGACGTGGGGCACGACGGAACGCGCTTGGCGATTGCCCGGTCAGAAAATAAAGAGACAGACAAATAAACCACCGTTACATTTAATGGCTAATGATGGCCTGGAAAAATGAATCATCTATGGAGCAGAGAGAGGAAAAAGGAAAAAGGAAAAAGGTTAAAGTGGTTGGGGTTGTTGCTTGGTTGATGGAGCTGGATTCTTTGACTCGCGTTGCTCGTGGATTGCTCGGCGATCAATCCCTAGTGTTGTGGGTGCGTGATAGTGTGGGTTGTCGTTGGGGCTACACACTGCTAGTGACTTCCTGCTTTTCTGCTTTTCTGCTTTCCTACTTTCTTACTCACCACTCACAGCCATGCTGATCAGTAAATTTCTGAGAGGAAGACGGTGCCGACGGGGGTGTCTTCTAGTTGATCGGTTATTTCTTTGCCGATGATTTCTTTGCCGATGGGGGACTCGGGGGTGACGACTGTTAGGTGGGAGTTTTCGTATTCTAGGGTGATACCGCCGCCGGCGGGGAGGAGGAAGAACTGGTGGTCGTTATCGTCTGAGCTGAGGATGACGATGGAGCCGAGGATTGCGGTGTCGGGGTCGTCTGTTAGTGTGAGGTTGCGGAGCTTGTAGAGACCTTCTTCTAGTTGCTTGGCTTGTGCTGACTGGGCATCTGCTAGGTAGGAGGCTTCGATGCTTTGGGTGTCGTATTTGCCCTCTGCTTTGTTCTCATTGCCAGTGGAGGAGGAGTGGGTTTCTGCGGCGGCTTTTTTTAGACCAGTGAGGTCTGATTCTAGCTGCTGAATGACTTGGTCTCGAAGTTTGCTTTTCATTTGGATTTTGTTTCCTCGGTGAAGACGGACATGGATGCGGAGCTATCTAGGACGATGGCGATGCGCTGGGTGCTGTTAGATTTCACAAATCTAGGCTGCACGAGGAGCCAGGTGATGAGTAGCACGATGAGGAGCTGGAGCCAGAGTGGGATGGAGTTCATCAGCCGATCAAATTTTCGGCCACTGGCAGATTCTTTCTGGGTTTTTTTCTAATAGGAATAGAGTGCTGGAGGGAATGACCTGTGCTCTTCTCTGAAGAAAATGAATAGCCATCACTATGGGAATAGCGATGAGTGCAAGAAGGCCTAATGGGTTTGCTAAGGTCATTGGTGAGGGTTAATAAGGAAGGCGTAATTGTTAATAGGTAAGTGAGGCTCTGGGTAGCTAGTTGTCTTTAGGTGAGAGTCTCTGGGAAGGCTAGCTCCCACACTTTTTTTGCTTCGAGTATTTGTTCTTTTTCTCTGGTGGGGCTGAGTTCCCAGGTGAGAGGTAGGATTGGATCGACGTGTTTCAGCAGAGCCTCGAAATCAAGTTCACCAGTTAGTGGGACCCGGTGATCGCGCTCAGGCCAATACACATCATGTACGTGGCAGCCTACAAGATGGGGAGACATGCTGGCAAGCCATTCTTCGTGCTTGAGTAAATGGATGTTGTGTTTGAGCTGCACGTGTCCGAAGTCATGCCAGTATCCTACATAGGGATCGTCTTTGAAATGCTCTTGGAGCCTGACCATTTCCTCCTCGTTTGGCATGTCCTCAAATCTGCTTCTGGATTCTACGGCAAGGATTACGCCTACTTCTTTAGCTTTTTCGGCTATTTGCTCAAGTGCTTCGATAGCACGTGCGTAGTAAAGTTTGGCAATTTTGGTGCGTTTTTTAATGAATTTATCTTTGAATTTGTCGTATTTTTTAGGCGCATCAATATCGATTTTGTCCTCGACCATTTGGGTGATTTTTTTTGTCCATTTTTTTGGGTTCATTGGGACAGATCCCATGTGGAGGACCATGTATCCGGCATCGAACTCGGCGGCTACTTCGAGAGATTTAAGGGTCATGTCCATAGCGCGCTTTCGGTCATAGGCGCGGTGGGAGGTGTATTCGAATGCGTCTGGTGCATCGATCATGACTTCGACTGGTGAGGGGAAGAAGTTGTGGGTTCCTACGCAGTTAAATTTCCCTTCTTTGTAGGCACGCTGGATACCGGGGAGCTTGGTGATCATCATGCCATGACTGAGTTCGATGTTACGGAACCCCATTTCGACAATTTCATCGATCATGGTGTCGCCTTCGTGGTGGCGAGAATTATTCCAGCAGGTAGAGAAGCTAAGCATGAGATTTAGAGATTGAGTGAGGCTGGAGCTTTAAAATCTAGAGGAGCGATGAGAAATACGATTTCTCCCTTAGCCTTATGAGTGGTGAAATGGTCAAAGAGTTCTTTGGCTGATCCACGATGGTAGGTTTCAAATTTTTTAGACAGCTCACGGGCGACACAAACTTGCTGATCTGGGCGCTCTGTTGAAAGGATTTCTAGCGTGGAAAGGATACGGTGTGGTGACTCAAAGAAGATGGAGGTGTTCTCAGACTCGGTGGCCGCAATGAGTGCTTTGCCGCGTTTTCCTTTCTTCACGGGGAGAAAGCCACCATAGTAAAAAGCATGGACTGGGAATCCAGATCCAACCAGGGCGGTAAGTACTGCTGAGGGGCCGGGGAGGACAGTGTATTCAATATCGTTTTCTATGCAGGCGCGGAGAAATCGATAGCCCGGATCAGAGACGCCAGGCATGCCAGCATCGGTGATCATGGCGATATTAGTACCATTTTTAGCACGTTCGATGAGCTCGGGTACTTTTTTGGCTTCATTATGATCATGAAGAGAGATCACTGGTTTAGACACTCCGAAATGCTCTAACAGCGGGCGGGAGTGTCGGGTATCCTCGCAGGTGATGAGGTCCACTTCTTTGAGGGTTTCGATGGCACGTAAAGTCATGTCATTACGATTGCCGATAGGTGTGGGTACGAAGTAGATCATATTTTTGTTAGCCTCCTGTTAGAAGCCATTAGAAATGCGAGATGCTATCTTGCGAGATAAGTTATCGATAGCATCATACATGGCGTTATCGCGCGAGAGTCGTTGATTATCATCGATGAAAAATCTGGTTTCTCCACTTGATCTTCCAGCGAGAAGCACTTTAGATTGATTATCCACCAGTTGCCAAGTAGCGCTAATAGTGGCAGTGAGTTCTTCCGCGCGGAGGGTGTCCAGTCGAGAAGATCTAAACTCTCGGTAGTCGATCTTCTCGATCACTACTCTGAGAGTAGCGTCTGACTGTGCAGGGGTGGAGACTTGGAAGGCTCCATCATTATTAATAAAGCGTACTAACGAGTTTGTGGCCTGCGATGCGAGCTTTATCTCTTGAGTTTTGTTGCTGACCATCGGCAAGTAGATCGACTGGATTTCTCGAAGCTCTTCAGGCTTCGCTCCGCCCAGGCGGTAGCCAGAGCATGAACACACTCCAGCGGTAATCGCTAGAATAATACTTGCACAGACTGCTTTGAGAAATAACCGCATAATAGTTTATTGTCCAATCTCTGATAGACGACTTTGAGCTTTTTCACGAAGGGAGCCAGCAGACGACATGCGGATGACTTCGCGGTAGTAGAATGCAGCGGATGCGTTTTGCTGTTTCTTCTGGTAGAACTCTGCAATATCGAAACTCCGTTGCACGTCTGATTTACTGAGTTCTAGGAGTTTAGCCTTGGCGTCTTTAGCGCGAGGGTGACTAGGGTATTGTTGTTGAAGATCGAGGAATACGTTTCTCGCACTATCGAGACTGGCCTTGTTACGGTTGCCTTTAGCGGCCTGTTTCATCAGGATGGAGCCACTGCGGTAGAGAGCTTCAGGTGTGAGGCTACTGTTAGGGTAGCGTTCCTGGACCCCTCGATAGCCAGCGATGGCCTTCTCGGTGTTCCCTCGATCCTGCCAAACGGTACCGATGGCAAACTGCGCTTTAGGTGCTTGTTTTGAGTATGGGGCATTGTCCCTTACTTTTGTCAGCATTGTCTCGACGCTTCTACCTGCGAGTTTAGATTTAAGACCTACGAAATTGTACTTGATGTCGCCTTTCGCAGCGGCCAAGGCGACCTCAGATTGCTTCTGGATCGCGGCGCTGTAGAGGCTGCTGGAGTTATAATTTTCGATAAATTTTTGATAGGCATCAAATGATTCTAATAGCTCACCTTTGGCGTAAAGTAATGAACCTTCTTGGTAGCGTGCCTCTGGGGCCTGAGACGACAGTGGGTATTTGTCTGCTACGGTTTGGTAAGCCTTTATCGCTGCTTTGGTCTGGCCTGAAGCTTGATGATCTTTCGCCTTGGCAAAGATTGTTGCGGCTGTCTGTGAGTTCAAGCCCTGCACCATTCCGGTAGCGGCAAGGGGTTGGTCCACATTCTTGCTACAAGAGCTAGATAGAGATACGAATACAGCGGATAGACTGATGGATAGTAGAGAAATAGCAGTTTTCAATTTCATGACTACAAAGTATGCGACAGATACAGAATTGCCAATGAAAATACATCGCTATAAAATAGCTTATGGAAAAGATCATTTCAAGGGCCTTTAAAACAATAGAATGATAAAGTTAAATCACAGATCCCCCGAAAATTTGTTTACCCATGGTTCATATTCTTCAGGGATAGGGGCGGTGAAATGGAGTCTCTCTAGTGTTACAGGGTGGGTAATGCTGAGATTGAGTGCATGTAGCATCAGCCTCCCGGGATGACACTTTTGCTTGTTCGCATTGGCGTAAATAGGGTCAGCGAGGATAGGGGTGCCAATATGGAGCATGTGGACGCGGATCTGATGAGTACGGCCGGTGTGAAGATCACAGAGGATGAGGCTAGTGTCATTTTCAGGTAATGTCCCTAACACCCGATAATCAGTGATGGCTGTCTTTCCAGAGCCGGGGTTAACCACCGCCATTTTGAGCCGGTTTACTGGATGCCGTCCGATGTTTGTGAAGATACTATCCTCTAGCTTATTGGGCACTCCTTGCACCACAGTGAGATATTTTTTCTTGGTAGATCTCTCTGCGAATTGAGCCACAAGTGCCTTGTGCGTGAGTTCGGTTTTAGCCACGACAATACAGCCAGATGTATCTTTATCCAGCCGGTGCACTATGCCTGGTCTCTCCGCACCACCAAGCTCTGCGAGCTTGCCTTTACAATGATAAAGTAAAGCATTCACCAAGGTGCCAGTGAGATTACCTGATGCAGGGTGCACTACCATGCCCGAGCCTTTATTAAGGACGATGAGATCATCATCTTCGTAGAGGACATTCAGTGGTATATCCTCTGGCTGAGCATTTTCTGGAGCAGGATCAGGGATGTGGACAGTGATGATGTCGCCCGGCATCGCGGGTGACTTGGCCTTAACCATGACATCATTTAACAGAATATCACCAGACTTGAGTAGTGACTGGATACGCGCACGAGTCAGCTCGGGGAGCTCGGTACATAAATACTTGTCAAGTCGTTGCTTGTTGGTATCTTGAACGATTATTTTCATGTTAGAGTCTTGGTTTGTATTGGCTTAGCTTAGTTCTCAATATTCATCAAGCGTGAAAAAACACTCCTTTGTGGTGTTTTTCAGTATGATTTTCAACGTTTTTTAAGTAGTGTGTGAATAATGAACTTTACCGATGAGAATATTGCCCAATGCGAAGCTTGCGATTGTGTGATGGATGTGACTATGATGCAACCATTCACAAATGTCGAGTGTCCAGAGTGCGAGACTCATAATAGGGTAAAAGTAGATGTCGGAAGTTATGTTTTAAAGAAACGTCAAGGCGTAGGTGGCATGAGTTTGGTCTTTGGAGCCGTGGATAAGACGCTAGGAAGAGAAGTGGCGATTAAGATTCTCAACGAGAGTTACTCGATGGATGAGAAGAGGATCGAGCAATTCGAGCTAGAAGCCAAGATTACAGCCGCGATCAGTCACCCACATGTGGTGAGGGTGTATACTGTGGGGCAGGCATTCCAGAGGTTTTTTATCGCTATGGAGCTAGTGACGGGTGATAGCTTAGAGAAGAAAATGCACGATAATGGACCTCTACCAGAGAGCGATGTTCTCAATTGGGGGAGCCAGGTGTGCGAGGGACTGAATGCGGCGAATGAGGCTGGACTGATTCACCGTGATATCAAGCCAGGTAATATTTTGTTCGATGCGGAAGGGTATGTGAAGATTGTTGATTTTGGCCTGGCGCTGGCAACTCAAGGAGGGAAGGCGCAGGCGGATGAGATCTGGGCTACACCCTACTACGTGCCCCCAGAAACACTGGATGCTTTAGAGGAAGACTTCCGTAGTGACATCTATGCGCTTGGGGCCAGTTTATACCATGCTTTATCAGGGAAAGATCCATTTGATAATGAATCTAAGTCTACCACCGAGCTAAAGCAGATTAAGATGAATCTGCCCTCGCTAAAGAAGTGTGCACCCTGGGTCAGTGACGTTACCTGCGCAGTTATCGATAAGGCGATGGCATTTGACGCTGACGATAGATTCAGTTCATACAAGGAAATATTGGACGCCTTCCACGATGCTGAAATGGCAATAAAGAGCGAAGGGATAGAGCCTGGGAGTGATGGCGCAAAGAGTTATCAGCGCAAAGAGAATGTGATTAGCGGTAAGCTCTTCTCAATCATCGCAATTACTATCCTGATGATGGTTTTGGTGATAGTAGCCGTCAGCACTGGTGGCAAAGAAAATGATAAAAATGATGATAGCACAGTAGACACTAAGATACTAGGTATTGAGGGGAGTGACGATGGCGGTATGGCAGGTAAAAGGCTTAGCATCGCGATCCGACAAGGGCGAGAGGCGCTAAAAGAGAAAAATTATAAAAAGGCTGCAAATACTTACGCAGGCATCGTAAGAGATGTTCGTTATACGACTAATTCAGCCATGTGGGCAGGGCTACAGGCTTCGATCGCAAACTGGCTCGATGGCAACCCAGGAGAAGCCAAAAGAATCTTACGAAAGATCAATAAACGCTATCTAGACGCCCAAAAAAGCAATCAATTAGGTGAGGCTAACGAACTGACTAATGGTCTAGCTACTTCTATACCATCTCTTTTAAAAGTGGAACGGATTAGTGCCAAGAGTATCTCTCAGGTTCGGACAGAGGTGGATGCTATGCTAGTGTATGCCTCAGCATTAAAAGACTGGGAAGAGGGATACACCAGCGACACGCTTCAACTACTGGACAATGTAGGACGCTTTGCCGCAGAGCAAGGTGCTGAACTATCTGAAGAGTTTAAGGTTTATGTTTCATTGATTTCAAGTTATCAAAGTGACGTGGAGTTGATGAAGCCATTTGAAGAAGCGTATTCCCCGTCAACTAATGCAGACATCGATAGGCGAAGGGCGAAACTAAATTTAGCAAAGCTCCAAATCAAGACCAAGGGAAGGGTAGTTGAAAATTTTGAAGAATGGTTGATCCAGCTCGATCTTCATAAAAATAGATTAGCTTACGAGAGCAAGCTAGCTGCGGATCGAGAAGCAGAGAAGCAAGCCAATAATACCCCTCAGTCTGCGGATGAGTGGAATCAATTTTACAAAGGACTAGAAAAGGACTTGGCGACATCAAAATTTTTATTTGTGAGTGAGAAGTTAAAATTACGGTCATTTAAAGAAGAGAAAACGAATCATAAAAAAGAACAGATGATTTACCTCTGCGAGAAAGCATCTGGCTTCATTGGCACACTCAGTGAGACACTGAGTAAAGGGGTTATTAAATCCGAAGTTAAACTCAAGGATGGTAAGATTTTCAGTAGGTTTTCAGGCATCGATTCTAAAGGGGTGACTGTAAAGGCTACGGAAGGTTCGCGTAAAGTGTTATGGGGGGAAATAGCGACCAGTAGCGTATTAGACCTCCATAATATTAGTGTCAACAGTGGTGATTTGAGTGAATTTGAAAAGAATCTCAGACTTGAACAAGCTATCGCTTATGCATGGCTGGGTGGAGAAAGAAGCAAAGCGAGAAGTGCTGCGGTGAACTTAATTAAGTCTAGTCCACCCTTCAAAGATCGCTGGTCAGAATGCATGAAGTTTCTTAACGAATAGTGATCGTCTTGCGCCCCAGCGAGGAGCAGAGATTAATGCACCACGCGTAATAAATCCTCAGTGCGAAGCCAGCCGCGGGTCTTGGATTCATTTGCTAGTTCGATGTAGGAGTATGTTCCTCTGGAGCCTAATATGAGGCATTCAGATGCGGTGGTGGCTATGGTCAAGCGCTTACTATCTGTGATGGGCTGTTCTGTTAGAATACTTGATTTAGTAATCACGGCGAAAGGTAAGCCAGTGATTTTTTCTTTATCTGGGTGCTTAAAATACCCGAAGCCACTTAACGTGGCAGAGAAGAAGGTGAGCATTACGAGTGTGATGATAAGACTGGTGTTTTTCTTAGGCTTGAGAATTTTCACCCACAAATAGGTGAGTAGAATGAGCCAGAGCGAGAGGCTGAATATGATGTAATAGGTGGTGAGTGAGAGTATGCTGAGCCAGTCCTGTAGTGATCCGCTTGTGATGGATGACTTAAAAATAATGCTGTTATTCTGTTTTTGTAAGAGTGATAGATTGTGTTTCGCTCGGTTGTGGTAAGGGTCTAATAGCAGTGCGCGATGGTAAAAAACAGAGGCGTGTGCTGGTTGGTTAAGCTTTTGATGGCAGTTGCCAATATTGTAAAGTAGGTCAGCCGACTCAGTGGGTAGTTTTAGTAGCGCTTGATACTGGGTGAGAGCCTTACCATATTCCCCCTTGTTCCATGCGCTCTCAGCGCTGGCATCACTTAGCTGAGGGCTGATAAAGAATAGCAGGATGGTGAGCTTCTTCAGTGCATTAATGATAGCAATCTTACGTTTCTCAGAGAGCTTGATTGGCTCCTGTGGCTTGTAACAATGGTCATCGCGGAGTTGCGGGATATCTTGTAGTTCTGGATGCTTCTCCGTGTCAACCCAGCGCTGGATGAAGTTGCTTGCTGACTTGAGGAAGGACTCGCCGTCTTTCTGCTCTAGCTCGGTGAGTGATTTGCGCTGGATGATCTTATGGGACTGGTTGAGCAGGAAGGCTTGGCGTCTCTGTTGCGCGTATCTGAGGAGCAGTAGCACGCAAAGCGCTCCGGGGATGATGTGGATGAACGACAGAGGCAAGCTTCTATACCAAGGCTTTTGGCTGAATTTAGTCCCCTCAGTGATGGCTAATATTTGATCGGCTGATTTGGTGAGATTGGCTGTGCTTGTGTTAGAAGAGAGTATGATACTCACTGGCACTCCGGGATGGCTTAGGGTGCGGTAGGCTTTGAGCTCTGGATCGAGATAGCTAAAGCTGAATCCTGGGGTGGTAGTGGCTCCTGCTGGGCCAGAGTTTTCGGGTTGGATGAGGTAGCTGAACTCGGCGTAGCCATCGATGTTCTTGCGCTGCTCTCCTAGATCGCGTTTACTCTCGGAGATTAGTTTCCAGTGTTCGTCATTGGTGAGCGATGGGGGAGTGATCTCAGAAAACTTACCTGTACCTATGAGAGTGACTTCGGCTTTGATGGACTCGGTGGTTTTCAGCTTGGCCTTGCTCTCTATGTTGACGCTCATTTGGAAATTACCCACATCGCCCTTGAAGTTTGCTGGTGGGTTCGGTGGGAGTGCTAGGATCTCTAACTCTAGCATTTCTGAGAGCGGGAAAATTTCTTGAGTTTCTGTGAATGATCCCATTCTGTTGATCATCGATATCTGGTGGATTACGCGAGCTTTGAAGGGCCCGAGCGCGGCCTTTCCAGGTTTGATGCCAGAGATGGTGGTGTGAAATCTTCCTGCCTGGTAGTTGATTCCATCGATGACTACATCGCCATTACGCACTAGTGGATTTGGAGTTTCAAATCTCCAAGCAGTGACATTTTTTCTCTCTCCAGTGGGGAGCCCCCATTGTACTACTTTGATGGGTTTAGGGAGATAAATTTTGTATTCTAGTCGGGTTGCTTCGCTTGGGAAAAGAGACGTTTTTTCAGCGATTAACTGAGTATAGTAGGGGTAAGTTTTTCTTGTTGGCCCATCAGGATCTTTCACTGACAATGAGTCAACCGTGTGTTTTTTGAGAGAGGATTTATCTCTTACGATGAGAGTGACAGGCTCAGAGGTATCCTCGGGGCTTGTCGCGGAGAATGCTGTGGCTGGGATGGTGAATGTCCCCGCATTCGGTGAGTTAAACCGATAAATCATCAGGTAATACCGCTTACCTTGCTGTGCGATGACATCAGTGTCATAAAGCTGGAAAAACGCATTTTCCACCACTATTTGTGTTGGTTTAGGTGCTGAGGTGGGAGATTCGATCACGAATGTGACGTAGCCGTTCTCGCCAGTGATGAGATTTTTTGACGAGGTCATGCTGTGTACTTTGGCGTGAGCGATAGCGCTCGCTAGCCATGTAAGTGTGAGGGAGACAATGGAAAAAAAAGATCTCATGGGTTACCAATCTACAGCAGGGCGATTAGAGAATCTCCCGCGATTTGTTAGGGGTTTCTTGCGTGTGTCTGAGTGTTTCTTGAGAAAGTCTAAGGCTTCTTTTTTATTATTAAATTTCACAGATTTGTCGGTGTTAGCAGATTTATTTTCAGGGTCTTTTGGATCGGTTTCTTGCTGAGATTGCTCACTCTCACCCTCTGCAGGATCGGGCTTAGGATCTCCTTCCGCATTAGAGTCATCCTGATTTTTAGTTTCACCTTCGGGTTTAGGTTCTCCCTCACCCTTTCCCTCACCTTTCCCTTCACCTTCTGGTTTAGGCTTTCCTTCACCTTTAGTTTCACCTTCACCATTAGGTTCTCCTTCTGGCTTTGACTCTTCTCCTGGTTTGTCCTCTGGTTTGTCCTCTGGTTCTGGCTTCTTTTGTGCTTCCTCTTTAGGCGGCTCCTTTTGCTGCTGTTCTTGTTGCTGTTTTTTTTCTTCTGCGATTGTTTTACGCGCTTCCTTGATTGTCTGGATGACTTGCTCTGTCGCTTTTCTGTTAGATTCTGCTGAGGTGTGCTGTGGTTTTGATTTTAGTAGATCACCGTAGTGGGTGAGGGCATTTTTCAGTCCATTTTCCATGCCGTCTAGTGAGTCATCCTTGAGGGCTCCGCTACGGATTTTGTCTTCGAGGTAGCTTTTGAGGTTTTGCTCAGCGGGGACATCTAGTGCTGCGGTGTGTTGTTTGAAGAGTGTGTTGGCGAGGTTATATTGAGAAATATGCTGAATCTTTGGCTGGCTGGTGACGAGGGCCTGGCTGTATTCTTGAGTTGCTAGCGGGTAGTCTCGGAGGCGATAGGCGGCTTGGGCGATGGCGAGTGAGAGCTTTGCATAGGTGTCTCCATCGGTCCCTTCCCTTGCCTGATTTAAATACTTGATTGCCACTGAATAATCTTTTTTACCCAGAGCAGTGTAGCCAGCCTGGATCTGAGTGGGGCGGTCTAAATACTTGGTGGAAATCTCGTCGGTCCATGATGTCTCGTCCGCATGGCTTTCAGTGAGGGTGGTGAAAAGGCCAGCGATGATGAGTGCGGGAAAGCTGGATTTAAACCGTGTGGTCAGCAAGGCGCTGGCTAATAGAAATAGCACCCCGGGGGCTAGGAACCATCGATATAGCTCTCTGGGAATCTGAACTTCTCTGCCTTGTTGCTCATATTTCGTCATACTTTGGATCGCATCTGCGATGGCTTTTTCTGGTTGGGTGCTAATATGAGTATAGACTCCTGCGGTGTCTCTGGCAAGTTGCCGTAATACTTTATCTTGCAACTTAGTGAGGACTACTTTTCGTTGAATATCGCGATGTGGCTTGCCATTTACCGGAATAGTGCCACCTGCTGAGGTTCCTACCCCAATGGTGAATATCTGGACATAAGACTCTTTGGCAATACCGGTAATTTCGTCAATTTCATCGAGGGTTTCTGTGCCGTCGGTAATCAGAATGAGGGCATTTGCTTGCTTGCCGGCGCGCTTGAGGGTGTTGATGCCCTCGTAGAGTGCGTCTTTGAGATTAGAGCCGGCGATGTGGGCTGAGCCCGGGCCGAGGTGACCTAGTTCTTCGATGATGGATGGGTGGTCGATGCTAAGAGAGGTGATGACATTGGGGCTGCCGGCGAAGGCCATGATGCCGATGTGGTCGTCTGGGAGCGCTCCGATGAGGTTAACGGCGAAAGCGACACCACTGCTGAGTCTGTTTGGCTGGACGTCCTCGCAGAGCATGGAGAGCGAGGTGTCCATGGCGATGAGAATATTACGCGATTGAATCTTATCCCTACTAACAGAATTTCCAGAATAGGGCCTGCTGATGGCGATGATGAGGCAGATTAGTCCGAGTAGTGAGCAGGCAAATGCGATCCAGAATCGCAGTGGTTTGTTCTGCTTCACGAGTTCTGATTTATGCTGGCTAGAGACAAATGCGGACCAGATCTTGGCTCTATTTCGGCGCATGATGATGACCGCGAGAATGAAGAGCGGGATAATGATCAGGGTAGCGAACCAGGCTGGATAGAGAAATGACATGGCTATTAATTAGGAACCCGGTGCGGGTGGTGGGGAGATAGTAGTGAGGAAAACGTGGAGAAGGGCGAAGAGGAACGCGGCGGAAGTAAACCAGATGTGGTGTTCTTTCTTGTGGCTGAATACTCGCTGTTTGCGAATTGTTTTTTCTAGAGTGTCAATACTGTTAAGGGCATTGTTGAGTTCTTCTGTGCTGATTGCTCGGTAATACTGACCGTTAGTAACGGAGGCTATTCTCTTCAGTGTTTCGGTGTCAAATTCTTGCACAGGGTAGCGCTGGATGCTGCGTGATAGTCTGCCCTCCTTGGAGCCTATCGCCACGGTGTGGATCTTGATGTTTTGCAATTCTACCGCCTTGGCTGCTTCTGTTGGGGTGATGGTGCTGGAGTTGTCGGAGCCATCAGTGATGAGGATGATGATGCGGGATTTTGTGTCCTCGTATTCTAGTAGTCGGGTTGCTGCGCTGGATATGGCAGAGCCAATCGCTGTGCCATCGTCTAGCCCTCTATCTGGTTCTATTGTTTGTAGTTTCTCTATGAGAAATGCGTGATCGAGTGTGACGGCTGCTTCAAGATAGGAACGGCCTGCAAAGGATACGATGCCGATACGATCATAGGGTCGGGCGAGGATGAAATTCTTGATCGTTTCCTTGGCCGTGCGCATCCTTGAATCTCCACCATACTGAGCTTCCTTAGCTTCCATGGAGAGTGAAATATCAATGGCTATCATGATGTCCACCCCGCTAGCTTTCTTATCGCTATAGAGTGTCTTGGCCTGTGGCCTGGCGAGTGCGATGGAGGCTGCGGCGATGCAGAAGATCAGCGAGGTGAGTTTCAGTGCGCCGGCAATATCCCTCGGCTTGTTCCCCAGTGAACCGATGATAGAGAGTGAGGAAAAGGTGATGCTGGCGGGGGTGCCGAGTTTGCCTCTGAGCATGAGCAATGGTGGGATCGCCAAGAGGAGTAGAAACCACCATGGTTGAGCAAAACTGAGGTTATGAAAGAAAGCGTCGATGATAAAATGGGTGCGGCTTAGAGGTTCTTGGGAGCGGTGGAGTCAATTCCTCTGAGAAGCGACTCTGTAAGCTGGATCAGTTTGTTTTTCTCAGCGGGAAGGTTCTGGTCCGGTGAATATTTATGCTCGGCGAGGGCGGTGAGGTAGGTAGAGAGTTTTTCACGTGCGGATTCTGGAAGTTTTTCTAGATCGTGATGGTCTGCGATGAATTCTTGATGAGTTTGAAAGATCGATTCATTTAGGAACTGACCTTGCAGGTATTCCCTAGTGAGGAGGGAAAGTTCGATGGTGAGTTGATTGCTATCTTGATTAGACTTATTGGCGGATTGTTCAATTTTTTTCAATCGGATCAGCGCATCCTTGAGATTGTTTACCGTGGTAAGTGGATCTTTCTTGTATTTTCTATACGCGAGGATGGCGCAGATTATTAGGATGCATAGGAACGTTAGTAGCAGCCACTGCCATCCTAATAGCAGGGGAGCTCTCTCTGTCGTTTCCATGATGTCTTCGATTTCTGGCATAGTGATGTCTTACTGGTGCTCATTTATAGTGCGGGTGAGTGATCTGAAAAGGAAGAAATTTCATAGTGAGATAGAAAATCTTATTACAAGTGATAGATGAAGTTGAATTATTTTTGTCTTACGCCCCTCGCAAATAATACAATAACTAGTGATAAGCATTCTGCCGAGTATCTAAGGTTGACTGGTGGGGGGGAGAGGGTAATTTCTTTTTTGATGAGCAGGGAGATACGAGAGGTGGCTGAGAGGGTTTTGTTTGGGGTGAATCTGGATGAGAAGTTATCGGTAGGGAAGCATAAGGGGACGGCGCCCCGTGTGGTGACGGATGTGGTGCGTGAGTGTGGGGTCTCGATGCCTGATCTCCCCGGGAGGCCGAGTGAACTGATGATTTCTGAGCGTGGGGTGAATGCTGGAGGTTCTACCGTGTCAAGCTTCCCCAAAGTGAATAGGATGGATGAGACAGCGGAGAGGGGGAAGATGCTGCATTTCCTGGCGAACCATGAGCTATTGGCTACTGAATTGATGGCTTTAGTGTTGTTGAAGTTTCCAAATGCTCCGACTGAGTTCAGGCAGGGAGTGTATGAGACGATGCGGGAGGAACAGGCTCACACGCTGATGTACATGCGGCGGATGAAAGAGTGTGGGATGGAGTTTGGCGAGCTGCCGGTGAATGATTATTTCTGGCGAATGGTGGCACCAATGGAGTGTCCGATGGATTTTGTAAGCAGACTGAGTCTGGTGTTTGAACAGGCAAACCTGGATTATTCGTTACATTACGGGAAGCTTTTCCGCGAGGTGGGAGACACGGGGACGGCGGCGGTGTTGGATAAAATTTATCAGGATGAGATAGGGCATGTGGGGCATGGTTTAAAATGGTTTAGAAAATGGAAAGAGGAGGGGGTGACGGACTGGGCCGCATTTAAGAAACAGCTGCATTTCCCACTGACTCTGGCTAGGGCAAAGGGGATGGCTCCTTTTGATAGAGATGGACGGAGGCTGGCTGGGATTGATGCGGAGTGGGTGGATTCGCTGGAGGTGATCGAGCAGAGTAGAGGGCGTACTCCAGTGGTGCATTGGTTTAATCCGAATGAGGAGCTGGCTATGGCGGCTAAGGAGGGAGCTAGATTTCAGCCGAAGCGGGCGCATTTGATGTTAGAGAAAGATCTAGCGATGCTTCCTCTGGTATGGGCACGTAAGGATGATGTGGTGCTGGTGGATGAAATGCCATGTAGGGAACATGTTTTGAGGTTGAAGAGAAATGGTTTCATTATTCCTGAACTGATGAAAATAGGAGCAGACGAGGAACTGTTAGAGAGGAAGATAGGAGGTCTTAAGCCCTGGGCGTGGGGGCCCGTGGCGAGTAAGCTAATGAGTCGATATAATCCGGGCGTGGCTGAGGCGGTGGATTTGAAATGGATGGACTGGGGTGCTAAGGATGCGGAGTTGTTTTCTAAGCGTTGTGGGTTAAATTTAGCAGAGCTGTTAGATGAGGAAATAGGTTTGTGGTGTGCGTCCGTGGACGAGGTTTTAGATTCTGTTAAAGAGTTCGCTATTATAGCTGAGAATAGTGATGTGCTATTAAAAGCGCCGTGGTCGAGCGCGGGTAGGGGGCATCTGCGCTTATTAGGAGGCGAGTGGACGGCAGCTTCCAGAGCATGGCTAGAGAAGGTGATCGTTCAGCAGGGCGGCGTGGTGGTGGAGCCGTGGCTAAAAAGGGTGCTAGACTTTTCCGCGCAATATGAGGTTAGCAAGGAGGGCGTCAAACTAGTGGGGATGACTAGGGTGGTAAATGATGATGCGGGAAGATATTTGGGAACATTCGTTCATCATAAGTGGACGAGCGGGCTGGAGCCAGAGCTCACGGAGTTTCTGTTTAGAGAGGCTGGTGTGATCCAGTTATATAAGGATGAAATTCCTAAGCTATTATTAGATTTGTTAGATGAAGGTTTCCGAGGTAACTTCGGAGTGGATGCGATGGTGTATTTAGGTGAAGATGGATTAAAATTAAGGAAAGTGGTGGAGGTGAACCCACGGATGACAATGGGTCGGGTGGCATTAGAGTTACTTAAGAATTTTGGATTTGCTGGTGCCGGGTTCTTCCAGATATTACGTAAATCGAAGCTTGGGGATATTGAGCAATGGCTTGAGCTACTAGAGCGTGATAATTTGGAGTGTGGTTTACAGGATGGTTCAACAAAGATGACTTCTAAAATAAGTTGTCCGCTGAATGATCCTCATTTAGCCAATGAATTTATAGCAGTCTGGCATCTACGTAAAAATAGTGATGAGGTGATGAGAGTGACTGATTTGTCCAGGTTATAATGTTAGAACTGACTGCCTGATAATAGGTTGTTAAGGGCGGATAAAATTTAATCAGGAAGCTTGACGTGGCGGTGTGAGTTGTCCAATGTGTTAGAATAGCAAAAGCGCATTCGATAGAGATGCACTGGAAGCTTAAAAATTAATCTCTAATCATTTATAATTTCACCGTGTATTCCAACGAAGACTACCTCTTAGAATTGATCACCGAGCATGGGCTGATCACACTTGATGATATTAACATTTATCGCAGTAACCTGGCTGGTGGCCAGGGTGTGATAGAGCTAATGATACAGGAAAATAAACTCACCGAGGAGCAAGTAGCACAAGTGTGTGCTGAGAGCTCTAGTGTTGATTTCATTGACCTTGCTCACACGCCCATCGCGCCAGACATATTTAATGCTATTCCTGAGGATATTGTGAGAAGATTTAAGGCTGTGCCTGTTGCTGACAGTGGAGGTTATCTCGTAGTGGCTCTTGCTGACCCGCTGAATTTCGAGGTGCTCGATTCGCTCCGTCATATCATAGGGAGAGAAATCACTCCTGTCTGTGCGACGCCAAGCGCTATTGAGCAGACTATCAAGCACAACTATGGATCTGGCGATGACGAGATAGATGAGACTAAGGAAGGTCTGAGTTGGGGAGGCGAGGATGATACGGATGCAAATGATGCGCCGATCATTAAGCTAGTGTCTCATATTTTAGTAGAAGCATTTAAGATGCGAGCGAGTGATATCCACATCGAACCGCTAGAGAAATCATTGCGAGTTAGATACCGAGTCGATGGTAAACTCATCGAAATGGATAACCACCCTAGAAAACTGCTGCCAGCCATCGTAGCGCGACTGAAAGTGATGAGTGGATCGATGAGTATCGCCGAGAAACGTATGCCACAAGATGGCAGAATTCAAATTCAAGTAGCTGGTAAAGATGTGGATCTCCGTGTTTCATGTGTCCCCAGTAATCATGGAGAGAGTATCGTGATGCGTATTCTTGACAAAACTTCACTTCTTCTAGGCCTTCCTGAGCTAGGTTTTCTCTCGGATGATCAAGATACATTCAAGGAGATGATCGGTCTTCCAGATGGTATCATTTTAGTGACTGGGCCAACTGGTAGTGGTAAAACTACTACCCTCTATGCGTGTCTGAACGTGATCAACCGCCCCGATAAAAAGATCATTACAGTGGAAGACCCTGTGGAATACGAAATGCCAGGGATAAATCAGGTCATGGTGAGAACTGAGATAGGGATGACATTTGGCGCTGCACTACGTGCGATGCTGAGGCAAGCACCTAATATCATCATGATCGGTGAGATTCGAGATGAAGAGACGGCAAACATCGCCATCAACGCCGCGCTGACTGGTCACTTAGTATTCTCAACCCTCCACACCAATGACGCACCGAGTGCGGTGGCACGTCTGGCGGATATCGGTGTGAAGAAATTCCTCATCGCATCAGCAATCAGAGCGATCATTGCTCAGCGACTAGTGAGGAAACTCTGTCCAGCTTGTAAGACACCTGTAGATCTCTCTGAGCGAGAATTGAGAATGCTTAATATCGATGGTGCACAGATGAAAGATAGTTCCATCTTCGGTTCTGTTGGCTGTGAGGCATGTAGAACTAATGGTTATAAAGGGCGTATGGGATTGTTTGAGATCTTCAAGATCGATGACGAAGTTAGCCACATGATCAACGACAATCTTTCCTCCCCACAGCTCAGAAAACGCGCTCGAGAGTTAGGAATGAGAACACTTAGAGAGGACGGTATCAGGAAAGTGCTTTCTGGCATGACCTCCGCAGAGGAAGTAATAGGAGTAACGATGGCAGATGGCATGTAGTCATTTTATATCAAGATAGATCGCAAGATTTAATTTAGTAACTAATTTTAGAGTTTAGAAAATAATAATGGATAATCAACAAGTCATCGACCTCTTTATGTCAAGGGGCTTAGTAGATAAGTATTTGGCAGAAGACATGTTCACCTCGATTGAGACCAATGGGAAGTCTATCGCTGAGACACTGGCAGATTTCGAGATCATATCGGATAAAGATGATATATGGCCAGTGATCGCCACCGAAATGGGAGTGGAGATGGTAGATCTGACTCAATTTGTACCGCCCGAGGAGCTACTTGGGCAGATACCAGCTGGAATGGCACGTCTACATGGCGCATTTCCAGTCAATGTGGGAGCGGAAGGGCTCTGCGTAGCTCTTGTAGATCCACTGAATCCTCAGACAGTAGAAGATCTCCAGTTTGCTCTAGGAAAAGAAATCATCGTGGTTGTAGCCCCAGACTATCTGATCGAGAAGAAAATCTCAGAATACTATCGTGGCGGTGACAATATGGGAGATCTCCTCAGCCAGTTAGATGGTCAAGGCATGGGTGATCTTTCAGCAGAAGATCTAGAATCAGAAGCAAACTCCGCACCCATCATCCGGTATGTTGATCTAGTGATGTATCAGGCGATTAATGAGCAGGCCTCAGATATCCATTTTGAGCCCTTTGAAAAAGAATTTAAGATCCGTTACCGAGTGGATGGTTCATTATTTGAAATGTCACCACCACCGATGAATCTAGCACGTGCGATCATTTCCAGACTCAAGGTGATGTCCAATATGAACATTGCAGAGACACGAGTCCCGCAAGATGGTCGAATTGTCAAAACCATTGGAGACAAGCAGGTCGATATGCGTGTTTCCTCGCTTCCTACCCAGCATGGTGAGAGCGTCGTGCTGCGTATTTTGGACAGAAGTAACGTGAATTTAGATCTAGAAATACTCGGTCTGCCAGAAGAAATGTTCGATTACGTTATCGATACCATTCACAAGCCAAACGGAATTTTCATCGTTACAGGTCCTACTGGAGCGGGTAAAACCACCACGCTCTATGCGGCACTGAGAAAGATTAACACGATTGATGCTAAGCTTCTCACTGCGGAAGATCCAGTGGAGTATGATATCGATGGAATCATCCAGATTCCCGTCAATGATGCCATCGGACTCGACTTCTCACGTATCTTGAGAGCGTTCTTGCGTCAAGATCCTGACCGTATTTTAGTGGGGGAGATTCGTGATAAGGAAACGGCTCAAATCTCGATTCAGGCATCACTCACTGGCCACTTAGTGCTCTCCACGCTTCATACAAATGATGCTGCGGGGGCTGTTACGCGTCTGGTAGATATGGGCGTGGAGCCATTCCTCGTGGCGGCATCGCTTGAGGGAGTCTTGGCTCAGCGACTTGTCAGGACCATCTGCAAGGAATGCCGCGCACCCTACGAGCCAAGCGAAGCGCTGATCAATCAATTAGGGCTATCGCCGCATGAGCTAGGTGACAAGGAATTTTATACTGGTCAAGGTTGTGACAAATGTGGCAATGGCTACAAAGGCAGGCAGGGGCTATTTGAATTGCTCGATGTCACTGATCCTATCCGCGAACTCATCACTAAACGTTCACCGTCCGTGGTTATTAAGCAGAAAGCAATTGAACTAGGTATGCAGACGCTCCGAGAGGACGGATTACGTAACATTTACACCGGCTCTACTTCCATTGAAGAAGTTCTAAAATACACATAAATTATCCAACTAATTAAAGGCGATCTAAAATTGATCATCTTTGGGCTTCCCATACACCACTTTAAAAGGTTAATACTAATCTAACTCACATTACACTCATGGCGCATTTCCAATATATAGCACTAGATGCTAAAGGCGAACAAATAACTGGCTCAATTGAAACGGGAACAGAAACTGAAGCGATCACCCAGATCAGAGCACAAGGACTCTACCCTACTCAGGTAGTGGAGCAAGGTAAAGGTAGTCTCAATGCCGCGTCTGCGAAAGGTAGGTCATCCGCAGGCAGGAAAGCGAAAGGTAAGACGAAGGTCAAAAGGATATCTGGTGGCAAAGTGAAGCCAAAGGTAATGATGATCTTTACCCGCCAGCTTGCGACTTTGATTGACTCAGGTCTGCCACTTCTCAAAGGTTTAAACGTATTAGCCAAGCAGGAGCCAAACCCTGTGCTCAAATCTACGATCAACAGTATCGCGGACTCGATCCAGAGTGGTTCCACATTTTCTGAAAGCCTAGCACAACATCCTAATCTCTTCAATAAGCTCTATGTCAATATGGTCAAGGCTGGTGAGCTCGGTGGTGTTCTCGAAGTCGTTCTCACACGTCTGGCAGAGTACATGGAAAAAGCGAATAAACTGAAAAATAAGATCGTTGCAGCGATGGTTTATCCATTTATTGTGATGTTCATTGCGGTTGCTATTTTGATTTTTCTCATGGTTGTCGTGGTTCCTCAGTTCAAGAAAATGTTTGATGATATGGATCAAGAACTTCCTAAGATCTCAGAATTCGTATTCGGTTTCTCTGACTCATTGATGTCAAACTTCCTCTTCATGCCGGTTGTGGTGTGGCTAGTCCTAGGTGCGATGGTTCTAATAACCTTATTTAATAAATGGGCAGGAACAGTATCAGGCAGAGAAAAAGTAGATGCGTTTAAGCTCAAAATGCCGCTACTTGGCGACTTACAACGGAAAAGTGCTATCTCCAGATTCAGCCGAACTCTCGGAACACTCGTCACATCTGGTGTGCCGATCCTCCAAGCTCTAAACATCACCAGTGACACCGCGGGAAATGTGGTCGTGTCAAAGGCTATCAATAATATTCACGGGGCAGTGAAAGAAGGTGAATCCATCGTTACCCCAATGACAGCAAGCAAAGTATTCCCACCTATGGTCATCAGTATGGTGGACGTTGGTGAAGAGACCGGTAAGCTTCCCGACATGTTACTCAAGGTGGCAGATGTCTATGATGACGAAGTGGACAACGCAGTATCTGCGCTGACCTCGATCATTGAACCTCTCATGATTATCATCCTCGCGGTTATCGTGGGAACTATCGTTATCGCGATGTTCTTACCACTTATCAAGATGATGGATTCAGATGCACTAAACTAGTCTCTATAGCGACCGGTTTAAATTCGCAATTCATGCGGAATCAGTTATATTAAATTTGCGGTTGGGGATCATCCACTTCCGTGCAACTCACTTATTCATATGAAATTACCCACCAAAAATAAAAGACTAATCTTATCAAGAGGATCAGTGAAGGGCTTCACTCTTATTGAGGTTCTTGTTGTCATGGCTATCGTCGCATCTCTCTCTGGCATCGGCTTCAGTGTTTTCTTCAGTGCAAACAAAACTGCCAAAGAAAATGAGACAAGGGTTATTCTCAAGGCAGTATCATCAGCAATGGACTCTAGATCCGTGGATATTTCTTCTACCCAGCGTACTGCCATAGGTATTACAGCTGGGCGTACTTTTCCAGATGGTGATAATACTATAAGTAGTAGTGAGAAGCTAGTATTCTATATATCAGGTGATTTTAATGGTGATGGTAACATTGATGACGGAGCTAAAACTAAAATGCCTGAAATTGTAGCAGGAGAGTCAGGTAAAGGTTCCTATCTTGATGCAGATGAAAGAATTGTTGATTCGTGGGATACTCCCATCCGCTACACTTTCCCAGGAGTTTACCACACTGAGGACGATGGCTTCGACCTCCAGTCCGCAGGTGCCGATCGTATCTTCGGCAATGAAGATGATATTATTCTAAAGTAGTGAATCAAGTTAGAGGATAATGGGAGCATTCTCAGTCCAAATCGAAGCTATACGTCACTCAAGCCTAAACTCAGAACCGCAGATAAAACAAATATTTCGCTATCTAGTTGAAAAACATTCATTAGCAGTTATTAATAAAAACGTGGTGAAAAGTAATGCTACTTATTAGCCCGGCCTCCATGATATGTCTGATAATAGTTATAGCTGGAAAAATGTGCGCTTTGGCTCTGGTAGTCAGGCGTCGCAATCAGATAGCCTGACACGGTGGATTCTTATTGCTGTTATCCTAGCCATCGCTTGTCACATCGTTGTCTTGGTAGCAATGAAGAAGATGCCGATTTTCTTTAATAATTCTGGCCCAGATGAAATTATTACTCAGAGTGTCGTGGTGCGTAATGTCATAGAGAGAGAGTATATTGAGCCAGCTAAAGAGAAGCCAGTAAAAGAAATAACAGAGCCGACAGAAACAGCTAAAAACCTTCTCGAAGAACTAGAAATGCTAGAAGAAGCTCCAGAGGATATGGAGATAGATTTCTCACCGACCGTAGAAGAGCCAGAAATGTTCGTCCCCATGGAATCACCAGCCATGGCTGGTGATCTAGATGCCAGCGCCGAGGATCTCACCAGTGGGCTAGAATTTAGCGAGAATATCGAGGATCTCGGTAGTACAGATAATTTCCTTGTACCAGCTGTAGGACAGATCACCATCGATCCCGGTAAGCAGGCTGCAGACGAGTTTGATCCAGATAAATTTAATACAGAATTAGCCAAAGGTGCGGGTGGTGATACGCGTGAAGGAGTGATTGAAGGCTTCACGCCACTGGCAGAAATGACGCGTCTTTCGCAGTCTGACCTTGAGACAGCCAAAGGGATGATAGGCTCAGATCTGCTCTATGACTTCAACAAAGCAATCCTGCGTGATAGCGCCAAAAATAGCCTGCTCAAAGTGGTGCTTATCATCGATAAAAACCCTAAAATGAAATGTTGGATCGAGGGCCACACAGACCTCATCGGGACTGATGAAGCCAATGCAAAGCTGTCACTCAAAAGAGCAGAAGCAGTCAAGCACTGGCTCGTCCACTCCATGAAAATCCCTGAAGATCGTCTGTTTGTCAGAGGACTAGGAGAGTCACAACCCGTCGTGCAGTCGGGTGACCAAGATGCTCAAGCAATTAATCGTCGTGTAGAAATCAAAATGCGCAAGAACCCACCACCCAAATATAGTGAACAGGAAGCTAGCACTATCGTTAAGAAGCCTAGAATGATTAAGCCCCTGCGAAATCCAAATATTTCAGAAAGCAAAAATCTACCTGCTGAAAATCCCGCCCCAAAACCACCAAAAGCGATCCCACTGGTAGAAAGTGAGCAAGCGACACCAGCCGAACCCAAACCTCCCAGAGCGATCCCAGTAGAAGGTAATTCATCTATTGCGCCAACAGAGCCAGTTCCTCCAAAAGCGATCCTCATTGAGTAGGCTAAAGAACGCGGGTTATATCGGGTTACTATACTAACTAATGAATCAATAGGTGTATTTAATGTATGAAAAATCAGAGTGAATTAAGTAAGTTCCCTAGTGTGTCCAGGCGCACAGGAATGCTATTCCCGGTTTTTTCAATGCGACGAGAGGGTGACCTAGGCATAGGTGATACCTCTTCAGTGCTTCAATGCATTGATTGGTTAAATATCTATGGAATCGGCTTCCTGCAACTGCTCCCGATTAATGCCAGTGGCTCAGACAACAGCCCATATAGTGCGATCAGTTCTGTGGCGCTAGATTTCATCTACCTCGACATGGCACAGCTCCCAGAGCTTAGCCAAGAGGACGTGGACAGGGCGCGGACTGAATATGAAGGTGACTGGCTGGGATTAGATAAGGTGGATTACACCATGGTCAGAAAAGTGAAGTCCAAGCTACTCCGCCTTGCCTATGTGCGTTACCAGCAAGAGCCGAAAGGCTCCGCAGAATTTAAAACCTTCATGAAGGAAGAGGCTGATTGGCTAGTCCCATACTGCAAATACCGCTGGCTGATGGAGGAAGCAGGCGGCAGTGAAGACTGGACGAGTTGGCCAGAAATTTTTAACACTGGAGCAAAGGCTCTCAGCTATGAGCGTGAAAAAGAAGCCCTTACCGATGGCGGACCCAGAGCAGTCCAAGAATACTATGCCTGGGTTCAGTGGCATACATTTTCCCAATGGAAAGCAGTGAGAAACTACGCGGACAAAGTAGGGATGAGGCTCATGGGTGACATTCCCATTGGTGTTTCTAATGCGAGTGCAGATGTGTTCTTTGAACCGCAGTGGTTCAAGAAAGACTGGTATGGCGGCGCACCACCGGAGACTGTATTTAAGGATGATGCCTTCGCTTGTAAATGGGGGCAGAACTGGGGAGTTCCACTTTATAATTGGGATCTGCTGAAGGAGGATGATTTTGCTTGGTGGAGAAGAAGGATTTCTAAACTTACTGATATTTTCCATATTTTCCGGATTGACCATATTCTTGGGTTCTACCGTATCTACGCATTCCCGTGGCACCCAAAGAGAAATGCAGAATTTCTAGAGCTTAACCCTACCGAGGCAAAAAAGCTTACCTCTGGCCAGCTACCTCATTTCTATCCAAGAGCGGATGATAGCATAAGTGATAAAGCTAAGAACCTTATGGACGGTGACATGTATCTAAAAGCGATACTGGAAGCAGCGAATGGCTACGAGGTGGTGGGCGAGGACCTAGGTTGCGTACCAGACTATGTCAGACCTCACCTCATGGAGCTTGGTATTGCAGGCTTTAAAGTTTGTCACTGGGAAACCAACAAGCACGGGGATGCTCAGCAACCAGAGGAGCACCCCGACTGTGCCTTCGCCACCTTTACCACGCATGATCACCCGCCGATCCATTCGATGTGGGAAGAGCTACGCTTCAATATAGCAAGCGGTTGTGAAAGCTCTGGTGATGGACTTAAAATCATCAGCCAGTATGCAGGTCTGCCCGTCATGGCGGCGGATGAATATCCTGAATATAGCTCAGTGATCAAGTGGGCGTTGTTAGAGTCGTTGTTGAAATCTGGTTCGCGATATGCCGCTTTGATGATCACAGATATCCTCGACAGCCGTGCGCGGATCAATTCCCCAGGAACTGTGGGCGATCACAATTGGACGTATCGGGTAGATTGGGAATTTGAATCAGTGCCCAGCCAAGTCTCTAATGAAATGCGTAAGCTCGCGGTCTATACAGAAAACCATCATCGCGTAGTTTAAAAAGTAACAAATAAATGATCCAAATCACTCTCTAAGAAAGTAACCAACTAAAACATGAAAACAACTATTTACCAACTCTTTGTCAGGCATTTTGGAAACCTAAAGACCTCTGGAAGAGAGGGCGGTGATATCGAAGAAAATGGCTGCGGTAAGTTTGCAGATATCACTGACAGCGCACTACTAGAAATCAAAAATCTCGGATTCACTCACGTTTGGCTGACTGGAATACTGGAGCATGCGAGCGGTACAGCTTATCCTGACAGACCTGCAGATGACGCTAAGGTTCTCAAAGGTATCGCTGGCAGCCCATACGCTGTTAGAGATTATTTTGATGTTTCACCGGACCTAGCTGTTAATGTTGAGAAGCGGATCGATGAATTCGAAGAGCTTATAAAGCGATGCCATAAGGCCCGACTACTCGTATTGATCGACTTCATCCCAAACCACGTAGCGAGATCCTACCAAAGTGATGTTCGGCCTCACGAAAGCTTTGGCAAAGACGATAATGTTAAAGCATTTTGTAACTTAGATAATAGCTTTTATTATCTCCAAGGCGATCAACCACTAGAGCTCCCAGGCGGAATTTATAACGCAGAGACGCACCCAAGAGTCACAGGTAATAACGCCGCCAACCACAGGCCTACTAAGGAGGATTGGTATGAGACGGTGAAGCTTAATTACGGTTATGATTTCACCAACAGAGAGAAACTATTTAGCGGTGACCAGATCCCAAAGACCTGGAGCCTGATGGACTCTATCCTCTCCTACTGGCAGCAGCTAGGGGTGGATGGATTCCGCTGTGATATGGCGCATATGGTGCCTATGGAGTTCTGGGAATGGGCTGTGGATAGGGCTCGCAACCGCTCGGCAAACGTCTATTTCCTAGCAGAAGCTTATGCTAGAGATATGATGAGGGTCACAGATGGTAATGTTCTCAAAGAACTGTTAAGTTCCGGATTCGATGAAGTTTATGACAGTAACAGCTATGACTTAGTCAAGGGGATCTATGAGAACGGCAAGTGGGCGAACGACCTAGATAATCTCCTCTGGGATACAGAGCGACTTCATAAAATGACGCGCTATATGGAGAATCACGATGAGGTAAGAATCGCCTCTCCACAACACTGGGGAGGTCATGGAGCTAAAATAGGGATGGCGGTGAGTGGGTTTTTATTCGGAATCGGGGCTGGTGGCTGTTTATTCTATAATGGGCAAGAAGTAGGGGAGACCGCCGAGGGGGCCAAGGGTCACAGTGGTGATGATGGTAAAACGAGCATCTTTGACTACATAGCACTACCTGAGCTCCAGAAATGGGTCAATGGTCATACTTATGACGGCAAAAACCTCAGCGAAGAGCAAACTGAGCTACGCGGTTGGTATGGCAGATGGATCAACGTCCTCCAAGCCCCAGCCTTCAGCAAAGGGGAGACTTATGGCTTAAATTACTTTAACAAAGACAATCCAAACTACGGCAGGTTAGATAACGAGTATGTCAGCGGTAGATGGCTTTACGGCTTCCTGAGATACGATAAGAAAAGTGACGAAGCATATCTGGTAATGATTAATTTCCACCCAACTGTGACCATGCTGAACCTCGATATCTGGTTCTCAAAAGACGCCCGTAAATGGCTCGGTAATTATGATTACGAGAGTCTGGAGCTAGAAAAACTCCTCCCCTGCGAAGTGATGACCTACTGTATGAAGCACGCAAAGGAGTCGGAGTGAAAAAAGCAAGTAGCTTTATAAGCTAGGTAAAATCGAAAAGCTCACTGAACGGATAGAGTGCTTCTCGTAAAGACGAGCTGTAAAAAAATAAATACTAAGATTGCCAAACAGGCGACTTTAAGTATATTCGCACAGATCTCAAACGGGACGGGGGAGTAGCTCATCGGTTAGAGCAGTCGACTCATAATCGATTGGTGGAGAGTTCAATTCTCTCCTCCCCTACTTTTTGCTTTTAATTGCCTAATACCATCCTCACAGTTATACTAGATTAATGGTTTGATGGACTTATTTGAAAGTGCAGCAAAGCTGATTACGGGTTATTGATTGCGCTATCGATGAAGCCTAGGATCTCTCTTCTTCCGTCGCGGCTCTTCGCCGAGCTGGTGAAAAACTTTGGTAATCCCTCGCAAAATTCGCTCATGGAGTGGAGGAATGCGTCTTGATTTCTTCGGACGGCTCCGGGCTTTGCTTTATCGGCTTTGGTGAAGACGAGGACGAAGGGGATGTTAGATTCCATCAGCCACTGGGTGAAGCGGAGGTCTAATTGTTGCGGTGGGATTTTAGAATCGATAAGGACGAAGACACAGCGGAGGGTTTCGCGGTTGAGTAAGTAGTCACTGACGAATTCTTGGAACTTTCCTTGATCGGTCTTGGATATTTTAGCGTAACCGTAACCTGGGAGATCGACTAGTTTCCATTTCTTGTTGATATTGAAAAAGTTGATCAGCCGGGTTCTTCCTGGTGTGGATGAGACGATGGCGATATTTTTTTTCTGCCCGGAGAGCATGTTGATGAGCGAAGACTTGCCCACGTTTGACCTGCCTACGAAGGCGAACTCTGGGAGTGAGGCGGTGGGACAGCCGGCGAGATCAGCGGAACTGATTTCAAAATCTGCGGAATGGATTTGCATAAGCGGAGACTAGCAGTAGATGTCTGCGGTGCTAGACAGAATTTACATAATTTTTCAGAATGCATAGAATTGATGCTTGAAGATGGATGATTACCGTAGAAGCGACACTCTATCGCTTTATCCATTAAAGACGGATGCAAAGGCTTGATATTAAAAATGTGTTTTTTTGAACACTTATTTATTGCCAGATGAAAAGTGTCTGTCTAGAGTGAGAGCATGTTAGTGAGATTTTTTTCAGCGGCGTTGCGGGGTGTGGAGGCTACAGAGGTGGAGGTAGAGGTGAACCATGCCCAGCGGGATCAGTTTAAAATGACCATTGTGGGACTGCCAGATGCGGCGGTGCGTGAGAGCTTGGAGCGGATGCTGAGTGCCATTTCTAATAGTGCGATGAAATTTGGAGGGGGGATCAATACCATCAACCTTGCTCCCGCTGACCTGAAGAAGGAGGGTCCGAGCTTTGATTTACCGATTGCGATCGCTACGGCGGCGGCAGGGATGGAGGAGGAAATTGCGAATATTGACCAGTATTGTCTCGTGGGTGAGTTGGCACTCGACGGGAAGTTACGACCCGTGAAGGGGGTGATTTCGATCGCTCTGGAAGCGAGACGGAGAGGGAGGACACGGTTGATCGTCCCAGCAGCGAATGCAAAAGAAGCGGCGGTGGTGGATGGGATAGAAGTCTATGGTATGGATCACTTGCACGATGCCTGGATGCTGGTGACAGGGCAGAAGGCCTTTGCTCCTTACTATTTAGACAGGAAGGCATTTTTTAGTTCGCAGAAGACTTACCTTGAGGATTTGTGTGATGTCAAAGGTCAGCATCAGGTAAAACGCGCGCTGGAGGTGGCTGCTGCCGGTGGGCATAATATGTTAATGGTGGGGCCTCCCGGGACGGGGAAGTCGATGATTGCGAAACGGATGGCGACTATTTTACCAGACATGACTGAAGAGGAGGCGATAGAAGCTACCAAGATTCATTCGATCGCAGGGAGGCTAAAGGATAAAGGTTTTATGGTAACGCGTCCATTTAGAGCACCACACCACACGATTTCGGATGCGGGACTACTCGGTGGTGGGACGCATCCCGGACCAGGGGAGGTGAGTTTGGCGCATCATGGGGTGCTATTTCTAGATGAATTACCAGAGTTTAGGCGGCAGACTTTAGAGGTTTTAAGGCAGCCTCTCGAAGATGGGCATGTGACTATATCGAGAGCGGCGGGGAGTATTACGTTTCCATGCCAGTGCTTGTTGGTGGCGGCCCTAAACCCTTGTCCGTGCGGATACTACGGAGATCCCAAACGTGAGTGTCGCTGCTCGCCATCGCAGATTGACAGATACAGGCAGCGGATCAGTGGTCCACTGCTAGATAGGATTGATCTTCATGTCGAGGTGCCGTTGTTAGAGTATAAGGAACTCAACAGTGGCGATGGTGGTGAGAAGAGTGCCGTGATCCGGGAGCGTGTGATCGCGGCGCGTGACCGGCAATTGCATCGATTTCAAAAAGACGTGGGAGTGAACTGCAACGCGACTATTCCATCACGGCTGATGCGTGGCTACTGCGGGCTAGATACCGAGACCTCCGCTTACTTAGAGCAGGTGATGAATGAGCTAAACTTCTCCGCACGTGCACATGATCGGATTCTCAAAGTAGCTAGAACCTTAGCAGACTTAGAGGGAGTGGAGAATATTCAGATGCAGCATCTATTAGAGGCGGTGCAGTACCGGACACTCGATCGAAAACTGTTGATGTAAATCACCGCTTTTTAGCCACGCCGAGTAAGGTCTGAAAGTGAGGGGCGTCAGGTTCTTTATCGGCGATGACGATGTCGATAGAGTTGAAGCCCGCGTCATTGATCATGGTGAAGAGCTCCACCTCGGAGAAGCCCAGATGGACGTCGAAGTAGAGTTCCTTTGCTTGCTCGAAATTGTGCTGCAGCAGGTCTAGCACGACTAATGCACCGCCTGGCTTCAAGATGCGGAAGGCTTCTTTGAGGGCCTTGCTCGGGCGTTCTGCATGGTGTAGCGCTTGGCTGAAAATAGCGAGATCCACCGTTTCATCATCGATCGGCGGCGCGGAGATGTCGCCGAGTCGGTATTCGAGGTTTGGGAGCGCGTGATCCTTGGCGAGCTGGGTGCCGAACTCGACCATTTTTTCTGAGCTATCGATGGCGATTACTTTCTTGGCACGCTGAGCGAGAAGCTGTGAGAGGGTTCCTTCGCCAGCTCCGAGGTCGGCGACTATTTCGTAGTTGAGGATTTTTAGCAATGCCTCTGCTAGTCCTTTCCAGGAGCGGCCTGGAACGTAATGTTTACCAAACCTTCCTGCGAGTTGATCAAAATACGCCTTAGATTTATCGCGTCTTTTACTCAGTAAATGCTTAAGAGCAGCTAGGTCTTGCTGAGATTCTGGCAGTTCATCAACCGCGGCGGTGATGATAGAGGTAAGTTTTTCTGGGATGGTGGCGGTATAGAGATTATTTTTTCCCACTCTGCGATCAGAGGTGAGGCTTTCATTTCTTAGCTGGGACAGCTGAGTGGAAATACGGCTTTGACCCATGTTTAAGATTTCCTGTAAATCTGCCACGCTGAGTTCTTGGTCATGGAGAAGATGCAAGATGCGAAGTCTGGTGGGGTCAGAAATGATTTTTAGTGAATTAATAATTGACGTCATAGTAATCTGGTATATATCAACGTATCAAGATTTGTTGATAACAACAAGTTGAAAATAATAATTATGTCTAGACCATTTATATTCTCATCCGAGTCCGTAACAGAGGGGCACCCAGATAAAGTATGCGACACCATTTCCGATGCCATCCTCGATGCGTGTCTTGAGCAAGATGTGAACAGCCGTGTGGCTTGTGAAACTTTTGTAAAAGACAACGTGGTAGGGTTAGCGGGTGAAATCACCACTTTCGCGAAGTTCGATTACGGCACTATTGTCAAGAACACTATCAAGGATATAGGCTACGATTCCGATTATGCCAATGACACTGACTATTCCTATACTTGTAAGTTTGAAAAAGGAGCCTTTCTGATGAATATGCTCGGTCAGCAGTCGCCAGACATCGCTCAGGGAGTGAATGCTGAAGCAGCGAAAGACAAAAAAACCGCTGAACAAGGTGCTGGTGACCAAGGTATCATGTTCGGTTACGCCACTAATGATACGGCTGAACTGATGCCAGCTGCGATTCATTACTCGCACCTTTTAGGCCGTGAGCTCACTAAACTGCGCAAGGATCGCGTCCACACTTGGCTGCGTCCAGATTCGAAAACTCAGGTCAGTATTGAATACGTGAATGGCAAACCTAACCGATTCACTTCTATAGTGATTTCCACCATGCACGCTAAGGAAATTGAGACTGAGGAAATTCAAAATATTCTCAAACGTGACCTCATCGAAAAATATCTTCCTGGTGATCTTCTGACACCAGAAACCGATATCCTTATTAACCCCACCGGACTATTTGTCATCGGTGGACCCGAAGGGGATGCGGGACTCACAGGGCGTAAAATCATCGTAGATACTTATGGTGGTATGGGGCGTCACGGTGGTGGTGCATTTTCAGGTAAAGATCCATCGAAGGTGGACAGATCAGCCGCTTATATGTGTCGTTGGGTTGCCAAGAATATTGTGGCAGCTGGACTCGCTAACGAGTGTGAACTCCAACTAGCTTACGCTATCGGTCATCCGCATCCTGTCAGTATTAATATCAATTCCTTCGGTAGTAACAATGTCGACGAAGAGGCGATCGAGAAAGCGATTAAGGAAGTCTTCTCGTTCAAGCCTGCCGATATTATTTCCCAGCTCGATTTACTCAGACCAATCTACAAGCACACAACTAATTACGGTCATTTCGGTCGTGAAGACAACCTCTCTGCTCTTACATGGGAGAAAACTAATAAAGTGGATGAGTTGAAAAGTATCTTCGGATAATTCATCCAACATTATAACACTAAACTAAAACAAAATATTATTATGCCAACAACATTAGATAAACCAATAATAGACGATTATAAAATCGCGGATATCTCCCTAGCTGAATGGGGAAGAAAAGAAATCGACATCGCTGAGCACGAGATGCCAGGATTGATGGCGATTCGTAAAAAGCATGCGGCTGCTAAGCCACTCGCAGGAGTTCGTATCATGGGTTCACTCCACATGACGATCCAGACCGCAGTGCTCATGGAGACACTCGTAGAGCTGGGTGCCGACGTGCGTTGGTGCTCATGTAATATCTTCTCAACTCAGGATCACGCAGCAGCTGCAATGGCTGTTGCTGGAATCCCAGTCTTCGCTTGGAAAGGCGAGACACTTGAAGAATATTGGGACTGCACACTCAAGGCACTTACTTTCCCTGGGAATAAAGGCCCACAGCTCATCGTAGACGATGGTGGTGACGCGACACTCCTCATCCACAAAGGCAACGACCTTGAAGGTGGATCTGACTGGGTCAATGGCCCTGCTGAAAATATCGAAGAATCATGTGTTAAAAACATTCTTAAGAGAACTCTCGCTGAACGTCCAGGATTCTGGGGTGGTGTAGTAGCTGAATGTAAGGGTGTCTCTGAAGAGACAACCACGGGTGTTCACAGACTTCAACTGATGGTCGATAACGGAGAGCTTCTTTTCCCTGCGATCAACGTGAACGACTCTGTCACTAAATCAAAGTTCGACAACCTCTACGGTTGCCGTGAATCACTTGTAGACGGCATTAAGCGCGCTACTGACGTGATGATTTCTGGCAAGCATGCGGTAGTATGTGGATACGGTGATGTAGGTAAAGGATCAGCTCAGGCACTCAAGAACATGGGCGCTATCGTGACTGTGACTGAAATCGACCCAATCTGCGCACTTCAGGCAGCAATGGAAGGATACCAGGTCAACACAATCGAAAGCACACTCGGAACGGCTGACATCTACGTTACTACCACTGGTAACAAAGACATCATTTCAATCGACCACATGAAGCAGATGAAAGATCAAGCGATCGTCTGTAACATCGGTCACTTCGACAACGAAATCCAGGGCGATGCTCTCGTAATCGAGCCAGGAGTGAAGCACCTAAACATCAAGCCACAGGTAGATAGATACACATTCGAAGAGAAAGATGGAGGCAATAGCATCTATCTTCTTGCTGAAGGCCGTCTCATCAACCTCGGTTGTGCAACGGGTCACCCATCATTCGTAATGTCTAACAGCTTCGCTAACCAGACCCTCGCACAGATCGACCTCTGGGCAAACAAGGACGAGTATGAGAACAAACTCTACCTCCTGCCTAAGGCACTCGACGAAGAAGTAGCGCGTCTCCACCTTGAAAAGATTGGAGCAGTGCTCACGACCCTTACTCAAGAGCAGGCTGACTACATCCACGTGCCAGTAGGTGGACCATACAAGCCAGAGCATTACAGATACTAAGATAGTTTAAGATCTGCTAGAACTATGAATTTCAGAGCACCAAGGGAAACCTTGGTGCTTTTTTATTTTTAAAGCGTTATTTTTAAAGCGTTATTCTTAAAGCATTAGTTCAGAGGGCCAATATTAGTTTTACCCACGAGCGGTTGTTTCTCACCGGGGGTGCTGCGTCCACTGGCAACGTATTGTTCTAAAAGAGCTTTTAGTTCGGTGACTTTTTCAGGGTGCTTGGCATAGAGGTTTGTTGTTTCTGAAAGGTCATCGGCGAGGTTAAAGAGCTGCATCGGTGGGGCATCTTTGGCTGCTTTACCTGGCCTCGGGGCACTCCATCCGCCAGAACCTTTACAGAGAATGAGTTTCCAGTCGCCCTGACGGATCGCGAAGGCGCCGCGGATAGAATGGCTCACTATGGCATCTCGTTCTGTCTGGGCGGGATCTTTTAGTGTGGCTAGAAATGAGACGCTATCGACTCCTTCGCTGGACTTGACATCATGACCAGTGATCTCAGCGAGAGTTGAGAAAATGTCTGTCTGGCAGGTGAGACGATTGGTCACTGTGTTAGGTTTAATTTTTCCTGGCCAGCGGATGATGAATGGCACTCTGTGGCCACCTTCATAAATGTCAGCCTTGTGCCCACGGAGTGTGCCACTTGGGAAGTGACTATGTTTGGCTAGGTCTGAGAATTTAGCTTCGGGTGAGCATCCATTATCAGTAGTAAAAATGACCAGAGTGTTATCGCTTAGCTGGTTTTCCGCCAGTGCTTGCATGACTTCTCCCACTACCCAGTCAGTTTCCATGAGGAAATCACCATAGCTACCGATACTCGATTTACCGATCCATTTCTCGCTGGGCACGATCGGAGTGTGCGGAGAGGTGAGGGGAAGGTAGAGGAAGAATGGCTTCTTTTCCTTGGCGCGTTGGTTGATGTATGCCACCGACTGTGCGGCGAAATCTTTGAGGCATTGATTTGCCTCGAAGTCCACCGCTGCGGCACCTTTTCTGAAAAATGCCTTCGTCACGGTTCCTGGTGCGGTAGCCATTTCATTTTTGATATAGACGTAGGGAGCCATATCGAGCGATGCCTGGATCCCCCAGAAATAATCAAACCCTGCTGATGTCGGAGTGATCGCTGGTTTAGAATAATCGATATCCCATCCCGCTTGGCCCTTCTTCTCCTTAGGTAGTTTGAAATTCTCAATAAACTGCCAACCAATGCCTAGATGCCACTTACCGATGCATGCAGTGTGGTAGCCCTTGCTCTGCAAGATAGACCCGAGCGTGGACTCTCCTGGCTCGATGAGTGGTCGATCATGTGGATTAAAAAAGACGCTCTTTTTCAGCCTAGTGCGCCAGTTGTATCGGCCAGTGAGACATGAATAGCGAGTGGGCGTGCAGACTGCTGATGACGAATGGGCATCAGTAAACCTCATGCCTTCTGCTGCTAGTTGATCGATGAACGGAGTGGCCGCTTTACCGCCATTATGAGAGACATCTCCCACGCCCATGTCATCCGCGAGAATGAACACGATGTTTGGTGTTTGTGATGCCTGACTGTCCTGCGCGACCGCTGGTGAGATGGTCAGACTAAAGGAAGAGGTGATAATCGCTGCGAAATTAAGATGATTTTTCATGTGATAGGCTTAGGTGTTAGCATTTATTGGTTCATGTAATCAAGCAACAACTGCGGGTATAAGCAAGGATGATCCTGATACTTATTGTTACTAAGTTAGTCCGGTTCTTTTTCATAGAGTCTTTGGGAACGTAGCTTTGAGTGTTTTGCTGAAGGTGGAACTGGCGACGTTGCCAAGGGGTGCCTCTGAGGGTGGGTTTGAGCGTAGCGGTCTTTTTACTTCCTTGAGAAGGTTGGGTAGGAGCTTGGAAACCTCCGCTACGGGAGATGGCATACCACATGTGCCTGCAGCACCCATCCCGGTTTGCTCGGCGATCAAACCCTAGCGAATTCTTGCGGATTCTTTGGGGAGATCTTCAAAGCGTTTTTACTCACTACTCACTACTCACCATTTCCCATTATCCTGAGCTTGTAGAGCGGCGATGCCTACCATGTCGACGATTTGGCGGATGCTGGCGCCCATTTGGAGGACGTGGATGGATTTGTTTAGGCCGAGGAGGACGGGGCCGATGATGTCTAGGTTAGAGATGCTTCCTACGAGGTTGTAGGCGATATTGGCGGAGGAGAGGTTGGGGAAGATGAGGGTGTTGGCTTTGTGGCCGTTGAGTTTGGAGAACGGGTAGAACTTCTTGAGGGTCTCTGGCTCTAGCGCCATGTGGGCTTGCATTTCTCCATCGAGAATCCAGTCTGGGTGGCGCTCGTGCAGAATGGCGGTGGCTTTTGCCATGAGCTTGGCGGCGGCTCCTTCTCTGGCTGTGCCGAAGTTAGAGTAAGTGACGAGTGCCATCTTAGGTTCGATTTCAAGGCTGCGGATAGCATCGTGGGTTAGCTCTGCGATGTCTGCGATGTCTTCTGCATTTAGCTCATGATTGATGGTGGTGTCTGAGAGGAAGAGGGGGCCTGATTTGGTCATGACGATGTGCATGCCGGCTACTTTGTTGACGCCTGGTCTGGCTCCTACGATCTTTAATGCGGGTTTGATGGTTTCTGGGAAGCCTCTGGAGAGCCCGCCAATCATGGCATCTGCATCACCAGTCTCTACCATCATGGCTCCGTAGTAGGCACGTGAGCGGATCGCTTTGTAGGCTTCATCGAGGTTGATGCCTTTGCGCTTTTGTTTGTCATAGTAAATGGCTGCGTAGTCGCGGATACGTTTCTTTTCGTATTCATCTTCACATTTCTTGGGGTCGATGATTTTGACTCCAGGGAGCTTGATGTTGTGCTCCTGCAGCAGCGTTTGAATGATAGCTCTATTCCCTAACAGGATGGGCTGAGCGATTTTCTCTTCGACGACGACTCTGGCGGCTTTGAGCATGGTGACGTTTTCTACATCGGCAAAGACGACTTGTTGGAGGTCGAGCTTAGCTTTGTTTTCGATGACCTTTGAGAGCGTGCTGGTGTTACCGAGGCGGATGGCGAGTTCTTGCTCGTAGGCGTCCCAGTCTGTGATGGGATGTTGCGCTACGCCGGATTGCATGGCGGCCTTGGCCACTGCTGGTGCCACGGTGGTGATGAGTCTAGGATCTACTGGCTTCGGGATAATGTAGTCTTTGCCAAAGATGAGGTTAGCACCGTTGTAGGCCATGTTGACGATGTCTGGGACGGGCTTCTTGGCGAGCTCGGCGATGGCGTGGACGGCGGCAATTTTCATGGCTTCGTTGATCTCGGTGGCACGGGCATCGAGTGCACCACGGAAGATGAAGGGGAAGCCGAGGACGTTGTTGACCTGGTTAGGGAAGTCTGAGCGGCCGGTGGCCATGATGCAGTCTGGGCGGGAAGCCTTGGCATCCTTGTAGCTGATTTCTGGGGTGGGGTTTGCCATGGCGAAAATGATCGGGTCGGTTGCCATGGGCTTGATCATTTCTTGGTCGAGGACATCTCCTCTGGAGAGTCCGATGAATACATCTGCTCCGTCTAGGATCTGCGCGAGTGTGGTGTCGGCAGGGACGGTGCTATTGATGAAGTCGGACTTTTTGCCGTCGAGGTTGGTGCGGTCGCCGTGGATGAGCCCTTTAGAGTCATACATGAAGATGTTTTCTTTGTTGGCACCGAGTGAGACGTAGATTTTAGTGCAGGAAATGGCGGATGCGCCGGCTCCGTTGACGATGATTTTTGCTTTGGAGATGTCTTTACCGGTGATTTCTAGGGCATTGAGCAGGGCGGCTCCACTGATGATAGCGGTGCCGTGCTGGTCATCATGCATGACGGGGATGTTGAGTTCCTTTTTGAGGCGTTCTTCTATTTCAAAACACTCTGGTGCTGAGATGTCCTCGAGATTCACGCCGCCAAAGGTGGGTTCTAACAGTTTGACGGTGCGGATGAATTCTTCGACGTCTTTGGTGTCGAGTTCAAGGTCGAAGCAGTCGATGTCTGCGTAGATTTTAAAGAGCAAGCCTTTACCTTCCATAACAGGTTTACCTGCTAAGGCTCCGATGTCTCCGAGACCTAGCACCGCGGTTCCATTACTAATGACGGCGACGAGGTTTCCTTTGGCGGTGTATTTATAGGCGTCTTCTGGATTCGCTTCGATGGCAAGACATGGTTCGGCTACGCCCGGGGAGTAGGCGAGTGAGAGGTCGCGTTGGTGGGCGTATGGCTTGGTAGGGATGACTTCGATTTTACCCGGTTTTCCGGATGAATGGTAGTCGAGTGCTGCTTGTTTGAATGAATCTTTTTCCATAAGGCAAGTATGGATAAGCAGCTGATTGGGTCAATCTTCAAAGAGTAGAGTGAGATTTAAATCTACTTTAATGAATGATTAGGGTGTTGTGCTTACCTTTAGTCGACCGAACTGCATGCCAGCAGGGTAAGGGACTTTAACAATTTCATAATCTGGGTTAACAGTGTTCGAGATCACGATATCAGGAGTTGCGGAGCTTGTTGTGAAGCTCGATAAATCACTACTAAACTGGGGGAGATAGGTGATACTTCCAGATGTGCCGTGGTCTTTTCTTCTTACAAAGTAAAGATCCACCGTAGTTTCATCAGCAGAGACTAACGTTACAGGGACACCTAATGAAGATCCATCCTGAGATAGGGGCGCACCATCCTTCAATGTGGGATCAGTACCAAATGCAAATTCTTGACGATTACTAAGACTATCACCGTCTTGGTTACTATCAGGATCTGAATCAGTGAAAGGCTTATCAAAGCTTCCACCAGACCAGGCAACGTATGGTAATTGATTTCTTATCCATTTTGCATAAAGATTTACATTGGATGCATTAATGTTGAATGTTGCTCCAGTGGAATAGTCAGTTCCGTTTCCGTCTGCTTGAGTGTTCCAGTTAGAGAAACTATAACCAGTTTTTGTAAGGTTGCCTGTATTTGCCGATACAGAAACACTCGCGCCGTTGTCGTATGAGTTATTGTCAGTTGGCGGATTGCCTCCTGTGTTAGTATTTCCATTATACGCTACAGTGTATCCGTTTTGAGCAATACTAATATTATCAATTGCCATATCACTAGAATATGAACTGCCAGTCGTTCCCTTGAATGCAAGCCTTACTAATTGACCAGAGTATGCACTCAAATCTATAGTAGCTGAATTCCAGCTATTTCCATTGTCTCCAGTTTGGTAAAATAACCTGGTCCAATTGATATCGTCTGTGCTAGCTAGTAATTCAAGCTCACCCATCCCGCTGCCATACATGTGGTAGTGGAAGATCATTTCCATATTCGTATGTGTCCTTAAATCAAACCATGAAGTCAGCTCAGCCAGACTATCATTATTTGAAGTTGCTTCCGTGTAGAGATAAAAATCACCATCTTGAGCGCTTATCGGACCAGTACCTACAGATGGCGTACCACTTGAATCGCGTGTCCAATCGATATCATCGGATTCGCTTTGTATCCAGTCTCCTGTTCCTGTTTCGAAACTTTCTGAGTAGGGGAGGCTCACTAAATCTGGAAGTGGTAATATGCTGAAATTGGCATTACTAATGTCTGATATAGCTGAAGGCTCCAAGCTGGTAATACGAATCTTATAGTCATTATCGATAGTTTGCCCAGATGGGATAGTCCAACTGAATGATCCTTGATCATTAGATGTGCTGGGACTAATAGTAGAGTCTAATACTTCGTTTTTAAGTAATTCGATTTTGACTGTTCCACCCAAACTGGAAGTCCATGTAATAGTGTGAGTATTTCCTCGAAACCAGTTTTCGCCTCCAGCTGGAGCTGTGACCATGAGCTCGGAACTACCGACGATGAAGGTAACTGTAATCATTATTGGCGAGTTGGTTGCTTCAGGAGACGTGATCGTAATTGTGTCGTTGTACGTCCCCGCCGTTAGGTTAGTCGCATCGAGAGATATAGTTGCCAAATCGCTCTCGATAGAAACTTCTCCATCCACTCGATCGAGTGATAGCCATGGTTGAGTTTTGGTAATGGTGTAGTCAGCAGTGCCTCCGCCAGTGTTATTCAAACTAAATGTGATATCAGGACCAGGTAAACCAGCTATTCCGTGTTCTGTAAATGATCCAAGTGAGGCGTTGAGGGTTGGTTGAGCACTGACAGTTAATGATACTGTGATGGTTTCTATTCCAGCACCATCGGCACCAGTGATCGTGATAGTGGCGGGATAGATACCAGGATCCAGTGCTGTGGTGGTATAGCTGACGGTGACGAGATCAGCTTCCGTCGTGGCGGTGCCGTTTACGACGGAGCAGTTAAGCCATGCTACGTCGTCAGAAATTGTGTAGTTTAAAGTTCCGCCGCCACTGTTATAAACACTAAATATATCGTCTGCTGCGTTTTCATTGGAATCAACTCTGGGTTCAAATTCTATGGCTGTGACAGCGGTGATAGGATCTCCAGTGACCGGCCCCGTGCCAATGATGAAGGTCATGGTTTCTCCCTGAGCGCTGATAGAATGGATATCCGCACCAGAAGCAACAGTCCGACCATCACTAGCCCAGAACTTCAATGCTGGTAATGTGCTGTCAGAAATACTGCTGACTCCAGTTGAACTATATGCGTCATTAGACCCAGGAGTAGGATTGTCATACCAAGGAATGGTGCTCGAACTTGGGTTAGACTCAACAACCATTAGCTCATAGGGGTTAGAGTAGTCAGCGTTTGGACTTTCTCCTGTATTAATTGATGAACTAGTGTTACTTCCTGTTTCTAGTGCATGATAGATGACTAGTCCATCTGCAGGGTTTGTTCGTCCAGCTCCGCCCCAGGGACCCTCGTAACCATCGTTTCCACGCACTTCAAAAAGAAAATATTCTTGAGCATTAGCGGGATTTCGATAGCGGTAAAAGAAGTTACGATCTTGTTGAACTGCGCACAATTGGTGACTGGCACTGTCAATATCAATAACATCAGCCCATCCAGCATGAATTTTTAGATAGGGGTCTACATGTAGGGGGTGGCTACTACCACTGCTATGCATTAGGGAGTAGCTGCCTAAGTTTGCCGCATTTCCATCATAGGAATAAAGGTCTGGGAAGTCACAGATCATGTGACCGTTCTCATGGCAGAAAGTTCCGATTGTTAAGTTGGACGGCATGTCTGTGATCTGATAATCGTAATAAATACTGGTCAGTCCAGAATCCGAGAGTCCTGCCCAATTAGAGCTAGACTTGTGAGGCCATAATCCTTCAGACCATGAATTAACACCTGATCCAGCGTAAAAAATATTGACCCCATCTAACCTACCGTCATCGTTTCCATCGCACTGTGTAAAATCAAATCCTTTAGCGTCCAGAGCTGCAAGACCTTCCCTAATTAACTCTCTTGCTCGTGAGGCATAGTTGACAGTATTATCTGTGTAGTAACTTCTGGGGTTAGCTGCGGTGAACCATGCTGTGACATTGTTCTTGTATTCCAGCTTTCCGTTAGACTGAATTTTGAAATAACTGTAGATAGAAGCTGCATTACCATTTTCAGTATAGACTTCAGCGTTACAGTAGTTGTCGATATCTGCTACTGTTTTAGTAACGTCACCAGGGCGGTCTGGGAAGGAAGCTAATAATACGAGGCCGACTCGGTTATTGAGTGTGGGTGAAGATGGGGGGGCTGAACGTATAGACTCATCATCTTCGGATGCAGGCTCTTGCGGCTCAGATGCTTGTGCTCTAGATACATTTAAAATCTCCCCACGTTCATTAGAGATAAGTTTTTTTGTGTAGTTACTCTGACCTTTTTCATTGACTCTAAGTGAATTGCGATTGGGCAGGCTTTTCATCATAGCCATGCCGGCAGCTAATCGTTGCTTAGGTTTTAGTCCTAGAGGTTTAGGCTGCCCAACCTTTACACCTGTAGAAATAATAGATGCTCCGTCTGGTGTCACCTGAGCATAACAGAAACTCCCATTGTCTTTATCACGGATGATCAAATAGCCATCTTCTGTTTCTTGATACGCAAAGAACTCGTCACCGAATAAATTTACCTTGAAGGTCTGCCCGTCAGGTTGGTTGTATGTGAATGATTCGCCAGAAAGGGGAGCCGCTAAAAGCATTCCAGTGGAGAATGAGAATACTAATAAAGCTTTAAGAAGAAAATTTGGACGTAAGAGATTGCTATTCATATTTGTATTTTGATCAAGATGTTATTTTGATGTGAAAGCTATTTCTAGCATTAAGTAAACTCAGCTCTACTTAGCTTAGTACTTGTTAAATTTATTGTTGTTTCACTATGATTCACTGATAAGTTCTGTCCAGACTTTTGTAGGGTAGATGTGATTGTGGGTTATATATGAACTTTAGGATGCGATGGTGATTTTTAAATTTGATTAACTTCGGATAAACCCTTTAGGGGTGGATTAGTCCTATATTTGGAGGTTATTTTAATTTTTCTCTTTGATTGAATAAGTGTTCATGGTAACACTCTATTTATGAGTGCAACATTGTTAGTAGAGCAGACCTTAGCGGATGTGTTTGGTTTTTCGGAGTTTAGGCCTAATCAGGAGAAGCTGGTGCGAGGTGTTTTGGCGGGGAAAGATGTGTTTGGGGTGATGCCTACGGGTGGAGGGAAGTCGTTGTGTTATCAATTGCCTGCTGTTGTGTTAGATGGTTGCTGTGTGGTGGTGAGCCCGTTGATCGCGCTGATGAAGGATCAAGTAGATGGAGCGCTTGCTAATGGAATTAGAGCGGCTTGTCTGAATAGCTCGCTGGCTCCAGAGGAGATGCGGGAAGTGGAAAATGCGTATCGGACTGGGCAGTTAGATTTGCTTTATGTGGCGCCAGAGAGGCTATCGAGTTATGGGTTTGTGGATTTTCTGAAGCAGTCATCGATAGGTAAACCTAGTTTCTTCGCGATCGATGAGGCGCATTGTATCTCGGAGTGGGGGCATGACTTCAGACCTGATTATATGTTTTTGAGTCGCTTGAAATCATTATTCCCAGGAGTGCCAGTGGTGGCTTACACGGCGACGGCAACGGAGAAGGTGGCGGCGGATATTGAGAAGAGACTGGATTTAGAAGCTGCGGTGAAGGTGCGGGCATCGTTTGATCGGGTGAATTTATTTTATGAAGTGAGGTCAAAGAAAGACTGGGAGCGGCAGCTGGTGGAATATGTTTCTCAGCGTAAGGGTGAGAGCGGGGTGGTGTATCGGACGACGCGGAAGAGCGTGGAGCAGACGGTGGATTTGTTGCGAAAGAATGGAGTGAATGCGCGGGGGTATCATGCGGGGATGGAGTCGGGTGTGAGGGCGAAGGCGCAGGAGGGATTTATCCGCGATGACTGTGATGTGATTGTGGCGACGGTGGCATTTGGCATGGGGATCGATAAGGCGGATGTCCGCTTTGTGGTGCATGTGGATCTGCCGAAAAACCTCGAGGGATACTACCAGGAGACTGGCCGCGCGGGGCGAGATGGTGAGAAGTCGAGCTGCTTGTTGTTGCATGGATCTGGTGATGTGGTGAAGTTGACGCGTTTCATCGAAGATATAGCGGATGAGACAGAGCGGGAGCGGACACGTGGGTTGTTGCGGGCAATGGATCGATTTGCGGCGGTGCCTCAGTGTAGGAGGAAGGCGTTGTTAGGATATTTTGATGAGGTTTATGCGGTGGATAACTGTGGTGGGTGCGATTTCTGCTCAGGGGAATTTACCGAAGTGGATGCGACCCGTGATGCGCAGATATTACTATCGGCAGTGGCGCGGACAAATGGGAAGTTCGGCGCTGTGCAGGTGTGTGATATTGTGGTGGGTGCGAATACGGCAAAGATTAAGCAGTTTGGCCATGATGAGCTGAAAACGTATGGCATGGGCAAGGAGAAGCCGAAAGGTTACTGGCGGAGTGTGATGGATGCCTTGTTAGCATCAGGTCATTTGGCTCTCTCGAAGGCTCAGTATCCTGTTTCTGTAATGACTCAGCTGGGCTGGGATCTGATGATGGGCAAAAATGGTGGGAGTTTCTCGATGCAAGTGGATCAGCGAGTGGAGCCAGAGAAGGCGGGAGGTAGTTCTAGTAGTGATGAGGAACAGCCATGCCATGAGGGATTGTTTGATCACTTGCGCGCGCTGCGTAAGCAGGAGGCAGATCGGGCAGAGGTGCCTCCGTATGTGATTTTTGCGGATAAGACACTGCGCCAGATGGCAGCGGTGATGCCTGAGACGCTCGAAGTGATGCAGAGATTACATGGAGTTGGTGCTGCGAAGCTTGAGAAATATGGTGAAGTCTTCTGTGAGGCAGTGACAGATTATTTAGCAGATCATCCAGACACGAGGAGTGAGAAAGTAGAGATAGGGGGCTTAAAAACAGGCGTGAGAGCCAGTGATAGTAAAAAAAGTAGTGGTGGAGGGATCAAACGCGGATTAAGCGAGACCTACAAAACCACACTTGAAATGCTGCAGCAGGGGCTGAGCGCGGAGCAGATTTCCTCAAAAAGAGATTTGGGGCTGATGACAATCGAAGGTCATGTGGCGCGGTTGTTTGAAGAGGGCGAGGCGTTAAATATCCGAGACTATGTGACCGAGGATGAGGAAAAACTTTGTTTGGAATTGATCGGCGAGCATGGAACCAATGCCCTCAAGCCAATCTTCGAAGCATCTCAGGAACAGCTGAGCTATGGAGTGATCAAGATCGTCCTAGCGGTGAATAACGGATGATGACCTTGAAGTTAGTAACTTAAGTTTTTTCCTTTGGGTGTTAAGTTTTCGCTATATGGGGAGTTGTTGACTTTTCGAAATAGAACCACGCTGGGTTCATTATCTGTATCGGGCCAAGTTCTAACAGATCCCCAATTAGAGTTCTTTTCTAACTCAACGCGACTCGTGCGTGGCTCTAGATCCGCGTAGTGAGAATCCCAAATATAATGAGATCCGATGGGGAATGAAGAGAGTGGAGCTAGTCTTTCATCACGGAGTGCTAGCGTGTCTGGCTGATCTGTTAGGTAATAAAAAAACACATGGGCGCAGTGGGTGAATGTTGTTTTGTTTGGCTCAGAATCTGATTTGGCAAGCTGAGTTGCTTCTCTAATATGCTTAGTGATACTAGAATTAGTATCCACGGGAGCGAACAATGATTTTTGAACACGAGCCTTGCTGGCCATGATGCTGCTCCAGTCTTGGTTGCTATGCTGATAGCTTTCCATGTGTAAACCCTGGTAGCAAATGATGGCGATGATGACTCCTGTTAAGTAGCGTGCGGGTTTGACGTAGCGTCCTTGTTTGAAATCAGAGTTAAGGATTTTACTGATAGTCAATGCGGCTAGTAAAGCAAACAGGGGAGCCATCGGCATGAGGAAGTGATAGTAGCCTCCAGAGGCAAAGGAACCTTTCCAAAAGATGACTGAGTGGAGAATGAAATAGGCAGGGTAGGTGAGTAGGATAAGACTCCAGTTCTTGAGTTTATTTCTGCAGATGAGGTATAATCCGATGATTGATAAAGTGAGAGTGATAGCACCTACAGAACTTCTCAGCATGGGGACGTAGTGGAACAGTGAGCCATTACCGTAGATGTCGGTAGGGTTACTATCAAAGTAAACTGCAAATGGGATGCGCTCTTGGATAAAGTAGGCGCCAAGATTGAGAATGAGGATAGGGAGGATGGTGCTGAACCCTAAAAGTAGGTTGTGTGTTAGTGTTTTTTTTAGTTTAGAGAATTTATTCCTGTGAACGAGGTCATAAATAATACCTCCAGGTTGGCAAATAACCCAGAGTCCCCAGAGTGCGGTGATGAAGATGCCTTCGTGGCGGATGAGGGAAAGATAGCCAAACGTAAAAGCGGCCAGATGCATACGGTTAGTAAGCGCTAGATAGACAGCAAGAATCCAGACTAACATAAACGGTGCCTGAGTCAGCACTGGGTAGCTAAGTTCTGGATACCACGGCTGAAAACACAGCAAAAACGGAATACTCCAAGCGTGTCGGATCTTTAGCCGAAGCGCCACGCGGTAGCAGATTAAAACGGCAAGGGTGGAGAGGGCAAGGGTGTAGATGCGCGTGGCTGTCAGTCCGAACGGTGCGATCAGGCTATGGATCAGATTTCTGCCGGGACGCGCCCATCCATCTAACAGTATTTCAGGCCAGTCAACGACCGCCTTTGAAAACAGGAAATGCGAGATTTCGTCATCGAGAATCCAGCCGGTAGAATTGATCAAGCGGTACAGCGGCCAAAGAAAACCTAACAGAAACCCAAACCAAAGCAGCATGCGCTGAGTGTTGTTTTGCCGTGATTTTTCCATGGAATTTAATTCTATCCCGTTCTCCATTTGTGTGAGATTAGTTAGAATTTAATTCCTCAAGCGCGTTGCGTTTGGGTTGATTGTCTTCGGCGCGAATGGATCGACGTCTGGTAGGGTGCCTTTTTCAAATTTGTTTTCCTTGAGCCACTTTTGAAGTTCCTCAGCAGTCCTGCCTGCCACGCCTACATAGACAGATGGCCTACTGCGCTGCCCCTGCGCATCATAAGAGTATCTGAGTGCTCTGACTGGGGTTTCTTTTCTAGGGTCTTTTGGATCATTTCTGCGGACGGTTCTGGCATCAAACATGTTTTCTGCGATGAGCCTGCCAGTCTGTGGGTCATAACCGTAGCGGAGTTTATAGAGCTTGGTACGTTGCCCATCTTCGATCACTCCGCTTCTAAGTCTGCCTAGCTTGTCACGGACGTAGGTGGTCCTAGTGCGGATGATTTTCTCACCGTTTTGTTTCTCTATGAAGGTGCTTTTTTCGAGTGTGGTGTTGTTGATATCGCGCTTGAACTGAGTGGTGGAGCCGTCAGAGTTTTTCATCAAACGCACATGAGCGTTCGCTTCAGGGACTATTTTTTTCTGAGCACTCGAAATACCAGCACTGGTGAGCAGGGCTAGCGTGCAGAGCGTGATTAAGGGTTTGAGTGAGATACTGGTGACTTTCATGTGTGAAGTTTTGCATTGATTCTGGAGTAGTTCAAGTTTTGTGTTTTCGTTCTGTAAATTTCTGAGCTAGATGTGTCTATGATCTGGAGGACGAGGAAAAACGAAAAACGGGGAGCAATTGATCTTTCATCATCAGCGGTGGTGATGGGGATATTGAACGTGACTCCTGACTCATTCTCTGATGGCGGGGAATTCAGCACGCTGGAATTGGCGATGATCCGCGCTCAGAAGATGCGTGACGAAGGTGCCCATATTATCGATGTCGGGGGTGAATCTACTCGGCCAGGTGCGGTGGCAGTGAGCGTGCATGAGGAACTAGCGCGAGTGTTACCAGTGATCCTTGCGCTAAGAAGTCTAGTGGAATTTGATGATATTTATATTTCGGTGGACACTTCTAAATCAGCTGTCGCATGCGAAGCGATCAAAGCAGGTGCTGATATCGTGAATGATGTCTCAGGCTTCACCGCTGATCAGCAAATGGCTGTTGTTTGTGCGGCAGAGGGCGTGGGAGTGGTAGTAATGCATATGCAAGGGACACCAGAAACGATGCAGGATGATCCTAGTTATGAAGATGTGGTGGACGAACTGGGTAGGTTTTTCGCAGAGCGTCTGAAGACTTTAACTGATGCTGGGATAGCAAAAGAATGCATCATTTTTGATCCCGGCATCGGCTTTGGTAAGACGGATGCGCACAGCTTAGAGTTACTGGCTAACATTGGTGAACTCAGCGTGTCTGGTAGACCGGTTCTGTTAGGTGTGTCGCGGAAGTCGATCTTTGGTCGACTGTTAGAAATAGAGAACCCAATAGAGCGCGACGCCGCCACGATCGCAATGACTACATTGGCTCGAAGAAATGGTTGTATGCTGCACCGGGTACATAATGTGAAAGGCAACCATGATGCCCTGAAGATGACTGAGCGCTTAATTGCTGTGACTACTCGCTAAAACTCTCCTCAAATTCGATTTCACTTTTCATTTTTAATAGCCGTTCAGACAGCCGCTTGACTATCTTAGGATACTCACTAGCACGGTCAATGCGCTCGCCGAGATCCTGTTCTACATTGAAGAGTAATGGAGATTCTACAGATGCTTTAAATCCAGAATCATCTTTCAGCTGTGAGCGGATTTGGTTGATGAGCTTCCACGGGCCCTGTCGGATGGCTGATGGTTTATTTCGGCTATGGCTGTAGAGTAGCTCGAAGGGTTCCACATCTGTATTAAAAACCTGAGGAGCGATCAGAGTAGAAATATCTCTCCCGTCGAGACTTCTGTCAGTGGGGATGGGAGTGCCGGTAAGCTTGAAGATTGTTGGTAAAATATCGAGGGTGCTCGCAGGGCTTAGCTGCCTGTTAGGCGCGATGACTCCCGGCCAGTAAAAGATCCCAGGTACACGATGACCGCCTTCCCAGGTGGAACCTTTACCATTTCTAAAGGGCTGCGCATAGCCCACGTGGGTTCTTGCTTCTCCGTATTTAGGATGTTTTTAGTATCTTGGAAGAGGATCCAGGGGCCGTTGTCGGATGAGAAGATCACTAGCGTGTTGTTTGCGATGCCGTGTTTCTCAAGTGTGGTGAGAATACGGCCTACCGAGTGGTCGATCTCCGCCATGACATCGCCGAGTAGTCCTCTGCGGGATTTACCTTTGAATTCATCCGCCACGAATAAGCCAAGGTGTGGCTGATTGTATGCGACGTATGCCAGGAAGGGTTGTTCTTTTTTCTCGTTGATAAATGCGATGGCAGCATCGGTGCAAACTTTTGTCAGAGATCGAGAAGCTTCAGGGTCACTCGGGAGATTGATGGCGAGTTCCTTGTAGCCAGCAATCGGCTGGGTGCCGGCGGGATCGGATTTCAGTAGCTTGGCATCAGCGTAGTCATGCGAGACATTAGTGCCGATCCATCGGTCGAAGCCATGAGCTAGAGGTAAGGATTTTTGTGACATGTTGTTCTTCTTATTAGGAGATCCTAGGTGCCATTTGCCAAACATTCCCGTCTGATATCCATTTGCCTTCAAGCCCTCCGCGATGGTGATTTCTTTATCGCGGATGTGGTTCTTAGCTTGCGGTCCCACCACCCAAGTGCCTAATCCAGATCTACCGGGGTAGCGGCCGGTGAGGAGCGAGTAGCGTGAGGCGCTGCAGGCGGCAGTGGTGACGTAGAACTGGGTGAAGTTCGCCCCATTGGCGGCCATTTTAGAGATGGTGGGTGTTTCGATGACTGGATTGCCGTTGTGAGCGAAGTCTCCGTAGCCGCTATCATCAAGGTAAATGATGATGATGTTAGGTTTATCTAGTGGTTCTCTCGCCTTGAGCATGGATATGGTGGCGAGCAGAGCGAATAGAATGATTTTCATGATTGAAGTATAAAAGCAAAAGCGATGGCTTTGCAATACGTGAATTTGGGTAGCAGATTTATGAAAATCCAATAAAATGAGGGTTGACCATTGGCCGCAGAAGGCTATGGGTATGCCCATGCAAAATGATACTCATAACGATACCGAGGTGAACACTGAACCAGAAACAGTTAATGTGCCTATTAATGATGAGCCTGTGAACACCGATGAAGGGGAATCTATGGAGGAAATCAATGCTGAAATAGAGAAGGAGCTGGAGGCAGTAAAAGATGCTGTAGATCTTGATTTAGATCCGCAGGCGCAGCTAGCGGCAGATATGATGAAGTGGAAGGAAACAGCGATGCGCGCAGCCGCTGATCTAGAGAACTATCGTAAGAGGATGTCTCGTGAGAAGACTGAGGCGATTAAATTTGGTAATCAAAGACTGATCGAGGATCTTCTACCAGTGATCGATAATTTTAATATGGGAATGATGGCGGCCGAGGCTGAGGCTGGATCGATGATCTACATGGGGATGAAGATGGTGCAGGCGCAGATGGATGGTTTTCTATCTGGTCAAGGTGTGACCACGGCAGAGACAATCGTTGGTAGTGATTTTAATCCTAATATTCACGATGCCATGAGCCAAGAAGAGAGCGATGAGCATGAGGAAGGAAAGATTATCCGCGTGATGCGCAAGGGTTATCTACTCGGAGATAGACTGATCAGGCCTGCCAATGTGGTGGTGTCTAAGAAAGCAGATGAGAAAGTAGATGAGAAGACAGACACGATTGAAGTCTAGAGCGTATAAAAACTAACAGCAGGGAAGAAAAACAAATTTTATTATATTATGGCAAAGGCAGATTATTACGAATTACTGGGTGTATCAAAGGGTGAGGATGCAGCTTCGATCAAGAAAGCTTACCGCAAGCTAGCGATCAAATTTCACCCAGATAAAAATCCGGATGATGCCGCTGCGGAAGAGAAATTTAAGGAAATAGGCGAGGCTTATGAAATACTCAGTAACGAGGATAAGCGAGCGGCATACGATAGATACGGACACTCGGCCTTCGATGGCGGCAGGAGTGGCGGTGGCGGTGGAGGCGGCTTCCATGATGCATCTGATATCTTCTCGCAGGTATTTGGCGGTGGTGGCGGTGGCTTTGAGGATTTCTTTGGTGGTGGCGGTGGCCGCCGTGGTGGTGGCCGTCAGAGGTCATCGAAACGACCCGGCAGCGATCTGCGCTATGATTTAGAGATCACCCTGGAAGAAACAGCAGTCGGTGTAGAGAAAGAGCTAGAAATAGAAAAAGAAGCAAGCTGTGGCAGCTGTAGTGGTAAGGGCTCTAAAAATGACTCAGGAGCTAAACCATGTACTACTTGTGGTGGACAAGGTGCCGTGACTAGACAGGCTGGAATATTCGTCCAGCAGACCACATGCCCAGAATGCCGTGGTGCCGGTGAAGTGATCAAAGATCCTTGCAACGAATGTAGCGGACAGGGGACTGTGCAGGAAACTTCGAGAATTAAAATACGCATCCCGGCTGGAGTGGATAGTGGCACGCGCTTGCGCTCATCAGGAAATGGTGACGCAGGATTCCGTGGTGGACCGGCAGGAGATCTCTATGTGTTTATCAACGTGGAGGACCACGATGTGTTTGAGCGCGAGGGAGAGAATCTTTTCTGTGAAGTGCCGATGCCATTTGGCGCCGCCGCACTCGGTGGCGAGCTGAAGGTTCCGACTCTGGAAGGTAAGTCATCAATCAAAATCCCTGCTGGAACTCAGGGTGGAACAGTCTTCAGACTCAGAGGAAAAGGGATTAAAGATATCTCATCTGGCTATAAAGGCGATCTCCACGTGGAGGTGAAAGTGGAAGTCCCTACTAAGCTTAACGCCGAGCAGCAGGAGAAACTGAAGGAATTCACTGAAAGCATCGGTGAGAAAAATTGTCCAATGCAGGAAGGGTTCTTCGAGAAGGCGAAGAAGTTTTTCGACTTTTAGAATAGTCAGCGAATTTTGTGTAAGCTAGCTTTCAATTATGTCAGATAATCCATATCAAACACCAGAGTCTGATTTGGGTTCTGATCTTCGTGTATCACCATACGGGGGTGTTAGAAGCTTGTCTTTTATCTCTCATTTAAGTATTGGGGCTCTGGCGCTATGTCTGTTTTTTAATAGCGTATCTTACTCTTTATCATTTAGCAGTGATTATTCTGATTATCTAAATATTCAGAATTCGAGCGGTCAGATGTATAGCGATTACATATACTCTGCTGGTTTAGAGTATATCATGTATTTGGAATGGTCATACTTACTAGCTACTATTCTTGCCGGGATTGTGATTTCTATTTGGACATATAGAGCGATGGTAAATACTTGGGCAGTGGTAAAGATGAAACCTACCATCACGCCGGGCTGGGCAGTAGGTTGGTATTTTATACCTGTGGCTAATTTGTGGAAACCTTCTGAAGCGATGTTAGATATTTGGCGTGGTGTATTTGGTCTGAAGAAGTCCCAATTTTTTCTTTTGTTATGGTGGATGTGTTGGGTTTTTAGTATGATTATTGCTTCGTTTGGTAGCGCCGATTCTTTGATTCCTAATGGATTAGAAAGAGAAGGGACGATAGCTGTGATATTAGATTCTGTAGCGGCAATATTACTGATAAGAATTATTTTTGTGATAACGAAAGGGCAACAAACGTCAAACTAATCATTTATGAGCGATCACTTTATATTCGATATGTCTAGCGACACGTTTTTCATGCAGCAGGCGCTGCGTGAGGCTCGGAAGGCCTATGCGGCTAATGAGGTGCCGATAGGGGCGGTGATCGTGAAGGATGAGCAGATTATTGCGCGTGGCTGGAATCAGGTGGAGACACTGAAGGATGCGACTGCCCATGCAGAAATGCTTGCTCTTACCGCCGCGCAGCAGGTCATTGGTGATTGGCGGCTAGAAGGCTGCACACTTTATGTGACGAAGGAACCCTGCCCGATGTGTGCGGGTGCTATTGTGCACTGTAGACCAGACCGAGTGGTGTTCGGCTGCCCAGATCCTAAAGGTGGTGCGGTTGGTGGCTGGATCAACCTGTTGGACGCGAATCCGCCGCTGAACCATAAGTGCGAAATCACTTCTGGGGTGATGCTTGATGAATGTTTGGGTTTGGTTCAATCATTCTTTCGCGAAGCTAGAGAGAAAAAAAAGACTGAGCGTTTGGCGCTGAGAGAAATAGAGGATAAGAAGGATCAGAATTAAACGACGTAGTCCTCAATTTCTTGGATAGCCAGTGCGGCTGTGCCGAGGATTCCTGCATTATTACTGAACTCCGCAGGCACCACTTTTAGGTGATCTTTAAATGGTCCGCTAAGCTGGGCGTGAAGATGTTTCATTAGTGGAGCGAAAAGGACATCACCTGCATTCGCAATACCACCACCGATCACGATGATTTCTGGATTTAATAACCAGCAGGTAGAAGCTAATGAGGTAGAGAGTTTCTGTGCGAATCCATCCCAGGCCTTGAGCGCGATATGGCATCCATGATCTGCGGCCTCGGCAAGATCCTCAGGACTGCATTCTTGTAGATTTTTTTTGATTCCCGCAGCCTCGTATTCAGCCTGGGTATCAGCGGCGAACTCATTATTCCCAAGATAGGCTTCAAGCGCACCGGGGTTATTGTAGTTTCCCTGTCTGCCTGAGTAGTGAATAGAGGTCTGACCTAGCTCGCCAGCCAGGTATTGTGCGCCACGGACGATTGCTCCATTTGCAATGACACCAGCACCAACTCCGGTGCCGAGGGTGAGACAGATGGCGTGACTGCATCCTTTGGCCGCTCCTAGCTTCCATTCCGCGATGGCCATGGCATTGGCATCATTTTCGATGGCGGTAGGCAGTCCTGTTCGTGTTTCTAGTTCTTGCTTGAGCGGAATATTGATCCACCCGGGAACATTGGTAAGGTTATGAATGGTGCCGCTCAGGAAGTCGACAAATCCAGGGACGCCGCAGCCGATAGCGACGATATTTTCATGTTCAGATTTAAGCTGGTTTATTCTGTCAGCAATGGCACGAATCAGTTCGTTTGGGATGGGGTAGTTTTTTGTTAGGATAGGTGGGCTAGTAGCGATGATTTCTTTGCCGGATACCACGCCAAACTTGATGGAGGTCCCTCCGAAATCGATTCCTATGCTTTTGATGTTCTTCATGTCTGATAATTAAAAGTTAAGTGTCGCTGCTATTCTTATCCCTTCGAGGGTGATTGAAGGATGATAATGGTGGATTAGATCAGGTAGTCCATCTGTGATGAGCTCGCCATCGCCACCAGTACAGATGACTGTTGGTTTTGATTCTAGCTCCTTAATGAGTTCCGTGATAATCTCGCGCACCAGCCCGCGGTAACCGTAAACAGCACCAATGTCCATGGCTTTTTCCGTAGATTTTCCAATCGAACTTTCCGGCTCAGTGAGGGTGATTTTTGGTAGTAGTGCCGTCTTGGTGGCTAAATAGTCTGTCATAGCACCTAGCCCAGGAGCGATTACGCCGCCTTGATATTTCTCATCATCGATGATATCGAAAGTCACTGCTGTTCCAAAATCGATCACGATACTTGGCGATCCATAGAGCGAGTTTGCCGCAATCGAGTTAGCCAATCTATCTGCACCAATTTGACCAGGAATGGGGTAGTTGATCCCGATTCCAAGTTTTGAGTTGTGGGTAAGTTTTTTAAATGGTTTAGCCGCTAACTGGGCTAGTGAAGCTTCGATGACTAGCGCTTTAGCGGGCACCACCGAGCAGAGATAAACAGCGTCCCATGACTGATCCTCTAGCACTAATGCTATCGTCTCGGCAGATATTTTAGCCGTATCTACATGGCCGATCCAAGGCAAGAGTTCCTCCTCAGTTCCGATCATGAACTTGGTGCGGGTGTTAGAATTATCGATGAGCAAGTAGCGCATGGAGATAGCTATAGATATTTTCATTAGTTTCTCATAGTTAATTCTGTGCAAACTTGTCCAATTTTAATAAACAAAGAGCATGAAACATAAATTTAAATCACTAGGTCTCATCAGTGTGCTAGTTCTAGGACTCTACAGCATGAATAGCTGCGTAGGGTTACCAGATGGGATCAAGCCTGTAGAACATTTTGAGAAAAAGAGGTATCTGGGTAAATGGTATGAAATTGCGAGGCTTGACCATAAGTTTGAGCGAGGTTTGAGCCAAGTCACTGCCGAATACTCTGTTAGAGAAGATGGTGGGTTAAAAGTGGTCAACCGTGGATACAATCAAAGCAAGAGTGAGTGGAGTGAGGCAGAGGGAAAAGCATATTTCGTTAAAGATCCTGACCTTGGGCATTTAAAAGTTTCATTTTTCGGGCCGTTTTATGGCTCTTATGCAATCTTTGAACTGGATAAAGAAAACTACCAATATGCTTACATTACGAGCTACAATAAAGACTATCTCTGGTTCCTTTCCCGCACACCAACCGTGAGCGCCGCGGAGAAGAAACGATTTCTAGTGCGAGTAAAAGAGCTAGGGTTTGATGTGGACGCATTGATCTTCGTCGATCATGAAGAGAAGGGTGAATAGAGTTTATGCATTATCAATCGGCAATGAGATGCAAGTACAGCAAGAAAATATGCTCGATGGAATTGAGCTATTACTTAACTAATCTTGATGTTTTAGTAATTATTGTTGAAAATATTGCTACGAGCTTGACATCTGGTTGGATTTGGCTAGTTTCTCGCACTCCTGTAAGAATTCGCTAGGATATTGCAGGGACAATAGTGGGGTAGATCAATGAAAATCATGATGAACTCACAAATATAAAGTAAATAACACCAATCATTTCCAACAACACCATGGCAAATACAAAATCAGCACTCAAGCGCGTCCGTCAAAACGAAACACGCAACAAACGTAACACAGACATTAAAACTCGTGTTAAGACTCTTCGTAAGAAGACACTCGCAGCAGTAGAAGCGGGCGATAAAGACGCAGCAACAAAGTCATTCATCGAGTTCACATCAGTTGTTGATAAGTGTGCTAAGAGAAACATTTTCCACAAGAACAAGGCTGCAAACCTTAAAAGTAAGACATCACAGGCTATCACTAAGTCTGCTTAATTTACCTTGCTCTGAGCAGATATTGTCTGCTCAGTAATCTTTACTTTATAACAAAAACGAGAAGCTCTATCACTAGAGGTTCTCGTTTTTTGTTTTCACCAACTAGATGGTGTTTAGAATCGAAAGACAATTGGTGGCACGATAATGTTGACTTTTCCTGGGCCTTTATCTTCCTTTTTTGTGATAGCGATCACCACGTTGTTTTCAAACTCTACTGTGGTATTAGACTTCTCCTCAGTGGTAATATGTGAGAGTTGTTTGTAGGTATTCCCAGTACGTTGATCGGTAACGTAACGATAGTGTTTCTGTTCATCAAATTGGATAAACTCGTATTTCCCGGACCTGCCATCCTTCGTGATTTTATCTTGAGTTTTAGTAGGCTCGCCCAGAGATTGGAGGGCCTCACTGAGTGACATCCCGATGGCGACTTGTTTATTATTAATGAGTTCGTTGACTTTCATTTGTCTCTCGTAGAGCTTTTGCAGGGTCTCTACGAATTTAGGATCGTGACTAGCGAGGCTTTTTGGGCTCACCCAACCTTTGATTAGGCCGTATTTACCTTCACCTGAAATTCTGTAAGCATTTTGGTTCATCGCGAGCAGCTGGACGCTGGTGCTTGAACTAAATGTTCCTAGCTTGCGGCTGACATTACCTTTCTTAGAAGAATAGATTGCAGTGTCTTCGATGGTCAGAAACTTGATAGGAATACTAGTGTAATGCTTCAGATAGACAACCTCAGGGTCGTTATCGAGCCCTGACTTCTTAAGGTCAGGGGCTGCGGTGAGTGGTGAAAATATGGCTAGCGAGATTCCCACTAAGTAGAGGATAAAGGTTGTTTTTTGCATAAAATAGATGATTAAATTGATTTAGTTATAAGGTTAGACTAATGTCGTTAAGAAATTATTCAATAATAGTTACAGAAAGAATTTTAGAACTGGTTCACTAAAGATTAAAAAGAGGACTAAAAAGTTTTATTTTTTTCTGTAATACAAGTCTGTTTCACTTAGTATATATTCACAATGGACAAGCCAATAAATGAGAACAAATGTTATGGAATCGTCTTCGGTATCTGTATTCTGGCCGCAGCCGCAATAGCAATAATGCCTTGGCTGGGAGAAGTGGGGATAGCGAGTCCTAAGACTGCGAATACTGCAGGGCTGTGGATGAACTTCTTAGGGGAGTTTCACTTTATATTTTTGCATTTACCGATCGGTGCCACGGTATTGGTGCTCTTGATGGAGGCAATTAGGCTTATTTCATTTGGCAAATACAAACCGAACACGACTGCAGCATTAGCATTTGCCGCTGGCGCAGCTGTTTTCGCAGTAGTATTTGGCTATTTCCTCTACCTCACTGGAGAATACAATGTTGATGTGTTAGCAGGGCACAAGCGCGATGGGGTGATTTTCACTGTGGTTATTATCCTGACATTCCTAGCTAAGTATAGCTATGATGTAAAACGCTTCGCTTGGCTTAAGCCAGCCTATGTAGTCGCTCTTCTTGCTACTGGTGGAATGATGTATAGTGCTGCTCATAAGGGTGGTGAGATGGTTCATGGTGACCCCCTAAATGCTTTGCCGAGTAAGGTGCAAGCCCAGCGTGATGCTAAGGCTAAAGCTGATGCGGTAGTAGTGATTGATCCGGTGATCTACACCAATATCGTATATAATATTTTAGAAAACAAATGCATCACCTGTCATGGACCTGATAAAGAAAAAGGCGGTCTTAGACTAGATTCAATGGCTGGAATGTTTGAAGGTGGTGATGAGGAAGATGCTCTAGTAGCTGGTGATATACATGGCAGCTACATGATCACCACCATCTCGCTACCAAGTGATGATGATATGCATATGCCACCGAAGTCTAAGCCACAAGTCACGGCAGAGGAGCTAAGCATCCTCAAATGGTGGATAGAAATGGGTGCTCCCGAGAACACGAAACTTAGCGAAGTAGAAGTCTCAGAAGAGATCACCCTAGCCATCGCAACACTCAAGACTCCAGCGGAGCTAGAGGAACAAAGGTTTCAAATCAGGATGGCGAAAGAGCAAAATGACAAGCTGTTTAAAGAAAAGCGTGAGCAACTACACGCAACACTTCAATCAGTGAATGAAGTATTCCCTGGATCGCTTAGATATAGCTCACAGGAAGACACGGATCTGGTGTTCAATTCTGTCAGCTATAGAAAATCATTCAAAGGGTCTGATCTTCAACTTCTCGAGGGAGTGGCAACAGATGTGGTAGAGTTAGATCTCTCCTCCACGACTATGACTGATGCGGATATCGTGCATTTGGAGAAATTCACCAATCTCAGAAGCCTGAAACTCAATGAGACTGAGATCACTGATGAAGCACTCAAGACTATCGGGAAGCTAGAGAATTTACGTTCACTGAACCTTTACGGAACTGAGGTTACCGATTCTGGGGTCATGGCTATTTCGACGCTCAAGCATATAGAAAAAGCATATCTCTGGAACACACAGGTAACACCAGCGGGCGCTGAGAACCTCAGGAAGTCTCTGGTGGAATCGATGCATCAAGATGTAGAAGAAGAAAAACGGCAAGAACCGATTGTTGATCTTGGCTTGAGCAGTGCTAGTTTATAATTATGCAAAGTTTGATTCTCCAAATAATCTTCTTCTCTTCTCTGCTCTGCTCATTAGCTGCAGCTGAAAACGGAGTGGGTGAGAGAGTCTCTTTCAATGACAAAATTAGGCCTATCCTTAATCGCTCTTGCGTGGGCTGTCATGGTGGGGTGAAAAAAGCCGGTGGTATCTCATTGATTTACCGCGCCGAGGCTCTCGGTAAAGGGGAGAGCGGCAAAACGGTCATTGTCCCTGGGAAACCAGAGGAGTCTGACCTGTATCGCAGGATCATGTCAGATGATCCTAAAATCATGATGCCACTCGTAGAGGAGGGGGGGCATAGTAAGCCACTCAGTAACGATGAGAAACATCTTATAAAAACCTGGATCGAGGAAGGTGCGCATTGGGAAGAACACTGGGCATACATTAAGCCTAAATTAGTTGTTAAAAGCAAGGATTTGAAAGATTCAAGCTGGGTGAAGCAGCCGATGGATTCTTACATACTAAGTAGGCTTGAATCGCTAAATCTCAAGCCGAGTAAAGAAGCTGACAAAGCTCAGTGGCTACGCCGTGCATCTCTAGACATCACGGGCTTACCTCCGACACCTTCTGAGTTAGTAGATTTTTTAAATAATGATCATTCAGATGCTTATGAGCAAGTTGCAAAGCGTTTATTAGATTCGCCTCGTTACGGTGAGCGATGGGCATCACTGTGGATGGATTTAGCGCGGTATGCTGATACCATGGGCTATGAGAAAGACCCGCACCGGGATGTGTGGCAGTATCGCGAGTGGCTGATCAAAGCATTCAACGATGATATGCCCTACGATGAGTTCATCCGTGATCAATTAGCAGGTGACCTGTTGGAAAACCCAAGTACTGATCAGATGATCGCCACTGCGTTTCTTAGAAACTCCCAGACGAATACCGAAGGTGGAACCGATGACGAAGAATTTAGGATAGCGGCACTGATCGACAGAGTAAACACCACATGGTCTTCACTACAGGGCATCACTTTTGGTTGCACTCAATGTCACTCTCACCCTTATGAACCGATCCCTCATGAGGATTACTTCAAATTTTCTGCATTTTTCAACAACACAGAAGATGCCGACTTGGATAATGAATTCCCTAAATTCCTCATAGCAAATGATCCTACTAAACGTGATTTAGCGACATCTATTCAGCTTGAAATTGACTCTCTCAAACAGCAGGTAAATCAATTTGGGAGTAATAAGTTGGCTTCCGAAACCCAATGGGAATCGCTCACATTAACTGAATTAACCGCTTCTGCTGGAAAGATAGTGGAGCAGGAGGGTGTTCTAAACACATCTGGGACGCACCCAGTAGATACGCATTTTATCTTGAAGGCTAAGCCTCTCAGAGCAGGCAGTGTCTCAGCTATCCGCGTTAGTATTATTCCAGAGGAGACAGATCCAGCTAAACTGCCTGAGCGAGGATCGGTTTTGTCTCAATTCACTGTTCAGAAAGTTGCAGTTGATGGCAGTAAATCTAACATTATCTTCCAGAAGGTATTTTCCGATAGCATCGTAGGGCCTTATGAAGCTCAGCAGTCACTCGAATCTGGACGTCAAGGATTTGGTGGCTACCCTAAGCTATTTAAACGCAGAGAAGCTGTATTTGTTCCCGCTCAGCCAGTAATCATTGCTGAGGGTGACCTGTTAGAAATTAAAGTGCACAGTAAGGCGTCTACTACAGGTAGCCAAGCGTGTACAGTTAGGAGATTTCAGGTGATGATCTCTCGAGATCCAAGCTGGACCGCACTCTTATCAAACCAAGCTTATTTGGATGCAGAAACTAAGCTAATTACACAGCACAAGGCTCTCAAGGAGATTAAAGGTAGTTATATACCAATATTAAAAGAGCGGGGTAAAGAAAACATCAGAGAGACACGCATGTTCATCGGTGGTTTATGGCTCAACAAAGGTGAAGAACAAGAAATGGGTGTGCCAGCAGTGATCAACACTTATCAAGCAGAGACTGATGACCGACTTGCTATGGCGGAATGGATGACCCATAAAGATAATCCACTCACCTCACGCGTGATGGCGAACCGCGTCTTCGCGGAACTTTTTGGCAGAGGTATTGTAGAGACACTGGGTGACCTTGGTTCCTCTGGAGTTAAGCCAAATAACTTACCTCTATTAGACTACCTCGCACTCTCATTTCAGGGGAAATACAAGTGGAGCCTGAAAAGCATGCTGCGTGAGATGGTGTTATCATCAACTTATCGTCAGGACAATAAAGCGACTGACGATTTAGCCAAGCGAGATCCTAAGAATTTATGGTTAGCGCGTGGACCCAGGACCAGGCTTACAGCTGAAATGATGAGGGATAATGCTCTTGCCGTCTCTGGGCTTGGAACGCACAAGCTAGGGGGTAAATCAGTAATGCCGCCTCAGCCTGATGGGGTATGGCAAACAGTATACAATGGTGCTAAGTGGAAAAATGCTGTTGGAGCAGACCGCTACCGTAGATCTGTATATACCTATTGGAAGCGCACCAGCCCATACCCGAGTATGCTCACATTCGATGCTCCATCTAGAGATGTCTGTGTGCCGCAGCGCATCTCAACGAATACTCCGCTGCAAGCATTAGTCACACTCAATGATCCAGTATTCCTGGAATGCTCACAGCATTTTGCTAAGCGTATGGTGAGTGAGGGTGGAGGTTCCATTGAAATGCAAATTTCTTATGGCTATAAACTCACTACGCAACAAGAAGCATCAGCAGCAACCATCAAGGTTCTGACAGACCTGTATCATCAATTATCAGCGGATTATGAATCCCAATCACTCACCAAGTTCGCCGCCAGTCCATCAGAAGCCTCGATGGTAATCATCGCCAACGCTCTTCTCAACATCGACTCCGCTATCACAAAATAAGCACATGAATATTTACGAACAACTTCGTCATGATACTGCTCAGCATGATACTAGACGCCAGTTTCTCAAGCACTGCGTGGCTGGAGTCGGCACTTCATGGCTAGCTAGCATGGGTCTGGATGCTGCAGCTACAGGTGCTTCTGATGATGACAAAGGGCTTAGCCATTTCGCCCCCAAGGCAAAGCGCGTTATCTTCCTCCATATGGCGGGAGCCCCCAGCCAATTAGAATTATTTGATCACAAGCCTGAGCTCACAGCGCTCAATGGTAAGGACTGTCCTAAAGAATTTCTAGAAGGACAGCGCTTCGCATTCATTCAGGGAGTCCCTAAAATGCTTGGCTCTATCTTTCCATTCCATCGGGCTGGAGAAACTCAGCAATGGATTTCGGATCGGTTGCCCCATACCGAGAAAGTCATCGATGATCTCTGCATTATCAAATCCCTCCACACTGATCAATTTAACCACGCTCCAGCTCAGCTGCTGATGCACACGGGAAATATCAACCTAGGAAATCCATCGATCGGATCATGGGTCACCTATGGTCTTGGAAATGAGAATCAAAACTTACCTGGTTACATCGTTCTTGCATCGGGTGGAAAGAATCCATCCGCTGGGAAATCTGTCTGGGGAAGTGGTTTCCTTCCTTCAGTTTACCAAGGCGTGCAGTGTCGATCTAAAGGTGATCCTGTAATGTATCTATCCAGCCCGAAGGGTGTTTCTAGCGAGATCCGACGGAATACAATGGATGCTATTAACAAAGTCAACCAAGAGGCTTATGAGGAAGCAAAAGACCCCGAGACGCTCACGCGTATTTCTCAGTATGAAATGGCATTCAGGATGCAGATCCACGCTAACGAAGCTTTTGACCTGAAGCATGAGCCAGAATATATTCACAAAATGTATGGTACTGAACAAGGTAAGGAATCATTTGCTAATAACTGCCTACTCGCACGCAGACTTGCAGAACGAGGTACGCGTTACATTCAGCTATTCCACTGGGGCTGGGATGCTCATGGTGCCGGAGAGAAAGAGGCCCTTAACGGCGGTTTCAAGAAACAGTGTAAAGACACTGATCAGGCAATCTACGCACTCATCACAGACCTCAAACAGCGCGGTCTGTTAGATGATACCTTGATTGTCTGGGGTGGAGAATTCGGTAGGACGCCAATGCGGGAAAACCGTGGTGGTAAGGAAATGAAACTTATCGGCAGAGATCATAACCCTGGTGCATTCACCATGTGGATGGCCGGTGCTGGAGTCAAGCCAGGCTCCTATGGAGAGACAGATCCTATCGGCTATAGAGCAGTGAAAGATAAGGTCAGTGTGCAAGATCTACAAGCCACTATTCTAAACCGTCTAGGACTTAACCACAAGCAACTCGTTTATCCATTTAATGGATTAGACCAGACTCTAACTGGTGTTGTCAAACCATCGAAAGTCGTGAAAGACCTATTTTTGTAGACCTTTTTTGTCCTTGAATGGGTAAAATTCTACCAGCAGTTCAGAATCAAAGATATCTGATGGCGCCACTATTTTCTCTTCTAAATTCAACCGAGTTACAGAGCCAAACCTTTCTTTAATCAGCTGTTTCACTTTTGGATGGTCTAGATTATAATCCTTCACTTTCTTTACCTTACATAGCTCAATATCGGCACACTTGTGATACACCTTCCACACCAGCTCAGAGCAGTAGAGCGAATTGTCTGACCACTGAAAACGACCATCATAATTTTTACCCACATGTTTTTTTGCCCATAGTGTAGCGCGTTCTAACACTCCTGAATTTAGGGCTGATGAATCTTTTAGTCTCTTAAAACGATGGTTAGCTTTAGGTTCACTGCGGCTGAGGTAGGCATCCAGAGAAATAATCTGCACCGGCTGTACTGCCTCCAACACCATGGGCTTACCTTCTGTCATGAAAATAACTGCTGTGTGAGTCCACGGAGAGTCGGTAGCAGCTAATACCGCAATAGCCTGCCTTCCGCTAGTCTTAGTGAAAATGATATCCCCATCCTGCCATTGCGCAGATAGCGTGGAAATAAGTGAGATGAGGCACAGTGTGAAATATTTAAACATAATCCAAATTAGCGCAGTGCCGCAAATCCAGCAAACTAAATGATGGTGAGGATGGTATTAGTAGTTTTTTTTGGTGGGCATGAGGTACTATTATCTGTCAATTATGATCCAACTTTTAAATTGAATCAGTGTATTTCTACGTTGAATTTTAGTGTTGAAAAAAGAGTGGTAGACAGAAAAAGAGCGATAGGTTCAGCCCACCGCTCTTCACACCTACGATTCCAATCGCTATGGATTGAAAATTTATAAACTTATGCCATTCCTCCCGAAAGAGCAGTTGGTATTGGGAGTTCTTTTTTCCGCAAACTTTTACGCATCTTAGCAAGTGCAACATTCTGCAGTTGTCTGATTCTCTCGCGAGTCACACCAAATTCTACCCCAATTTCTTCGAGTGTCAGTGGCTTCTGGCCGTCAAGTCCAAATCGTGCTCCGATAATGCGAGTTTCGCGTTCATCGAGCTTATCTAGAAGGTCATCCAACTGGTTGTGCATATTCTTGCTTTGCAGAACTATGGACGGATCTAGTGCCTTATCGTCGCCTATGATCTCGCTGTAGTCTGAGCTATCATCATCACCGATTGGAGCATCGAGTGAGGCTGGTCGCTGAGATGCTTGCTTGAGCATGGCGAGTTTGTTACGTGGAATACCTAATTCCTCAGCAAGCTCGGAATCTGTAGGCTCACGCCCCAGTGATTCTGCTAACATATTTGAGATTCTGCGCATTCTTGAAATTTTATCGACCATGTGGACCGGTAGTCGGATCGTCTTACTCTGGTTAGCAAGAGCTCGTTTGATAGACTGCTTAATCCACCACGAACCATAGGTGCTAAGTTTGCCTCCTTTTTCAGGGTCAAACCTCTCTACGGCCTTCATAAGACCAATGTTGCCCTCGGAAATGAGGTCGGAGAGGGGTAAGCCGTAATTAGAGTAATCTTGGGCTATTTTTACCACCAGACGTAGGTTAGCACGGATCATTAGTGAACGTGCTTGCTTGTCGCCATTTTTGATCTTGGCAGCAAGCTCGACTTCCTGTTCTCTTGTGAGAAGTTCTGTCTTGGCTATCTCTCGGAGATAGATTCTTAGGCTGTTGTTATTATCGTTAGCTGTCATGGTATGTTGGTCTTTCTGTTTTTGTAAGAAGTATTCTCTATGGACTCTTTCTTACTAGTTTAGCGTTACTGTGATTCATTTGTTGTCTAAATAATTATGATCACATACTATATAACGCTGTCTTCATTAATTAGGATGCTTGAGACATTCATTTTCTTCACGATTTTTTTATTACAGTGTCCTCGTTGTTAACTATACGTAGTTTTTTTATTTATTCTTACGTTCTTTAGGCCATACAATTAAACGATTGTTTAGATACTTTGAGCTATTACAAATCCACCCTATTTTTGTAACGTGAATTGTTCCGGAAATTGATCAAAAAACGACAGATCTTTAGTTTTAAAACTAATTATAGAACAAGTATAATACCATTTGAACAGTGATATTGTTTTGCTCTTTCCCAAGTCAGCTTTGCTGCACTTTCAAATCATTCCATCAAACGATCAATCCAGTATAACTGTGAGGATGGTATAAGAGAGCGCTTGGCTTAATGGACAATGATCACCAGTAAGTTTAGGATACTGGGATGAAATCAGAATCGCTATTCTTTGGTAATGAAGACTTCAACACACCCTGATTAGACCTATAGTTTAGAATAAGCCGCCCTGTCTGTCGTCTCATCCCAATCGTAGAATAGGATAACAAAGCTACGCTAACTATTTGCGATTGCGGTATTTTGGGGTGATGGGCGTCTTCTGTTTGGTTTTGACTTCTTCGCTTAATACTTCAATGGCTTTTTCGATCTGCTTGTCGATGCCAGTTTCTAGCTCGCCCGGGGCTGGCCAGATGATGTTGTCTGGCTCTGGGGTAGCTCCGATTAGCTCCATATCTTCGCCGTTAGTGCTGAGGAACCAGCCACGGAATGGCATACGTAGCTTACCTTCGTTGAGGATATTTGCTGAGCCTGTGGAGATGACTCCACCAGCTGTAGGGACACCTACTAGTTTCCCACGCTTGAGGGTCTTGATGGCATGGGAGAAGATTTCAGCGTTAGAGAATGAGTTCTGATTACAGAGTACGACGATGGGCTTCTGCCAGGTAGCGTAAACGAATCTGTCCTGAGGGTAGCCTAGTCCGCCATTTCTGGGGACGGTGTAAGCGTGCCGTGGCTGGGTGAGGGCGGTGAGTAGGTGGTCTGTGGTGAAGCCACCACCATTATCACGGACATCGATGATAAGGCCATCCTTACCAGAGCCGTTTTCATAGAGGTGCTGTTCAAATTTCTTAAACTCATCCCATTGCATACGGGCGACGTGGATGTAGCCAAATTTCCCGCTAGAGAGTTTTTCGACCATGGCTTTATTCTCGGTGATCTTATCAACGGAGACAAGAGCGCGCGATGATGTGTAGCTTATAGGAGCAAGGTTCACATTACGTTTTTCGCTATTTATATTAAGGACTTTTAACTGGAGAGAGTCTTTGATTTGTCCCCAGAGGACGTCTTTGAGGAGGGTCTTGTCATCCACTTTTGTTTCATTAATCTCGGTGATGATTTCCCCTGCTTCTAGCGTTGAAAGTTTGCCATTAGCGGGTGAGTTAGTGAACACCTTAGTGATGTGCCAACCATCTGATTTCGCAGAGTATGTTATGCCGAGGTGGAGCATTTCTTCTCTCCAAGGAACTTGTTTTTTCCAGTTACGCGTGTCCGTTCCTCTATAGCCAGTGTGCGAGGCATTGAGCTCACCTAGGAGCATGGAGACGATACGATCAAATGATTTGCCGCTCTTGGCACTGGTTGCGGCATCTTCATATTTAGTGAGGATACTGTCCCAATTAGTGCCGTTCATGGTCTCATCGTAGAAGCCATCGCGGATGGTTCTCCAGATGAGTCTAAATTTATATCGTTGGTGCTGAGCGAGGTCAAATTCTGTCTGAGCGACGAAGTCGTAGTTAGTTGATTTGCCGCCCTTCAGAATACCAGGGATACTGTTAGTGACCCAATAGAGCTTACCACATTTATCGTATCGAATTGGTGTGCCTGCTGCAGCAACATATTTGGTGGACTTTGCGCTTATTAGATCAAATGCGTAGGTTACTTTACCAGATTTCTTGCTTTGGATGAGGATTGCTTTTGAGTCATGTTTCCAGAACATTTGGCTAGGGTGCATGGCCTTGAGGGGAATGTGCTTTATCCGTTTCTGAATATCGGTGAGTTGGTAGTTGAGTGTGAATTTAGGTTTGATTTTGGATGGCTTGGTATTCTCTGGGTCGTTGGGTTTAGCTGGATTCGAAGTACTAGGATTGTGGTTAGTTTTTTTATTTTCAAGCGGTGATGATTCACTGGGCTTCGTTGTCGATTCAACAGTCTTATTAGGCGTCAGTTTTTTGATGATAGATTTTAATTTTGCTACTGGTGTTGCGTAGCTTGGGTCTTTCTTCATTGCGTTGTTCGCCGTCTCTATTTTCTTATCGCGGACAGACTTCTCGGAGCCATTAGGGGTGAGGTTCACGTAGTAGAGGTCGTAGCTAGAGCTGTGGCGCTTTCCGATAAAAGCGAGCTTTTTACCATCCGGTGAGAATGATGGTGCAAATTCATTATCAGGATGCTTGGTGACATTGACAGGTTCTTGAGATCCATCAGTAGGCACTAGATAGATATCGCTATTAAAATTATTATTTTGGATCGAGTAGGTGATCCACTCAGAATTGGGTGACCAATTAAACGACGGGGTGTTCCAAGACTGGGTGACTAGGCGGTTTTTTTTGGTTTTGAGATCGTAAATGAAGAGCTTGCCAGCAGCGGTGGAGTAGCCGATGAATTTGCCATCTGGGCTAGGAGTGAATGACTTGATAGTGGATTTAGGTTCAGACTCAACAAGCGTGCTGGTTTTTACGCTGTCAGTTTCCCACCAATACTGACTTGGATCAGACTTGGTGATTTTATTAATGGAGGTGGTAATCCCATCATCGGAGATGAAGTAGATTGCTCTACCCTTATCACCGAAGTAAATATTAGTCTCATATCCTGCAGTGTGAGTGAGCTGGACTGGTTCGCGAAGTACGGTGTCCATGGCGAAAATATTTCCCTTCGCAGAAAAAGCAATTTCTAATCCGGAGGGTGAAAAGTCCGCATCATCGGTCTTATTTAGCGCTGTATCTTTTGGTTTATTCGACTTGAGAGCGAGGTTATGCTTGAGGGTAAGTCGTTTGCTCTTATTGGTCTTAGTATCTAGTCTGTAGTAATGGAATAGATGCCTGTAAACGATCGTGGAACGGTCCATAGAGATGACGGGGAACATAACGTTACTGTCAGTATGGTTCGTGATTTGGGTGTCGGTGGATGTAGTGAACTCATGTTTCCAGAGGTTAAAGTGTCCACCTTTGCCACAGACATAGTAGAAGCCTGATCCATCTTTTAGCCAGAGTGGTGAGAGGCATCCGTAGCTGTCTGAGACTGGCTGGGTGAATGTTTTAGCATTGATGTCATAGAGCCAGATCTGGCTAGCTTGTGATCCGTAATATCCAATTCGGTATCTGGGGGCACCCTCACGAGTGAAAAGGATATTAGTCCCATCAGGTGATACTTTCGTGTTGAGGGCGTAAGCATTAAATAGCATCTTCTCCGGTAAACCCGTGCTGACAGATGACTGGTAAATACGGTGAGAATTTTGCCCCGCCTGATCACGTGCACTGCGATAGGTGATTGTCAAGTGATCGCTATTGCCTGATAGATCCTCTAAAATGTTATCCACTGAGTGATAGGTGATCTGCTCGGAGAGGGTAGATTTATCCAGCGGCATGGCGAATATCTGGGTGCTGCCTTCCTTGTCAGAGTTATAATATAGGGTCGCTCCGTCTGGTGAGAAGATCGGATTGTATTCTTTAGCAGGGTGGATGGTAAGGCGCTGGGCAGGGGCGTCATCATCAGGGTTAGTGGAAACTTTCCAGAGGTCGTTTTCCCATGAGAATACTAATACAGACCCGTCTGGCGATAGCGCTGGCGTGATAGGGACAAGCATCGGTGTGTCAGCTAGGAGCACAGAGCTTGATGTGAGTATTAAGATTGACGCTAAGGAGAAGGTGAGTGATTTCATTGTTGATATTAGAATTGATTTTGACGTTGTTTGAGAGAGTGGACCGGTAGTTTTCGTGAGGTAATGCTTATATTAATAGGCTATTTAACAAGCTTTTTCTAGTGATTTATAGAATAGCGTCTGCTGGCTTTTTTCTGCCGAATATCCCGGTAGAGAATGCGATGCGCTCCTGCCAGCTTTGACTTGGATGGGCCTTTGCCTGCGCGATCACTTTCTCGAATCGATACTTGAGACCAGTGGCGTTTGCCAGCTGGATGGCGAGTCCAGGACGGGCATTGAGTTCGATCACTACTGGACCGCTATTATCATCTACGATGAGGTCGGCTCCTAGATACCCAAGACCTGTCATTTCGTAGCCCCGAGTAGCCATCTCGATCACCTTATCCCAATGAGGAACAGTGATTCCGATGAGCTCAGTATCGAGATCGGGGTGGCTGGTCACAGACTGACCGTGATGGATTGCGTGGATGGACTCTCCAGTGGCGAGATCTAGCCCGATGCCAATGGCCCCCTGGTGAAGGTTCGCTTTGCCATCAGACTGGCGGGTGGCGACCCTCAGCATCGCCATTACAGGATAGCCGTGGAGCATGATGATGCGGACATCGGGGGCCCCCTGATAGCTAACCTTAGAAAGTTCTTTGTGTGAGGTGATACAGGCTTCGACCATCGCTACATCTCGACTACCACCGAGACTGAATAAGCCACCGAGGATTTCAGTAGCGTGACGCTCAACTTCTTTGGCATTGATAACGATACCACTGGCTTTGATAAACCGGTCACCTCTACGCTCGCGAATGACGAGCACCCCGCGGCCACCACTACCTCGCGAAGGCTTCATGACGAAGGATTCAAATGGTGCGAGAATTTCCAGAATATTCTTAAGGTCTTGTTGAGTGTGAAAGACGTGGTATAGCTTAGGGACGGCTAGATTCATCTCCATTGCTAGCTTTTTGGTCACAAGTTTGTCATCTACCTTACGGTAGAATTTCCGATTATTGTTCGGTAAGAGATAGATCCCGTTACGCTGGTTCAGCCCGATGATACCGAGGCGTTTTAGCTCGCCAGGGAGGATCAACCATTTATGCCACCATTTTGTCATTATCTATTTAGCTTCCATTTGCGCGGCGTTTTTAAATCTAAATAACTCAAACAATCTGTAGCCGGTGTATCTACCTAGAAGTAGGATGATGGCGAGTAGGATGAGTAGGATTTCTGGAAAAAATTCTACCCAGTATTGCAGAACTTCTATCTTCATCATACCAAAAGCAGCAAGGGCGGCGATGAGGCTACCGGTGACTTGGTAGAGTGCGCTGAAGGCACCATCTTCATCCCAGATGAGTGACATTCTTTCGATGGTCCAGGCCAGCACGATCATAGGGAATACGGTGACGCGGAGACCTTCTACGGCACCTAGCTTATAGCTGAGAAGGCTAACTCCCATCATGAAAAGTGTCACGATGACCACGCAGGCAGCTACCCGCGGCACTACAAGCAGGTTGAATTTAGAAAGGACAGCACGAAACACTAACCCGCCGAAGAGCATGGAACTGAGCATGATCAGCGCTGGCACCATCGGGAGCTCTAGAAATGCGAGGCCTAGTAAAACTGGCATGAACGTACCTAACGTTGCGAGGCCTACTAGGTTTCTCAGTAATACGACAGCAAGAACTCCCAGAGGGATGAGAGCTGCGTATCTGAATGGGGCGCGTTCGCTGGCAGGGAGTGCTGAAATAGTAGCGACCCACCAGGGAGAATCAGCCATTCTGTCTGCAACCTCGGTAGGTGCGCGTTCTTTCACAGCAGTGAACTGAATGAGTGAATCTTGGCCACCAGATACTTCCAAAAGGTTTTCTGAAAGTGACCAGACAAGAATATTATCTAAGCTTCCGCCATGAGGATGTATGACTCTCCAGACTCCTTCGGGGCGATCAAAATACTGAACGAGTTTAATCGGCTCGCGCGAGGCGTTATCTTCAATGAGTTTCACCCCAACAGCGCGCTTGGCTGGGATTCTAGCTTGTTTGAGGAGAGCGATGACGAGTGTGCGCTGCCATTCATTTTCGTATTTGCTCTCGTAGTATCGCTTGAGCAGGAGGAATGCATCTTCGTCTGAGTTTTCTGAGATCAGCTCTTGGATTCTGGTGACATAAGTAGCATCGTCAGCAGATCGTTTTTTCGCATCACGGTAGATGACTCCGAGAGCCACAGATCTAGAACCGCCTGTGCTGGAAGCTTCATCAGTGATGGTATTTGAAATTTCAGTTATTTTTGGCACAGGTCTTGATTTGGCCTGGATGAATTCGTGTCTCAGTTTAGAGGAATCGATCACGGTTCTGTAGTAAAGTAGTTGCTTCCCTTTGGGAGAGCGAGCGGACCAGATTCCTACAGGTAAGCCTTTTTCTTTTTCTTTAGAAAACCCGTAACCAAGAGAAATTTGCTGACCGTTTTCTTTATTTCTGTCGCCTACACCGGGCAATGCTATTGCGACCATAGAGGGGGCTCCTCTAGCAAGGTAAGAGACACGAGCTTCTACTAGCCACATGTTACGCTCATGATCAGGAGTGAGCGGGACCCCAAGCACACTATTTTTATAAATAATACCAGCGCTACTGATGAGGATCAGGAATACTACGAGACCTGAAAGAGAAAATATTTTTTTAAACATTTTATGGAGGATGTTGAGTCGATGAGATTATATGAGATTACTTCGGTGTAGGCTTCTTTTTCTTTACCGACTTAACCTCGGTTTTTTTAGGTTTTTCTAATAAATAAGTGCGCCCAGCATCTACTCCACCTAGTTGTTTGAGAATGTTTCTGCCGATGAGTAAGGCGCAGGTCATTTTCTCACGGTTGTTGAGGTTAAATTCTCCCTCTAACATTTGATTACCAATCTGGAATAACAGAGTCACCACGTAGCGTTCATCTAGCCCGCCTGAATCATTCTTTATCTTAGAAATTCTGACCAAGGGAGCCTTGTGTCTGAGCCGCATCATTTTTTCATCATTAGGATTTGAGATGGTAAATTTAATCCATTTCTTACCATCGATCTCTATCTGCTCGATGTTTGTGGCGTGGACTGAGCTAGTGCGTGCTCCTGTGTCTAGTTTTGCACGCAGGACTAATTCAGGCTGGATTATCCAAGCCCATTCCTTCCAACCGAGTATTTTGATGGGTTTTTCAGGAGCTTTTATTTTGTCTCTGCTGAGGGCAGGAACAACAGGAATAGTGGGCGGTGCGGGGGGGGGCACAGCTTGTGCAAATAATGAGGCTGAGCTTATGAGGCTGAGTGAAGCGGCGATTGCTAGAAATCTAGAAGGTGATTGCATGTTTGATAAATACCAAGTTCATTACTAATGTAGAGTAATAAATGCGAGTGTACTAAACTTATTTTATTCGTTTTCTTTCTCTAACTGATGCTTGATGATTTCAAGCGCCACTTGAATACTAACATTGAGACTATTTTCTGAAATATTATCCATATTGTCCCTGTTTGTATGCCACCAGGTTTTAGCGCTGAAGTCGCCAATGATATCTATGGTGGGGATTTTTGCGATCATATTCATCGGGTAGTGGTCATCTAAAATGAATCCATTCGCAACCCCGAAGCGATCTCTAAGCTGATGTTTTTCGATCACGGCAAAATAGCTCTCACGAAGTGACTTGGGGGTGTCACTGGGAATCTTGATAGAAAGATTCCGATGCCCGATCATATCTAGTAAGATACCAAACTTAGGGATGTGCAGGTAAGTTTTTTTATCACCGGCGACATCGTTGCGCATGTATTTAGAATAGTAAATACTGCCGTAGAGCCCATCTTTCAGATATTCGATACTTGGAGTGAGGGCTTCCTCACCATCGAAAAACACTAATTCCATCTGCTGGGTAATCGCATTTTCATGGCTAGGTAAATATTCGGCGATCTCTAATAATGCAGCCACAGAGCTTGCCGCATCATCGGCTCCTAGGAAGCCATCCATAAGCTTAGAGTCATAGTGCGCGGCGAGGACAATATTCGGAGATTTAATGGCATCTTTACGGCGTGCGATGAGGTTCACAAAGCTGCGTTCACCGTAAGGGGTCATCGCCTTTAAGTTCTGACGTGAGACATTCCAGCCAAATTTTTCAAGATGCGTGGTGATATAGGCTTGAACTTTCTGGTGTCCTTCGGACTCAATTGGTCGTGGCCCAATATCTAAGATTTTCTTAGTGTGGAGGTAAGATTTACTTCCAAATTTCCAGTGTTTGTATGGGCTGATGACCTGCTTATCGACATCGTTCAGTACCTCAATGTTAGAGCTATCACTTCCCTTATCAGTGGCTTTGGGCGGTAGGATGGATTTTCTTTGGCATGAAAATGAGAACAAACATAACAGAATAGATAGAACGATACGGGGAAGATATGATTTCATTCCTTAGAAGTCTTTCAGAGTCACACCCAATAGATCTAGAATTCTATTCAGATCCTTATTGCCGTAGTACTCAATCTCTATTCGGCCCTTCTTAGAATGGTGATGCACATTCACACGGGTTGAAAAGTCGCTTTGGAGTTGCTCTTGGATCTTCTGGATGAGTGCTATCTCTTCTGCTGACGCACCGCTCTGATTGGTGGTTTTGCTGGTAGTTTTGGTTTTGTTGAAGTCTTGTGTGAGCTTTTCAGTGGCTCTAACAGTGAGCTTCTTTTTGATCACTTGATCAGCCGCGATGAGCTGTGCCTGTGGGTCCTTCAGTGCCAGTATAGCCTTGGCATGTCCCACTGAAATTCTGCTTTGAGCCACCATCGTCTGCACATCTTCATGAAGGTCGAGCAGCCGCATTGAGTTAGCTACGGTGGCTCTGGACTTGCCCACACGGTTCGCTATGTCCTCTTGCTTCATCGTGAACTCTTTGGCTAAGCGAACATAACCAGCAGCCTCTTCCATGGCATTTAAGTCTTCGCGCTGGAGGTTCTCAATGAGAGCCATTTCAAGCACTTCCTGATCACTTGCGGTGCGGATGATAACGGGGACTTCTTTAAGCCCTAGGTTTGTAGAAGCTCTCCAGCGACGCTCTCCAGCGATCAGCTCAAGCTTACCATTCACCTCGCGGACGATCAGCGGCTGAATGATTCCGTGCTGGGAGATGGAATCCATCAGGTCATCCAGCATTCCTTCTGTGAAATGTTTACGTGGCTGGAGTGGTGAAGGGATGACTTGGTCGATGGGGACATTACGCACATCATTTTCGTGAGTGCCTACCCCACTATTCATATTTTTATTCGATGACGAGTGAACCGGCTTGAAGTCCGTGCTGTTACCTTGCTTCTTAATGAGAGCGCCTAATCCTTTACCTAATGCCTGCTTATTTGCCATGAGACTGTAATATAGAATGATTCTGGGGCATTTGGCAAAGATGTTTTCACTATTTCGTATTAGTAAATGATTGTGAGTGAAATGTTGATAATATGAACAAGGTCATTTTTCCAATCAGACAGAAGCCAAACTCGTGAAGAACTGACTACCGTAATTCAGAATTGAAAGTTAAGCAAAAAAAATCAGATAGGTTTTCTGTCTGCTAGAATTTTGCTTTTTGGGTGATGTCTCAGAGGAATTTGATGAGAGTTGGATATAATGGTGGAAAAAGTGGGGTTTTAGAGTGAAAAAACCTCAAATGAACTATTGCAAATGATTCTCAATAGTGTCTATTGTGTGTGTAACGATAATCATGGCTAAAGAAACACAGACTCTCACATCGGTAGCAGCGGGTGATACTTGGCGTATTAGCGCGTTTGTTGGTGGTGAATGTAAGCAGTTACGGGAAATGGGCTTTTGTGAGAAACTCAAGGTCACGAAGCTCTCTAATGGGCGGAACATCATCTGCTTTACTTGTGGCACTAAGCTGGTGCTGAACCGTAAACTGGCTGATCAAGTGCTGGTGATTCCTGTTTAATTTAGTCACCATGTTAGAAAGGATAAACGTATGATTACAGATTCTTCAGAGTCGAACACGGTCGCGTTAGTGGGTAATCCTAATGCAGGTAAGACGACTATTTTCAATGCACTGACGGGGCAGAGCCAAAAAGTAGGGAACTACTCTGGTGTAACTGTGAGTGAGAAGAGTGGTAAATTTCATACTCCAGATGGGCGTAAAATGAATCTTATAGATCTGCCTGGGTGTCTTTCTTTAACTCCTGTTTCTGTAGATGAAAAAATTGCGGCAAGTGTCCTGATGGGATCACAAGCGGGGGAAAAAGTCCCAGATGTGGTGGTGTGTGTGGTGGATGCCTCGTCGCTAGAGCGTCAGCTTCGGTTAGTGCTGGAGGTCATAGAGCTAGGGCTTCCGACGGTGCTGGCTCTGAATATGGTGGACATGGCTGAGAGCGGTGGCGTGAGGTTAGATACCGCGCTTTTATCTGAGGAACTAGGTATTCCTGTGGTGCCTATGCAGGCGAATAAAGGCAAGGGAATCATCGAGCTTAAGCAGGCGTTGAGAATGCCGCTGCCTGCACTTTCTAAACATCACTGGGACGCGACTTATGAGGGGCGGATGAGCAAGATAGGAGTCATCATTGAGGCCGCTGCTCGACGCTCAGATTCTGATGAATATTCTCACACGACGAGCGATAAACTAGACTCGTGGTTTCTGCATCCGTTCACTGGATGGTTGAGTTTTATCGTGATTATGTTGTCGGTTTTTTGGTCAATTTTCGCTTTATCCGAAGCTCCAATGGGAATGGTGGAAGAAGCATTTGGTGGTTTAGGAAACTGGGTGAATTCGGTGATGCCTGAGGGAGACTTGAGGAGCTTGATCGTGGATGGTGTCATCGCGGGTCTGGGAGGGACGGTGATCTTTTTACCGCAAATTATGATACTATTTTTCTTCATCGGTCTGATGGAAACAACAGGTTATATGAGTCGTGCCGCCTATCTGATGGACGGGGTAATGACGAAGGTAGGGCTAAGTGGTAGGGCGTTTCTTCCGCTGCTGAGTTCACATGCCTGCGCCATTCCTGGAATCATGGCTACGAGGACTATCCCGAGTGCTAAGGAGAGGTTCATCACGATATTGATCGCGCCATGGATGAGCTGCTCTGCGAGGATTCCTGTTTACACGACGTTGATTTTACTGCTGCTGCCGGGGGTAAGCTTTCTGAACAAAGCGCTGATGATGTTAGGTATTTATTCGGTGGGGATTATCACAGGATTCATTGCGGCGAAAGTTCTCCGCACGCGCATACCGGCAGATAAAGAGGTAAGCCATTTTATGTTAGAATTACCGAGTTACCGAGCACCGCAGATTGGCTATCTACTTAGACAAATAGCATCGAGAGCTTGGTCGTTTTTGAAGCGTGCAGGCACGGTCATTCTTGGGCTCACTATTTTGCTGTGGGCGTTACAAACTTACCCGAAGCCAGATGAAGGGACTGCTGCCGCAGAGGATAGTGCGCTTGCGCTGGAGCAGTCGTTTATGGGGATGGCTGGGAAGACTGTGGAGCCAGTGATGAAGCCGCTTGGTTACGATTGGCGGATGGGTACGGCGGTGATCGCGTCCTTTGCTGCTCGTGAGGTATTTGTCAGTAATTTGATGATTACGTATTCCATTGAAGAAGACGATGATGAGGATAAGATGAACCAGAGTCTCCGTGATAAGTTAGTGGCTTCGACATGGCCGGATGGGCGGAAAATTTACACACCGTTGACGATCTTGAGTTTGCTGGTGTTCTTCATTTATGCGCTGCAATGCCTGCCCACAACGGTGGTGGTGATGCGCGAGCTGAACTCTAAGAAATGGGCGATATACCAGTTGGTAGGAATGAGTGCTTTCGCATACGTGGCGGCACTTAGTGTGTTCCAAATCGGCAAGTTGTTAGGATTCGAATAAATCATGAGTGACCCACAAACCATAGCCGCACTGAGCATCGTTGCTTTAACGGTGCTGATATTTTGCTACAAGATGCTGAAGAGAAAATCTGGATCTTGTGGCGGTGGGTGTTCTTGTTCAGTGAAGCCTAAGAATAAGGTTTAAAATTCCTAGATTGCCAAGTCACGCCTTATTCTCCGATTAAGATCAGCCCGCTTAGTAGTTGATTACTTGAGTTCTTTTATTTTTTCTTCGGCTTCAGTTACCTTTGCTGCTAGCTCTTTTGCGCGTGTTTGACTTGCTTCGTTGAGCTTAGTTAGAGGGAAAGTAGATGGGTTCTTTTTCCTAGGCATAGCGAGTGTGATGTCTTCACCTGTGAGTGAAACAAACGTTGCTTTAATGGCTTTACCTTCAGTATTCGTCCATGGCTCCAGTTCAAACTTTGGCATAAGTTCTTTTGCCATCTCTTCTCGCTTTGCATTGAGCGCTTCAGACTTGAGTTCCATTAATCTCTTCATGTAGTTTTTGACGCCTTCAGATTTGTCAGCAATATTGTAAACTTTGCCGCCAGTACTGTTAGGTTTCATACTGAACTTAAATTCTGTATCACTGATGACTTCAGTAATGTAGAGCGTGCTATATCTTCCTCCTTTTAAGAAAATTGCTATTTGAGTAGCGCTATCTGGCATTGCAGACTGGCTTGATTCCATTTTCTCCACAGCGGCAGCTACAGCATCAGCCGCGTTAGCTTTAGCGGAGAGGTCTTTAAAGGAGAGTTCGGCAAATCGTATTGTCTGATCAGGAGAAGCAATGACCGCAAAAGGATAAGTTTTTCCTACTTTGTCGTTGAGGAAGCCTCTGGCTACTAGTGGCGAAATTCCGTTGTATCGATTATCTCTATCGGTGACATCTAATGCCAGGACGATGCACTTTTTCTTAGCTGCTGAAATGGCTGCCAAACTGGCAGCATCACAAGGTCCTCAATTACTGTTGTTATTAGTGTTGAGAATAAAGATTGGTTTATTTTGCTCTTTCGCTGAAGCCATGGCTTCAGCTACTTGATTCTGCATAAAGACACCTTTAGGGTACTTGGATTCAACTAACTAATGCAACTTTCTCTTCGTTGGTTAATTGTTGATGTTTTTCTTGAGGTGATTGATATCCATGCCTTTTCCTTGGCCTATCGTTTAGAGCTTTTTCAACT
>Ga0115000_10000076_pt1 | contig 83502 bp, 78 predicted proteins | sample ArcticOcean_MG_C_6_FD_89690 | JGI IMG/M metagenome (GOLD analysis project Ga0115000, IMG submission 89690) | Marine microbial communities from western Arctic Ocean - ArcticOcean_MG_CB8_128 | ecosystem: Environmental > Aquatic > Marine > Oceanic | place: Arctic Ocean: Canada Basin | collected... | reverse complement strand
TGGTTGAACAAGCCGAACTGGTTGAACAAGCCGAACTGGTTGAACAAGCCGAACTGGTTGAACAAGGTGGCGCTGACGAACCTGTAACCAGCGTGGGCGAGCAGATCGAACAGCCAGCAAAGGTCATGCGGGTGGGCGCAATGATGCGTCAGCTGCTTGAACAAGTGCGCCAGATCGAGCTCGACCAACCGAGCCGCGAACGATTGCGCGACATTTACGAGCAGTCGATCACCGAACTCAGTAGCGCATTGTCACCTGAGTTGCACGATGAACTCTTGCGCCTTAGTGGGCCATTCAGCGATGTCGGTACGCCCAGCGAAGCCGAGCTGGCTGTGGCTAAGGCCCAGCTAGTCGGGTGGCTGGAAGGGTTGGTTCAAGGCATCCAGGCAACGCTGTTTGCTCAACAGGTGGCAGCCCAACAACAGCTTGCCTCTATCCGTGGTGGCCTCCCGGCTGGGGCTCCGCCTCAACAGTCAGAACAGTCGTCGCCAGAACTCCCAGGCCAATACCTGTAACCGGGAAGCGAGCCGGTGATAGGGCGGGGCACAAGCGCGGTGATTTCCAGAACTGGTGTCGTTTCAGCAATGATTTGACACAGAGGACCACTTCCATCAAGTGAGTGTGTTCACCGTTTTGCTGGTCCTATGACATGAATATGGACGTGTGCCCCCGCCATCGTGATCAATGCAGTGCCAGGGCTGAGGAGTCCTCGGCGATGATTCGATGGTCAGGTACATCGAATTCGGCGGCTGAACTATTGCTGCCAGCCAGTGGCTAGAGACACGACCGAGGTATACGTCTCAAGCGGTGGCGGGTTGCCAGTTAGCTTGCAAGCATCGCGTCACACGCTGCCCATTGCTGGCGGAACCGAGCCACGAGCGCTGCGAACCACGCGTCGTTGGCAGCGCTCCGACGGGAGCGCTACAACGATTTTTGCATCGCCGAGTCGGTTCGGTGGCCGACGTGTTGGAGAAGATCCGTGTCGGTATCTGAAACAGGTGGATAGCGAAACTTTTGTGTTCTCTGTTTTTAGTATGTCTGTCAGGTTGCTGCGACTCCGCCTTGACCACAGGAAATCTGAACGCTCACAGCACCAGTGCCGCCATCCATATGGACGCCGGTCGCCAAAGACCACACCACGTCAATACGGTGAACGAAAACGTCGACGCTGTTACTTCCGGTGTTAAAGGAATTAGCCCCGATAGAACCAGAAATAGTGCTTCAGGTGCCGTCCGCTGCGCCAATAACAACGAACTCGCAAATCTGGTCGTCGCAGTACTGAATGATCTCGAGACCAACTACTGAATAGCCTTCCGTTGTGATGAGCTCGCCAATAAATGTGTAGTCCATGCCGTTACCATCACCTGAAAATGAGCCATTGAGGGTGGCGCGTAATTCAGCGCACGCACAGGCACCGTTATTCATCGCTATGAACCGGTCGGCACCACAGGTCAAATCGCTCAACGCCCCATCAGAACCAGCTGTTCCATCCACGCCAGCTGGTCATTTAGAGCCAATCACTCCTGTAGAGGCAGTTGGGCCTTGTTGACCTATAAACCCAACGCCTTCGGACCCAGCCGCTCCGTCCACGACAGCGGGTCCATCACGGCCATTGCATCCGTATGCACCTTTGGGCCTTGTGGCCCGGATGGCAAGTTGGCGATTTGTTGTTCTAATGCCGCGATTCGGGTTTCCAGTTCTGCAGCGTCTGGCTGCGCTGTCAACTCGACTCTGTCTTCTCGTTCCGCGTCAGGCAGAACATAACGATAACGATGTCGCGTTTCCCGCTAGCTTCACTTATGCGGCGGATGAATTCGTAACGGTCACGGTCCTTCACGGCCAGATTCTCGGAACCGACCGCATAGTTCATGATGTGAAGCCGGCCCTCGATCGGGTCTTGTCTCAGATTCCTTGTCATAGGCCGGACGTTAAATTCGGGATACGACAAGGACCGCGCAGCTTGGGACGGGTGCGTCGTACATGTCTCAAGCACAGCGATGGCATCTAGAGCGCAACTGCGATAAGTTTATGGCTCCGGAATTACAGACGTGTAACTCTGGAGTTGACTAAGCGATGCAGAGGTCTCATGGCTGGTTCATTCACACATCTTCATGTCCACACTGAGTTCTCGATGCTCGATGGGGCATCGCGTGTCGGCGAGTTGGCAGCTGCAGCCGCAGCCGACGGTCAACCGGCTATGGCGATGACTGATCACGGCAATATGTACGGCGTGCTCGACTTCTATCAGGCATGTAAAGAGGTCGGGGTTAAGCCGATTATCGGCACTGAGGCCTATATGGCCCACGACCACCGAAGCGAACGACCTAAGCGCCGCGGTCGTCTCGACGACTCAGGTGGCGAGACTGACTCGGGCAAGTTGTATTACCACCTCTGCCTGTTGGCGGAGAACCAAAAAGGCTACAAGAATCTAATTCAGCTATCGAGCCGGGCATACCTCGAGGGTTACTACTACAAACCCAGGATTGACTGGGAACTGCTCGACACCCACAGCGAAGGCGTAATCGCAACCACCGGCTGCCTGGGCGGACACGTTCTGCAAGAACTGCTCAATGGCAACGAAGATCAGGCCCGCAAAAAAGCCGGCAAGCTCCAAGATATTTTCGGTCGCGACAACCTGTTCGTCGAACTCCAGGATCATGGCATCGCTGCGCAGCGCCAGACCAACCCGCAGCTCGTCGAGATCGCCAACTACTTGGGCGCGCCACTCCTAGCAACCAACGACACCCATTACACCCACAGCGAAGATCACCAGGCTCACGACGCTCTGCTATGTGTGCAGACCGCGTCGTTGATGAGCGACCCGGACCGATTCAGGTTCGAGGGCAACGACCACTACGTCAAGTCTTCGGCTGAGATGCGAGACCTGTTCCGCGAGGTTCCGAGCGCGTGCGACAACACATTGTGGATTGCTGAACGCTGCAATGTTGAGATCGAGTTGGGCGAACCGAAGCTCCCCAAATTTCCGCTACCGGAAGGCTTCGAGACCGACTATCAGTATCTCGAGCACCTGACCTTTGAGGGCGCTCACAAACGTTGGGGAGAAGTCCTAAACGATGCGACCGTTGAGCGGCTGGCCTATGAGCTCAAAGTCATCAACGACATGGGTTTCTCGTCCTACTTCCTGATCACTGGCGACTTGATCAACCACGCACGCAAGCAGAACATCCGTGTGGGTCCAGGTCGTGGCTCTGCTGCCGGTTGTGCCGTGTCCTATTGCCTGCGCATCACCGACCTAGACCCGATCAAGTACGACTTGTTGTTCGAGCGATTCTTGAACCCGGGACGCCGATCGATGCCCGATATCGATATGGACTTCGACTCGCGATACCGCGACGAAATGATCCGCTATATGGCGGACCAGTACGGTCGAGAACACGTCGCCCAGATCGTGACCTTCTCAACCATCAAAGCGCGAGCTGCGGTGCGAGATGCTGCCCGTGTGCTCGGCCATCCGTACCTCGTTGGCGACCGCATCGCCAAGCTCATGCCGCCGCTGGTCATGGGGCGCGACACACCGCTCTACGCTTGCCTCGAGAAGCATCCCAAGTACGAAGATGGCTACGGTATGGCCAAGGATCTGCGGGAACTTTACGCAGCGGACCCCGATGCCCGCGAGGTTGTCGACGTTGCACTCGGCCTCGAAGGTCTTCGTCGTGGTGACGGTATTCACGCGGCCGCTGTAGTAGTTACTGATGAACCGCTGACCGAATACCTGCCGATTCAGCGCAAACCAGAGAGCGGCCAAGACCCGGCCGACGCGCCGGTGGTCACGCAGTACGAAATGGGCCCGGTAGAAGACCTCGGCCTGTTAAAGCTCGACTTCCTCGGCCTGCGGAACCTCGACGTCATCAGCGATGCGCTAGAAATCATCAAGCGGACCCAAGGCATCACCGTCGATATCGACAATGTCGATCTGACAGATCAGCCGACCTATGAGCTGCTGCAGCGGGGCGACACGATTGGCGTGTTCCAGCTTGAGAGCTCACCAATGCGAGCCCTCATCCGTTCGCTCGCGCCGGATTGCTTCGACGACGTCGCTGCGCTGGTAGCGCTGTATCGCCCTGGCCCAATGGCCATGAATATGCACAACGATTACGCCGATCGCAAAAATGGGCGACAGGCGATCGAGTTGTTACATGACGATGCCGCCGAGATGTTGAGCGGCACGTACGGGCTCATGATCTACCAAGAGTCCATGATGCGTATCGCTCAGAAGTTTGCGGGTTACTCGCTTGAAGAAGCGGACAACTTGCGTAAGGCTTGCGGTAAGAAAATTCGCGAGGTCATGGCCAAAGAAAAAGTCGGCTTCATCGAAGGCTGCGTGAACACCGGTTACGGAGTCGAAGTCGGTGAGAAGTGGTGGGAGCAGATCGAGCCATTTGCCGACTATGCCTTTAACAAGAGCCATAGCTACGGCTACGGCTACGTTGCATTTCAGATCGCCTATCTCAAGGCGAACTTCCCGGTCGAGTACATGGCTTCGTTGCTCACAAGCGTGAAGGGCAACCTAGACAAGGCCGCTGGTTACTTGCACGAATGTCGCATCATGGGCGTTGATGTGCTTGTGCCCGATGTGAACCTGGCTCAAAGCGACTTCAGCGCAGCCGGGCGCGATGAGCATGGATTGCCGAATTCGATTGTCTTTGGCCTGTCGGCAGTCCGCAACGTTGGCGAGGGCCTAGTGTCGCTGCTCGTCGAAGAGCGTGACGCAAACGGGCCATTCGACGACTTCACTGAATTTTGCGAACGAGTCGATCCGTCGGTACTCAACAAGCGCACTATCGAAGCGCTGATCAAGGCTGGTGGCTTTGATGCGATGGAGTATGGCCGGAAAGGAATGCTGCAGGTCTTTGAGCAGATCATTGATCTCACGCTCAGCCGCCGTCGTGAACGTGACATGGGTATTCAAACGCTCTTTGGTGAACTTAGCGAGGAAGCGACCTTTGACGAGCGCCCAAAGATCCCTGAGATGGAGTTCGAAAAGACCGAGAAGCTGCGCTTCGAGAAGGAAATGCTTGGGCTGTACATCAGCGATCATCCTCTGGCAGGTATCGAGGACGCCTTGCGCCGCAAGAGCGACTGCACGGTGCCGGAGCTCAAGGAGTTGGGCGACGGTGAGTTCCGGGCTGTCGGCGGGGTGGTTACGAACCTGCAGCGAAAGTACACCCGGAAACAGGACCTCATGGCGGTGTTCGAGCTCGAAGACCTCGAAGGCTCAATTGAGGTGATGGTGTTCCCGCGTTCCATGCTCAAGTTTGGGCACCTGCTTCGCGATGATGCCGTGGTCGTGGTCAAGGGCAGGCTCAAAGTCAACGATGACGAACGCCAGATGATCTGCAACGAGGTCGAAATTTTTGAGACGCGCCAACGCAACGGCGCAGTGACCATCAAGCTGGGAGCGTCTGCGCTGGAGCAACCCAAGCTCGACGCGCTCAAAGAAGTGATCCTTCACCATCCCGGCGACTCCGATGTGCTGATCGAGTTCGAGGATCTGGGTCAGAAGAAAACCGTTCGCTTATCCGAGAAATATGGCGTCGACCCAGCGTCGCCACTCATGGGCGAGCTACGCGTACTTCTTGGCGGCGGCGCTTTCACGCTCTAACACACTGCTCCGGGTCAGCGCCACCGAACCAAATTTGCAAATAGACCCGACTAGCGAGTGGACTAGAGGACGGAGTAGTGGCTGAATATGATCCCGTGGGGGGCTCACCAATGGGTTTGGAAGTAACGACACAGGATTGCACCGCAGTCACCGATGCCGAACTAGAAGAGATGGCCGACCTTTGTGCCGAAGGATCGAATCGGTTCTCAATTGGATTGCTGTCAAAGCAAACTGAACTCTGGGTGTTGTGCACCACCGCCCGCGAAAACGGCAAGCTCCGTGGTTTCGGCTTCTCCACGCTCGAACGTGTCGGCGGAACGCCTGCGGTTCTTGTTGGCATCGCCGCAGTGGCGGCCAACAATCGCCGCTCCACCGTGCTTAATGCGCTCATGAACGAGCTGTTTCATCGTGCGCTCATGGCCTTCCCCGACGAAGACGTGCTGTTCGGCTGCCAGATCAACGACCCATCTGGCTTTGACGCTTTCAAACAACTCGCCGATCACATCCCACGCCCTGATTACAAGCCCAACGGCGAAGAACGTGCCTGGGGCCGACGATTGACGAAGCGATTCAGCATCGGCGCAAGCCGGTACGACGACCGCTCGTTCACAGTCCGAGGCGACGGATCGCAATCGTCGGTTCTCGATTACACGTCGACCACTCCGGAGAAGATCGCAGCAGACATCGTTGCGCTGTTCGACGACCACAACGCTGCTAAAGGGGACACGCTCGTGTGCCACGGCTGGGTTGCGCCCGAACGCCTCGCCAAACTCGGTAGATAGATAGCTTGTAGGTAACGGTCCGCATTGCTGCTGCGGTGGGCCTAGCTGAAGTGTCTTTAGGCCAGGTGATCTGAGCGATGGAATTTACAGAGGTCGTCCGTACCCGCAAGATGGTGCGCAATTATCGGCCCGAGCCGGTCGACGCAACAGTGATTGACACCCTGCTCGCGCTCGCGTGCAAGGGGCCGTCAGCCGGGAACACTTGGGGAACGCACTTTGTGGTCCTCGAAGGCGATCAGACCCAGCGGTATTGGGATCTGACGCTGCCTGTAGACGCGCGCGAAAATTTCCCATGGCCAGGCTTGTTGCAGGCTCCGGTGATCGTCCTGCCATGTGGCGACGCTAACGCGTACGTCGAGCGCTACAGCGAACCAGACAAGGCGAGGACCGGCCTCGGTATATCACCCGATGCTTGGAGTGTCCCGTACTGGCACGTCGACACCGCTATGGCCACTATGACCCTGCTACACGCAGCGACCAACGCCGGGCTGGGTGCGTTGTTCTTTGGCGTCTTTGACCATGAGTCGGCCGTGTGCGAAGCGCTGGGCATTCCCGCGTCTATTCGCCCAATCGGTGCAGTGGCCCTGGGCTGGCCGGGCGATACTGAGCGCCTCAGTAAATCCGCGCAGCGAGGACGACCACGTCTGGACGATATTGTGCATCGGGGCCAGTGGTGAACCTTCCTGGTGTGCCGAAAGGCACCGCTCTCTGGTTGGCTGGCGCTCGCCCGAAGACCCTTCCGGCTGCAATTGTTCCCGTGGCAGTTGGTACCACGGTGGCCTCTAACCCGTTGGCCGGTGGGGATGGAAACATCATCTGGTGGCGGGCGTTGTGCGCCATGGTGGTGGCGCTCGCTTTGCAGATAGCGACGAACTATGCCAATGACTACAGCGACGGAATCCGCGGCACCGATGATGATCGAGCTGGCCCACTCCGACTCGTTGGGTCGGGTCTGGTTAACGCCAAGCACGTCAAGATCGCAGCCTTTGGGTCGTTCGGCATAGCCGCTGCAGCTGGCTTGGCGTTGGCCCTTGCTGTCGGTCCCGAATTGATCCTGGTTGGTTTGGCTTCAATCCTGGCCGGCTGGTTCTACACGGGAGGTAAGAACCCTTATGGTTATATGGGTTTGGGCGAAGTATTTGTGTTCGTATTTTTCGGCTTGGTAGCGACGGTTGGTTCCGCCTATGTGCAGCCCATGGGTTGGTCAGGACTTGCCTGGTTAGTGGCTATAGCTGTGGGGTGTCTATCGACAGCGTTGCTCGTGACGAACAACCTTCGGGATATACCGACCGACCAGGCGACCGGCAAGATCACGCTTGCCGTGCGGATGGGCGACCGCCGCACCCGAGGCCTTTTCGTTGTGTTCTTGTCGCTTCCGTTTCTGATCGCTGGCTTGGTTGCTGTCGACCGGCCCTGGGCGTTTCTTACGCTTGCGGCGTTACCACTCGCTGTGCGAGCGATTCGGCCTGTTGTCGGGGGAGCCACGGGCCGGGATCTGATACCGGTACTGGAGGCCACGGGAAAGACCCAGCTCGTTTATGGCGTTCTTCTTTCCGTTGGTCTATGGCTCGGGTAACAACAAGTGAGCGAAGACGGCCGACTAGAACCGTCACATAATGGTGACGAGACCTGCGAACAACGAATGGTTCGTATGAGCTACCTGGTGGCGGTGATGAGCTGAACGAGGCCGCCGTTGAGTTGGTGATGCTCGACGGTTGAGAAGCCAGCAGCACGAACTTGCTCACTCAGCACCTGGGGCTCAGGTAGGTAGGAGAGTGAACGGGGCAAGTAATGATAGGCATCGGCGTTTGACAGCAGTCCACCAATGAGCGGAACGATCTTGCCAAAGTAGATGTCGTAGCCAAAACGCAGCAAGCGATTTTTGGGGCGACTGACATCGAGTAGTGCGATACGGCCGCCTGGCCGCACAACCCGGGCGAGTTCTTCGAAGAACGGATCGAGTTCGACGAAGTTACGAAGTGCAAAGCCACACGTGACGCCGTCGACGGTGCCGTGGGTCAGCGGCAGTCGCAGCGCGTCGGCATGGACAAGTGGCGCTTCGGTTCGTGCGTGAGCCAACATGCCGAAGGCCAGGTCGAATCCAATGGGGGAGTGACCGCGGGCTTCAAGCGTGCGGCAAAAGTCGCCGGTTCCACACGCCAAGTCGGCTATGACCGAACCCGTTGGCAACGCGAGGTCCTTGATAGTTCGATTGCGCCAGCGCACATCGAGTCCGAATGTCATGATGCGATTCACCAGGTCATACCGGGGTGCAATCGTGTCGAACATCGTGCGGACGCTCGCTACCTTGGCGTCGCCAGTAGGCAGCGGTTCGTCTCTCGTTGGAATTGCCATCGCCGTCAGTCTCCCAGCTGTGGACTGCGCCGGCTTGGCCCAGCTACCGGTTGTTCTGTGGCATTGGAGGCTTCGCTGCGATGACGGGCGGCGAGCTGACCACAGGCGGCATCGATGTCGAGACCGCGTGTTCGGCGAACCGTGGCGGTTGCGCCGCCTTCTTCGAGAAGATCGCGAAATTCGAATAGACGTTTTGGCGCAGCGCCAACGACTGGGTAGCCCGGTGTTGGATTTAGCGGGATCAGATTCACATGGGCCCGCGTGCGTCGGGCAATACGAGTTAGCTCTTTGGCATCGCGGTCACTGTCGTTTACGCCCTTGATGAGCGCCCACTCGATCGAGACGCGGCGCCCGGACTGCTCTCGGTATCCAATCATTGCATCACACAATTCGTCGATTGGATACCGCTTGTTGATTGGCACCAGCTCGTCACGTAGCCGGTCGTTGGCTGCATGTAGCGATACCGCAAGGGTCACCGGCAATGAAGCTTCGGTGAGCTTCTTGATGCCAGGAATGACACCAACGGTCGAGACCGTTATCGAGCGGGCAGACAGCCCGAGGTCGCCATGCAGCCGTTCGACCGCACTCCACGTGTTCGGGAAGTTCGCCAACGGCTCGCCCATCCCCATGAACACCACATTTGATACTCGGCGTTCGCCCGCTGCCTGGGCAGCGCGTATAACCTGTTCGACGATTTCACCCGTGGTCAGATGTCGATCGAACCCTGCCTGGCCGGTTGCACAGAAGCCGCAGGCCATCGCGCACCCAGCCTGCGAACTGACGCAAACCGTGGCCCGATCCGGGTACAGCATGAGCACAGTCTCGATCTGGTGGCCGTCGTGGGCCTTCCAGAGCCATTTCAGCGTCTGGCCTTTGTCGGCCTGCTGCAATTGAACCTGGGTGAGTGCCAATGGAGCTTGCTCTGCGAGACGAGCCCGTAGCTTCTTTGGGACATTGCTCATGTCATCGGGCAGCTTGAGTCCGTCGTAGAGACCTTCCCAGATCTGATCAACGCGGTACTTGGGTTCGCCTGCGCAGAGCTCGGCGAACTGTGTGCGATCGAGGTCATAGAGCGTTGTTGGCGCCTTGGCTGAGGAGAGGCTCATTCGGCAGCAGCGATCGTCAGGTTGTAAGCCCGGTCGGTCCGGAAATGGGTGAAGCCAATCTTGAGATAGGTGGCGTTGGCCGGGTCATTGTCGCTCTCGACGTACAACAAGGCGTGCTCGATTCCCTGATCGCTTATCCAGTCGAGACCGGCAAGGGTCATTGGCGTGCCTAGGCCTTGGCCGTGCACCGAGGGATCAACAGCGATCACATAAATTTCACCGTGTACCGGTTCCATAGTGGGATGCACTTTCGTCCAGCAGAAGCCAAGTAATTCTCCATCGCGTTCAAACAACCGAAATCCGTCGGGATTGAACCAGGGCTCGGCCATGGTTGTTTCCAGACTCTCTCGAGTCATGCCACTCTGTTCGGGGTGCCAGGAGAATGCGCGGTTGTTCACGGCCACCAGTAGGTCGGTGTCAGCAGCCGTGAAGGCTCTAGTTTCGAGGGTTGAACGTGCGGCAGGAAGAGGGCAGCGCACCTGCCACAAATCTCGGTAGGCAGCGGCGCCTAGCGATTGAGCGAGTGCGTCAGCATCGTCGCTCACGTCGTGGATCCAAAGCTGAGCGGTGCCACCGCCGGTTGTGGCGATCTGGCCGACGGTCAGGGTCAACTCATTCTGATAGTTCGTGCCTTCAGCGGCGGACTCGACGTCAATGACCCAAAGCCCGGATTTTGCAACGAATTCGGAGGTGACAGGCACAGCGACAAGGCTAGGAGCAGATGCTTGTGATGCCTGATGGGGTCATTATTTGGTGGCATTCCCAATGAGTGCTTGGCACCTGACCAGGGTGCCCCTATGCTTTCTGACGTCGGGTTCCGCCACCCGACAAAATGGTGACTAGCTCAGGGATCCGCCGCCCTGTGTCGCCAAGCGAGCGTCTCCTTTGGGAGGCGCTCGCTCTCTTTTCGGCCAGTGGCTTTATCTTGGATTGGCTGGGGATAGTGCACCTTTTCTGCCACGACGCGCCCAACCTGCGACGCCCAAAAAGCCCCGAATTCAGGTGCTCATCCTCACCAAGACCGGTTTGCAGAAAGAATCTGATAAAACGCAGCCGTGACTTCTGAGCAGCCCGACCCGACGAGCGATGCCGCCGAACTGTCGTCTATAACGACGGTGCTTGCAGATCTGCAAGGGCGGGTTGTTGAAGTCGCCGATCGGTGGCGAGAGATCGAGCGAGAGGATGTTGCGGGCGATCTTTACGACGTCGAACGGTCGTTGCGAAATGCTCAACGCCGAATTCGTCGCGCCGTGCAGGGGTTCGACAGGTAGATTTTGGCGGTGCTCACACGCCATGACCTTCGTAACGTCGACGGTGACTATGCCTCGGTGCTACCCCGTCCTATGGATGACGACAATGCCCCGCTAGACATTGTCCGCGGCATCATCGCCGATGTCCGTGATCGGGGCGATGTCGCCATCAACGAACTCGGCACTCGTTTCGATGGGGCTGCGGCTGATCCGCTGAGGCTTGAGCCAGGCCACCTTGCGGCAGCCGTGGATCGAGTCGACCCGGCTGTCGTCGCGTCCTTGCGTGAAGCAGCTGCGTCCATCAAGGCCTTTCATTTGTCGCAGAAGAGCGAGCCGCACACGTTCCGGCACAAAGGAATGACCATCACGCAGAACCGGCAACCGGTGGACCGGGCTGGTTGTTACGTGCCGGGCGGCCGCGCTTGGTACCCCTCTACGGTGCTGATGACAGCGGTTCCTGCACGAGCTGCAGGCGTTCCCGAAGTGGTCGTGTGCGTGCCACCCATGCGAGATGGCAAAGTCATTGATGTCACGCTTGCTGCGGCGTCGATTGCCGAAGTCGACATGGTTTACGCATGTGGTGGCGCTCAAGCAATTGCCGCGCTGGCCTATGGAACGGAGACGATCGACCCTGTCGACGTGATTGTCGGTCCCGGTAATGTTTTTGTAGCGCTGGCAAAACGCGAGGTGTCTGGCATCGTCGGTGTCCCCTCGGCCTTCGCTGGCCCTTCCGAGATTTGTGTTGTCAGCGATGGGACCGCGAATCCTCGCTACGTAGCGATCGACTTGATGGTGCAGGCAGAACACGGTCCCGACGGAAAGTCGTGGCTTATTGCCTATGACGAAGCGACTGTCGATGCGGTCGAATCCGCCATGCGAGAACTGCTTGCTGTTGCCCCGCGAAAGGGTGACATCGAGTCGACGTTGGCTGTTGGTGGTCACGTCGCCTTGGTGCGAGATGGTCGGCAAGCCATCGAGGTTGCCAACGCGATAGCGCCCGAACACCTCCAGTTGATGACGGCCGATGCCAAAACAATTGTTAGTGGAGTTCGACACGCTGGTGCTGTGTTCTTGGGCGAGATGGCCCCCGCTTCGCTTGGCGATTACATCGCTGGGCCGTCGCACGTACTTCCTACAAACGGCACCGCTCGGTTCGGCGGAGCGCTGGGCCTCGAAGACTTCACGAAGGATGTTCACATCGTGTCGGTCACGGACGAGGCCATGAGATGGGCTGGCCCACACGTTGAAACGCTGGCGATGGCCGAAGGGTTCGACGCGCACGCAGAATCAGTGCGATTGCGGATGGCAGACCTCGGCAATACCGCACCAGGAGCAGACGTATGAGCTTCCGCCCTCCCGTGCGTGATGATCTGGCTGAGCTGTCGGGCTATCACTCTCCTCAGCTCGACGTCGAGCACCGCCTGAATACGAATGAGAGTCCTGAACCGCCTCCGCCTGGGTTTCACAAGGCTGTCGCCGAGCGGGTTGCTGCTCTTGACTGGCACCGATATCCCGACCGGGGCGTGACCGAACTGCGCTCGAAACTGGCAGCCCATCACGCAGTTCATCATCCCGATATCACGGCGGACAACATCTTCGTGGCCAACGGATCCAACGAGGTCCTGCAGACGATCATGTTGGCGTGGGGTGGCGCAGGTCGATCGGTTCTGACGTTTGAACCGACCTACGCCATGCACGGCCAGATCGCGCGAATTACTGGCACTGGCGTCATCGAAGTAGAACGCCAAGATGACTTCACCATCGATGTTGATGAGGCCATTCGGACACTGAACGAGCAGAAGCCGATAGCGACATTCCTGTGTTCACCAAATAACCCGACGGGCATAGTCGAGCCACCGGCGCTGGTCCAACGAGTGTTGGACGCCGTCAGCGGCTTTGGACTGCTTGTCGTCGACGAGGCGTACGCCCAGTTCTCTGACTGGTCAGCACTGGACCTGTTCACCGAAGACTCTCCTATGATCGTGACCCGCACGTTCTCCAAGACATGGGCTATGGCTGCCGCTCGGCTGGGTTATCTGATCGCTCCGGCCTGGATCGTGGAGCGTCTGGAGGCGGCGATTCTTCCGTATCACCTCGATGCTGTCTCACAAGCCGCTGGCAGCGCAGCACTCGACTTCGAAGACGAGATGAACGAAAGGGTCGCTCGCATGGTTGAACAACGCGGAGCGATTCATGCCGGGCTAGCCGATCTCGACGTGGAATTTTGGCCTTCTCACTCGAACTTCATCCTGTTTCGCCCAGCTGACCGCAAGGGAAGTGATGTCTGGCAACAGCTCGTAGATCGGGGTGTTTTGGTGCGCAATTGCTCTAGTTGGGCCCGGCTCGAAGGCTGTTTGCGGGTAACCGTTGGGACGAGTGCTGAAAACGTTGCCTTCCTCGACGCTTTGGCGGCCATACTTAGGTGATATGGCACGCACAGCTGAACGTTCGCGCACGACAAAAGAAACTGATATCGACATTTCGATCGACCTCGATGGGGGTTCCGTCGACTGTGACACGGGGATCCCGTTCTTCGATCACATGCTCGACCAACTTGGCCGACACGGCAGTTTTGGCCTGAAGGTTCACGCCAAAGGCGACCTGGAAATCGACACTCACCACACGGTCGAAGATGTGGGTATCGCCCTCGGCGCGTGTTTTGGTGAAGCACTCGGCGACAAGGCTGGTGTTCGCCGGTTTGCGACAGCTTCTTGCCCCCTCGACGAGGCTCTCGTTGATGTCGCACTTGACCTAAGCGGCCGTCCATTCCTCGTATACGAGATTGACCCGCCTGGAGAGAAGATCTTGGGCACGCCACCTTTTGATCCACAGTTGGTCGAAGAGTTCTGGCGGGCCTTTGTGACCAGCGCAGGAATTACGCTGCACCTGATCCTGGTCCGGGGCAAGAACACCCACCACATCATCGAGTCGACATTCAAGGGTGCGGCTCGAGCATTGAAAGACGCCGTGCGTGTCGAGGGCACCGAGGTGCCATCGACCAAGGGCACACTTAGTGCCTAATCCACGTATTGCTGTAATCGACTATGGCATCGGCAATCTGCGGTCCGCCGAGAAGTCTTTGCAGCGGGTTGGGGCCGACGCGGTGCTGACCAACGACCCCGATGTAATCGCCGCCGCCCACGCGGTTGTCCTGCCTGGCGTCGGCAATTTCGGCCGCTGTATGCAGGCTCTGGACCAGGCAGGTCTGACTGGTGCCGCCATCGATGCAGCGAACGACAAACGGCCATTTCTCGGCATCTGCGTTGGAATGCAGATGCTGTTCGAAGGAAGCGATGAGAGCCCTGATCAACCGGGCCTGGGGGTTTTACCTGGCCGAGTCGTGTTGTTGCCTGACGATGTAAAGCGCCCTCAGATGCAGTGGAATCCCATCACTTCGAGCGCTTCTCACCCATTGACTGAACCGTTGGTTGGGCAATGGATGTATTTCGTTCACAGCTACGCCGTGATCGACACACCGGCAGCGTTGGCCACGTGTGACTACGGCGGGCCCATGGTTGCCGCCGCTGGTGGCGACCATATTGTTGCTACCCAGTTTCATCCCGAGAAGTCTGGCCAGGCTGGCCTTGGGTTCCTGCGTAGTTTCGTTGAACAAATCCCGACAGGTGTTCCGACATGAAGCTCTATCCAGCCATCGATATTCGCGGTGGAAATTGTGTGCGCCTTTACCAGGGTGATTACGACCGAGAGACGGTCTACGGGGACAATCCGGCTGACCAAGCTGCAGCGTTCGCTGACGAAGGCGCGGCCTGGATCCACTGCGTCGACCTGGATGCCGCTCGTAGTGGAGACCAACAGAACCTGGCGTCCATCGCTGCGATTGCCGAACGGGTCGATGTACCCCTGCAGGTTGGCGGGGGAGTGCGCACCGTCGAGGCAGCCAAACGACTGTGGGATGCAGGCGTTACCCGTGTCGTAATCGGGACGGCTGCAGTGCAGAACCCTGAACTGGTGCGCGAGCTAGCGCCGCAGGGGCAGATTGCGGTGGGGCTCGACGCATGGGGCACCGATATCGCCGTGGCGGGTTGGGAAGAACGAACCGGCCAGGATCTGTTCGAAACAGTGACATCATTCGCTGATGCTCGGGTGGCTGCGTTCGTCGTCACCGAGATCGCTCGCGATGGCACTATGGAGGGCCCTGATCTGGACGGACTCAGCAAGGTGCTTGCGACGACCGTTGTACCTGTAATCGCCTCGGGTGGGGTCGGCACGCTCGAGCATCTCCGTCTGCTTGTTGGGCTCCAAGCAGACGGTCGAAGGCTCGAAGGTGTCATTGCTGGTCGGGCTATTTACGAGCAGGCATTTACGGTGTCTCAAGCCGTGGCAGCGTTGCAAGAAGGCGTCGTAGCATGAAATCGGTTCGAGTAATACCGTGTCTCGACGTTGACAAGGGCCGCGTCGTCAAGGGCGTGAACTTCCTCGACATCCGTGACGCAGGTGATCCCGTCGAACTCGCGGCCCGTTACGACGCACAAGGCGCCGACGAAGTTATTTTTCTTGATATTACGGCCTCGAACGAACGACGTAACACGACCGTCGAGATGGCGCGTCGAGCCGCCGAAGAGTTGTACATCCCGTTCACCGTCGGGGGCGGGGTCCGCAGTGTCGAAGACGCCCGCAAATTACTTCGTGTTGGTGCAGACAAGGTCGGGGTGAACACGGCCGCTGTCGAACGGCCCCAGGTGCTGGCCGAGATCGCAGCGGAGTTCGGCGACCAGTGTGTAGTGGTCGCCATCGATGCCAAGCGCAACCCCGGAGCGACCCCTAGCGGCTTTGAGGTCTATATCCATGGCGGGCGAACGCCGACGGGTCTTGATGCGGTCGAGTGGGCGGCGCAGGCAACAGCGGGAGGAGCCGGCGAGGTCTTGCTGACTTCGATGGATGGCGACGGCACCCGCTCTGGCTACGACAATGAGCTCACCCGAGCGGTGGCCGGCGCAGTCGGCGTGCCGGTGATCGCTAGTGGCGGTGTCGGCACACTCAGTCATCTCGTCGAGGGTGTCACACAAGGACATGCCGATGCCGTGCTCGCGGCCTCGATCTTCCACTTTGGCGAGCACACCGTGGCCGAGGCCAAAGCAGCGCTTGCACAGGCAGGCGTGACCGTTCGCCCTGTCGGATAGCGTTGCCCCAGTGAGCACGATCCACACTGCCAGCGAGAGCAAATCGACGAGCAAGAGTAACGGGTTGAATCCTGATGACAAGCTCCCGATCAAGATGCTAAATGACCGGATTCTGGTCAATATCGACACGGGCGAAGGTGAGCGCCGTACCAACGGTGGGATCCTCATTCCTGCTACGGCTCAGATTGGAAAACGACTCACGTGGGCTGCTGTGGAGTCGGTCGGTCCAGATGTGCGTTCGGTCGAACTAGGTGACCAGGTGCTGTTCAATCCCAATGACCGGTACGAGGTCGAAGTCGGGGGCACCGACTACATCATTTTGCGCGAACGTGATATCCACGCAGTCGCAGCGGAGCGCCTTGAAGAGGGCGGCAGTACCGGCCTCTACCTCTAAGTAGCGCACTATGTCATCAGGACCGAGCCGAGAACAGTTTCACGAGTGGGCCGCGACCTACACCGTCCTGCCAATATGGCGCGAGCTCGTGGCAGACCTGACAACGCCTGTCGCTGCGTTCGCTCGACTTGTGCGAGATGAACCAGGTTTCATCCTCGAATCGGTCGAGAACGGCGAGCGATGGAGCCGGTTCTCGTTCGTAGGCCGCAGACCAAGAGCCACGCTGACCGCCAAGGGGCTCGTGGTTGAGATTGACGGTGATCTCGGCATCGACGTGCCGACTGACCAAGGAATTTTGGCTATCATTGACGCGCTGCTCGAGGTTTACCGGTCGCCTATCGTGGACGAACTACCACCAATGCACGGTGGGCTGGTCGGCTACCTCGGGTACGACGTTGTACGAGAGATCGAGAGCTTGCCCGATGCGCCCGAGGATCAACTTGATCTTCCCGACGCCTCGCTGATGATCGTTGGCCAGATTGCTGCATTCGATCATTGGCGACAGCGAGTTGCGCTGATTGAGAATGTGGTGGTGGATGCGTCGATGACTGCCGACGAACTCAACGACATCTACGACGAAGCGCTCGTTCGGCTCGATGGGTTTGCGGCTGATGGTGCGTCGGGCCTAGACGAGCCACTTCTTGCGCCGCCAAATAGCGACGACCCGTTACCACAGGTCCGCAGCACGATGTCCGGCGGCGATTTTCAACGCGCTGTCGGTGCGGCCAAGGAGCTCATTAGCGCTGGTGATATTTTCCAGGTTGTGTTGTCTCAGCGCTTCGACTTCGAACTCGGCGCAGATCCGTTCGACGTGTACCGGGTGCTGCGTCAGATCAACCCGAGCCCCTACATGTACTTCGTCCGCACCGCTGAGGTAAGCCTGGCTGGAGCCTCACCTGAGCCGCTGGTCAGGGTCGAATCGGGGCGTGTCATCAGCCGCCCAATCGCGGGAACTCGCCGCCGTGGAAAGACCGATGCAGAAGATCGTGCACTAGGCGCAGAACTGGCTGAAGACCCCAAGGAACGGGCCGAGCATGTCATGCTTGTCGACCTTGCGCGTAACGACATCGGGCGAGTCATTGAGTACGGCTCGATGGAGATCGACGAGCTCATGGTGCTCGAGCACTACAGCCATGTGATGCACCTGACCTCACAAGTATCGGGCGAACTTCGCGACGGGCTTAGCCCGGTGGACGTTATTCGTGCCACGTTGCCGGCTGGCACGTTGTCTGGGGCGCCCAAGGTCCGTGCAATGGAAATCATCGATGAGTTCGAGCCATCGAAGCGAGGTCCCTATGGTGGTGTCGTGGGGTACATCGACTTCAACGGCAATCTCGACACGGCCATCTGTATCCGCACGATGGTAATTACCGCCGACGGGGCCTCGGTCCAGGCAGGTGCCGGTGTCGTCTACGACAGTGACCCCGAACTTGAGCACCAAGAGTGTTACCACAAGGCGAGTGCACTACTGGCTGCAGTCCCGGCGGCCGAACGGCTTACCGCTGCTAGACGAGCTCAAGACAGCGCACGCAACGACACACAAGGAACGGCTTCATTATGACGATCGATGTTCGAACACAGCTAGGTGTCATTTCTGGCCAGCGCCAAGCGGTGATCGCCGAAGGTCCCGACGCATTGAAGTTTTTACAAGGCCAACTCAGCCAGGACCTTGATTCACTTGCGCCGGGTGAGGCTAGTTGGTCGCTGCTACTCCATCCACAAGGCAAGATTTCGGCCTGGTTCAGGATCACCCGAGCAACTAACGACCGTTTCGTTATGGACCTGGATGCTGGATGGGCCGACGAGGTGCTCACTCGGCTGAACCGGTTCAAACTCCGCACCGACATCTACATCACGCTCGCGCCTTGGACATCGCTGACCATCGTCGGCCCTGGTGCCGACGACCTGGCGGTAGACGGTGTCGAGCACGACATGGTCACCTCGTGGGCCGGTGTTCAGGTTCGGGATGTATTCGGCCCTGATCTGAACGAACAATCAGTCGACGTTCTGCCAATGAGCGCGACCGAGCTGGATGCCGTGCGTATCGAGGCTGGCGTCCCGAAGATGGGCGTTGAACTCGACGAATCGACTATCCCGGCGGCAGCTGGCATCGTCGAGCAGAGTGTGAGTTTCACCAAGGGTTGTTATACCGGTCAAGAACTTGTCGCACGAATAGACAGTCGCGGTAACAATGTGCCGAAGCGCTTACTTTCGGTGGTTCTGTCAGGCGATATCGTCCCCGGATCCCAAGCAGTGATCACGGCCGATGATGCCTCGATCGGGATGATTACTTCGGCGTCGTATTCCGCTCATCTTGACGCAGTAGTGGGCCTTGCATATATCAGCAGGGCGGGCGCCGCTGGCCAGACGGTCACAGTCGATATCGACGGAACTGCAGTCACTGCCGAGCTGCGAGAACTTCCGCTCGTCCGAGGTTGAAAATGGCGGTGGATCACTACAAAACGTTGGGTGTGATCCCCAGTGCAACCACAGCAGACCTTCGTGCGGCCTATCTGAAGCTGGCTCGGGCGAATCATCCCGACAGGTTCGACAGCCCCGGCCGAGATGCTGCCCAGGTCCGCATGCAGCAAATAAACGAGGCATGGAACGTTCTAGGCGTCGCCCGCAAGCGACGCGAGTACGACGTCAAACAACAGCGACCAACTTCGCGACAGGGATCAGCCCCAGGATCGGGTTCGGCCTCGCATGGACCGGGCCAGCAGCGCCGTGGTCATGCGCACTTCAGGCCATTCGACGATGGCCCAATTGACCGGTCCGAGATTGATATCGATCTCGACAGTACGCCCATAGTCGGAAGCAAGGGCATCCCTCGGTGGGTCACGTTTTTGCCGGTAGTGCTCTTTGTGTTTGGCATTCTCACGCTCGGATTCGGCACGATGGTCGACGCGCCCGGCGTGTTCGCTCTCGGCATCGTGTCGCTCGTCTTTGGTGGCGTATGTTTCGTGATGCTGCCGCTTGTCGTTATGAGCCGCGCCGAAAGAGATCCAGATCTGTGACTATTACCTACCTCGATAAGATTCTCGCTGCACACCGAGTGGTCGCCCTGGCAGATGAGCGAGACAGCGGCGAACTCCTAGCGCTGTGCCTGCAAATGCCATCAGCACGCGATTTCGCGCGGGCGCTTAGAGCACCAGGGCTGTCGGTGATCGCCGAGGTCAAGCGCCGTTCTCCGTCAAAGGGCGACTTGGCAGTTGATCTTGACCCGGTGGAGGTTGCCGTCGCATACGCCACGGGTGGAGCAGCTTGCCTGTCGGTTCTGACCGACGAGGACCATTTTGGCGGTTCACCCGCAGACCTTCAGGCCGCTCGTGGCGCTGTTGGGCTTCCAGTCATCCGCAAGGACTTCACGGTTGCACTCCACGATGTGTACGACGCCAGGTTGATGGGAGCAGACGCGGTGTTGTTGATCGCAGCGGCTCTGAACGACGATGAGCTAGCCGAGTTCTCGGCTGCTGCTTCGGCTGTTGGCTTGACGGCTCTCTTCGAGATTCACGACGAAGTCGAATTGGCGCGGGTACTCGCTGTGGGCGCTCAGGTCATCGGGGTGAACCAACGTGACCTGGTCACTTTTGAAGTTGACCAAGACCGAGCAGTGCGCATGGCTCCGCAAATCCCTGCCGGGCTGGTACGCGTTGCTGAGTCTGGCGTGCGAGGCCCCGAAGACGCATCCGTCTTATACAGCGCTGGTTTTGATGCGGTGCTCGTCGGCGAGTCAGTGGTTACTGCTGGCGAACGGTCCGCAGCGGTGAAGGCGCTTCGAGCCGTCACCCGCGAGCTGTGACTCGCAAGCTGTGACTCGCAAGCTGTGACTCGCAAGCTGTGACTCGCAGTATCCGGCCAGTAGAGCCAACTGATCTGGGTGAAATATTTACGCTGCAACGCGCTGCATTCGTCGACGAGGCGCGTCTGTACGAGACGCCATTCGTGCCAGCGCTAGACGAGACGGTGGATGAGTTCACCGAACGTATGCAAGCTTCTAACTCGTGGGCAGCAATGCAAGGCAACCGGATTGTTGGAGCCGTGAGCTTGAGGACGGGCCGGTGTGGGGTGGCTAATGTCGAGCGACTTATGGTCGCTCCTGACTGTCGAGGGCAAGGAATTTCGTCGGTGTTGCTTCAGGTTGTCGAAGATGCTGCTCGCTTGGCGGGTCGTCAATCGCTTCAACTGATCGTGGGTGAACTTGCGACCAACAACCGTGCGATCTATCGCCATCTCGGCTGGGTCGAAGAAAGCAGCGAATACCTCGTTGGATTCGAGCATGTGCTTCTGCATGTAATGGTGAAGACGTTCTAACGTGGTAGATCCGCGAGTGCTGCACGACGCACAGCTCGACGTATTTGAGATAGCTAGCATCAGCGAAGACGAGCTGGCACAGGTCGACGAACAAGAGCCGCTTGTTCTCGAAGGGTTCCGTCTTGACGACAGAGCAGCGCAGGAACTGATAGGTGTCCCGCTAGAGGTCAGCGGTTGCGTTGTCGAGAACTGCGATTTGTCGTGTTTTGAGTTTTTTGGTGTGAGAAATTCTCTATTCTCTGGCTGTAAACTCCGAAGTACGCGATTCGCCACAGTGGTTCGGGATGTAGTTTTTGATTGCTCCCAGCTCACCGAATGCCGGTTCCGGATGGCGACGTTGGAGCGAGTGGTCTTTGAGCGGTCTCAACTTCTGAGTTGTGATTTCTATGGTTCAGAGCTGCGTATCGTCTCCTTTCCGGGCAGCAAGGTCGAAGGCGTTGGCTTCGACCGCTGCACGCTCACCGATGTTGACCTGACTAAAGCCATCGACCTGCAAATAGGCGACCCTCGCACCTTGATGGGCGCGTCGATGTGCGAAACGCAAATGCCACTCATTGCCGCTCGGTTGGCCCAACTGTCGGGCATCAACGTTGGAGAGTGCTAGACGCTGCCAATCGACCCCGGCACTAAGGGTCACGACTCCTTCCTGGCGTGGCACTAGAGTCAGGATTGGTGTTTGTAAAGATCTGTGGGATAACCAACGAGGCCGATGCGCTGCTAGCGGTAGCTATGGGCGCCGATGCAGTCGGCTTCATCTTCGCTGCGGGATCAACGCGACAGATCGCGCCCGCTCGTGCCGGCGACATAGCCAAGCGACTCCCACGTGACATCTTGACCGTGGGAGTGTTTCGTAACCATGCGCCTCGGAAGGTCGTAGAGATCGTCAATCGCCAAGGCCTGGGTGCGGCTCAGCTGCATGGCGAAGAAAATGTCGAAGACACGTTGTATGTCCAAGAACGGGTACCTCGCACTATGAAGGTATTCGTTGCTGGGAGCGACAAGCTGAGCCAAGCCCGCAAGTGGGGGACCGACCCAATCTTGGTCGATGCACCCAAACTCGGCGACACGTCATCGTTGGTGCCAGGCGAGTCCTATGACTATCGCCTCGCTAGGCAGGCGCCATCTGGCCTTCACGTCGTGCTTGCAGGCGGCCTACACCCCGGCAATGTTGCTAATGCGATCTTGCTGGCCCGCCCATGGGGCGTCGATGTCGCCAGCGGCGTCGAGGCGGAACCTGGGAAGAAAGATCCCAAGCTCGTGGCTGCATTCGTAAAGAATGCCAAAAGTGTCTTGCTGCTTGACTGCGAAGAACCAGTGACGGGCCCCTACGATTGGGAAGCCGACGCAGCGCTCTAGCTGCTGGTTGTGTACCCCAACTGCCACTTTGAAAGGTGACATGCCGATGACGATGACCGATCCGGGTCCTTCCGGTCGCTTCGGCGAATTTGGCGGGCGCTTTGTGCCCGAAACTCTGGTTCCAGCGTGCATCGAACTTGAGCATGCGTTCGCCGAAGCATGGGCCGACCCGGCCTACCGAGCCGAGCTGGATCGTCTGCAGCGCGACTACACCGGCCGCCCAAATCCAATTACTGACTGCCCCCGCTTCTCTGCAGAGTTCGGCTTCACCTTGGTGATGAAGCGTGAAGACCTGAACCACACTGGATCCCACAAGATTAACAACGTGCTCGGTCAGGCCTTGTTAGCCCAGCGCATGGGAAAGACCCGCCTGGTGGCAGAGACTGGCGCCGGCCAGCATGGTGTTGCAACTGCAACCGCAGCAGCGCTGCTGGGCATGGACTGCATGGTCTATATGGGCGAAGTTGATATGAAGCGCCAGGAACTCAACGTCTTTCGTATGAAGCTTCTTGGCGCTGAGGTTGTTCCCGCACTGAGCGGTAGCCGGACACTCAAGGACGCTGTGAACGAGGCCATGCGTGACTGGGTCGCCACGGTCGAGGACTCGCATTACTGTCTGGGTTCGGTCATGGGCCCGCACCCGTATCCGTTTATGGTCCGCGAGTTCCACCGGGTCATTGGCACCGAGGCCCGGGAGCAATGTCTTGAGCGTTACGGTCGACACCCGGACGTGGTCACTGCCTGTGTAGGTGGCGGCTCGAATGCGGCCGGCATCTTCAGCGGTTTTGTCGACACCGATGCCGAACTCGTTGGTGTTGAACCTGCAGGCGGCGCAGCAGTTGGCGACGGCATCCCGGGCGTAGTCCACGGCATGTTGTCGTACCTGAAGCAAGACGAATTCGGGCAGGTACTCGAAGCTGTATCGATCTCCGCAGGGCTGGACTATCCAGGTGTTGGACCCGAACATTCGCATTTGGCTGCTATCGGTCGCGCCCGCTACGAACAGGTGACCGATGCCGAAGTCATCGAAGCATTCCAAGTCTTACCCCGCACAGAAGGCATCATCGCAGCGCTCGAGTGTGCGCACGCCCTTGCCTGGATGATCCGGGCCAAGGATGAACTTGCAGGCAAGCTTGTCCTGATGAATCTGTCAGGCCGAGGCGACAAAGATGTGAATCAGATGATGGGCATCCTCGAACTATGAGCGGCACGAATTTACCCGGGCGTATCGAGACAACATTGCGTGCGGTCCGTGACTCGGGCCGCAAGTGCTTGGTGCCCTACATAACTGGCGGCTTGGGCGACGATTGGCTGGCGTCGCTAGCTGCTGTGATCGACGGTGGAGCGGACGCATGCGAGATCGGTATTCCATTCAGTGATCCGGTAATGGACGGACCTATCATTCAGCAAGCCAACGAGATCGCATTGGCATCTGGGGCTACGCCGGTCTCGATAGCTGGTGATCTGCGCGACTTTGAATCGCCAATTCCGTTAGCGACCATGACGTACTACAACATTGTGTATCGCATGGGTCACGAGCGTTTTGCGAACATGTTGAACGAGGCTGGCATCAGCGGAACGATCCTGCCCGATATCCAGATGGACGAGTCGGCTGACTGGATCGAGGCAGCGAACAAGCATGGTATCGAGAACGTCCTGTTTGCTGCACCGACCTCGCCCGACGACCGGCTCGCCCGCACCGGCCAATTGGCCAGTGGGTTCGTGTACGCGGTGGGGTTGCTCGGCATCACTGGCGAGCGCAAAGAGTTGGCAGCATCCGCGATTGATATCGCTAGACGCGCCAAGGAACACACCGATCTTCCTGTACTGGTCGGTGTGGGGATTGGAAGCCCTGAACAAGCGGTGGAAGCTTGCTCTGTTGCTGATGGCGTGATTATTGGCAGCACGGTAGTGCGTCGCCTCGTGGGTGGGCTTGAGACTGGTACGAATGGCGCTGACGCCGTGCGTGACCTGATCGCTGAATACCGTGCGGCTCTAGACACGGCCTTCCCTGGAAACTGACTGTATGGAACGCACGTGCGCCAGGCACCTGTTGGACACGTGCGTCAGGCACCTGTTGGATCAGTGGCGACGTTGCGGGTGGAAGCAAAGCCGTACATCTGGAGCTGACAGGAATTACTTCGGGCCGCCGGGAGTTTCCGTCTTTTGTTTGGTGACCTGATCGCTGTCGACTGGGGCGAATTAGCGCTCGACATCGTTCTGCCGAAGACCGACCGCGTCGTTGCGGTTCAATGGGCGATTATGGGGCCCTTCTGGTTGTTCGTACTAGCTCTTAGTTGGCAGTGCGAGCGCGATATCCGCCATTTCTTGTGGGGCGTCTGCATGATCAACTTTGCATGGTTCCTCGCCCGCATGGTGCACTAAGACCTAAGGACTGTTTCCATGACGGACTATGACGTGATCATTTTGGGCGGGGGTGCTGCTGGGCTCGGTGCAGCTCGAGCCGCGATCCGGGAAGGCGCCAGCGTCGCGCTGATAAGCGACGCGCCGCTTGGCGGCGACTGCACCTTTACAGGGTGTGTGCCGTCCAAGTCGTTCATCGAAGCATCACGCCAGGGCTTAGATTTCGCTGCCGGGCTTGAACGAGTTGAGCGTGTCGTCGCCACGATCGCGTTCGGTGAGAACGCAGAGGTCATGCGGCAAGAAGGTATCGATGTGATTGAGGCTCGGGGATCCTTTGTTGGCCCTCGTTCTATCGAAGTCGAGGACCGTCGCATCGAAGGTAAAAATGTCATCGTGGCTACGGGAAGCCGGCCAGCCGTACCTCCGATCGATGGTCTCGCAGAGGTTCCGTTCATCACCAATGAAGCGTTTTTTGATCCGCGGCCACAGCCGAAGTCGGTCGTGATTGTTGGTGCCGGGCCAATTGGCTGTGAACTCGGCGAAGCAATGGCTCGCTTCGGTGCGCAGGTAACGATCGTTGAGTTTGCCGATCGCATCCTGAGTCGCTATGAACCGGATGCCTCGGTCCTTGTCGAGGCCAGCATGGTCAGGCTAGGAATCGATGTTCGGACGAGCACGATTGCCCAGTCAGTGCGTCACAACGATGGCCGGTTCTCCGTGGACCTCGGTGCGGAGTCCATCGAATGCGATGAAGTTTTGGTCGCCACTGGACGAACGCCGAACACGAGAGGCTTTGGTCTCGACGAAGCCGGAGTCGGGCTCGATCGGCAAGGCTTCATCCAAACCGACGATTACCTCCGCACTAACGTCAAGGGCGTGTTCGCTGTCGGCGACTGCAACGGCATCCAAATGTTAAGTCACGCTGCGGACGAGATGGGCCGACTAGCAGCATGGACGGCCCTGCGGATGGGACGTAAGTACAAGTTCGACCCGAACCGTATTCCGCACGTGGTGTTTACGACGCCCGAAGTTGCGGCCATTGGAGTGCTGGAGGCTGACGCACCCGACGACGCGAGCGTGGCTGAGGTCGCGATGAGTGCCAATGATCGTGCACTCGCCGCCAACGCGACTGAAGGTTTCGTGCGCCTCATTGCCCGCCCCGCCAAGTTCACGAAACATCGGGCCGGGGGCAAGCTGATTGGCGCCACCGTCGTTGGCGGCAGCGCCGGTGAAATGATCAACGAAGTGGCGCTGATGATGCGGATGAACGCGTATGGTTTCCGCCTTGCCCAGACAGTGCGGGCATATCCGAGCTGGTCGACGGTTATGCAGAAAGCGGCCGCCCGGTGGTTCTACGAGTACGAAGGAGAATCAGCGCGGCCACCGCGCCGTAACTGAATATTCGGGTGAGCGTGCGTTGCTGGCTAACCCCGTGCAGCGGCTGCTCGAACTTGACCCGGTCGAAGACCATGATGGTGGGCAGCGAGTCAACGCCGAGGTTATGGGTAGAGCTTGTTGCTTCCCGACAATCACCGAGCCTGACAAGACCGTCGCTGAGCTGTCTGAGATCAGCGAACTCGGCCAAAGTGACCCGTCGAGGTCTCTGTCGAGGTGTCTTCGGTCTTCATCATTGGTCGGGTGGGCAAGGTTTACGGGTGGACAAGGTTTAACTGACGCTGACGTATTTGAAATCTGCTGGTCGCAACTTTGACGAGAGTTTTGGCTCATCAAGAGCGAATAGTTCATCGGCTAGCACTCGGTCTCGGCACCTGCAGATTGGGCCAAAGGCGACCGGGTAATGGGATCGCCTGGCATGAGTGCCGACAAGTTCCACGAGCGCTTTGACAATCTCGAAGAAGCGAAACTAGACCTGTGTTATGTCGACGATCCGTCATAGAGACAGCGACCGTCCCCAAAAAAATGCGGATGATAGGACATATTATTCACGAAACCTAATGGACGTGACCGAGGTCACCTAGTGTGACGTCACCGTTAGTGAGACCATGGGGGACTCCTGAGTGGCTGAAGCGACGGATAAACAGTCACGTGCGTCCACACCCTTGATTGTGGTTGACAATCTCAAGACACATTTCAAGGTTCCGGCGGGCGATGTCAAAGCCGTCGACGGTGTCAGTTTTGAGCTCGAGCTGGGGAAGACGCTCGGGATCGTTGGCGAATCAGGTTCCGGTAAGAGCGTGCTATCACGTTCGGTTATGGGGCTGAACGTCGCATCAAACGTTCAAGTGACCGGTTCGGTGAAGTACAACGGGCGCGAGCTCATCGGTCTGCGCACCAAGGAAATTAAGAAGCTGTGGGGCGTTGAGATGGCGATGGTGTTTCAGGACCCCATGACATCGTTAAACCCGGTCGTCAAGGTTGGTCGGCAGATGACCGAACATGTGCGTAAACATCTCGGTCTGAACAAGAAAGAAGCACGCACGCTTGCGGTTGACCTGCTTCGGTCCGTGCATATCCCAGAACCTGACAAACGTTTCGAAAATTATCCCCACCAGATGTCAGGTGGCATGCGACAACGGGTCTGTATTGCGATTGCACTGGCATGTGGACCCGAGGTCCTGTTCGCCGACGAGCCGACGACAGCATTAGACGTGACCGTGCAACACCAGATCCTGAACCTGCTTGCCGAGCAGCAGCGAGAGCGCAATATGACAATGATCATGGTGACCCACGACTTGGGAGTTGTGGCTGGACGTGCCGACGAAATTGCGGTGATGTACGCCGGCAAGATCGTTGAGAAAGCATCGGCCAAGGGATTGTTCGCAAACATGCGTCACCCATATACCCAAGCTCTGCTTCGATCGATTCCAAAGACTAGCCAGGCGAAGCATTCTCGTCTGCAAGCCATCTCGGGCCGGCCACCCGACCTCATCAACCCTCCAGCAGGCTGCAAGTTTGCCCCTCGTTGCCCTTATGCCCAAGAGCAATGTCACGAAGAAGAACCCGAGCTCAACGAGGTCGGAACAAGCGGACATCGTTATGCCTGTCATATTCCGGTTGGGTCCAACGCGAGTGATGAGGCCTTTGCAAAGAACCTCGAAGCCGAGCTACCTCAGGCGCTGGCCTATGCCGGTCGCATTGCAGCGGTCGAAGACCTTTCCGTTCTAGGACTGTCCAACTGATGGCAGGTTCAGGTACCGCTCATCTGCGAGAGACTGCCGAAGTCTTATTGCAAGTCGAGGGGCTTGTCGTTGAATTCCCTGCGCCAGGTGGTGAGTCGGTCAAGGCCGTAAGCGGGATCAGCTTCGATATCGCTCGGGGTGAGACACTTGGTCTGGTTGGAGAATCTGGCTGTGGCAAGTCAACAACGGGTCGGGCCATTTTGCAGCTTCCGCCGCCAACGGGCGGACGGGTGCAACTGGAGAGCGTCGACCTCACCACGCTTGCGCCGGATAACTTACGCGCTCGTCGCACCGACATGCAGATGATCTTTCAAGATCCGATCTCGTCACTGAATCCACGACGTGCAATTGGCGAGATCGTTGCCGAGCCACTTGCCGTCTGGGGACCGGAAGGGAAAGACGAACAATGGGCCATCGTGTCCTCCATGCTCGAGGCCGTGGGTGTAGATCCTGCCAGCGCTCGATACAAGCATCCTCATGAGTTCTCGGGCGGCCAGTGCCAGCGCATCTCGATTGCGCGCGCTCTCGTCATGCAACCGCAGCTCATTATCTGTGATGAGCCGGTGTCGGCACTCGACGTGTCGGTGCAGGCACAAATATTGAACTTGCTCGAGGATCTCAAGGTTCAATACGGACTGACGCTGCTCTTCATCGCACACGATCTGGCCGTTGTGAAAAACATCAGTGATCGCGTCGGGGTGATGTATCTCGGCAAACTTTGCGAAACATCTGAGTCGGATGAATTGTATGCCCGACCGGCGCACCCGTACACGGCATTGTTGCTCGAATCGGTTCCCGAGCCCGATCCCACCATCGAGATTGATGAAACCGTGGTTGAGATGGGCGAGTTGCCTTCGCCTCTCGACCCACCTTCGGGGTGCCGTTTTCGTACCAGGTGTCTTTATGCGCAAGACCGGTGTGCTGAGGAAGAACCGCAGATGCGAAAGATTAGCGAGGAGCACTACGTGGCGTGCCATTTCCCACTTATTGATGTGCCAGGCCAGTGATTAACAAGATCGTTCAGTCTGTGAAAGCAGAGACGAATCGCGTCGACAACCGTCGCGCATACAACAAGGAGGGGGTCCTTACCTCATGAGAAAGCAACAGGTATTTAGGCTGCTCGCTCTGTTACTCACGTTTGCGCTGGTAGCAGCGGCGTGTGGTGGCAGTGACAACGAGGCAGCAGAAGAGACAGACGACAACGCCGAGGTCGACTCTGGGTCGACCGACAGCGAACCAGAAGAAGAGGCTGAATCCGAAGACGAGGCCGAACCGAAGGAAGAAGTCGTTGCCGCAGGCACAGAAGCCGAGGGCGACGTCGATACTGAAGTTGCCGCCACAGAAGAGGGGACGATTCGTGCGCAGGGCGGCGAGATCGCCGTTGGACTTGAGGCCGAACTCGTGGGCTTGCGCCCGTGGGAAGACACCTGTGGCTCACCATGTATGAACGTGCTGCCGACCCTCTACGACAAGTTGATGGAATCGACAGCGGACGGGAGCTACGGGGGCTGGTTGTTCACTTCGATCGAGTCAAACGCTGACTTCACCGAGTGGGTTGGCCAACTTCGTGAAGGCGTGACCTTCCACGATGGGTCGGCGCTTACGGCGCAGACGGTTGCAGATATGTTCCCTGTCCAACAAGAAGGCGCCACGTCACGAGGCCAGATTGCAGCGTCAAATCTGGGCGACGTAACTGCCACCGGTGACTTCGAAGTCACCTACACAATGACGGCGGCGAACTCAGCGTTTCCTGCCTACCTCTCGCGTGCACCGCTCGGCATGGTCTTTGAGCCGTCCTCGGCAGCGGCTGACATCGATGCGTTCAACGAAAATCCTGTCGGCACTGGTCCCTTTATGTTCGTAAGCCGCGACCTCGACAACGAAACAATTGTCGAGCGCAATCCGAACTATTGGATGTCTGATTCCGACGGCACTCAGTTGCCGTACCTGGACAAGATCTCGTTCCGGCCGATTCCTGATGAGGGAACTCGTCTCGACGCAGTGCTTTCGGGAACCACCGACGTTGCCCATACGTTGCGACAGGGAACTATTCGAGACGGGCGTAACGCCCGTGACGATGGCGCCGAGATCTTCCTGTTCGAATTCCAGGGTAATAATGTTGGCGGCGGCATGTTCAACCTGCTCGTCCCACCATTTGATGATGTTCGCGTCCGACGCGGTTTGACACAGATGAACTCCCAAGAGAATGTCATTGAAGCCCTTGGAGGCACAGGCATCTCGTTGCCAGGAACCCAGTGGTTCAGCCCTGACTCAGTCTGGTACTCAGAAAAGGCTGCAGCCGCTTGGCCACAGTTCGACTTCGCTGCTGGCCAAGCCACGTTGAAGGAGTATGTTGACGATCCCACTCGTTCTGACGGCAAGGCCGTTGGCGAATCTATTTCTACCGAGCTTTCATGCCCACCAGATCCGACCCTTATCGCAGCGATGCAAGTACTGGAACAGACCTGGACAGCTAGCGGGCTCGTCGACGTCGAACTCACCAATTACGATCAACAAACTCATATCGGGTACGCACTCGGTGGCGACAACGGCTTCGTTGGCAGCCACACGACTCATTGTTGGCGAGTAGCCAATGACGAAGATCCTTCGACATGGCTGACGCCTGCGCTATCGGCGCCAACCGCCGAGATTGCAGAAGCTGCTGGCCTGCCAGGGCCGTCACCACTGAATTGGTCCAACTACTGGAACGAAGAAGTGTTTGCGAACCTGATCGCTGCCACTAGAACCGGTGATTTCGATGAGCGTTATGTGCTGTACGAAAAAGTCATGTTGCAACTGGCCGAGGACGTTCCTATCTGGTTCTCAGGTCACACTGCGACTGCGTTGATCGTGGCTGACGAACTCACGGGTCTGGCTAGCTGGGAGTTGCCAGACGGCACCCTCGGCAACGGACACCCCAACGCTGAAGGCCGCTGGGGTCAAGCCTGGCTGGATAACTAAGTAACTAGCGGACACTCGGGAGGACACCGATCATGGGAAAGCTCCTTGCTGCTCGATTTGTGCGGCTATTAGCCACACTTTTCGCGGTAACACTGGTTTCTTTTTTCATGGTGGTGCTCCTTCCGGGCGACCCCGCCGTGGCTATTCTTGGCCAAGACGGCGTGCAAAACCCCGAGTTGCTACAACAGGTCCAGGACGAGCTGGGTCTCAATGACCCGCTTCATGTCCGTTATGGCGATTGGTTGGGCAAGGCGGTCAGAGGGGACTTGGGTGATTCCTACACGAACCGGGGCCAATCGGTCGCTGACACGATCGCTGACCGGGTTCCCGTGACTGCCCAACTCGCGTTTATGGCCATACTTATTGCGGTGATTTTTGCGGTTCCATTGGGTGTGATCGGCGCCTATAAACAAGGTAGGTGGCCCGACAAAGCCACCTCGGCAAGCGCCCAAGTGGCTCTTTCCGTTCCGAACTTCATCACCGGCATTTTCTTCATCTGGCTATTTGCGGTGAAGCTTAATTTACTGCCGGCGTCGAACTGGAACCGCATGAGTAATGGTCTGGGCGCCAATCTGAAGACGGCAATTATGCCGGCAACAGCGCTTGCGCTGACTCAGATGGCGATCTTCTCCCGGCTTGTACGGTCTGACATGATCGCGACCCTTCAAGAGAACTACATCCTCGCTGCTCGGGCAAAGGGTATGTCAGACAGATTTATCCTGTTTCGACATGCGCTGCGTCCGAGTTCGCTTAGTCTGATGACAATTGTCGGCATCAACTTTGGCGCATTACTGGGCGGCACCGTGGTTATCGAAACACTGTTTGCGATACCTGGCCTGGGGTTCCGGCTGATCAACGCAATTAGCCAACGAGACATTCAGGTAATTCAGGGCATCACCGTGTTCATAGCGGTGGTTTACGTAGTTATAAACACCATCGTGGACCTGCTCTACATCGCCATCGATCCCCGCATCCGCAGGAAGTAAGCACAATGACGACGACTGGCTCGGGCGATTCCAAGGTTGAGTTCCCGCGCGATCGGCTCAGCCCAATTTCGACAGAGGCTGATTTCACGGTGAACGTCGTGGCGGCAGGCGAGAAGCCGAGACGACAATCATTCTTTAAAATATTTCTCACCATGTCTTTGATGGTCAAGCTCGCTGCTCTATGGCTGATCTTCATCGTTGGTTTGGCGTTGTACGCCAAACTCGACACCGCTGTGTTTAACGGCGCCTTGCCCTTACAGGACCCAAACTTTCAGACCAACAATTTCGATCCCAGCACCGGCGAGTTTGGCACGGGCGAACGCCTCGAGAAACCGTCTGGCCAACATTGGCTTGGAACCGATGCGATAGCGCGCGATAGCTTCGCCCGTATCGCTCACGGCAGTTGGGTGAGCCTGATCGTGGCACTCGTGGCGGCAAGTTTCGGCTTGATTGTCGGAGGGTTTCTGGGAGCACTTGTTGGCTATGTCCGCGGCTGGACCGAAACGGTTGTCATGTGGGCTATCGACGTGATCTTGGCGTTCCCCGCGTTGGTGCTGTTGCTTGCGATGGTGTCAATCTTCCGGGTCCGTAGTCTCTTCATCATCAGTCTGGTGATAGGCGTCTTGTCGATACCGGCGTACACCCGTGTCGCTCGCGCCAACAGTTTGGCGATTTCGAATCGCGAGTTTGTCACCGCGGCCCGTGCCATTGGCACGAGCAGAACCAAAATTTTGTTCCGTGAGATTATCCCTAACGTCATGCCGACGCTGATCTCTTATGCAATGGTGGCAGCAGCCTTTGTCGTCGTTGTTGAGGGAACGCTTTCGTTCCTTGGACTGAGCGTGCAGCTCCCACAGTCGACGTGGGGCAACATGATCAATCAAGCACGCAGCGATATCAAGGTCGATGTTTGGCAAGTGATTTATCCATCGCTAGCACTGACGTTCTCTGTACTGTCGCTCAATCAGGTTGGCGACTTCTTCCAAAAACGCCGGTCTGTGCGCGACTCAGCCATCTAGGCTTGCGAGCTAACGAAGGACTGATTGGGGCGCTGCTGGGTGGGGCTTTGTTCCGTCTCGCCGCAGAGCGAGAGGGCGCCACACAGGTCCAGCGGGAGATCGACTCCTCTGCCCCCGACCCGTGGCCTAGTGCTGGGAGGGAACGCGCAGGTGCTGTCCGGGCCGCCACCCCGAGCAAGGCAGGATCACAGACGTGGCCACGGCTGCGAGTAGTCCAGCGTTTAACTTGTGCCTCGCTTGCACTCGGGTTGGGTGGAAGCCCTTATGGCCCGGGGGACTGGGGCCAATCGGGTCCGTTGTTGAGGGTTCTGGCTACTTGACATCCTCAGGAAAACCGGTTGCGGCGAGTTCTTCAGCGAGTGCATGGATGCGCGTTATCGAATCGTTAGTGGGCGAATCTTGATGATTGAGCAAAGAGTTCTTGATTCGGCTGTACAAGGTCGCTTCCAGTCCGCAGTCGTTACAGGCCTCAAGATGCTCGAGCACCTTGGGTACTTCGGAGGCTTCAAGTTCCTCATCGAGGTACTGCTGAAGGATGGCCTCGACCTGTTGACAGGACATGCCGCGCTTGAATATTTGTGACAAGAAGTTCATGAGCTAAGCCGTTCGAAATTTGGATCCAAGATGAGGCCGTTACGAATTAATTTACGGCCCCGATGAAGCCGGCTCATGATGGTGCCGACGGGTACATCGAGGACAGCGGCTGCTTGGTTGTAGGAGAGACCGTCGATGTCGACGAGGTGAACAGCCTCACGGAACTGTGAGGGAATAGCAGCCAGTAAACGTTCGACGGCAACGTCAAATGTTTGGTCAAGAATGATTGATTCAGGCGTTTTGGCGTCGTTTTGGGTGTTGGTCACGGCAGCAAGAGTGGCGTCAGGATCACGCATAAGTTCGGGTCGCTTGCGGCGAACCCGATTGATTTGTGCGTTGCGCATGATGGTGAGCAACCAGGCTCTCGGGTATCGGCCATCGAACGTCTCGATCGAGCGGTATGCCCGTAGCAATGTGTCTTGGACGAGGTCGTCTGCATCGGTTGGATTTCCCGTGATGGACCGGGCGATTCGCATGAGGACATCAAGCTCCGGGATGACATAACGAGTAAACCCGCCTTGCCCCTGATTTGATTCCTGGCGGCGCGCCCTAGACACTCGGCGAGACTAGCTGGCGGTCGCTCTGGAAGACTGTCAGAGGGTCAAGAAGGTCCCCCAAGATCTCTGAACTACCAAAAAGGTTGGAAATGCTTGACTTTGGTAACCCCACAGGCTCTTCTTATGTCGCTGTTCGAACCCCCCTGGCTCGAATAAATAGCCTAAGGAGTAACCATGAATAAGTCTGAACTGGTTGAAGCCATTGCTGCCAAGACCGAGATGAGCAAGTCCGACATCGATTCTGCAATTGGCGGAATGTTCGAGGTCGTTGCCGAGCACGTCGCTCGTACCGACGACAAGATCACGATCCCCGGTTGGATCTCTTTCCAGCAGACCACTCGTGCACCTCGCACTGGTCGTAACCCTCGGACGGGCGAGACCATCCAGATTGCCGCTACTAAGGGCGTCAAGGTCTCCGCAGGTTCAAAGCTGAAGAACGCAGCCAAGGGCAAGTAAGTCTCGTCTGAGACTTCGTAACCGAACAGCGGAAGGGTCTGGGTTCGCTCAGACCCTTTTGCTGTTTTGCGGCAGAGATGTATCAATGGCTGACGTCACCGAACCACTAGATTCGGCACCATGACGAATACGCTGCCAACCCCAACCGACGTGATCCCGCACCGGGATCCGTTTCTGTTTCTCGATGAGGTAACCGAGTTGGAGCCGGGCGTGTCGGCTAAGGGCTTCTGGATTCCCGGCGAGGACTTGCCATTCTTTGCCGGACATTTCCCGGGTCGTGCAACGTTGCCCGGAGTGCTCATGGCTGAGTCCATAGCGCAGCTTGGGGCATACGCCGTGTTGCATGGCGGGAGCTTTGCTGGCAAGATCCCGCTCTTCGGTGGGCTGGACAAGGCGAAGTTTCGACGTCAGGTGTTGCCCGGTGACCGCCTCGATCTTGAACTCACCGTGACCCGCATGTCGGCCCGAGCAGGCAAGGCCAGCGGCAGGGCATTAGTCAACGGCGACGTCGCGTGCAGCTGTGATCTGTTGTTTGTAGGCGTCGATATCTGATCCAGCGAAGCAGCGAGTGGCACTGTGCTGCGTGTCTACATCGTTTTTCACCGCTCATGCCAGAGGCATCCTCAACGAACTCCGAAGAATGTCTTGAGAGCCAAGGCCGTTTCGGTTGCCCGAGGAGACGAAGACAACATGGGTCGGTCCTGAGAGTCGGCCTGTTACGGCCCTGTATCATCGGCGGACCGGTGATCGCATAAGGTCGGTAACGCTGCGTCGTACAGGCCCTATAGGCCTGTTTAGTTAGCTGAAGGCACAAGAGCGCCGCCCGTCCTGGCTCACTGCGTTCCGGCAGCAGACCCAAAACGCAAAATAGCGCCGCGTGGATCGGCCAATTAGTATTTCGCCGTCGAGCCAAAGCGACGCGACGCTCTGATTACGCTAATTAGAGCGGTGCTGGTCCGAAGATCAGGCTGGCGTTGTGGCCGCCAAAGCCAAATGAGTTTGAGATCGTCGGGCCTGGCGTCCATTCTTGGCCTTGGCCAACAACGAGATTGATCTGCGGAAGCTCTGAGTCGACCGATGTCGTGTTGGCAGTCGGAGGAATTATGCCTCTAACCATTGACTCGACGATAGACACAGCCTCGATTGCCCCAGCGGCGCCCAGTGAGTGCCCTGTGACGCCCTTGATGGACGTTACGAAGGGACCAGGTGTGCCGAACAGTTGAGCGCATGCTTGGGCCTCAGCGGCGTCGTTTAGTGGCGTAGACGTGCCGTGTGCATTGACATAGGTGATGGCGCTGGCATTGATTCCTGCATCATCGAGGGCTCGTGTCATACACTTGAGGGCACCAACGCCACCAGGTGATGGTGCCGTGATGTGGTGGGCATCGGCGGTCGTTGCGTAACCCAGGATCTCGGCCAGGATGGTGGCGCCGCGAGCCTTAGCACCTTCAAGCTCTTCGATGACCAGGACACCAGCAGCTTCGGCGGCGATGAAACCGTCGCGATCCGCGTCGAAGGGGCGACTGAGCCCCGAACTCGACAGGGCGGTCATATTGGAAAAGCCTGCCAGACCGACAACGGTTGTCGACGATTCGGTACCGCCGGTCACCATGGCATCACAGCGTCCCCAACGGATCATATTGAATGCATTACCGATGCTCTGATTGCTTGCTGCACACGCGGTAACAGTGGTCTCGCAAGGCCCCTCGAAGCCGTACTTCATCGAGATGTGCGCGGATGAGGCGTTGGCCATCATCATTGGGATCAAGAACGGGCTAACCCGGCGAGAACCCTTCTCGTGTTGCACAAGCACTTGCTCTTCGAATGTGCGCATGCCGCCCACACCTGTCCCTACGAGCGAACCTATACGTTCGCGGTCATAAGGAAGATCCCCGGCCTCGGCCAGGGCTTCAGCCGCGGAGACCAGAGCAAATTGGGCATGGCGGTCAAGTCGACGGGCTTGTTTGCGGTCGAAATAGGGCGTCAAGTCGAATTCGGGCACATCGCGCGGGCGCTCGTCGGGAGCGGACGCGAGTAAACCATCGAAGAAGGCTTCGCGGCCGAGACCCGCCGTAGCGACTGCAGAAGCGCCCGTGATTACCACACGGCGCTGTGCCATTAGAGCTTGCCGGTAATGAGTTCGTAGGCCTTACCGACGGTGTCGATGCCCTCCAGTTCTTCCTCGTCGACGGCAACGTCGAACTCTTCTTCGAGTGCCATGACGAGTTCTACGAGATCGAGGCTGTCCGCATCGAGGTCGTCAGCGAAGCTGGCCTCTTTGGTGATCTTGTCATCTTCGACGGCGAGTACCTCGACAGCACACTTCTTGAAACGCTCAAACATTGCTTCGTCGCTCATGATTTCTCTCTTTCGGGTTCTTTTTAGTGGGGAGTTAGCCCATGCTCAGACCGCCATCGACTGGCAGGACTACGCCGGTGATGAAACCGGCGTCCTCGCTAGCGAGGAAAGTCACAGCCGCTGCGATTTCACCGGGTTGTCCGATGCGTCCGAGCGGTACCAGATCGAGGATCTGAGCGTGTTGGTCTTCGGTTAGCGCCGCGAGCATATCGGTGTCGATCGGCCCGGGTGCGACGATGTTTACAGTCACGTTACGTGATGCGAATTCCTTGGCAAGGGAACGCCCCAAGCCCACGAGTCCAGCTTTGGACGCTGCGTAGTTGGCTTGGCCTGCTTGGCCGCCCTGGCCAACGACCGATGAGATGAAGATGATGCGTCCCCAACGGGCGCGCATCATGTTTCTGATCGCCCGTTTCGAGGCTCGGTAGGTGCCGGTCAGATTGGTCTCGATGACCGATGTGAAGTCGTCGTCAGACATGCGCAAGACCAGACTGTCACGAGTGATACCTGCGTTGGCTACCAGGATCTCGACGTTTCCTAGCTGCTCTTCGACGGTGCAGAAGGCTGCGTCGAGCTGCTCGATGTCGGTGACGTCGGCCTGCACGGCTAATAGCCCTAGCTGGTGCGCCTCGATCGGGGGAGTGGAGTTGTAAGTAACGGCGACGCGATGGCCAGCGGCGGCCAGCTTGACTGCGATTGCAAGTCCAATGCCCCGGGACCCGCCGGTCACCAGTGCTACTCGTGAGGGAGAAGAGTCGCTCATGGTCCCCACCGTAGAACAGCGGAGGCCGAACTCATACCAGCGCCGAAGCCGGTCAACAGCACGAGTTGACCTGCCTCGATCCGTCCGGCGGCTTCGGCTTCGACAAAAGCGAGCGGAATCGAGGCTGACGACGTGTTGCCGGTGTGGTCCAGACACACCGCGACTTTGTCCATTGGGATGTGCAATCGCTTGCAAGCCGCCTGGATGATGCGGATGTTGGCTTGGTGCGGCACAACAAGAGAAATGTCGTCGATTGTCACACCCGCCTTGGCCATGGCGTCGTTGCTGGTGTTGACCATCACCATGACCGCCTTGCGAAACACTTCCCGACCGTTCATGGTCAGGTTGCCGCCATCGTGTTCGGCGTACAGCAGCTGTTCGAGTGAACCATCTGAGCCGAGCGACGTAGCCAGAATGTTTCCGGCACCGTGTGTTGCTGATAGGACCATTGACCCGGACCCGTCGGCAAACAGGATGGCAGTGCCTCGGTCGCTCCAGTCGGTGATGTTGCTGAGGGTGTCGGTTCCGATAACGAGTACGTGCTCTGCGCCGGTAGCGATCAGACCGTCGGCGATGGCAAGCCCGTAGACAAAGCCAGAACATGCCGCCTGCACATCGAATGCCCCGCCGGTAATGCCAAGAGCGTCTTGGACCGTAGAAGCCGTTGCCGGACATTGCTTATCGGGCGTCGTTGTGGCGAGGACCACCATGTTGATGTCAGCGCCAGTCAGGCCTGCACGTTCGATTGCCGCTTGGCCCGACTCGACAGAAAGGCTGTGTGTCGTGCCGCCGATATGGCGGCTATGAATACCAGTGCGCTCGACGATCCAGTCATGGGTCGTATCGAGTGTCTCTGCGAGATCGTAATTGGTGACGATCTTGTCGGGCAGGGCGCTGGCCCAGCCGGTGACACGAGAACCGCGTTCGCGGCCGTTGGTCACGACGACCGCAACCAAGCAATCGGTTGTGCAAGCTGGACCCGTTCACCCGAGAGAGCAAGAAATTCGATCAGCTGGCCAGCAAAAGCCGAAAGAACCTCGGAGTTGCCAACCGTGCCGATCACAGAGCCGGTCTGCAACATGGCGCCAGCCCCGATATCGGTCTCGGGTATGAACACCCCAGCCGTCGGGCTCACAATCAGCCGTTCGGTTACATAAAGATGCTCGCCTTCGGCCGGTTCGCTGGTGTCGCGACCGCCAAGGGCTTCGAGGAGCGCGTCGAGGTCGCCTGGAGCCGTCACGTTTAATCGTTCGCTGGAACGCTCTATGCGCTTGACCATGCTGCTCAAGGTGGTACCCGGGCCGATTTCAACAAACGTAGAGTATCCAGCATCAACCATGGCGGCCAGCGTGCGACTCCAACGCACAGAACCTGTTAGTTGGTCATGGAGTAACTGTTGCCACGGATCTGCGGTTGTATGAGCTTCGCCGTCAACGTTTGCGTACACGGGGTGATCTGGATCTCGGAAGTCGATCTGGGCGATTGCTTTGTCCAGGCGCTCTTGTGCGGGTGACATATGAGGCGTATGAAAAGCGCCGCCGACAGTCAAGGGCATAACGCGTTTGGCGCCGGCCTCTTTGCAAGCACTGCCGCCTGCCTCGACCCCCGCTGGCCCGCCAGCGATTACAACTTGGCCTGGCGTGTTGTAGTTGGCTACCCAGCAGTCATCGACAGATGCGACAGCGGCTTCAACGGCGTCATCTTCCATACCAATGATGGCCGCCATCGTGCCGTCGTGTTCGTCGGCTGCGGCCTGCATGGCTTCGCCTCGTTCGGCAACAAGTCGGACCGCGTCGTAAAAATCGATCACGCCAGAAGCGGCCAATGCCGTGTACTCGCCCAAGCTGTGGCCAGCATGGCCGCTTGTCTCTACCCCTAACCGGTTCACTGCGTCGAAGGCGACCATGGAGGTGACAAATGTGGCGAGCTGCGAGTTACGAGTTTCGCGTAGTTCTTCGTCGCCTGACTCGAGCAACAGATGGCCGACATCGCGCCCTGCCGCATCGCTGGCTTCGACGACAAGTTCCCAGGAATCGTGCTGACGCCACGCCGCCCCCATGCCGGCGTGTTGTGAGCCTTGGCCCGGATAGAGAAAGGCAATCATGAATGTCGTTCCACCTGCTGATGTAGTTGAAGGTTCGCTCTTCGGACCAGAGCGACTGCCCTATGGTTTCACGTTTCTTACCCCAGATGCTGCTAACCCGAGACAAGATATCGCGCTCGACGAAAAGCCGACTCATATTGGCATTCGCCGCGCTACGCTCTGCTGACCTAATCATGCCCGGATGGCGGAATTGGCAGACGCGTCGGATTCAAAATCCGATGTCCATTGGACGTGCGGGTTCAAGTCCCGCTCCGGGTACTCATTTTCCCATCGACTGCGGCTGTTCTTGACAGTTACCAGTTTCTTAGTAATTGTGTCCGTGGCTGAAGATTTCCGGTGCACAGTAACTGGGTTGGCCGCCGACGAGCCAAGGGTTGTCCGCTTGACGCATCATGGCTGGATTGATCCAAGGACGTCGTTCATGCGCCGGATCCAACCTGTTGGCAGTTCTGATAGCCGGAGAACCGGCTTCCCACGGCAACAGCTGTACCCAGGCCAGGTCGGAGCAGGGAGTACACTAAATGCAATGGTGCGGTCACGGATTGAACGACAGTTGGCCGACGTCGGTAAGCAGCTGAAAGCGTTGCGCTCTGATTTGGGAGTTGCTGAGCAGGCGCTTATGCAGGTCGACTACGAGGCCGACGATGCGCGTTTACGCTCGTTGGTGTCCGAGACCCCGCTAGCGCAGAAAGAACACGAAGAGGCACGGCGACAGGTAGACGTCAATCGGCGCAACCGCGACCAACTCCACGCCGAGGTTGTCCGACTCGAAGTCCGGCAGGACGAACTGCTTGATGCCTTCAACGAGCGATGACAGACGTAGATAGCGCAACCGAGATAGCTGTTCGGCAGGGCATCCGAGTGTTCGTGGCCGAAGATGAAGCCATCATCCGACTCGACATCGTCGAAACTCTTACGGTGATGGGCTTCGATGTTGTCGGGCAAGCCGCACGTGGCGACGCCGCCGAAATAGAGATTCGCGAACTTGTCCCCGATGTCGCGATTCTGGACATCCAAATGCCGGGTAAGACCGGTATCGATGTGGCGAAAGCGCTCACCGATGATCTTGTGTGCGCGGTAGTGATTTTGAGTGCCTTCAGCCAGAGCGGCCTCGTCAGTGAAGCCATTGAAGCTGGTGTTCAGGCCTATCTAGTCAAGCCATTTCAGCGCAATGAAATAGCGGTGCAAATCGAAGTTGCCCAAGCCCGTTATGAACAGATGAAAGACCTTTCGGCCGAGGTCACTGCGTTGAATCAGCGGCTGGCGGACCGGGTGCTACTCGACCGGGCAAAGGGCGTGCTAATCGATGAGCACGGCCTTGGCGAGGCTGAAGCTATGCGGTTTGTGCAAAAGCGAGCCATGGACGAGCGGCGGCCAGTCCGAGATGTTGCCGCCGAGATCCTCAACGGTTCGGTCGCTCCGTAGGCCTCAGCGCCAGGAAACCACAGACACTGTGCAAACACCGAGCGTCGAACGCAACCTTAAACTGATCCCGCTCCACCAGGCGTTGTCTTCATCAATGGTCTATCTGCCAGTGTTCGTGCTGTTCACGCGGGACAATTTTGGTGTATCAGGTGCGCTCCAGATCGCGTCACTGACCTACTTGTTCATCGTCGTGCTTGAGGTTCCGTCCGGTTGGATGAGCGACTTGTTCGGTCGCGTCCCCACTCTTTCGGTCGCTGCAACCGGATTCGTCATTGGCCAAGCATGTTTCCTCTTCGGCGGTACTGAATTTGGCATTATTGTTCTGGGTCAGTTCTTTGTCAGTGCTGGCTATGCCTTTATCTCCGGTACCGATGTTTCTTTCCACTTTGACTCGCTCGAAGGACTCGGGCGAGATGGCGAGTATCTGCACCGCCAAGCGCGTATTTCATCGCTGAGCTATTTGGTGCGAACCGTCAGCGCTCTTGTCGGTGGGGTGCTGGGCCTTATTGACTTGCGGCTTACCTTCGCTGTATCGCTGGTGATAGCGCTGGGCCAACTCGCTGTCACTCGACTGCTCTACGAGCCGGGGGAGAGCGAGGTGAAGGCCGAGCGGTTCGTGAACCAGATTGGAAAATGTCTGGGGTACTTGCGGCACGGTTTCATGGCATGGCTGTTCTTCTACGGCATTGCGCTTGTTGTCCTCGAACATGTCGCGTTCACCCTGATGCAGCCATGGCTGACACAAGCGCTCGGCAAGTCGCCTGATGAACTTGGCGCGACGCCCCTCGTGTCGGGTGGACTTTTTGCTGTCACGGCATTTGTCGGCGCGTTAGCGGCGCGCTCCAGCGCCCCAGCCGGGGAACGCTTTGGCACAGTCCGAACGTTGATTGGTCTAGGCCTGGTCTCGGCCGTGATCGTGACCGGGATGGCGCTGTCGTTTTCGATTCTGATCCTGGGTCTGATGGTGTTCCGCAGCGTGCAAGGGGCAGCGGCCCCCGTGCTGATATCGGCCTCGGTCGCGCCGCGGACCGAACAACAACATCGAGCGACGCTACTCAGTATCAACTCGCTGGCTGGTCGATTGTTCTACGGCGGGCTGCTGCAGGTGCTTGCTATCAACGTTGAGGACGACCCGCGGCCATTTCTGCAAGCAACATCGGTCATCTCCTGGATCCTGGTGGCGTTGCTGCTTGCGACCGGCACTTGGGCCGCAGGCCGCGAATAGGCAGCGATACGAGACCAGTCATCGGTACCCGGCACCAGTGCATATAGCAGCGGCACCCGCACACCTCGATCGCGAGATAGGTTCGCGGACGTGGCAAAACTGATGCTGATTGACGGTCATTCATTGACCTACCGAGCGTTTTTTGCGCTCCCTGCTGACATGGCGACAACGAGTGGCCAAGTCACCAACGCTGTTTTCGGATTCACGTCGATGCTCATAAACCTGTTGCGTGACCACAAGCCGGATCGCTTGGCCGTCGCGTTCGACTTGCCCGAGCCGACCTTCCGCCACAAGAAGTACGACGATTACAAGGCCGGACGCACCGCTGCGCCTGACATCTTGCGACAACAACTTGGCCTGGTTCGTGAGTTGGTTGATGCTCTCGCTGTACCGGTCTTGGAACTATCTGGTTTCGAGGCCGACGACATCATCGCCACGCTTGCGACACGAGCCAAGGAAGCAGGTGACGATGTGATCGTGGTTACCGGTGACCGCGATGCGTATCAGCTCGTCGAAGACCCTCATGTCAAGGTCCTCTACAACAAGCGAGGCGTGAGCGACTATGCCTTTTACGACGAAGCCGGAATCTTCGAACGGACCGGTGTACGCCCCAAGGACTATGTCCATTACGCCGCGTTACGTGGCGACAAGTCCGACAACCTCGAAGGTGTGCTCGGCGTCGGCGAGAAGACAGCAGCCAAGCTGATTAATAAATACGGCGACATCGAAGGCATCTACGCACACATCGATGAACAGACGCCCAAGCTGCGAGAGAATCTGGCCACGTACCGAGAGAATGTGGATCGCAATCTTGAAATGATGCCGCTGGTGCTCGATGTTCCTATCGAGGCCAAAATTGACGATCTGCAGATCGGTGGCATCGATGCCGAAGAGGTCCGGCGGCTTTTTGACTTCCTCGAGTTCCGAGCACTTTATGACCGCCTGACTGGAGTCTTGGACTTCGACAGTGGGGCTGCGATGGGCGATGTCGAGGTGATCGAAGCGGAGGTGACGGTGCCAGACACCGTCGTCGAAGCTGTCTCTGCTCTTCACGCTCTGCCGCTCGTCGGGCCTGTCGGGGTGGCGGGTCATGTAAGTGACAATGGTGAACTTCAGGGCCTAGCCGTCACGAGCGATCCAGTATCTGGCGAGGTGCTGTGGCTGAGTGCTGCATTGCTCGCTGACGAGTCGGTCGCTGCCGCAGTCCAACAGACGGTGGGCAGTCCGACCACCGACCTATGTGGACACGACATCAAGCCGGCCATGCGGGCGCTTTTCGACTTGGGAATCGATCTGCCCGGGTTGGCTATGGATACGGCGCTTGCCGCTTACCTACTTGATCCGGCTGAGCCGTCCTATCCACTTGAGGGCCTGTTGCAACGATTCGCGTCGTTGCAGCTGCCCGACGGTGACGCTGCACCCGAAGGACAGCTCGACTTTGGTGAGGACTCGGTCGACGATGCGCTGTTGACTGGAAGGCGGGCGCTCGGTATCGCTCGTGTCGTCGAGCCGATCCGAGAATCGTTGGAAGAACTTGGCTTGACCAAGCTGAATACCGAAATCGAGGTCCCACTGATTCGTGTGCTGGCCAAGATGGAGCATCTGGGGGTGGGTGTGGATGTTGCCGAACTCACCAAGATGCGCGACGATCTGACCAAAGAGTGCGACCGGCTACGTGAGGCGACTATCGAAGCCGCAGGCGAAGACTTCAACATCAACTCGACGAAGCAGTTGCGGGAGGTTCTGTTCGAGAAGCTCGGTCTGACCCCGCAGAAGAAGACCAAGACCGGCTACTCGACCGATGCAGCGACGTTGGAAAAGCTGCGAGGTGACCACCCGATGGTCGAACTGTTGCTGCAATATCGAGAAGTTGAGAAGCTCCGGTCGACCTACGGCGAGGGACTCGTCGCGGAGGTAGGGCCAGGCGATCGAATTCGGGCGACCTTCAATCAGACCGTTGCTCGAACTGGCCGCCTCAGTAGCGACCAACCCAATTTGCACAACATCCCGGTTCGGTCAGAACGCGGCCGAAACTTCCGGCGTGCCTTCGTGGCTGGCGACGGCAAGACGCTGCTCATCGCGGACTACAACCAGATTGAGCTGCGCTGCATCGCACATCTCGCAGAAGATCCAGGCCTGATCGGAGCGTTCGAGGCGGGCCACGACATACACAACGCGACTGCGGCTCGTGTCTTCGATATTAAGCCTGAAGACGTCACTGTTGAGCAACGATCCAAAGCCAAAATGGTTAGTTATGGGCTGGCTTATGGGATGGAGTCTTACGGCCTGGGCCAGAGACTTGGCATACCCACCAACGAAGCCCAAGTCATTCTCGACGCGTACTTCGAAGCTTTCCCGGCCGTGCGCCAATATATGGACGACACTGTCGCCGAGGCCCGCCAACGCGGCTACACCGAAACTCTATTCGGACGGCGCCGTCAGATTCCAGAACTCAGCTCGTCGAACTTCCGGATCCGTCAAGCTGGTGAACGCCAGGCCATGAATGCAGGAATCCAAGGTTTAGCCGCCGATATTTTCAAGGTCGCGCTTGTCGAACTCGACAAAGGTCTCGACGAGAGCGGTCTCGAGGCCAAAGTCATTTTGCAGGTACACGACGAAGTGGTGCTCGAGACCCCACCCGCCGAACTGGACGCAACCCGGGACCTAGTTGTCAAGGTGATGGCCAACGCATTCGATCTACGAGTCCCACTTGACGTAAACCTGGCCGACGGCCCAACTTGGGCGGCTGGAAAGGGCTAGCGCTTGTTTTCAGCAACTATCCTGTCTGCGTCGATGAGGTGCGAGGTGCAAAGCCCCGAGAGACTTTTAGGAAATTCCAGCGTTATCACCCCCTATGTCAGCTTGAGCCACAGGTCAGTATCGACAGACGTCCGAACTCTGCACGGTTGCGGAGCAGGCGCTGCTTACCAACCCTTTGTGTCACAACCCTTTGTGTCACCCTTTGTGTCAGACACAGATGGTTACACCCTTTGTGTCAGACACAGATGGTTAGACACAGATGGTGAGTTGGTGGGATTGGAGTCGACAAGAGGACACGTCGCTAAGATGCGCTCCGTGTTGCAGGTAAACGAGTATTTCGATGGCGGGGTGAAGTCGATTGGGTTCCAGGGACCCGAGATGGCGTCATCCGTTGGTGTGATGGCGCCGGGGGAGTACGAGTTCGGTACCAGCCAGAACGAAGTCATGACCGTGATCAGTGGTGAGCTTTTAGTGCGACTGCCAGAGGCAGATCACTACCAGCCGTTCCTCGCCGGCGACTCGTTTGAGGTTGCCGCAAACCAGAGCTTCGAGCTCAAGGTTGCAACTGACACCGCCTACCTTTGCACCTACGCCTAGTTCGTGTTGAGGTTCAGCCCTCGGTGAAACAAGGAGCGTAAGCCACAAGATCTAGGACCCCGGATCGCTTCGTTACCCGCAAGCCACTCGCCGGAGCTGGGACGGCAATCGGGTAGCTCTTCGCATCGCCAGCCTTTGTTTTGGCCAATATGACATAGGCGGCTATCAGTCATGACGCTGCGACGGCACGGGTCCGAACTCGGTTTAGCCGCTATGAGCGGGAAGAAGAGTTGCCGACCCGCCAGAGCCGAGTTGCACACCCGCAGAGCGAACGGGCCTGTGCTGCTATCACACCGTTTACTTGCGCCGTGCCACTTGATCCGGCCCGATCTAGATTGCTGTCGAACGGGTAGTGGTGGCGGGCGTTGCCGATGTCGGCGATTTCGGCGATTTCGGCGATTTCGGCATAGATCAGCGAAATCTCTTACAGTTTCGGGAAGTTGCGTCTGAAACCTGCTCGCCACTTCCTTCTTGAAAAGCAATCAGGTGGGTCCGGACAGCAAGGAGGGGTCGTCGTATGCTCGGAAGGTGCGATGGAACATGGGTTGGCTGTGACTACTTAAGCCCCGAGAACCCATTGAGAACGGCAGAAACCTGAGTTGGTCTGTGAGGATCCGGCAAAGGCCGCATTGGTTGCATGGCAATAGGGTGAGGTTCCGGGCATCACACGTCTACTGGGGCGCCACCTCTTTCGAGAGGGACGCAGACGCAGTTAACGCCTCGACTTTGGTTGCCCCATCGTCATACTTTGACGAGTGACGCAGATAGCCTCTACACGCGGCGTGATTCATCGCTGCGCTCCCTATTCGATATCAGCAAACGAGATTCCGTGTCCGATACGACTATTCCCACCACACCAGAGCCAATTGCAGAAGAAGCTGCAGCCATTGTCGAAGCGCCCGAAGCAGAAGTAGTAGCTGTACAAGAGGCAGCCACCGAAGCAGCTCCCATCGAAGAAGAGGCCGCTGAGGCAACTCCCGCCACTGATGCAGCTCCTGTTGTCGAGCCAGCACCAGCACCAGCGCCGGCGCCGGCGCCAACACCTGCCGACGATGAATCAATGTTCGGCACCTTCGACGAAGAAGGTAACTACACGCCGCGCCAGATCGTTGCTGACGATATCTCGGATGCCGATCTCGATGCTGCCTATGGCCAGACCTTCGTATCGGTCGAAGAAGGCCAGATGGTCAACGGCACCGTCGTTCGTATCGATGCCGACGAAGTCCTGCTAGACATCGGCTACAAGAGCGAGGGCGTTATCCCGGCTCGTGAGTTGTCGATCCGCAACGACGTCGACCCTCGCGAAGTCGTCTCCATGGGCGAGAGTATCGAGTCGCTTGTTCTTACCAAGGAAGACAAAGAGGGTCGCCTGATCCTCAGCCGCAAGCGTGCACAGTACGAACGTGCCTGGGGCAAGATCGAGCAGCTCAAAGAAGAAGACGGCATGGTCTCGGGACCAGTCATCGAGGTCGTCAAGGGCGGCCTGATCGTGGACATCGGCCTGCGTGGCTTCCTTCCCGCATCGCTGGTTGAGCTGCGTCGTGTTCGCGACCTCCAGCCTTACGTAGGACAGACACTCGAAGCCAAAATTATTGAGCTCGACAAGAACCGCAACAACGTTGTGCTGTCACGTCGTGCGTGGCTCGAAGAGACGCAGAAAGAACAGCGCGAAGAGTTCCTAGACAATCTCAAGCCAGGCGAAGCTCGCAAGGGCATCGTCAGTTCGGTCGTGAACTTCGGTGCATTCGTCGACCTTGGCGGCATGGACGGACTCATCCACGTTTCCGAACTCTCTTGGAAGCACGTTGATCACCCAAGCTCTGTTGTGCAGGTTGGCGACGAAGTCGACGTGCAGGTGCTTGAGGTCGACCTTGACCGCGAACGCATCAGCCTGTCGCTCAAGGCGACACAGCAAGACCCATGGCAGCAGTTCGCTGGTGCTCACAAGGTCGGCGAACTCGTCTACGGTCGCGTTACCAAGTTGGTCCCTTTCGGTTCGTTCGTCCAGGTTGGCGACAGCATCGAGGGTCTGGTTCACATCTCCGAGATGTCAGCCCATCACGTCGATCTGCCAGAACAAGTTGTGTCACCGGGCGAAGAGCTCTGGGTCAAGATCATCGATCTCGACCTACAGCGCCGCCGGATCAGCCTGTCGATCAAGCAGGCTGCCGAGGGTGGCGTCGTGGCCGCCGAGTACCAAGAGCACTTCGGTGAGCATGCGTACGACGACGAAGGTAACTACATCGGCGAAGTCGAAGCTGAGGAACGTGAACCGGCTGCAGTCGAACCGCTTTCAGCCGACATCGCTGCAGATATCGAAGCTGCGTACGCGCAGGTCCATGGCATGGAGACCGAGCTTGCACCAGCACCGGAGGCCCCAACTACTCCTCCTGGCGCTTAGTTCCTAACTAACTCGCTAAACAGCCCCCGAGCTTTGGCTCGGGGGCTGTTTGCGTTTTCAGTCATGTTTCATGGAGCACGAGTATTTTCGCTGCCGCCAGTAGAATCAGGCGATGGCCGCAGTAGCTGGCAGCGTGATCATGCTCGGCTGTGAGCATGCCCGATATGGACAGGTCGACGCGGTCAGCGTCTCGCCGAGACTCGCGGCGGCGATTAGCGTCGGGGCAGACGAGCATTCGCCGAGTCTGCAATTCAAGGGAGCGGTTGAGGTACCAAACGAGGATGCACTGTTGGCTTTCGAAGATGGGCCCGTAGTCATGCTCGCTGTCGCCGACGCACACTTCGGACATGAGTCGAGTCACCAACTGATTTCCGGGATCGCACGCCTGGTCCAGTACGGACTACCCGCAAGCGTGGAAGCACTCGTCGAGATCTTCGCCACGATTGGAGCAGGAACGGCGACAATGACCGAGTCTGAGAGCACACTGCTTGTAGCGGTTCTCGACCGAGAGCACAACGAGGGGTTCGGTATAAGCTACGGCGACTCGACGCTGGCGCTCGTAGGTCCCTCGGGTTTCCGACAGGCCAATGTGCCGGATACGACCTATGTGAACGCTGACTCTTTCTTGCGGCGCCAGCGAGGGATGGAGTTCGAGTTCGCCAGCCGTCCTGGTGATGTGATGGTGATGCACACCGATGGCGTCGACGAATGCCATTACCGCAATCCAGATTCTTCGATACGACCGGCACACATCATCGAATTGGTCGACCGTTTTGGAGTGAATCCGGCGATGCTGGCAACCAAGGTCGCCGAATGTGCGCTTGCTGGGGTTGACGGAAACCCAGGTGGCCAAGACAATATTGCGGTCGTTGTGGCGAGTTGTTAGTAGTGGATCGGCCTAGCGTTTGGCCGAGATGGTGTAGCTACAGAGCGGTGCTGTTACCAGCGAATGAAGAGCACCCTCTAACGACCATTCGATGAGTCCGATGTGCGTTGCTGTCGCAACATCTTTACTGATTGAGTGCCCACGCGATTGGTGATTCGCGAGACGACTACGAATCCGTGCCGTTCATAGAGCGCGACTGCAGGGTTCGAGGCACGTGCGGTGAGCACAATTTGAGGTAGGCCTTGATTGTCGGCGAGCAGAAGGATGCGCTCCAAAAGTTGGGACCCGATGCCGCTTCCGGTCATGTCTGGCTCGACCGAGATCACTAACTCGGGTGTGGCGTCGTCAACGAAGGTCACATCTTGTTGCTCGTGACCAGTCATGTTTCGGAGCCAGCACGCCCCGATTGGTGTGAGACCTGAGGTACGAGCGATCAACCCGAGGTCGCCCTTGCGTGTGCCCCATGCATCGAGGTGCCTGATTAGATCAGGGTTCTTCTGCATGTCGGCGATCGTCACGCCGTGTTCATGATGAGTGTGCGATGCGTAATACAACATGTGCCACATGAAGTCGACATCGCCGGGTTGTGCCGCAGCGATCAAGGCCATAACGCCATTGTTGCAGCACAAAACGGTAAACGCCCCGGACTTTGTGGTCCGAGGCGCTCACATTTAATTTTGGGATCTAGTGAGTCCGTGGACCTCATGCCTGCTTAAAGACGTCAGGGACTCAGATGATCTAGTCGAGGGTCACGATTCCCATCCGCACCGCCTGCAAAACGGCTTGCGTACGGTCACGAGCGTCGAGCCTCTGGTAGATAGAAGCCAGGTGATTCTTCACTGTTTTCTGGCTGATGAAGAGCCGTTCGGCGACCTCAGGAGTCGCGTGGCCGTCGGCGATCATCTGGAGTACCTCGGTTTCACGAGGTGTGATCTGATGAGTGGTCGATGTCGCGGTCAGCGTCGAACTTGGGCGGCGAACCTGAGCGAGCAGTTGTGGCTTGAGCTGTGGCGAAATAACCGTCTCGCCGGAAGCGGCAAGGCGGGTCGCTGTCATGAGCTCGTCGATGCTGCAGTCCTTCAGCAGGAAGCCCGATGCGCCAGCTCGGATAGCTCGTGACAACGAGTCTTGGTCACCGTGCGAGGTCAAGATGAGCACTCGGGTGTTTGGGCATTGACTGGAAATTTGTTGGCAGGCGTCAATGCCGTCCGTGCCAGGCATAGCGATGTCGGTCACCACGAGCTGTGGTTGGCGTGCAATAGCGAGGGGGACGGCCTCCTCGGCGCTTGCGACGTCGCCAATGACGTCGAAGCCCGATTCGGTATACGAGCGCTTGAGGCTCTCGCGCAACATGCGGTGGTCATCTACGAGTAACAGTGAAACAGGCATAGTTAGTTAATCGTCCGTTTGGCCCATGTCTTTAGGGCTATTGGTAGATATTTCCAGAAAAATCTCAGATGGTGCAGTCTCGGGCTCTCGTGTAGGTTCATTCTGTGAGTGAATTTGGCCTTACCGGCGGCATTGGATCAGGTAAATCTTCAGCAAGTGAGCGTCTTGTTTCGCTCGGTGCTGGTTTGGTCGATGCCGACGCGACCGTAAAGCAGCTCCAAGGTGCAGGAATGCCCGTCTTTCAAGCGATCGTGGCGCATTTTGGGGAGGCCGTTGTAGGCAGTGACGGTGAGCTAAACCGCCCGGCTCTGGCCGATATTGTCTTCAATGACCCAGAAGAACTGAAGAAAATCAACGAACTAGTGCATCCGGCTGTGCGTAACGACATGGCTCATCAACGTGAAGTGTTGTCCAGGACACATAAAATTATCGTGCTCGATATTCCACTGCTTATAGAAAGTGAGAATCCGATCGAACTAGCAGGCATTGTTGTGGTCGACACCCCGACCGAGGTCGCTATCGAACGATTGACGTCCTTCCGAGGCTTTTCAACCGAGGACGCGAACGCACGTATCTCAAGTCAGGTCAGCAGAGACACCCGGTTGGCGAAGGCTGATTTCGTTATTGATAACAGCGGCGATCTAGCTGACCTCGACGCTGAAATTACCCGTTGTTGGAACTGGATGAGTGAGCTTGATCGGCAAGCAAGGCGACCATGAACAACGCCAACAAAAAGAAATCTGAAAAACTTCGGATCTCATGTCAACGAATCAGGCTGCTGATCCGTTGTATAGGTACACACAGCAAAGCGCCACATCTGGGCTGAGGGAAATGCAAACGTACGACGACAACTTTGAAACGCTATACCGCATAGCTTTCCGTGTTGCGTACCGCATCCTTGGCCAAAAGGTCGAGGCCGAAGATGTTGCACAAGAAACGATGGCCAAGGCGTATAGCCATTGGTGGCGAATCAAACCTGAGGCTGCCCGTTGGGTGTCACGGGTTGCCGCTAACAATGCCATTGATGTCTGGCGCAAGCGCTCGAAACAGGATCTGACAGGTGAAGATCTTGTTCGTGCTCACGACGGTGAACCAATCATCGAACGTCTCGCCCTCGTTGAGGCTCTGTCTCGACTTTCTAAACGCCAGCGCGAAGTGGTGGTGTTGCGGTATCTGGCCGGCTACCCCGAAGCTGATGTCGCCGAAATTCTCGATTGTTCGGTCGGCACCGTCAAGACGCACGCATCTCGGGGTCTACATTCGCTGCGCGACACCATGAGCGCAGACTCGTGACGTTTGACCCGATCGGTGGCAACGTTGAGAATGAAGATATTCCCAACGTTGATCTCTCAGAACAACGTGTCTACAAGATGTTGCGTGACATCAAGCGAAACGCACGTAATCGGCGTATCGCCTTGTTTACACCGGTTCTTCTTGCTGTCGCCGTACTAGGCGCCATGATCGCAGCGCCGGCTCGCCACGGCGGTCTAGCCCTAATCGCCGAGGCTGAAATGTCTGATCCACAATTGCCTCGCGTTTTTGGCTCCAATGGAGTGTGGAGTTTGGCTGAGCCCATCGAAGAGGCCCCGGTCATAGATCCTGGTATCGCCGACATGATTCAGGCGCCCACCGAGATGACAGCCCCCTTGTTCACGCTGTCGCCACCGGACAAAGAAAATCTCAATTCGATCCCGACGTCGATGTCTACCCCTCCGGTGTCGACGTCGGGACAATCACCAGATATGTCAGCCGCCAGTTTCGCCGATGAATGGGCTAACCCTGCAGATGTGGACTGGTCGGCGTTCAGAGCCGCCATCCGTATCGAATCCAACGAGGTAGAGCGAGACGCTAACTCCATGGCAGCGTCCACCGACTGGGCCGCCGAAGTTCTTACACCAGTGCAGACAACCGCAACATCTGACACCCCGTCTAACGGTCCTGAAGATTCACTCTCTGATGATTTGGACAAGCCAGACGATGGGGATGCAACTGTTGCGGTTAAACAGCCGCGAACTAAGCCCCAGGATCTAACCGAGGCGAATCCCTCCACGCCCACGGACGATCCTGTCGACACGGAGGTGACTACAGCCACGCTGCCAGCCACCATTATTCCGCATTTGGTGCTTGTTTACGGCGCACACGTATCTGTCACCGTGCAGGTTGTCGACGATGACAGTTCTGTCATCGACTGGTGTAACACCCGAATTGACTGGGGCGATGGCTCCATCAGCCGGGTTGTTGGCGCCGATGATGCTGCCTTGTGCACCGCTTTCTGCGAGTACGAGTCGACATCTTCGGCTGCCAGCGAAATCGATGCGGATGGCTCCAAGGTCATTGACGAGAACATCTTGTTCGAACACGAGTACGCGCGGACAACCGATGCAGCACCTCGTATCTTTGTCGCAACGGGCGATGGCTGCTCGTACACGCTGGTTGAGCTTCAGCTGCGGCAGTTCACCGTCGTTCCAGTTCTGTAAGGCGAAGTCGCGGGAGCGGCAGCCCCACCCTTCTAAAAGGTTGTGGCGGAGGACCTGGCCTGTGAGCTACATCCGGTGGGCGTGATCACGCTTGATATGGGCAATACGTTTCTCGATGAAGGGCATGAACTCGTTGGGGTGCGTCAGAATCCAGAAGCGTTCGTTCTGCACCGCTTCTAAGACCATCTCGCCCACCTCGTCAGGGTCCATGCCGCCGGCGAGTTCATCACGCAGGCTCTGAAAAAACTTTTCTTCGAGCTTATTGTTGTCTCGGGTCTCGACATCGTCGGGGCGAAGCCGGTCGCTATAGGCGATATCGGTGTCGATCGGACCGGGGCACAACACACTGGCCCGTACGTCGGACTTGGCGATCTTGAGTTCAATACGCACTGTGTCCATGAGAGCAACGACGCCGTGTTTGGCGACGTGATAGGCACCCAGCACGGGTCCACAGGTAAGGCCAGCCATGGAAGATGTCGCAGTGATATGGCCCTCACCTTGCTCTTTCATCAGTGGCAGGAAGGTCCGGACGCCGTAAACAACCGACCATAGGTCAACATCAATTGTCCACTTCCAGTCGTCGATTGTCATGTCATCGACGGTTCCGGCAATACCGATGCCAGCATTGTTCGACATGACATGGACGGCGCCGAACTCGTCGAGCGCAGCTTGGGCAAGTGCCTGGATCTGGTCTTCCTTGCTTACGTCTGTGGGAACACCCATCGCAGCGTGGCCATCGGCCCTGAGACCAGCAACCGCTGCCTCGAGCCGTCCGACGTCTATGTCTGCCAGCACGACATTCATGCCTGCGTTGGCGAAAGAACGGGCCATGCTCAGGCCCATCCCGCCAGCTGCTCCGGTTATTACCGCTGTCTTGCCGTCTACGTCGTACATGTCGCAGATCTTAGGTACTGGTGCGTGGCTCGGCACAAGGAAGGGTTGGAACGCGTGCTGATGAAAGCCGACTGCTTATTTTTCGAAGACGGACGCCGACAACGATCACCAGGCAAAAATTGGAGCAAATGAGGTGAGTGGATCGGTACCGACTTACCTCGTTGGAAACGGGCAGCAACTCAGGATTGGGTGCCCAGTGGCATCGCTGCCGATGACTTCACCGGCGTTACCCAGTTATGGCGAACTCCAGCGCTACAGGGATACAGCTCTGCACCGCTCGCCGCACTGTCATAACCCGGTGGTAGAACTACACGATGCCAGAAGTGCGCCATGTGCCATTCGAAATGCACACTGATTTCGAACCGGCGGGCGATCAGCCCAAGGCTATTGAGGAACTCACCGAAGGGCTGAATACAGGCGCTCGTTTTCAGACGTTGCTCGGGATCACGGGTAGCGGCAAGAGTGCAACCATTGCGTGGACCATCGAGCAAGTGCAACGTCCAACACTGGTGATTGCGCCCAACAAGTCGCTGGCGGCTCAGTTGGCCAATGAGCTGCGCGAATTCTTCCCAAAGAATCGGGTCGAGTATTTCGTGTCGTACTACGACTACTACCAACCCGAGGCTTATATGGCTTCGAGTGACACCTACATCGAAAAAGACAGCTCGGTCAACGACGAGATTGATCGGTTACGCCACGCGAGTACATCGGCCTTGCTCACGCGCCGCGATGTGATCATTGTCGCGTCGGTCTCTTGCATCTACGGCTTGGGAGCCCCGGAAGGATACGAAGGCAACCTGCTGGTGTTGCAGCCAGGCCAAGAGATGGACCAGCGCGACATCCTTCGCCAGCTCATCGACATGCGGTACGAACGTAATGACATGAATCTGGTGCGCGGCAACTTCCGGGTTAAGGGCGACGTGATCGAACTCCACCCAGCGTACGAAGAGAACGCCATTCGCATCGAAATGTTTGGCGACGAGGTCGAGGCAATTTACCGAGTCGATGTTTTGACGGGTGAACGGCTTGGCACGCTCGACGATCTCTGCGTCTTTCCGGCAACTCACTACGTGGCCGGTGACGACCGCATGGCGATCGCGACAGGAACGATTCAAGATGAGCTGCAGCAGCGATTAGCGCATTTCGAGAAGAACGGTCAGCTACTCGAGGCGCAACGGCTTCGGATGCGCACCGAATATGACCTCGAGATGATGGAAGAAATCGGCTTCTGTAATGGAATCGAGAACTACAGCCGCCATATCGACGGTCGCGCTCCGGGCGAAGCGCCCTATACGTTGCTCGATTATTTCCCCAAGGACTTCGTCACCGTGCTCGATGAGAGTCATGTGGCCGTGCCACAGTTACATGGGCAGTACGCTGGCGACCGGAAGCGCAAAGAGGTGCTGATTGAACATGGCTTCCGCCTGCCATCGGCGGCAGACAATCGCCCGTTGAATTTCGACGAAGTCATGGGTCGGCTCGGTCAGGTCGTGTTCTTATCGGCGACGCCCGGAAAATATGAGCTTGACGTCAGCGATCAGATCGTCGAGCAGATCGTGCGTCCGACTGGTTTGGTCGACCCGCTGGTCGAGGTGCGGCCCACCAAGGGCCAGATTGACGATCTGATCGAAGAGATCAACAAGCGAACCGAACGCGATGAACGAGTACTGGTGACCACGCTCACCAAGAAAATGAGCGAGGACCTCACCGATTATCTGCTTGAGCTTGGCATTCGAGTTCGGTACCTCCACAGCGAGGTCGACACGATTGAGCGCATCGAGATCTTGCGCGATCTACGCCTTGGCGAATTCGACGTGCTGATCGGTATCAATCTGCTTCGAGAAGGTTTGGACCTACCCGAGGTCAGTTTGGTCGCCATCCTTGACGCAGACAAGGAAGGTTTCTTGCGCAGTGAGACATCACTTATCCAGACCATGGGACGTGCCGCTCGTAACGTCGACGGTCACGTCATCATGTACGCCGACCAGATGACTCGTTCAATGACCGCCGCAATTGGCGAGACCCAACGGCGACGAGCTGTGCAACAGGCATACAACGAAGAAAACGGCATCGACCCTCAGACGATTACCAAGGCCGTTACAGACATCCTGGCCTTCCTGCGACCAAACGAGCAGAAGGCCCCTTCGCCCAACGACGGCAAACGCTCACGTAAACGCGACAAGCCGATGGCCGATATTTCGAACATGCACAGTGACGATCTAGAACGTTTGGTCCGCACGCTCGAAGAAGAGATGAACGAGGCTGCTGGCGATCTCCGTTTCGAGTACGCCGCACGCCTCCGCGACGAAATCAAAGATCTCAAACGAGAAATACGCGAGTCGGCTTAATCACGGGTGCTCGGGTTAATGGGTCAGTAGATTTTCGGCGACAAGGTAGGCCTCATCGTTCAAGGTGTCGATGACCCGGCGGTCTTGGCCAAAGAGGATGCGATGCGACGACGCATGGTACGGGCGGAAGAACATGTCTTCGTCCAGACCGAGCAGATCTGAGAGGTAGGCATTGATGACGCCACCATGGCAGGCGATGACGATGGTCTCGCCGGGGTGAGCGACCAGCACGGACTCTATGGCCCAGCCGACACGGCGGCGAAAGTCGAGTGAACGCTCGGTATGAGGGTAGACGTCCCACTTCTTGGTCTGCACGAAACGTTCTCGGATACCGTCCAAGGCCATCTCGCCCAGGATGTCAGTCGGGCGTTCATCCTGGGGTAGGTCTTCAAATAGGCGAATCTCTTCGAGCGCCTCGATGACGTGGACTTCGATGCCATGGTGTGAAGCGATTGCCTTACCGGTGTCGTTGGCCCTGAGTAGCTGTGAGCTGTAGACCGCAGTGATTGGCTGATCGGCGAACCAGCGGCCGACGCAGTCCGCCTGTTTGTGGCCTGTCTCTGACAACGGGGGATCGACCCAGTCGCCTGCGACCGATGTTTCGGGGTCGGGCCATTGTTGCTGTCCGTGGCGTACGAGATACAGCGTGCCGGTTTCTGGCTGGTCGGTGAGAAAGGCGCGGTCGATGGGCGATGGGGCTCGAACGTTGGAAGAAGACACGGCTCCATCATCCCAAGCCAACGAGGCCTCGGAGGTGTACTTCGAAATATTTGTTTAAGGCGCTCTGATGGGGGAGCGGCGCTCAGAGCCCCTTTACGAATGATTCGAGTGCGGTGTTGACCGCATGGGGTGCTTCTTGTTGTACCCAGTGACCTGCACCTTGGATGAGCGTTGTGCCCCGGTAGTCGTCGCACGCCATTGCCGCGAAGGAATAAGTGTCGATGCCTTCGACGAAGTTGCGCACCATGTCGAGCTCGCCGCCGATGAACGTGGCGGGCTGAGAAAGATTGGGGTCAGGTTGTGAACCAAGCTGCTCGGCGTCCAGCGGTTGGGCTCGGTAACGATTGAGAGGCCCCTTCCAGCCACCTGCTTGCATGGCGTCGGCGTACACCTGCAGATCTTGTGGAGATGCCCATGAGGGGAATGGATCTGGATCGACCAATCCCTCGAGCATGGTGGCGCTGGCGGTCTTGTCGCCGAGGAAGCCGCCGACGCCTTCGCCGCTAGCCGAGTAATAGATCATGCGGATGCTGCGAAGGGAGTCGGCGATCAGTTCTTCCTCGGCCTCGTCACCGCGGTCAGTGAAGTACACCTGGTAGAAGAACTTGTCTTGCTCGGTGTATCGCTTTCGCCAGTTGTCAAGCGAGTCATCGGGGCCGATGGGAAAGTATGGCACGCTGAGCCCAGCTACTGCAGCGACTTTATTGGGATGAAGCCGTGCGGTGTTCCACGCAATCGGCGCTCCCCAGTCGTGGCCGAAGACGATGGCTCTGCCGTTGCCAAGCTGATCGATCACCGCTGCTGCGTCACCAGCCAGTTCGATCAGGGTGTACGCGGCAATGTCGTCCGGCTTGGAAGAGCCTCCATAGCCGCGAACGTCCATTGCAGCGACGGTGTAACCGAGGGCAGCGAAGTGCGTCATTTGATGGCGCCACGAATACCAGAGCTCGGGCCAGCCGTGAATGCACAGGATTAATGGACCATCTCCCATCACCGCAACATTCAACGTAACGTCACCGTTCGTCACAGAGGTGAACTTGACTGCAGCCATATCCATCACACCAGTCTAAACCAGGCAGCGATAACGCTCTGTTGGGCTGAGCCTCTGTGCTCTGCTTCCGTGATGACATGGCCGCAGGTTGTTGGTGGTTTACGAGGCTGAGCGCAGACACGATTCGTGGAATGCGAGCAGGGCATCTCTAGCTGACTCTTGTTCAGGGCGCGTAGGGTCACATTGGACGTGGCGCAGGTTGCGCAGAAGTTCGTTGCAGCGACGACGACGCTCGTGAGTCCAGAATGTACGAATATTCCCATTTGAAGGTCGCGACGTTGAGATGTCGATGGCCAGCGGTATTACCTGCGGACATCGTCTGACCGCAGCGACTCGTTGAAGCAACGCGTCGGCAGCGACGATCCCTAACGGCTCACTGGGATGGGTTTGCCAGCGGGTAGCAAGAGCCGATGCAGCCAGATCACGCACCGCCGGTACCCAGTCGAGCGCTCGTTCGACGAGCGGAAGGGGCAGCCGGGCCGCTTGAAGGGCGCGAACTGCTTCCAGGCGGACACGACCGTTGGGGTGTGACGTCAGAACCTGCGCTACTGCCAATCGGAACGTCCAAAAAAATTGTGGCGCGATCATTTCTGGTTCGTGCTGGGTCGAGACGGTCATGGCGGTGTCGGCGTCTGGTGTCGAAGCCTGTTGCCACTTCGTTGGTCCCGCCAGGTTGCGGATTGACTGGTCGTATGAGCGCCAAGATACGTCTGGAGCCGTGACCGTGAGTAGCGCCATGATCTGATCGTTGTTCGGGCGCTGTCCTGACATCAGATTGGCGACGAGTTCCACACATCGCTGAGGTGAAAATTCCGGCGGTGCCACGATGCAAACCTAGACCGGCGCCTCGCTTTTAGGAAAGTGTGTAACGCAGCGAGAGCCTTAGATCGTTACAGGTCCGTGCCAGCGCAGACCTCGAGTGGTGGCATATGCCACCGTCACCCTAAGTTGTCATTTCGTCACCCGGCTCCGCATGTCGGAATCGAGGCCAATAGAGTCACGTCGTGAGTCAGGACACACCAGTCAGCAGGGTCGGCCGAGCAGCTCGGAACGTGCAAATCGCGGGTCTTGGTTCCAAGGTTGGCGCTCGCTGGGGCGCCCATAAGGCTCGCCGAATCTTCGCGGACGCCGAGCGGAAGGAGGAACTCGATCGCAAGTTTGAACTGAAGACGGCCGAAGATGTGGTGAAGCGGCTCGGCAATATGAAGGGCGCCTTCATGAAGCTTGGCCAGATGGCTAGCTATCTGGATCAAGGAATGCCCGAACATATGCGCAAGACCCTCTCAGCGCTCCAACAGGATGCTCCACCAATGAGCCATGATCTAGTGGTTGGTGCAGTGAAAGCAGAACTAGGCGGGCACCCCAACGAGATTTTTGCCAAGTTTGATCGTGAACCAATTGCTGCGGCCTCGATTGGGCAGGTACATCGAGCACTCACCCACGATGGGCGTGCGGTGGCAGTCAAGGTGCAGTACCCGGGTGTTGACAAGGCGATCGAAAATGATCTGAGCAACGCCGATCCGCTACTTCGTATTATGGGGCGAGCGTTTCCGAGCCTTGACCCCAAACCGCTTGTTCAGGAATTAACTGAGCGCTTAGTCGAGGAAGTTAATTACGAACTCGAGGCGCAGAATCAGCACAAGTTCTGGACCTACTACCAGGGCCATCCATACATTCATGTGCCCGGAGTGCTCTTCGAATACTCGAGTCGGCGAGTGCTTACCACTGAGCTTGCCACTGGACACCGTTTCGACGAACTGCTGACATGGTCACAAGAGCAAAGAAACCTGGCTGCCGAAACTTTGTACCGGTTCACGTTTGGCTCGATGTACAAGCTTCACTCGTTTAACGGCGACCCACACCCGGGCAACTACATCTTTCGGCCTGGGGGAGAGGTCACCTTCCTGGACTATGGACTGGTCAAACATTTCGATCAGGATGCTGTCGACGGGTTCATGACATTGATCAAAGCCATGGTGATCGATGACGACATGGTGACGTATCGGTCTGAGGCTATTCGGCAAAAGCTGCTGGCTCCGGAGGCCGAAGAAAAGGTGAGCGAAGCACAGCTTCGTGAGTACTTTGGTCACTTCTACGAGTTTGTTCGCCATGACGACGACTACACGATTACTCCTGAGTACGCATCAGAAACGGTGCGCAAAATTTTCGCTTTCAGTGAGGCCGCTGATGGCATCGCGCAGTACACGAATATGCCACCTAGCTACACAATAGTGCAACGCATCAACCTGGGTCTGTTGGCTGTGTTCGGCGAGCTGGAGGCCCGAGCGAATTGGCGTCGAATCGCTGAAGAACTCTGGCCATTTGTCGCCGGCCCACCAGCAACACCAATGGGTGAACACATCGTCGATGTTTGGGGCGACGGCAACCACGGACATCACAACAATTAGAACGCATGTTCGAGATTGGTGGGCCGGTAGACTGAAGTTAATGTCTTGTGTTGCTGGCCAGGCTCTGGGGTTTGGTGCGCTATGACCTGCTTTGAACCTGGCGAATGTCAGTAGCAACGACGCCAGCGGTGTCGATGGGGCCTGCCAGGACTGAAAGGTGAGGTCCAGGGTGACGAACGAATACAGAATCTGGCGAATGCCAGGAGCAGCGAAGCGAGCGGTATAACAGTGGAACGTTTGGTCGTACAGGGTGCTCGTGAGCACAACCTGAAGAATGTCAGTGTCGATTTACCGCGCGACAAACTGATCGTGTTTACCGGACTGTCTGGTTCGGGAAAGTCGTCTTTGGCATTTGACACCATCTATGCCGAAGGTCAACGGCGCTATGTCGAGTCGTTGTCCGCGTATGCGCGCCAATTCTTGGGGCAGATGGACAAGCCTGATGTTGATTTCATCGAAGGTTTGTCGCCCGCCATTTCGATCGACCAAAAGAGCGCATCACGGAATCCCCGCTCGACAGTCGGCACGATCACTGAGGTCTACGACTACCTACGTTTGCTCTTCGCTCGGATTGGCATCCCACACGATCCTGACACCGGCGAGCGGTTGGTTCGCCAGACTCCGCAGCAGATCGTTGACCGGGTGCTCACGCTTCCCCAAGGCACCCGCTTTCAGGTAATTGCGCCGGTTGTACGTGGGCGCAAGGGCACCTACGAGACCCTGGTTGCAGATCTTGCGGCCGACGGCTTTGCTCGAGTTCGAATCGACGGCGAGGTGTATGACCTCGCCGATATCGCTGGCGATGACGATAATGGACTGCCCAAGCTCCAACTGGAGCGCTACGAAACGCACGACATCGAGGTGATCGTTGATCGTTTGGTGCAACGCGACGGTATCGATCGTCGGCTAACAGAGTCGCTCGAGACGGCCCTTGGGCTCGCCGAAGGACTAGCTCAGATCGAGATCGTGCCTGACAAGGACAGCGATGCTGAGCCCGAGATTCTCACCTTCAGCGAGCATCTTTCTCGGCCTAGCGATGGCAAGTCGTTTGAAGAGATCGCCCCTCGCAACTTCTCGTTCAACTCGCCTTACGGCGCATGCCAGCGCTGCGATGGCCTGGGCACGCGATTCGAGGTTGACCCTTCGCTGGTTATCCCCAACGCAGACATCAGCGTCGCTGAAGGAGCTATTACGGTTTGGGGCGGTGGTCGATCCCGCTATTTTGAACGGTTACTTGAAGCGGTCTGCGAAGACAACAAGATCGATATCAATGCCCCTTGGGGCGAGTTGAGCAAACCAAAGCAGAAGCTTCTCTTATACGGCGGCGGCAAGGGTCAGGTCGAAGTTTCGTACAAGAATCGTTACGGCCGCCGCCGCAGCTATCAGGCCAACTACGAGGGCGTCGTCCCGTATCTTGTCCGGCGCCACTCCGAGAGTGACAGTGATCGTCAGCGTGAGCAGATCGAGGGCTATATGCGCGAGGTGCCCTGCTCGACTTGCGATGGGGCACGGCTTCGCCCGCTGACTCTCGCCGTAACGGTCGATGGGCGCAATATCGCGGAGATCTGTGGCATGTCTATTCGCGACGCAGCCAAGGTCCTGGCCGAACTGCAGCTCAGCGATCGTGACCTGCTGATCGCTTCAGAAGTCATGAAAGAGATCAATGGGCGCATCGGCTTCTTGATCGATGTGGGGCTTGAGTATCTGTCACTCGGACGTTCGGCTGGCACCTTGTCCGGTGGTGAAGCCCAACGCATCCGTCTTGCTTCGCAGATTGGGAGCGGGCTAGTTGGAGTGCTTTATGTGCTCGACGAACCATCCATAGGTTTGCATCAGCGCGATAACAAACGCCTGATCGAGACGCTCGTGCGCCTGCGCGACCTTGGCAACACTGTGTTGGTTGTTGAACATGACGAAGAAACCATGCAGACCGCTGATCACATCGTCGACATCGGCCCAGGTGCTGGCGAGCACGGCGGAGAGGTCGTGCACTCTGGCACCTACAAGCAACTCCTTAAGAACAAGCGGTCGCTAACCGGTCAATACCTGTCGGGCAAGAGAGAAATCCCAGTGCCAGCGATTCGCCGCACGCCCTGTGGCGATGTCATCACCGTGCGGGGAGCGACCGAAAATAATCTTCAGAACCTTGATGTCGAGTTTCCGCTTGGGTGTTTTGTTGCGGTGACTGGAGTATCTGGATCAGGCAAAAGTACGCTGGTAAACCAGATTCTGTACCGCTCGTTGATGCAGCGAATTTACAAGTCTAAGAATGTGCCGGGACGCCACAAGACGGTCGAGGGAATCGAACACCTGGACAAGGTCATCAATATCGACCAGCAGCCCATTGGTCGAACACCTCGATCGAACCCTGCGACCTACACCGGGGTTTTTGATCATGTACGCAAGCTGTTTGCCCAGACGCAAGAGTCCCGAGTCCGCGGCTACATGCCTGGTCGTTTCTCATTCAATGTCAAAGGGGGGCGCTGTGAGTCCTGCGCTGGTGATGGCACGATCAAGATTGAGATGCACTTCTTGCCCGACGTGTACGTGCCGTGCGAGATTTGCAAGGGCAGCCGTTACAACCGAGACACTCTCGACATTTTGTTTAAAGGCAAAACCATCGCTGACGTTCTGAACATGCCAGCCGAAGAAGCGCTTGAGTTCTTCTCGAACCAGCCGCCGATTGCTCGTCATATGCAGACTCTCGTCGACGTGGGACTGGGATATGTGCGGCTTGGACAGTCGGCACCGACGCTCTCCGGCGGTGAGGCCCAGCGCGTAAAACTGGCAAGCGAGCTAGCCAAGCGCAGCACTGGCCACACGATCTACATTCTTGACGAACCTACAACTGGGCTGCACTTCGAAGACATCCGCAAGCTTCTCAATGTGCTGAGTCGACTGGTCGACCAGGGCAACTCCGTCTTGGTCATCGAGCACAATCTCGATGTAATTAAGACGGCCGACTGGATCGTTGATCTGGGGCCATTGGGCGGCGACGGTGGTGGTGAGGTAGTGGCGCAGGGTTCGCCTGAGCTGGTAGCCGAGAACCCAGACAGTTTTACCGGGATGTTCTTGAAGCCCGTCCTGGCAGGTCGGGGAGCGGCGCGATCTGCACCAAGCGCCGCTACCTGACACCGTCGCGAGGGAGCGGTGTCCTAACATCAGGTAGTGGGAATGTATAAGAGGCTGTTCGGTGGAATCGTCGGCGGTGGGCTGGTAGTCGCCCTCATCGTTGGTTACGTCGTCTTTTTCAGTGGCAACACACCAGTAGAAGTTGACTCTGTCGAGGCCGCCGAGGCCCGGCAAGAAGCCATTGCGGAAGCTACAGGTGGCGCAAATGGTGGTGCCCAATCCGATGAAGCTGATGAAGCTGATGAAGCTGATGAAGCTGAAGAGGATGAGAGTTCGGCCGCTCTTGATACCGGCCAACCTGATTCGAACGCATCGGTTGGTTCGACAACCAATGGCCTCTGGATGGTCGATACCTCGATCGGCACCTTTGGCGCAGACTGTCTGACCGACGTGTGCGGCTCAAGCTTCGTCGGCTTCCGGATTGACGAAGAGCTAGCCAACTTCGGGGCCAAGACCGTTGTAGGGCGGACTCCTGGAGTATCGGGCTCAATGGAACTCGTTGGCACGCAGGTAATCGGCGCCGAGTTCGTCGTAGATATGACTGGTTTGATAACCGATAACGACAGTCGAACTGGGGCCTTACGCGGACCCAACGGCGGCATCGAAACCGACGCTTTCCCCGAAGCTCGCTTCGAACTCACCCAATCCATCGAACTCGGTTCGGTGCCTGCCGAAGGGGCATCGATCGATGTGTGGGCAACGGGCAACCTGAGCTTGCACGGCGTGACGAATGAGGTCGTTATTCCATTGACGGCAGAGGTGCAGGCAGGCGTGATCATCGTCTTCGGCAACCTCGAAGGCATATTATTAGCCGACTACGGCATCCCTAAGCCGACTGCTGTCGTCGTGGTGAGTGTCGAGGACAATGCCACCCTGGAGCTCCAGCTTTTCTTCAGCCGATAGTCGCTGCCCACTCTGGCGTAGACGTGACGGCGGAGTTCTTCGCGTTATAGGCGTGCTCGTTGTTTGTTGGACCGGGTGCCAGCGGTTCGGTGAGTCCATGGCGTCGGACCTGTTAGCCAACATCGACAGGAGCCATGTCTGCAACCCATGGACCGTCATTAGTTCAACCCGGGCCCGAACGAAGATCCAAACAGTTGGAGACTGCGAGTAGCGCGAGGTTGAACCGCTGTTTTGGGTTCGATGCAGTGGCGTTGGCCGCGAGTGACAGTCGGTCAGTCTCGGTATTTGTTACTGACGCGATGGCAGGGACCCGTAACGCAGGATGGTTTGGCGCTGGCAGAGGGTTTTGCCGTAGCCGGTAGCCGACGTCAAAAACGCCAAGATCGATAACTACGCGCGAGTCCAGGTTCCTAACTGATGTTGAGGATCGCTATGTCGTTCTGGTTGAAGACGTTGACCGGTAACGAGTTGGCGCTGGATTAGAGAACAACAGCGCTTGCCCGAACTCTGGTTGCTGGATACTGGTTTTTGACAGCGAAGCGAGCGGGCCCCGAGGCTGGCTGAAGCGCGCAACGGACTCCAGCGAGGGCAGTAGAGTCGGCAGCGATGGTGACACGCCCGGCCGCCGGCACAATTCCGATCACGCCCGGCTCGTACCAGTTCAAGGATGCTGCCGGGCGAGTGATCTACGTTGGCAAGGCCAAGAACCTACGAGCGCGGCTGTCAAACTATTTCCAGAATCCTCGATCTATGCAGGTTCGCACGGCTCAGATGGTCGCAGAAGCCGACACAGTCGAATGGATCCAGGTCGCGACTGAAGTCGAATCGCTGATGTTGGAGTACACGCTGATTCAGCGGCACCAGCCTCGATACAACGTGCGGTACCGCGATGACAAGAGTTATCCGTTCTTGGCGATCACGATGGCCGACGAGTGGCCGCGAGCCATGGTCATCCGCGGCAAGAAGAAGAAAGGTAACCGCTACTTCGGTCCCTATGGACATGCCTACGCCATCCGTGAAACCCTCGACCTGTTGCTTCGAACCTTTCCGATACGCACGTGCACCGACGGCAAATTCAATCGCCATGAGCGCTTGGGTAAACCATGCCTCGACTTCCATATCGAGAAGTGTTCTGGCCCGTGCGTTGACGCTATTAGCAAAGACGACTATCAGGAGTTGACCACCGAGCTGCTCAAATTCCTGGAGGGTGACACCGACGAGATCGTGGCTCGCCTTGAAGCCGACATGCGACAGGCCAGCGCTAATCTCGAATTCGAGCTTGCTGCCCGCCATCGAGATCGTCTTATCAGCGTGCGTAAGGCCAACGAGAAGAATCAGATGGTTGGCACCCGAAACGAGGACTTTGATGTGATCGGGTTGTTCGATGATGAACTCGAAGCAGCGGTTCAGGTCTTTTTTGTGCGCAAGGGTCGGGTGTTGGGCCGTCGCGGTTTCATTGTGGATAAGGCAGAAGAGCTTGACCGCCCCGAGCTGATCGCCCGCATTCTCGAGCGGTTGTATTTCGATGACAACCCGTTAGGCCATCCCAAGAAAGTGATGGTGCCGGACCTGCCAGTAAGCCAGGCGATGTATGAAGAATGGATGAGCGAGCAGCGCGGCTCGGCCGTCACGATTGGCATTCCGCAACGTGGCGACAAGCGCGAGTTGGCCGAAACCGTCACGCAGAATGCACGCGAGTCGTTCCAACGGCATCGGTTAAAGCGCCAGAGCGATCACAATAGCCGTAGCCAGGCGATCAACCAGCTGCAGGAATACCTCGGCTTGCCCATGTCGCCTCTGCGCATCGAGTGCTACGACATGAGCCATATCCAAGGAACGGACTATGTCGGTTCCATGGTTGTCGTGGAAGACGGGCTCGCCAAAAAGAGCGAATATCGGCGATTTAAGATCAAGACGGTCGCTGGCAACGACGACTTCGCTGCAATGGAAGAAGTGCTGCGTCGCAGATTCAGCAACTATGTAGCCGATCGGGATCGACCCCCCGAAGAGTGGGGTAAATTTGCCTATCCGCCGCAACTACTGCTGGTCGATGGCGGCAAGGGGCAGCTCAGCGTTGCGGTCAAGGTGCTCAAAGAACTCGGTCTAACCGACGAAATCCCCGTAGCCTCCTTGGCCAAGCAATTCGAAGAGGTGTTCATCCCTGGACGTCCGCAGTCGATCATGCTTCCTCGCCAGAGCGAGGCGTTGTACATGTTGCAGCGCATCCGCGACGAGAGCCATCGGTTCGCCATCACCTATCACCGCCAGTTACGCGACAAGCGCATGCGCAAGTCGGTATTAGACGACATTGCTGGTCTGGGAGAGACACGCAAGAAGCGACTGATCCGCGAGGTTGGTTCGGTGAAATCGATCAAGGCTGCGACCGCTGACGAATTGAAGAGCCTTCGTTGGCTTCCCGACAACGTGGCCGATGCTATCTACGAGAAACTGCACGACAAGGGTTCCACGTAACCCTTCTGAAAACGAATAAGAGCGTTACTAGCGACAGCTATGGGTGACACGCATAGGTGGCACCGTGGAGGGAGCGACGTTGCTCGAGCAGGGCACGTTTGCAGGGCATGGCTTCTGCCGGCACGTCGATGGTGACGCTCATAGAGCGATTCCTACCTGCGGCGAGGACCCCATCGCCCCAGCTTGTGAACAATTTCGCTGCCGGATAGCTGGATTTGGTGTTGGTCACGAGTTTCAGCGGGGACACGAACCTTGACGCCGTGGCCATCTACAACGGGCGTCGGATTGGGCCCGAACGTCTTGCTAGCGGCGTGCTTCGAGGCCCTTTGAGATGTTGGAGAAGCGAGCCTTTGGGCGAAGACACTGCGGTCAGGATCGAGCCATTCGGCGTTGGCTTTCGCTACTTGTCAGCTCTCGCAAGCCCTGACAGGAGCGAAGACGGAGGGTGATTGTTGTGGGCTTTATTTTTCCGAGGCATAAGCCCGGACATCGCTCCATGAGCTAATCGTCTCATGCTCTGGCCGTGCTGTCGATAGCGTCTGAGGGTGAGTGACGTGAGCGAGCCGGGTCTGTGGGAAAAACATGCAGATTGGTGGCAAGAAGAGTTCACCGACGGCGTTGATGCGGAGTACGAAGAGCAGATCATTCCGCTCGCGTTGGACCTGCTAGCCGGGCGCGATCGGATTCTCGATGTCGGCACGGGCGAGGGGCAGATCGCACGCAAGCTGATAGCCGCCGACGCTGACCACGTGATCGGCGTCGATCCGACTGGGAGTCAGATCGTCGAGGCCGTGAAGCGAGCAGGAGGTCCCGTTTATCTGCGTGCCGACGCTGATGCGCTGCCATTTGCCGATAGCAGCTTTGACGGAGCGCTCGCATGCCTGGTGTACGAGCACATCGACGCTATGGAAACAGCATTGAGTGAATCTGCTCGCGTCCTTCGTCCGGGCGGGCGCTTCGTGCTCATGCTGAATCATCCACTGTTACAGACGCCAGGAAGCGGGTGGATCGACGACCAGTGGCTTGATCCACCAGAGCGTTACTGGCGCATCGGTCCTTACCTGCAAGAGGCTTCCACGGTCGAAGAAGTACAGAAGGATGTCTATATTCCGTTTGTCCATCGACCGCTGAGCCGCTATCTGAACGCGATGGTTGATGCCGGCTTCCGGTTTGAACGCATGATTGAACCTGCACCCCCCGAAGGATTTCTTGAACGGTCCGCCACCTACCGGGAAGCCGCAGCGATTCCCCGGTTATTGGTTCTGGTCGCTGGCAAGGTTTAAGAAAACCGCTGTCGGCCCTATCTAGGGGAACGTGTAGATGCAGGACTGTCGGTTTGGCCAGTCGCTGTATTCGATCCACTGAGTCAGCCGGCATCAGCAGTTTCACCGGCGTGCGGGGTGGGCTCTCGCAAGAAATGTTTAGCTTTCAGGCTTCGAGCCAGAAGCGTTCGAAGATGACCAAATTGCCTATGATCCCGTGGTGAACACAGGAATCTGTTAGCAGCGCCTGCTCGATAGCGGTTCGTGGCGCCTCTAGGTTGAGGTTCGTCACTTTGTAACGGTTCAGAAACCCGCGAAACGCGTTGAGAACGTAGTCTTGAGGCGTGGAGTTCGCAGTAGTGACCGGGCATTCAGGGGCGGGGCGTTCCCAAGCCGCAAACTTCCTTGAGGATCTGGGCTGGTTCGTGATCGACAATCTGCCCGCAGCGTTGCTGCCAAAGGTGTCTGAGCTCGCCGGGGTGGCTGGTAGCCGCTATGACCGTGTCGCTCTAGTCTCCGGCAGCGGCGAAGATGCCGAAGAGCTGACTGCGGCAATCCGAGCCCTGCGCCAAACCGGTGAGTCGCGGGTCCGTGTCATCTTCCTGCAGGCGAGCACACCGGTATTGGTTCGTCGTTACGAGAGCACCAAACGACCGCATCCGTGGGACCCGAGTTTGCCGCTTGTCGAGGCGATCGAAACTGAACGGGCGGCGCTTGAGGTCATCAAGGCCGAAGCCGACATGGTGATTGACACCAGCAATACGAGCGTGCACCAGTTGCGTGATCGCGTCGAAGCCGAGTTTGCCACCGAGACCGATGTCACCGCGATGAGCGTTCGCCTCGTGAGTTTCGGTTACAAGCATGGACTGCCGCTCGATGTTGACTTGGTCATGGACTGTCGCTTTCTGCCAAATCCACATTGGATCGATGAACTACGGCCGTTGACGGGACGCGATCCCGAGGTCGCGGCGTATCTCGGAGATCAAACAATTAGCGCGGTGTTTCTCGACCGATTGTATGCCCTCATCGATTTGCTGATGCCAGCCTACGAACGCGAGGGAAAGAGCTACCTGTCGATCGGTATTGGGTGCACTGGAGGCCGACATCGAAGTGTCTGGGTTACGGGGCAGCTCCGAGGTCACCTCGAAGAGCAGGGCTACCATCCACGGGTGTCCCACCGCGACGTGGACCGCTCGAACTGATCGAGAGCCACACCGAATGGATTTCCCCAAGCACAAGGAGCCCCGTGACGCTGAAAGTTGGAATTAACGGCTTTGGCCGCATTGGCCGCAACGTGATGCGAGCAGCGAAACAAGCCGGTGCTGACATCGACTTCGTCGCAGTTAACGACTTGGGCGATCCTGAGACGATGGCGTACCTGCTGAAGCACGACACGGTCTTTGGGCCGGCACCGTTCGATGTCACCATCGGCGATGGCGATATCACTGTCGATGGCGACAAGATGGAATTTTTGAGCATCCAAAACCCAGCGGAGCTGCCCTGGGGCGATCTGGGCGTCGACATCGTCATCGAGTCGACTGGCATTTTCAAGACCCGAAACCAGGCGGCCATGCATCTTGCGGCAGGCGCCCAAAAGGTGATCATTTCGGCGCCAAGCAATGATGCCGACGCCATGGTCGTGCTCGGAGTGAACGATGGTGAACTGAGCACCGATGATGTGATTGTCAGCAATGCGTCGTGCACGACGAACTGCTTCGCTCCCATGGTCAAAGTCTTGGACGATGCCTTTGGTGTCGAGCAGGGCATGATCACAACCATCCACGCCTATACAGGAACCCAGAACCTGGTTGATGCCCCCCACAAGGACTTCCGCCGTGCTCGTGCAGGGGCCGTGAACCTGATTCCCACCTCTACTGGCGCAGCCAAGGCAACCGGCAAGGTCCTGCAGCATTTGATGGGCAAGCTCGATGGCATGGCCATGCGCGTGCCCGTTCCTGCAGGCTCGGCAACCGACTTCGTCGGCCTGCTCCAGGCCGAGGCTTCGATCGATCAGATCAACGACGCGTTCCGTATGGCTGCAGCTGGTTCTATGTCTGGCATAGTCGCGTTCAGCGATGAACCACTGGTGTCCAGCGACATCGTTGGTCGCCCGGAGTCGTGCATCTATGACTCAGGTATGACGCTGGCCATCCCGACCGCAGCAGGTGGAACCATGATCAAGATTATTGGTTGGTACGACAACGAATGGGGCTATGCAAACCGGATGGTCGACCTGGCATTGAAAATGGGCGCGTCATGACCGCAGGAGTTCCGCGTCTTGAAGACTTAGGTGATGTCGAAGGTAAGCGCGTTCTCGTTCGAGTCGACTTCAATGTGCCCTTGCGTGACGGCCTCATCGTCGACGACCTGCGCATCAAGGCAGCAATGCCAACGCTGCGATGGCTGAAGAAGCGCGGTGCAACGATCATTGCGTGCAGCCACCTAGGACGCCCGAAGGGTGAAGTTGTCCCTTCGTTATCGATGGATCCGGTCCGTGCCCGTCTCCATGAGTTATTGCCAGGTATCGAATTGCTCGAAAACCTGCGCTTCAATCCGGGTGAGAAGTCGAATGACCCTGCCTTTGTCGCCGAGTTGATTGACGGCATCGACATGTATGTGAACGACGCGTTTGGCGTATCGCATCGCAATCATGCCTCGATCGTGGGCCCGCCTCAGCATGTCCCTTCTGCTTCAGGACGACTTTTGGAGAAAGAAGTCGAAATCCTGGGTGGTCTGCGGAGCGGCGCTAAGCGACCGTTCGTGGCGGTTCTAGGCGGCTCGAAGGTCAGCGACAAGTTGGGTGTCATCGACACTCTCCTGAAGAAGGTCGACCAACTTGTCGTGGGCGGCGGCATGTGTTTCACATTTTTGGCGGCTCAAGGACACCACGTCGGTGCGTCACTGCTCGAAGAAGGGATGATTGAGACTTGTGCCGCTTTACTGGAACGGGCACAGGGTCGAATTGTTGTGCCCCACGATCTGACGGCACTGAGCCCAGGCGGCAAGATCATGGGTCCTGGGGGAGAGGTGCGCCAAGCAGGTGTGGATCTCCCTGATGGTTGGATGGGCCTAGATATCGGCCCCGGCACTGCTGCGGAGTTCACTGACATCATTCTGGAAGCCCGCACCGTCTTCTGGAACGGCCCCATGGGCGTGTTCGAAGACCCTCGATTTGCCGCTGGCACCAAGACCGTCGCCCGAGCGCTCGTCGACAGCCGAGCCTTCACTATTGTTGGCGGTGGCGATAGCGCGGCGGCGATTGCCGAGTTCGGGATGAGCCGCGAGATCGACCATATTTCAACCGGCGGTGGCGCATCGCTGGAACTACTCGAAAATGGCGACCTGCCGGGGCTCGAAGCCCTGCGCAACGCCGCGAACCTGGAGAACTAACTCATGGCCCGTATGCCGATCATCAGCGGCAACTGGAAGATGAACCTCAACCACTTTGAGGCGATTCAGCTCTTGCAAAAGATGAACTATCTGATCGACAAAGTCGACTACGAAAACGTCGAAGTGGTCATTCACCCGTCGTTTACAAATATTCGATCGATCCAAACGGTGCTTGATGCCGATCGTATTGCGATCAACTTGGGCGCACAGAACTGCCATTGGGACGACAGCGGCGCATGGACAGGCGAAGTATCGGCCGCCATGCTGGGCAAGCTTCAAGTCAAGTACGTGATCGCGGGACACAGCGAACGGCGCGAACTATTGGGCGAGACCGATGAGCAGATCAATGCGAAGGTCAAGGCCATTTTTAAGTACAACATGACGCCGATACTGGCGCTTGGTGAGACGCAAGAAGAACGAGATGCCGACCAGACCGAAGCCAAGATCGTCAGCCAACTCGAGTCTGGTCTCACGGGTATTGGCGGTCCGAAGGTCGCTGAAATGGTTCTTGCCTATGAGCCGATCTGGGCTATTGGCACTGGTGCAACGGCAACGCCAGGCGATGCACAAGAGGTCTGCAAGCTGGTGCGAGACACCGTTCAGAGGCTTAAGGGCAAGGAAGCGGCGCAAGCCGTGCGAATCCAGTACGGCGGCTCGGTGAAGCCAACCACGATCTTCGAGCTGATGCGTCAGCCAGACATCGATGGAGCGCTCGTTGGTGGGGCAAGTCTGAACGCCGAAGACTTCGCCCGCATCTGCCAATACCGCCTGCAAGGTTGATAGCGTCTCTCCCGTGGTATTGAAGTGGATTCTCATCCCGATCGACGTGGCTGCAGCGTCCGCTCTGATCGTGCTGGTGCTTTTGCACAGCGGTCGTGGCGGCGGTCTTAGTGACATGTTCGGCGCTGGTATGGGCAGCACCGCTGCCGGTTCAACCGTTGTCGAGCAGAACCTGGACCGTATCACTGTGGTCTTGTCGCTGATCTTTGGCTTCTGCACCTTGGCACTTGCACTGTTGCTCGACGGCAACTAACAAAACCACAACAGAATCGGGCGAGATGCCGTTAGCATCTAGCCTCGGCTCACTCCTGTAAAACGGAGCGGGTAAGTCACGTCGGAGTGGCGGAATTGGCAGACGCGCCAGCTTGAGGGGCTGGTGTCCTTAGGGACGTGGGGGTTCAAGTCCCCCCTCCGACACCATAGAAACCCCTGCTATCAAGCGGGGGTTTTCTTCGTTTTGTGTCGCTTGTCCGCGATTTGTCATCAGTTGGTGGGCTCGACATCGGTGTATGAGGGTGGAGCCCAGCGATGTCGTCAATGTCGAGCAGAACCTTGTGTTTTCGTTGGGGCCCATAACGAAGAGTCGGTCTAGCGCTGGTCCTGAGAATCGCGGGGTCCGAGCTCTGCCCCTTGGCGCGATTGTTCGATTGTCGATGGCGGGCAGGGTCCGCAGCTGAGGTGGCGGAAATGCCCGCCGATGTCGAGTCTGGGTCCATGAATGCGTCTCAACGACCGATGATGGGGCTCGACTCCGTCGAAACTCTTGTCGAGGATTACAGCTCACTGAGCAAACGAGATCGAGCAGAGGTCAGGAATAGAGGCTGGGGGTCAGGCATAGGCCTCCGGGAACCAGCAGCCGGATCGGTAGCTGCTCCGATTCGGCGCGGCGAGTTGTTCGCGATCGCGGTCTTCGGTCCAGAGCCCCGGTTGCAGGACGCCGACAGAGACAAGCTTGCTCGTCTGCTCTTGGGACAAGCCCAAGATTTGAAGGTGTCGTGATCGCTAACCGATGACCGGTCGAGGTGTCAGAGTTGCTTGACTCCAGTACCCAGCACGCGGTGGTTGACGTCCGATATGCCGGTACTAGCGACAGTGCCGCTTCCAGCGTTCAGCAACCCTCCCACTTGGGCTGCTTGACATGGGAAGTTACGCAGCGTGGCGAATAGATCGGCAGAACGGGTGCTGGTGAGCAACTCAGGGACACGCGCCACGATTGGGCATCGCAGCTGGGGTGCGATGGTTGGCGCAATGTGTCGGGGCTAAAAGGATGGTTGGCTTCTTGAATCGCAGACAGCCGTGCATCTAAGGGGCCTGGCTTTAGATGGTCCATTTGCCAGCTAGACGCCTACCGCCTGTTGGGGCATCGGCTCCGAACGCTCATCATCTTTTGAACATTGAAATAAAGAGTATCGGCGGGGTTGGACGGGTTTCTTGGGAGGCGTCTTGGCCATTGAATTGGTCGTAGGCGACAACTATCGGATACCGTCTCATCACATAGGGCGGTGGATCGAAGTTGTGGCCGTCCTTTGTGGTAACCACAGTTCGATGGTCCCTCCTGCGGACTTGGTTACTCGATGAGCACTGGGGTTCTTGGAGGGCAAAATGGCAATCAGGCTCCAAGAGTCCTGGGCGATCGACCGTCATGCCCCGTTGCTGAAGTCCACCGATAGGTGCCGGTTTAGGAAAGTCCGGGTTGCTGGGTGCATTGACTGTCTTGGACTGTCTGTGTAGGCCATACTTCATCGGTGACGTCTTCTGCATCGCTGCGATGGGGCGCCCAGTCGCCGGACGGGGTGCGAGAGGCTCGGGAACGAATTTTGGACGGGGCCGAGGCTTGTATTGCTCGCGAAGGCTATTCGAGGGTGACGATGGAGGCAGTGGCTGCCGAGGCGAAGATCTCGCGGGCCACGTTGTATCGCTACTTCTCGAATCGTGACGAGGTGTTCTCCGGTGTCGTCATTCGTTCGACCGCTCGGTATCTGGACCGGGTCCGATTCCGAGTCCAATCTCAGCCCGACCTGGGGTCAGCGATTGTTGAATACGTCCGCTTGAGCTTGGGCGCAGCGGAGCGTGACCCGATGATCGCCGCCTTGTTCGCTGGCGGTGAGAGCCAAGGGGCAGGCGGGGTGATTGCGGAGTCATCGATCGCGGTGTTTGAGATGGCCACGGAGTTCTTTCGTCCGCTGTTCACCATGCACGCTGCACAGGTAAGGCCTGAGACGAGGGTCGAGGACGCTGGCGAGTGGATCACGCGTGTTGTGTTGAGCTTGGTAAGCGTTGCCGGTCCTAAGCGGCGGAGCGGCTTGGCTCTCGCTAAGTATCTGAACTGCTATCTGGTACCGGCGATCGTGGTAGCGCCTCCCGGCTAGATAGCTGGTTCGGTGGCGGCTGTGGTGGCGAAGGGTGCCGCTTGTTCGTTCGGTCTTGTCGATGATCCTCGTGAGAAATTCGATCGCCATCGGCCGTCTAGGTAGGGGCGGGCCCTGCGCAGGATTTGACGTGCCGGGTTCGCATAATACAATGTAACTATGATGTCTCAATGCGGCCGAGTGCGCAGAGATGTTGCGTTTACTCTCAAGGAGTCCACTCAGAGTCGCGAGGTTCCCTTCGGGTGCCGGCTTTCAACTGCCGAGGTGTTGTGATGGCATCGTTCTCGTTGAGCGGAGCCTTTGCCTCGCTTCAGTACCGTGACTATCGGATGCTGTGGTCAGGGTCGTTGCTGGCCACTACAGCGTTCATGATGGCGTTCATGCTCGTGCCGAGCGTCGCGTTCGAGATTTCTGGCAGTAACACGGCCGCTGGTCTGGCCCAGATGGGGTCAGGGGTGGGCATGTTTTTCGTGTCACCGATCGGCGGCGTAATTGCCGACCGGTTACGTAAGAAGCCGCTCGTTTTCGTCGGCCAGGCGGTACCGGGTATCGTGATTCTTGCCACCGGCCTGTTGATCGTAAGTGACATGATAACGATTGCCCTGCTGACTATCGGCACCCTCATCATGGGCCTGGGGTTCGCCTTTATGTCTCCAGCCCGCCAAGCTTGGGTTGGGGATCTGGTCCCGAAAGAATCACTACCCAACGCCGTCGCTCTCCAGCAGATCGCGTTGAATATTGCGCAGGTAGCGGCGCCGCTGTGCATCGCAATCCTGGTCGGGACCTGGGTCGGAATCGGTGGAACATACCTCTTCATGGCATCGCTGTTTGTCATCGTCTTGCCACTGACGGCACGGCTGCCGAACACGCCGCCAGCAGCAAAAGATATCCGTTCGATCCGAGCCGAGCTGGTGGCCGGCGTTGGCTACGTCTGGGGTCAGCCGTCGCTGCGAACACTATGGCTGGGCTTCGTCGGATTGGTGATCTGCGGCTTCGCCTTCCAGACCCTGCTACCCGGTTTGTTGAACGAACTGGGCCGACCGACCACCGACATCGGAGTGATCTTTCTAACCCTCGCTGTTGCGGGCCTGGTCGTCAACCTTCCGCTTGCCGCCATGATCGGCACCCGATGGGCATGGCCCGCACTCATTGGCATGGGATTTACGATGGCCCTCGGCTTGGTCTTGTTCTCTATCGCTCCTACCTACGGACTTCTCCTCGCCGCAGGAATCCCCTTTGGTATAGGCCGCTCAGGATTCATGTTGGTGGACAACGCATTACTGATGTCGAACACCAACCCCGCCTACTACGGCCGAGTCATGTCGCTGACAATGATGGGCTTCGGCTCGCAAGCACTACTTGCACCCATCTGGGGGATTCTGGCCGACACCATCGGCGTTCGGGTGACTCTCGCCATCGTCGGTATCGCAACGGCAGCCATCACGACACTCATCGGTCTGAGCTGGCAACGCAACCGACCCGCTATGCAGGCCCCAACGAGCACCGATGACCTCGACCGCGAAAACTGCTGACGAGGCATCGACCGAAACACGTGCTGGCGCCACCTGCTCACACGCCCCCACGAGAACCATCAACTGACACCCAACACAGACCCGACTCGCCATCGAAGACGCTTTAGTAGCGGGCCTCAACGGCAGGATCCGGCCTTTCGACGTGCGCTCGGACTTCTGTCCCGCCTAGGGACCTGGGTAGAACCCACAGCCGCAATTTAGCCGCCCTTTCCTCGACCGACCTAAGGGTGGCGTGACAAAGTCATCGAGCGATCCCATTGGTCATGGCAGTCGTCCCAAACATGGAACATCGGGCGGCGCAGGCATTGGCCTCTCGGATGCCCTGGGGTGGGTCGCATGTCTGGCGTGTCGGGTCCCGGCTCTAGCGGTGAGGAGGCAGTGGTCGGCGGTGGAGCTGATGTGCGGACCGTCGACGTTGCGCCCTCGCCGCTCATGAGTCGGGCGCTGCCGATGATTTTGGCACCGTGCCGCAGGATCTTGTTGGGGTCACCTTCTCGCAACGCGCACGTGCCGCTGTAAGACAGACCGTCGACAACTGCAATATGTCTGCCTGACTGGGCGCATTTGTTTGCTGCGGCGGTGCCAACTCGTTAGGCGCCGATCATGATCAGGTCGTCGTCGGCGCTGATCGAGGAGTGCTTCTGAAGTACTTCGGGTCAGAATTGTGTTGTTCCCATTGCATGTTATTGGTCAAGCTGAGGCTCGTTGGGCCTGCTATTGAGGGTTCTATGAACCTCGGCGAGGCAGCACCTACCGCTCGGGTTTAGGTGCTCACATGCACACAGGTTGTGGGCAACGGCAGCCTTGATGTCGGCTTGGATCTGGCTGACACCATTGTTCGCAGCGAGGTCCTCGCCGAGTGCGTCTGCAGTGTGGGTGAAACAGAAGCACACTGGGGTCGCCTTGTCTGCGGCCTTCAGGCCCACTTGGGTGATCACCGAGTCGGTATGGACCGTGTCTTGGTCGAGGTGGTAGACGACATCGCAGTCTTCGTTGGCGCAGCACTGCCATTCACCATCGACTGCGTCGGCCACGTGAGGGCGCACCGGTGCGATGCCGACGATCGGGCCGACGTGGGCGCACCCTGGGCACGGTTGGGCATCGGCATCGTTCGTGCTGCAACAGCTACTCATCAGGAATCGTCTTCACCTCGGTACGCGCAGGTCGGAGACATGAGCGTACCGTGCGGGAGTGACAGCGGAGAACGGCTATCGCGTCTATGAAGACACCACCCTGGCCAGGCTCCGATTCATTCGCTCCGCTCAAGCCGCCGGGCTCACCCTGGCAGAGATCGCTAGCATTATTCACGTCCGAGATGGCGGCAGCGCCCGATGCAGTCACGTCGATTCGGTCCTCGAAACCGAACTCGCTGAAGTCCGGAAACGGCGACAACAGCTGGGAGCGCTCGAAAGGGGCCTATCAGAGCTGCTCGCTCGCAGCAGACTGCTCGACTCAGCCGACTGCACTACTGGCGAGATCTGCCACATCTTCTCGTCAAGCGGCCAAATCTGAGGCATCATCCATTCACCGTTGGTGAACCAGGCCCGGCACTGAGGTGCCGTTCAGAACAAGGTGTGCGGCTTCCGGCTGTCAAGCCCGATCCCCGCGTTTGATTGACGTGTCGCATCCTTGGCTCGCTCCACGGTGGCTTTCTGTTCGATCGAGACGCCGACGACAGCTCCGAGAATCAGTGTGACCAGGGTGCCAGCGGCTACAGGGCAACGGTCACCTGCACGGATGACTGAGAGCGCCGACGTGGCACGACACTGAAGTCCTGTTGTTGGTGCAGGTAGACGGGACTTTGGTCGAGAACCCGTGTGGCTCATGAGCGGCACGGCGAGCTGGTGGCTCCCCAGTGGCGCCGCTGACGTATCATCGGTCTCCTTACGTTAGATCACCGGATGTGGGCCGCTGGCGCTCAAGACGGTCGAGCTGGTTAGGCGGATCTGTGTCGCAGTGGCAAATCTGGATCGATCGTGGCGGCACGTTCACTGACCTCGTGGCGCGCCGTCCCGACGGTTCGCTCGTAACCCACAAACTCCTGTCGGAGAACCCTGAGCGTTACTTCGACGCTGCGGTCCAAGGGATCCGAGACCTGTTGGGCTTGGATCCGGGCGCCCCGATCCCGTCAGGAACGGTCCACGATGTGAAGATGGGCACGACGGTCGCGACCAATGCACTGCTCGAGCGAAAGGGCGATCGCACGCTGCTGGCCATCACCTCAGGCTTTGCCGACGCGCTGCGGATTGGTTATCAGAACCGGCCGAAGCTCTTTGCCCTCGACATCCAGCTACCCGAGCTACTGCACGAGTCCGTGGCCGAGATCCCTGAACGCGTTGGCGCTCGGGGCGAGGTTGTGCGGCCTCTCGACGAAACTGTCACCCGCCAGCGCCTCACAGCGGCCTACAACACCGGCATCAGGTCGGTGGCCATCGTGCTCATGCACGGGTACCGGCATCATCAACACGAACTGCGGGTCGCAGACATTGCCCGCGACATCGGATTCCGTCAGATCTCTGTATCTCACAAAACCATCCCCCTCATGAAAATGATCAGTCGGGGTGACACCACCGTCGTAGACGCCTACCTGTCTCCAATCCTGCGTCGCTACGTCGATCAAGTGGATGCCGAACTTACTCCTGAGGGACAGGGCAGCAGCGGGCAGGGCGGCCCCAAACTCATGTTCATGCAATCGAACGGTGGCTTGGTCGACGCTCACTTGTTCCAAGGCAAGGATGCAATTCTCTCTGGCCCTGCGGGTGGTGTGGTGGGTATGGCCCGAACCGCGACAGAAGCTGGTTTTGATCGAGTGATCGGATTCGACATGGGTGGCACGTCGACCGACGTGTCGCACTACAACGGTGAATACGAAAGGAGTCAGGAGACGGTTGTCGCCGGGATCCGCCTCCGGGCACCGATGATGAATATCCACACAGTGGCGGCCGGTGGCGGATCGGTTCTGCACTTTGATGGAACCCGATACAGAGTCGGGCCCGATAGTGCGGGCGCTAACCCGGGACCGGCGAGCTATGGGCGAGGAGGCCCGCTGACCGTCACCGATGCCAATGTCATGTTGGGCAAGCTGCAGCCCCACCACTTCCCGGCAGTCTTTGGGTCTGACGGGGTAACCCCGCTCGACGTTGATGTGGTGCGGCGGGGCTTCGGCGAGCTCGCCGTTGAGATCGGTGAAGCCACCGGCACTAGGGCTCCTGCCCCCGAGGAGGTCGCCGAAGGGTTCTTGCGGATCGCGGTCGAGAACATGGCGAACGCTATTAAGAAGATTTCGGTCGAACGGGGCTATGACGTCAGTGGCTACACCCTCAACACTTTCGGGGGCGCAGGAGGCCAACATGCTTGTCTGGTGGCTGACAGCCTAGGGATGAGCCGTGTCCTGCTCCATCCCTTTGCCGGAGTCTTGTCGGCGTACGGCATGGGTCTTGCCGAGATCAGATCAATCCGTGAACGACAGGTCGAACTCCCTCTTGACGACACTGGCCGGGCTGCCTTTGAGTCAGCCCTCGTCGAACTCGCGGCCGTCGTCGGCGACGATCTCATGGCTCAAGACGTGCCCGCAGAACGGATCAGCCTCATTCACCGGGTGCTCTTACGTTATGCGGGGAGCGACACGGCGTTGCCTATCGAGCCCGGTTCAGATGTCTCGATCATGGTTGAGCGCTTTGAGCAAGTGCATCAGCAGCGTTTTGGCTACATCGCACCAGGCCGAGATTTGGTGATCGAGGGTGTTTCGGTCGAAGGCGTCGGGGGCGGCGAGGAACAGGTTGAGGGCAGTGCGTGGTCGGCCCCGACAACAGGAACGGCTCCGGCTCCTGTTGATGCGATCAGCATCTATACCGGTGGCAAGATGCAGCATGCGGCGGTGTTCCGGCGCGATGAGTTGGGCTGCGGACAGCCGATCCCCGGCCCTGCGATCATCACCGAGCAGATCGGTACGATCGTCGTCGAGCCGGGATGGCAGGCCGAGGTCAGTGACCGGGGCGATTGCATCCTGAGCCGGATTGTCGTCCGTCCGCCCCGAGAAGCGTTGGGCACCGATGCCGACCCGGTGATGCTCGAGGTGTTCAACAACCTGTTCATGAGCATCGCCGAGCAGATGGGAGCGACGCTGGCTAACACCGCGTACTCGGTGAACATCAAGGAGCGGTACGACTTTTCATGCGCGATTTTTGGCCCGGACGGCAGCCTGGTGGCCAACGCTCCCCATGTACCGGTGCACTTGGGGTCGATGGGCGCTTCGATCAAGACGATCATGCGTGAAAATCACGGGATGATGAAGCCGGGAGACTCCTTCGCCATCAATGCGCCGTACAACGGTGGCACCCACCTGCCCGACGTCACGGTGATCGACCCCGTGTTCGACCAAGCGGGGAACCAGATTCTGTTCTATGTCGCCTCGCGTGGCCACCATGCCGACATCGGAGGTCGCACCCCAGGGTCGTCGCCGCCTGACAGCACCTCGATCCACGAGGAAGGGGTGTTGATCGATAATTTCCTCATGGTTGAACACGGTGTGCTGCGAGAAGAGGCCACCAGAGAGCTGCTGCTCTCCGGGCAGTATCCGTGTCGAAACGTCGATCAGAACCTGGCCGACCTCGAGGCCCAGATTGCAGCGAACAATGTCGGCGTCGCCGAGGTGCTCGCCATGGTTGACAAGTTCGGGCTCGACGTCGTACACGCCTACATGCAGCACGTGCAAGACAACGCTGCCGAGTCGGTGAGACAGGTGCTGGCCACCACCACCGGAGGTCATTTCGTCTATCCGATGGACAACAGCTGCCAAGTTGAGGTTGACATCAAGATCGACCAGGAGAAACGTGAGGCTGTCATCGACTTCACGGGAACCTCGCCCCAGTTCCATGGCAACTACAACGCCCCCACAGCGGTGTGCTTGGCAGCGGTGCTGTACGTGTTCCGTTGCCTCGTCGATGACGACATACCGCTGAACGAGGGTTGCCTTGAACCGCTGCGGGTGATCGTGCCGCCGCGCTCGATCCTCTCGCCCGAATATCCAGCTGCTGTCATTGCCGGCAACACCGAGGTGAGCCAGTGCGTGACCGATGCTCTGTTCGGCGCCCTTGGCGTTTTGGCCTCTTCACAGGGCACGGTCAACAACACTGTCTACGGCAACGACAAATACCAGAACTACGAGACCATTTGCGGTGGTACGGGTGCGGGACCTGGTCACGCCGGCACAAGCGCTGTCCATAGCCACATGACCAATACCCGGCTCACCGACCCGGAGATACTCGAGTGGCGGTTTCCCCTGCGGGTAGAGAGCTTCTCGATCAGGCCCAATTCCGGTGGACAAGGCGCCTACCCCGGCGGAGACGGCATCGTTCGTGAGTTGACATTCCTCGAGCCGATGACGCTGACCCTGCTTGGAAGCCATCGACTCACGGACCCGTATGGTCTGGCCGGTGGCGGGAGCGGTGCTCGAGGGCACGATTTCATCCGCAGGGCAAGTGGCCGAGTCGATGAGCTTGGAGGCACTGATGAGGCCGAGCTCGGTGTGGGTGACACATTTGTGCAGGAGACTCCAGGCGGAGGGGCCTATGGATGACGCTCGCGTCAGTTCGAAGTCGCTTAGAAGACCAGGCGGCCGAGGCTTTCGGCGACCACTGCTGGCTTTTCTTGCCCTTCGACCTCGACCCTGACCTCGTTCATGATTTCGATCATGCCGCCCTTGATCTCTGCCCGCTTGAGTGTGCTTACGCTGCGGATCCTTACGCCAACAGGCACCGGTGAAGGGAATCGGACCTTGTCGAAGCCGTAGTTGATCCCAAGCTTCTGTCCTTCGAGCGCTGGACCGGGGACTGCCTCGGTGCGGGGCAGGTGTCCCATGATCGACAACGTCAGGTGACCATGCGCGATGGGGGCGCCAAATGGGCCTGCGGTCGCTCGATCCACATCGATATGGATCCATTGCTGGTCCAGGGTGACATCGGCGAAGGCCTGGATCCGGTCTTGGGTTATCTCGAGCCAATCCGTCGGGGGAGTGGACTCACCAATTCGACCCTGAAGAGTCGCGAGCGCGGCGTTCATGTTCTGTTCGGATGTAGTCACTTGATGCCTCCTGGCGGAATCTCTCACCTTACGACCCGGACTCGATCACTCGCTACATGCCTATGAGGGAAGCGCAACACCTAGAAGTTCCGGTAAGTGTGTGCCTCGGTTGAAGAACATCGCGTGTGTGCCACGACCAACACTTCAGAGATCCCGAAGGCGCAACTATGGCCGGAAACGGCGATCAAGTCATTGCCGATCTAGAAGGGATCGTCGCGGATTGCCTAGTTCGCTCGGATCGCGCTGGCTACTTCGCTGGAATATGTCTGGCTGTCACCAGGGATGACTGGGTAGGTTTTGACCGGATTTTCGATAATTTCAAAAGTTTGAACAACCCTGAAGATGATCTACGCCGGACCCGTGGACATCCCGGCAGCTCCCTGTCCTCCCGGACCACTGGCTTGAGTAGCTTGACGAAGGCGTCATAACCCCAGCCGTACTTCCTGCAGCATTTCAAACAGCTTGTGGGAGCCTGGAGGTGGCTCGTGACGTGCTCAAGTCGGTATTCGAATCCATCACACTCAACCACTGACAAGCCGGTCAGAAGCCACACGAATGCCTCGTCTACCTGTAGGGCACCGGTCCAAAGCAATTCAGACCTCAGGGCGTTACCTGACCCCTGTACAGAATGCCGTATACGCCCTACCGTCTAGGAGCGAATCCGGTGGGCCGGCTTGTTTGAAGTCTTTGAGCGTCTCGTATCGCAGTCGCTGGCGGGCACTGGCATGGTTGAAGTGTTTGTTGACGTGAGTGTTTGAGGTTTCGGTAGTCCGCGTATGGCTAACTGGCGAACCCTTTCGGGTTAGCCAGTTAGCTGAAGATCCCGTGTTGTTACCTGCGCCTAAACGGTGCGCCGGGTCGATGTCTGTGTGTAGCGGAGCCGTTATGAGCGCTATCGGCGTCGACGACTCGTTGTCATCATGAGAGCGCCAGCGCCAGTAATAGCGAGCGCTAACTGCGCCAGACCTGAACCAGTTCCAGTGAACGCAAGCACCGGCACAGCCACAGCAGCAGCTACAGCGTCAGCAGCAGTTTCAGTGTCAGTTTCAGTTTCAGCAGCTTCAGTATGAGTTTCAGTTTCGCATCCAGCAGCCGGCGCAGTTGTTGGCGCCAAGATAGTGACGGTACTGGTGTAGTTCTCGCCATTCCCGCCATTAAGCAGCGTCGCACCGAACGTGAAGACCGGCCCAAAACCGTCTGGGTAGGTAAAGCTAATGATCCCATCAGATGGCAACAAACCGTCAAATACCACCGGGTTAGTGTCCACCGAAACCGGCACCGAGAGGTCGAGCAAGCCCATCAAACCTGAAGGCACCTGGACCTTCACGACACCGCACTCATTGGGTCCCTCCAGCACAGTTACTCCTTCACAGAGAG
>Ga0115000_10000073_pt1 | contig 83733 bp, 81 predicted proteins | sample ArcticOcean_MG_C_6_FD_89690 | JGI IMG/M metagenome (GOLD analysis project Ga0115000, IMG submission 89690) | Marine microbial communities from western Arctic Ocean - ArcticOcean_MG_CB8_128 | ecosystem: Environmental > Aquatic > Marine > Oceanic | place: Arctic Ocean: Canada Basin | collected... | reverse complement strand
TCTTGAGATCGCCAACGAATGCCCTATCGTGGTCTGATGAACGACGAGGTCTTGGCCGGTGGTGAAGCGCTCACGTTCGATGACGTGCTCGTCGTGCCGGGGTGGAGCGAAGTTCTGCCGTCTGAGGTCGACACGTCCACCTCAATCGCCGGGATCACCTTGAAGGTGCCGCTGATGTCGGCCGCCATGGACACGGTCACCGAGTCGCCGCTAGCGATTGCACTGGCCCGAGCCGGTGGCATCGGTGTCCTGCACCGCAACCTCAGTGTTGCCGAGCAGGCCGACGAGGTCGATCGCGTCAAGCGGGCGCAGACCGGGATGATCTCGTCGCCGATCAGCCTTCCCCCGTCCGCCTCGCTCAACGATGCCGAAGCGCTCATGCGCCGCTACAAGATCAGCGGCGTCCCAATCTGTGATCCAGGCGGCCGCCTGGTCGGGATCCTCACCAACCGCGACATCCGCTTCTGCACGCCCGCTCAGTATTCGCAGCCGGTCACCGATTTCATGACCAGCAGCGGTCTGGTCACTGCCCCGGTCGGCACCGATCTGGATACAGCTGTCTCGATCCTGCACAAGCACCGCATCGAGAAGCTCCCGTTGGTCGACGACGACGGCCTGCTCAAGGGCCTGATCACGGTCAAGGACATCACGAAGCGCATCGAGAACCCCGACTCGACGCTTGATGACAGCGGTCGGCTTCGCGTCGCTGCCGCCGTCGGGGTCACTGATACCGCCGAGCGGGCCGAGGCGCTTAGCGCAGCCGGGGTCGACATGCTTGTCATCGACACCGCCCACGGTCACACCCAGGGTGTGGTCGATGCGGTCCGCACTCTGAAGAAGGGCTGGCCCGACATTCCGGTTGTCGGCGGCAACGTCGTCACCCGCGAGGGTGTCGAGGCTCTGGTCGAAGCCGGTTCTGATGTGGTCAAGGTCGGTGTTGGCGCCGGCAGTATTTGCACCACCCGCATCGTGGCCGGTGCGGGCATGCCGCAGATGACGGCCATCAACGAATGCGTGAAGACTGCCCGCGAGCTCGGTGTCCCGATCATCGCCGACGGAGGAATTGTCACGTCCGGCGACATCGTGAAGGCCTTCGTGGCCGGATCCGACGTTGTGATGTTGGGCAATCTTCTCGCCGGGGTCGACGAGGCACCCGGTGATCTCGAACTGGTCGACGGTGCCATGTGGAAGACCTATCGGGGCATGGGTTCTTCGGGCGCAATGCGAGGGCGGGCCACCGACCGATACGGCACCGGGCAAGCGCCGGGCAAGCACGTGGCCGAGGGTGTGGAGGGTCGGGTGCGCTACGCCGGTCCGATGCGTGACCTCATCGCTCAACTTGTTGGCGGACTTCGCTCAGGAATGGGCTACGCCGGCGCAGCCGACCTCGACGACCTGCGTCACCGCACCCGTCTCGTCCGAATCACCGGAGCGGGCTTACGGGAGAGCCACCCGCACGATGTCGCTGTCCTCCGAGACGAGTAAGCGACAATGGTAAAAATTGCCCTCGCTCGCGCTGCCGCGCGCACCACGAGCCGTCTCCCTAAACGGGCGCTTCGCCGGATCGCGGGCGAGCCTCTCTCAATCGATGGCAACACACTCGACGTGCAGACGCAGGTGTTTGCCGCTGCGGCGGCAAAGCAGAGTGCCAAGGCAGAACCGACGGTCGAAGGGGTCCGCGAAGGCTTCGACGACATGGTGGCCATAACCGGCCACGCGCCGGTGTCATCGGTCTCGACCCACGACCGCACGATCCCGGGCCCCGCCGGCAAGTTGCCAGTGCGGATCTATCACCCGACCGCCACCTCTGGCGCCGCGCCCGGCATCGTCTGGTATCACCAGGGCGGCTTCGTGATCGGCGGTCTCGACTCCGACCACGCGTTGTGCACCACGCTGGCCGAACGATGCGGCGCGGTCGTTGTGTCGGTCGATTATCGACTCGCGCCGGAACACGGATTCCCGGCGTTCATCGACGATGGCATCGCCGCCCACCAATGGGTGATCGACAACGCCGATGGTCTAGGCGTCGACCCAGCTCGAGACGCCGTAGCCGGCACTTCCGCCGGTGGCACCCTGTCAGCCGTTGTCTGCCAACAGGCCCGACTACGCGGCACCCCGCAACCAGTAGCTCAGGTGCTGCTGTACCCGGGGGTCGACTTCACCGCCACGGGCGGGAGCCGCGACAGCTGTGCGGAAACATTCCCGCTCTCGACCGCCACACTCGACTTCTTTTCCCACCACGCGTTGCCCGACCCGGCGGCCGGCGGCGATGTCCGGGCCAGTCCCGGTCTGTCTACCGAGCTCTGGGGCCTTGCTCCAGCGGTGGTAATTACCGCTGGCTTCGACCCACTCCGTGACGAAGGAAATCGCTACGCCGAAGCGCTCGCCACGGCCGGAGTGGAGACAATCCATCGCGTCGAGACATCATTGACACACTCGTTCACCGTGTTCGGCGGAGTAAGCAAAGAAGCTCGACGAGCCGTCGACCGCGTTGCTGACGATGTCGCGACGGTGTTGGGCGTCGACTAGCGCTCAGGGCGCTGTGACTCTGCAACGATGCGCTCGGTGCCGTGCACATAACGATGCAGCTTCGCCACGGCGAACCCGGCGTGACGATTCACGAGGTGCGAAGTGACCCCGTGAGACGTGGCGATCGCTTCGCTGTCAACGCCCTCGCCGATTCGGCGGAGTACTTCGCGATCGGTGGCCGTGAGCGTGGGCGGGGGATAAATGGGATCAGCCGAACGCATGGCCCACGCCTCGACATCATGGAGCAAGCGAAGGGCGACACGGGAGAGCAGCACGGCCTCACCGCGAGCGACCCGCTGAATCCCCAGTGACATCGTCGTGTCGTCGTCGGCGAGGAAGACGGCCCCTATCGCGCCGGCGACCGCGGTTGTGTAGGCGTTCTCGTCGTCGAGACTGGTAACTGCGACAACCTTGGTGGCGGGCGCCCACTGCCGGATCCGGCGACAGACCGCCCCCGCGTCGGGCTCGACGATCCAGATATCGAGGAGGAGAACGTCGGGAAGATCGGTTAAAACTCGCGTGACGGCCTCGTTACCGGTGGACGCGTGTGCGACGACGTCGATCTCATCACTCCGCAGTGAGCGCAGTGCGTTGGCAATCGCCGGATCGCCCGCGACCACAACCGTCACTCGTTCGTCTATTCGCTTGTTATCCATGGCTTCCAGCCCTCTGTCAAAACCACCCGTTGAGTGTTCTGTCGGCAGGAATTGCTCCGACCTGAGGGGAAGATGGGCTGTATGGCCTAGCCCTGCGAGATTGCGTCGAGCACGTTGAGCCGAGCGGCTCGGCGGGCGGGAATGATCGCCGCACCAATGCCAGCCACCGAAGCAATAGCGAGGTACTGGAGCATGTCGAGGACGGGGATATCGAGGGTTCGGATGAAGTCGTCGGGAATGACAGCCACCGCGGCCGCGCCGAAGACCGACCCCAGCGCCACCCCGAGCACGCCGCCGAAGAGGGCGATGATCGCGCCCTCAAAGAGCACCATCCTCATCATCTGCTGGGAGGTCATTCCGACGGCCCGAACGAGCCCGAGTTCTCGGGTTCGTTCGAGGACGGAAAGGGCCAGTGTGATGGCGATGCCGAGCAGCGCAATGATGATCGCCACAAGCAAGAGAACGCTGATGACAGTGAGGAACTGATCAATTTGGGCCGACTGGCGGTCCTGGAACTCGTCTCGAGTGTCGAGGTTGATCTGTGGATAGGCGTCGGTCACGGCGGAGAGAGCGGCTCGGGCATCTTCCTGAGCGACGCCGTCGTTCACCGTCACCGAGACGAACTGATCTTGACCCGCCGGGTAGTGATCGGCCCAGAGCTCGAGGTTGACCACGCGGTTTCCGTAGATGCTCGAGTCTGAATAGATGCCGTCGATGCGAACCGCTTCGCTCGTCTGATCGGGGAAACGGATCACAAAGGTTGAGCCGAGGGTGAACTCATTGTCGTTCGCGAAGTCTTCGTGCACCCAGATCGAGTCGCGGGCAATCGCATCCTCGTTGAGTTCGACAAAGTCGGGATCAAGATGGCCGAGAGATTCCCGCATGTTTGTGGCGGACGAGTCGCGTACCTCCCCGTCGAAATCAGTCGCGTAGGCCTCAAGGAGGAAACGGAACCGAATAGCCGTGTCGACCTGAGGGAGCTGCTCGATCTGGTTGGCGAGCTCGCTAGAGAATGCTGGGTTTGGGCCATTGTCGGCGGAAGAGATGAACCAGTCGGCGGTGACGGAGTTCTCAAGGATGTCGGCAAAGGTGGCCTTGAACGACGATGACACCACGGTGGCGGTGCTCACCAGCGCGAGGCCAATCATGAGCGCGGCCGCGGCCGATGCCGTGCGACGCGGGCTTCGACCCGCGTTCTCGCGGGCCATACGAGCATTGCTCTTCAGGGTCTTCGGGAGGAACCGACGTAGCCAGACGGCCGCCGCCAGGATGACGGCGCCGATCGGGATAGTCACGGTTGCGCCCCAGTCGGCGGCAACGATGGCCGCGAGGCCGGTCAACGCCGCGATGGCGCCGATCGCTCCGATGACGAATACGCCAATGCCCGCGAGTACCTGTGTCCAGCGCCATCCCATGATGAAGGAAGCATCGACGGCGCGCACACCGACCCGGAAGACCAGATAGACGAATCCGAAAAGGGCAATACAGCCGACCAACGCCGCGACGCCCGCAGCGTCGAAGTCAGTGATGAGGTCCTTCACCGAAACGCCGACGAGGAATAACACGCCGACGAATCCAGCGAGGCTCAGGAGGGTGACAACAACGCCCATGATGCCGAGCAGGATGGCGAGGGGCCAGCGACCAACAAAGCTGGCAACGGGCTGCGCGAGACGGGGGCTGACGCCGTTGACGCCGAGGAACAAAGTCGCCGCCGCGACGCCGAGCAGGGAGAGCACCGCTCCGGTCCCCATATCGAGCACGAGGGTTGCGACGAGGAGGACAAGACCGAGTGCGAGTGTGGCGTATTGGCCGGCGATGGCGTTGATTCGTTTCCAACCAAACGCGTTGGCAATCGCCGCGATCGGCCCGAGGACGATCACGTTCTGCCAGTTGTCGGAGCTGATCGCAACAACAATGAGAACGGCCGCAAGAGCGACGAATGGGATACCGAGGGCGAGCGTGCGGGGCGGGACGTACTGAGTGAGGCGTGCATCCTCGCGAAGGGCGGCCATCGGCGAGATCCGACGGGCGCGAAGCGCGGGAGCGATCGCGCTGGCCATGGTGACGCCAATACCCACCACGGCGCCGAAGATGAAGGTGGTGGGTGTGAGCACCAACTCGTTGCTGTCCGGACCGAAATCGAGGATGCTGAGGAGCCAACGAAGCGACCATCCGAGCCCGATTCCGAGCCCGGTACCCGCGACCATGGCCACGATGCCGACGAGTCCGGCCTCGCCGATGAGGGCCCAGGTGATCTGGCGACCGCTCGCACCGATCGCCCGGAGAAGTCCGAGCTCTCGAATGCGCTGGCCAATGAGGATCGTGAACACGTTGAAGATCACGAAGGCTGAAACCAGCAACACGATGAAAGCGAAGACAAGAAGGAAGACGCGGAAATTATTGACCACGTTGCCGAACGACTCTTCGCGTTCGGCAAGGATTTCGTCGCCCGTGACGAGTTCGCCGTTGCTCGGAAGGATCGCGGTGACCGCGGCCAGAACCGAGGCCTCGTCGGCGCCATCTTCGAGTTCGAAGTCAATGCGGTAGTAGCCGAAACCGAGGTACAAATCGCTCAGCGCAGTCGATGTTTTGAACGCGACGGCAATCGCGCCCACCAGCGCGTTGCGATCGGGGGCGCCCAAGAAAAATGTGCCAACGAGTTCATAGTCGTTTGGGCCAGTCGGCATGGAGATTGAGTAGGTCCCGCCGAGTTCGAATTCGCCGTTCTCGAACGTGTCCTGGTCGAGCACGAATTGATCAGGTCCGCTTGGTTCGGATCCTTCGATGAGGAAATAGCGAGAGTCGAGTCGCTTATCTTCCCAGTTGAGTCCGAGGTTGGGCCCCGTCGCCGCTTGCTGGAGTTCCCCGTTGCCATCGGTTGGCGCACAGCAAAACGGATTCTGAATGACTGGTTGGGTTGCCGCGACGCCGGGGACCGAGGCCAGAACGGCATCGAGCTCGGGGTCGATGAGACCAGCCGTGAGGTCACGGTCGCCGAAGTCGAGTTGGGTGCGCACCGCGTAGTCGACATTGCCCTCGATGTCGCCCGCGAGATCATCAAACGTGGAACGGAGTCCGTCGGTGAAAACGAACACGCCCACGGTGAACATCACGCCGACAGTGACCGCGGAGCAAGTGAGGAGGAAACGAAACGGCTTCCCGGTGATATTGCGCCAAACCAGCTTCGCAATCATCAGCGCAGCTGCTTCATGTGGTCGATGACCTGCTCCGCACTCGGGTCGAGGAGCTCGTCGACGATCTTTCCGTCGGCGAGGAAGATCACTCGATCGGCATAGGCAGCCGCACCCGGATCATGGGTGACCATCACGATGGTCTGGCCGAGCGTGTCGACGGCCTGCTTCATGAACGCCAGGATTTCGTTGCCGGTGGTTGAATCGACGTTGCCGGTGGGTTCGTCGGCAAAGATGATCTCGGGCCGGCTGGCGAGCGCTCGGCTCACGGCCACGCGCTGCTGCTGGCCGCCGGAGAGCTCGTTGGGGCGATGGCCCATGCGATCGGCGAGTCCGACCGTGTTGATGACTTCGTCGAGCCACGCTTGGTCGGGCGCAACACCAGCGAGATCCATCGGCAGCGTGATGTTCTCCAACGCCGACAGCGTCGGAACGAGGTTGAACGCCTGAAAGACGAAGCCCACCTTGTCGCGACGCAGGAGCGTGAGATCCTTTTCACTCAGCGCCGAGAGATCGGTGTCACCAATGAACACCTGGCCGCCGGTGAGCGTGTCGAGGCCGGCCTGGCAATGCATGAGCGTGGATTTGCCGGAGCCCGAGGGGCCCATGATGGCGGTGAACTTGCCGCGTTCGAACTCCACGTCCACGTCGTCGAGAGCGCGGACTTCCGTATCGCCGTTGCCGTAGAACTTGCTCGCGCCAACAGCTTTCGCCGCCGGACCCGTCGTGACCGTCGCCTGCGTCATATGCACTCCAAGGGGGGGGTGAGGTATTGAGAGGTTAGACAGGCAGACGGGGTTGTTGACGAGACCGGCGGAGGACCTAATGGCCGATCGCGTCGAGCACGTTGAGTTTTCCGGCCCGTCGAGCCGGAAGCCATGCCGCGACCAGCGTTGCGATGGCCGCGAGGAGCCAATCAGCGACGCGCGGATGGTCCTGCACCCATCGCATCGGCTGACGAATCACGTCCATCTCACCACCGGACGGACTTCGCGTGCGGCGACTCATCATCCATCACGACGAACAAGGGTCATCCGCAGGGATGATCCCACGTACGCTGTTGGCGATGGATTGCGTGAGTTGCCAAACCGACGTCGATGACGACGCCAGTTTCTGTAGTAATTGTGGCCACGAGATGGCTCGACGATTCGACGAGCGTCGTGTTGTCACCGTTCTCTTCGCGGACATTGTTGGGTTCACCGGTCTCTCCGAGGCGCGCGACCCCGAACAAGTGAAGATTCTCGTCGACCGCTGCTTTGCGCTGCTGGCCGACGACATCACGGCCTTTGGTAGTCGCGTCGACAAGGTGGTCGGCGACGCAATCGTGGCGCTCTTCGACTTCATGCTGCTCGAACGGCCGATCGTCTACTACGTCCCGGGCATGCAGAGCTTTACCGGTCACCGATCACTGATGTACCAGCTCGAAGAGGTCGCAGTTGGCCCAATGTGTACCAACGAAGACGAACTGGCCAGAGCGCTCACTGCCGCTCGCCTCGATGGCATCGGCGATCATCGCGATCGCTACCACGAGTTGCGACAGCGGTTTCACACCTACCCACCGGGTGGTGCGTCCGCCCGAGCGGTCGACGCGATCGAACAAGAGTTCCTGGGCGTAGGGCGCAACGGGCGCGCTCCACAGCAGGTTGGCTGAGCGGATGCGATCTGTTTCGCGGGCCGATCTAGCGGAGGTCCTCGAGCACAACAATCAGGCCGTTCCCGCGGTGAACGAACTCGCGATGGCCGACCTCGAGTCCTTCGTGGAGATGGCCCACAGCTTCCTCGTCATCGATGCGCCCGACGGATCGATTGCCGGATTCATGATTGGGATCACCGGTCCCGGGATGCCCTACGACTCGATGAACTACGCCTGGTTCAGCGCCCGCTACGAGTCGTTCATCTATGTCGACCGGATTGTCGTGGCCGCGAGCGGGCGTGGGTTGGGTGTGGGTTCGCAGCTCTACGCGGCGTTCGCCGATCGCGGTGTCGCTGACGGATTCGACGTGATGCTCGCTGAGGTCAACATTCGACCGCGCAACGACGTGTCGCTCGCCTTTCACGATGCTCGAGGATTCGTGTCGGTCGGCGAACAAGACACCGATGGCGGCGCGAAGCGGGTCACCATGTTGGAGAAGTCGCTCGATGGGTTCGCCCCAGCCATCGATGGCTGAGTTCCCCCGCTTCGACTGGTTCGCCGCGCTCACCCGACAGGTCGAAACCCTCTCCTCCTGAGAGACGACGAAGAGTTCCTCCTTAGGGTGGACGCATACCGCCCCGGCCGTGCGACATGATGTGCGTGTGGCTGTCATTGTGGCGAGTGAACTCTCGATGGTGTTTGGAAATCATCGTGCCCTCGACGCGCTCGACCTTGAGGTTCACTCGGGTGTCACCGGTCTCGTTGGTGCCAACGGCGCTGGCAAAACCACTTTCATGTCGATTGTGCTCGGACTTCGAGCGGCCACCACCGGCACGGTGCAGGTGCTGGGCCTTGATCCGCTACGCCAGGGCGCAGAACTGCGCAGCGTCGTTGGGTATGGACCCGAGCGCAACGTCTTTCCCGACGAGATGCCGGCCTCCGACTTCGTGAAGCACCTGGCCGAGGTGCGAGGCATGCCTCGTTCGGAGGCCCGAAGCCGGGCGAGTGATGCCCTTTGGCTGGTTGGTCTCGGCGAAGAACGTTTCCGTGCGCTTGGCACAATGTCGACTGGTCAGCGCCAGCGGGTGAAGCTCGCTCAGGCCATTGCCGCCGACCCGAGCCTGGTCTTGCTCGACGAGCCGACCGATGGGCTCGATCCTGTGCAGCGCGACGAGATGCTCGCGCTTATCCGGCAGATCAGCAACGACTATGGCATCGATGTGATGCTCTCGTCGCACCTACTCGAAGAGGTTGAACGCATCTGTGACCATGTGGTCGCGCTCGATGCCGGTCGCCTCGTCGCCCAAGGCCGCCTGGATCAGCTGGTCGGCGACGTGGAGGGGGTGACCCTCGAACTCGTTGATGCCCCGGACCTTGCGGGCTCGGCGGAGGCCGTTGCTGCCGCTATTGCGGCCACGGGTCTGGAAGTCACCCGCGACCCCGACACCATGCGGATGGATGTCTTCGGTGGTGACACCGATGCCATTGCCGATGCGGTCCGCGATGCGGTGGCCGACAGCGGAGCCCGAATCGGTCGGCTCGAGAATCGTCGTCGCCGTCTCGAAGATCTCTTTGAGGCCGCCCAGTGACGGCCAGCGGCGAATCGCAGATCCTCGACCGCGGCTATCGCCGGTTTGAGGGCCAACGGTCCGGCGTCGGCGGCGCCGTGCGCTCCCTTTCGTGGCACACCGCCCGCGGCGTCCTCGGCCTCGGCCGAAAGGCCCGCTACAAGATTGCGCCCGCGATCATCATCGCGATCGCGTTCCTCCCCGCCGTGATCTGGGCCGGGCTCGCGGCATTCCTCGGTGGCGAGTTCTTCGCAGAATTCGATGTCACCCCCGAATACTCGGAGCTGGCCCAACAGTCCATCGCCGCGATTGTTCTGTTCGTCACGCTGGTTGCTCCGGATGCACTTGTCCGAGACCGACGCGACGGCATGTTGAGCCTCTATCTCTCTACCCCGCTCACCCGGGTGACATACCTGATCAGCAAGATCTTCACGGTCACCGGCGTGCTCGCGATCATCGTGCTGATCCCCACGTTGATCTACCTTCTTGCGCTCACCTTCGCCTCCTTCGGGCCTGATGGTTTCGGCAACTGGATGCTCACCCTCGGCCGAATTGTGCTCTCCGGTGTGTTGGCCTCTCTGGTCTTCGCACTGATCAGCATGGCCTGTTCGTCGCTGACTGATCGACGGGCGTTCGCGAGCGTCGCCGTCTTCCTCGTGATGTTCGGCCTCCTCACGGTTGTCGGGGTGATGATCGAAGTTGGCGACGCCTCCACGAACTGGCGGGTGCTCGATCCGCTCAACATGCCCTTTGAGCTGATCTCCAGAATCTTCGGCGCCCGCGGCGAGTATCCAGAGATCTCCACCGCCAGCGTCTACCTCGCGAATGGCGGTTGGGCCAGCGGCTCGCTCGGTCTGATCTGGTGGCGACTGCGAGGGGCCTCCTGATGCCCGGATCGCTGCCACCCCCGCCCCCGCCCCCGAAGGTGCCGATGGTCGCGGTCACCAACGTCACGAAGGCTTATGGCGACGTCGTTGCTGTCTCCGATGTCACCTTCACGGTTGGCCCCGGGATCACGGCCCTGCTCGGCCCCAACGGCGCCGGCAAGTCCACGCTCTTTCGCATGATGTGTGGGCTGGCGCCGCCGACTCGCGGCACCGTCCACGTCCTCGGCCAGAACGCTCGTACCAACGCGGAGGTCCGCGGCAAGATCGGGTTGGCTCCGCAACAGGACGCCTTATTCGATCGATTGAGCGCACTCGAGTTCGTTGAGATGATGGCGCTCACCCATGGTGTCGCCGACGCACGGGCGGCCGCGATCCACGCCCTCGGTCTTGTTGATCTCGACGTCAACGAGCCGAAGGGTGTCGGTTCCTATTCCAAGGGCATGCGACAGCGGGTCAAGCTGGCGGCCGCGCTGGTGAATGACCCCGAGGTGCTCATTCTTGATGAGCCGCTGACGGGCCTCGATCCGGTCCAACGGCGCCGGATGATCGAACTCTTTCACGAGTTGGCCGACTTGGGGAAGTGTGTGTTGGTGTCGAGCCATGTGCTCGATGAGGTTGCCCGGTTGGGTTCGGAAGTACTTGTGATCGCGCAAGGCCGGCTTGCGGCAACCGGTGATTTCCACGCCCTCCGTAACCAGATGGACGATCGCCCCCATCGTCTCCACGTCGAAGTGGATGATCCGCGCCGGCTTGGTGCCGCCCTGTTCGACCGGGGCCTCGTGAGCGGCGTGGCGGTCGTCGGCGACGCCCTCGAATGCACGACGCCTGATGTCGACCGCTTCGGGCGTCAGCTTGCGCCGACCGCCAAGGAGCTTGGTATCCGCCTTCGAGTGATGCGGTCCCTCGACGATGACCTCGAGTCTGTCTTCCGATACTTGGTGGAGCGATAGTGGCTGGAACCGTCTCGGGCATCCGAACAATCGCCATCACGTATCGAATCTTGATTCGGCAGCTGGTCACCACTGGTCGGATGATTGCGCTTTCGTTGATCGGGCTCGCGGTGGTCCTCGTGGGCTGGTCGGTGGGCAACGCCGAGCGCAACGAGTTCTTCCTCGACGCGGAGTCGATCGCCACTCTTCGTCAGGAGGATGCCGTCTTCATAATCTCCCTGATTGGGTTCACGATCCTGGTGCCCGTCGTGGCCCTGGTCTTTGCCGCAGCCACCCTTGGCGACATGCGAGAAGACGGCACACTCCTCTATCTCTGGCTTCGTCCGATGCCGAGATGGGCGGTCGCCGTGGGCGCCTGGCTCTCGTCGTTGACCATCAGCTTGCCGCTCACGCTCATCCCGTTGGGGTTGACGGCACTGGCCCTCGACACCGACACCGAACTTGTGGTGGCCACTCTTCTTGCCACCGCCATTGGTGTCATCGCCTACACCGCGTTGTTTGTGCTGCTCGGCACGCTGGTGCGCAACGCCATCGTCTGGGGTCTTGGCTACGTGATCATCTGGGAGGGCATCGTCGCGGCCTTTGGCACCGCGGCTGCCAAGGTGGCGGTTCGCGGCTACACCAGCTCGATTCTTACGGCCCGTACCGATATCGAGATCGAGGTCGGCAACTCCACGCAGACAACGGCGATTCTCGTGCCGCTGCTGATCGCTCTGGGCGCGCTCACTCTGGCCTCGCTCCGACTTGGGTCACTCGAAGTCGAGTAGCTCAGGCGCCGAGCCGAACTCCCTACTGGCCGGAATTTAGTGGCCGGAAAATGTTGCCTTGCCGGGGCCGTGTTCGAGAAAACTCGCGACACCGGTGGTGTGATCATCGGTCGTGAAGGCATCGGCGAAGCCCTGGGCCTCGACCTCGGCGGCCTCTTCGAGTGAGAGCGAGTAGCCCTCCAGGATCACTCGTTTCGCGATCCGAAGAGAGGCGGGGCCCGCCGCATACGTGGAAGCCAACTCAAGCGCCGCGTCGTGCAGCGCGTCGGGCTCATGGATCGACGAGATGATGTTGAGCGACAACGCCTCTTCGGCGTCGATTTGGCGTCCGGAGTAGACGAGGTCCTTCGCCGCGGTGAGACCGGACAGGCGGCTGAGACGCTGTGTCCCACCGCCGCCCGGGATGATGCCGAGCAAAATCTCCGGCATACCCAGACGACTGTTGGTGGCCGCGATCCGAAAATCGGTCGCCAGCGCGATTTCGAGCCCGCCACCGAGGGCGTAGCCGTTGACGGCAGAGATCGTGATCTGCGGGAGGTTCTCGAGTGCGAGCACGGCACCGTTGAAGTCACGCGAGAACTGCAGCGCGGCTTCACGATCAAAGCTTGGAAAGTCGGTGATGTCGGCGCCGGCCGCGAAGTTGCGTCCCGCGCCCGTGACGATGATCGCTCGCAGTTCGGTGTTGTCCTGGAGGTCGCGACAGATCTCGATGATCTCGAGAAGGATCTGGCCGTTGATGGCATTGACCTTCGGACGGTCGATGCGGATTGTGCCCACACCGGATGCGGTATCGGACTCGAGATTCACGGATTCACCCATTACCGCGCACGTTAGCGGGCGGGCCGATCCGCCACTCCTTCAGCAAGCCACCCTCAAGATTGGTCTGTCCTGGCCGATAGCTCCCCATCGCCTCTGCCTCGAGATCACCGAGTCCGCAGTGATGGCCGATATCGACCGCTCCGAAGAAATCCTCTGTCGGCTCAAGGCCCTTGGTATACGTCTCGCCGTCGACGATTTCGGCACGGGTTTCAGCTCACTGGCGTATCTCAAACGGTTCCCGTTTGATGCGCTCAAGATCGACCGAACGTTCGTGACGGACCTCGGCCACAACACTGAAGACGTCGCGTTCGTGCGCTCGATCATTTCACTTGCCGATGCGCTCAACCTCGATGTGGTAGCTGAAGGTGTGGAGACCGAAGTCCAGGCGAAGATCTTGCTTGAACTCGGTTGTCACAGGGTCCAGGGCTACCTATTCGCCCGTCCGGGCCCGCCGGCCGCGCTCCTCGACCACCTGGCAAAGCTCGTTTAGCTACCCATCAGCGTCGAGCCAGCGCATGGCGCCGGCGTCGACCATCACACGACGACCGACACACTCGCGTGAGATGCAGTCTTCCATGAGGTCGCGGTTGGTGCTTGTGGCCCAAGATCGCTGGCCGTCGTCATAGCCGACGATTGCAATCGCCCGAGTGGGGCCGCCGTGTTCGTACTCAACGGTGACGCCTTCGACTCGACCTTCCCCAACATGGTCGGCCGCGGCGATTGGAACCGGTGCACCAAACTGCCCGAGCTCGACGAGTTGATGGGCATTGGGTGGCACCGCCGTTGAGTAGATGCCGAGGGCGTGCTTGGTGGCATGGCCACCGTTGCCCTGCACGAATCCACGACTGCCAGGATCGGACCGGAGTGTCTGCACCATGCCGACGAGCCCTTGGCCTGCGGCAAAATTGAGGGGCGCACCCGCGAAGGCGAGGCCGCCCGTCACCGTCAGCTGGCGCTTGGGATTGATGCCGAGGGACTCAGTGGTGAGTGTCACGATCGACGGGAAACAGGAGTAGAGCTCGAGATGGTCGATCTCGTCGAGGGGGCCGACCCGTGCCTGGAGCGCCGCCGCGGCCGCGGCGAGTCCGGGCGCCCGGGTGACTTCCTCCCGTTCCAACAGATTGTTAGTGTCGTACGACGCAACACAGAGATGCGGGTAAACACGTTGCGAGGCGGGAACACCGAGCCGGTCGGCCGTCTCCGTGCTGGCGATGATTAGCGCGGCGGCTTGATCCACATTGTTGTTCGCGCACATTGCCTTCGTATAGGGCCAACTCACCATCCGGTTCTTGTCGGTGGGGTTCCGAATTGTCTGCGCCGAGGGACCCGATGGGTCCGCCGCGTGAGGATTCCGAGCGCCGACCGCGGCATAACCGCTCCAGAGTTGGGCGGCCCGATCGCGGGCTTCTTTGAGTGTCTCCCCTCGCTCGGCTCGAATTGCGCTGTCGAGAATGGCGTAGCTGTTGCGGGGGGTCTCTCCGCCCCGGTCGACGGCGACGAGATCGCCCATGTCGAGTGGTGGCCCCCAGTTCTCTACATCGTCGGCTCGAATGTCATCGCGACGTCGGGGTTTCTCGTCGCGTTTCGTCAGGTTGCGGCGGGAGAAATTGCACTCGCCGCCGGTCAACACCGCAAGATCTATATCGTCGTCGGCAATTCGCTGCGCGAGCGTGTGGGCGCTGTGAATCGGAAGGTTGCCGCCAAACGTCGTGAGGACCGTGCGAACCTCTCGGTTCCCGAGCTCTTCAGCCCCGTTCAATTCGTCAATGATGAGAGCGGCGGGATTCTTGTATCGCCATAGGCCGCCGACGACGGCAATCGTGTCGATTGCGTTGATGAGGTCCGCCACGGCGTCGGCCCCGGCGGCATCGGCCGCCGCCTGGCGAATGGCTTCCGTCATCAGGTCGATTGGGTCCGGAGCGTTGATCAGCTGGTCGCCGATAGTCGGCTTCTGAGAGAGCTGGGCTACGCCGATGATCACAGGGGTTCGCGGGTCAATCGTCACGCCGCTTAGGGTACGCAGCGACCCTCCGATTCGACGATTGTGACTTCCAATGCCGGCGACCCCCGATCTCGTTCTGCTCGATGGAAAGACGGCCATGGTCACTGGTGCCGCCCAAGGTATCGGCGCCGCGACCGCGGTCGCGCTGGCGGCGTTCGGCGCCGATGTCGCGATCTGTGACATGCAACCCGACGAGCTTCCGGCGGTAGTCGCGGAGATCGAGGCGCTCGGCCGCCGATGCCACCACACGGTTTTAGACGTTCGTGATGAGCCGGCGGTGGGGGAGTGGCTGCGCGCCGTTCGCGCCGAACTGGGCCCGATCGACATCATGGTCAATAACGCAGGCGGCGGTTTCCATGCCCTCTACGAGAACGTGTCGCCGAAGGGCGAGGGTGTGCTCGTGGCCGAGAACTTTGGCACGGTGGCCAACTGCATTCGCCACGGCGTACCGCTGATGAATGACGGCGGCTCGATCATCAACGTCACGTCGGTCGAGGCGTACCACGCGGCTCCCGGGTTTGGTGTCTACTCAGCGATGAAGGCGGCCGTCGAACAGTTCACGAAGACCCTCTCGATGGAGCTTGGCCATCGCGGCATCCGTGTCAACTGCGTCGCCCCCGACATGATGCCCACCCCGGGCGACGAGCAGCTGCAGGCCGACAGTAGCGCGATGATGCCCGGGCTCTTCCCCACGTCGCTCCATCGGATGGGTCACGCGTCGGAGTGCGCGTCGGTGATTGCGTTCCTGGCCAGCGACATGGCGAGCTTTGTCACCGGCACGTCGATTCCCGTCGATGGCGGCACCATTGCCGCCGCGGCGTGGAAGGTCCGTGAAGACGGCAGCTTCGGGCTGTAACGAGGCAGGGCTGTAGCGAGTCTTAGGAGGTCTCGTAGAGGTCGAGGTTGGCCCGCCGGCACTTCCACCAATAATCGACGGTGGAACCCGGCCAGTTGTTGACGACCTTTCCCGATTCGTTCTTGTACCAACTGCTGCAATCGTTGACCCACACCCGTTTGGTCATGCGCTGCTGAATGCGCCGATTGAACTTGTCCTGCTCGTGGCGGGTCACGCTCACCGCTCTGAGCTGCTGGGCCCGCATCCCTTCGAGAACGCTAACTGTGTAGCGGATCTGCTGTTCGATCATGAAGAGGATTGAGTTGTGGCCCAGGTTTGTGTTGGGTCCGTAGAGCATGAAGAGGTTCGGGTAGTCGGCCACCGTGATGCCGAGGTACGCCTCGGCCCCCTTGGACCACCGCCGCCGGATCGAGACACCGTCGCAGCCTCGGAAGTCGATCGGCGCCAAAAAGTTGTTCGTATCGAAACCGGTGCCAAGGATGATCGTGTCGGCGGGGTGGTGCTCGCCGTCTTCGGTGATGATCCCGTCGGCGACGACTTCGCGGATCCCGGTGCTGAGCACCTCGGTGTGTTCGTGCTGCAGCGCGGGATACCACCCGTTGTGGCCGAGAATTCGGGTGCAACCGATGGGGTAGTCGGGGGTGAGTCTGGCCCGGAGTGTTTCGTCGGGAACTGCCGCCGCGAGATACTTGAGCCCACCTTCTGTGGCCTTCTTGTTCGTGGCCGAACCCGAGTTGAACACCTGGTTGACGAAGATCTCGAAACGCAAGTAGATCTTCATTCGGTGCCAACGACGCAGGAACGGGATGCGGCGGAATTTCTTGCGCTGGGCTTCGACGATCGGCGCGTTATCGCGCGGCATGACCCAGTTGGCGGAGCGTTGGTAGAGATCGAGATGCTCGACCTGGTCGACGATCTCAGGCACGAACTGGACAGCCGAGGCGCCCGAGCCGATGACGGCGATTCGACGGCCGGTGAGGTCGTGCTCGTGATTCCATCGAGCGCTGTGAAACGTGGTGCCCGCGAAGGTGTCGAGGCCCGCGATCGACGGGACCGACGGCCGGTTCAATTGCCCAAGGCCGGAGATGACCACGTTGGCGCGGATCTCTTTACCTTCGGTCGTGGTGAGGAGCCATTCGGCATCACTGTCGTGCCATTCAGCATCGGCGATCTCCGTGCCGAATCGAGCGATGTCGGCCAGGCCGTGCTTAGCGGCGGTGGCCTCAATATGGGCCAGGATCTCCGGTTGCCCTGCGAACGTCTCGGTCCAGTTTGGATTCGGTTCGAAGGAGAGTGTGTACAGGTGCGCGGGCACATCACATGACGCGCCCGGGTAAGTGTTGTCGCGCCAGGTGCCGCCGAACCCGTCAGACTTCTCGATGATCTCGAAGTTGTCGAACCCCGCGTCGCGGAGCTTGATGGCGGTGCCGATGCCGGCGATGCCCGCGCCAATGATAACGATACGGGGTTGGTCGCTCATCGGTCCTTCCGTTCCCGAACGACGACTGATTGGCTGGCGATTGCCTGCAGTCGTCCGTCGTCTCCCCAGATGCGGATCTGGCCGTGACCAAACCCGTGCCGGATTCCGGCCGACTCGATCTCGAGTAGGTACCACTCGGTGGGATGGACATCGAGCACTCGCAGGGTGTTGTCGAGGCTGTTACTCGACAGTGCTTCGCCCGAGGCCATGCTGATCCCCATCGGCACCCAATCGCCGAGCACCGCGAGCGTGATGGCTGACGGCTCAAACGCCTCCGGCGGTTTCGCCCACATACACACTCGGCCCTCGCCATGACCGGTGGGGCCTCCGGTGCGGTGGTCCTCGGGTGCCTTCGCGAGCAGCTGAGCCATGTGTTGACCAAGGCTCTCCTGCTCGTAGTTGGTCTGGCGCGACTTGCACTCGGCCGGCGCGAGCACGGCGGGCATGGTGGGCCATTCTCGTTCGATGGGGAGTTCACGCCGTCCGAGTGCGGCGGTGACGGCGACGACCTCGTCCTCGCCGACTCGACCGATTACCCGGGCTTGCGAGGTGTATCGACTACTCACCGAGATGTGGACATCGAGGTCCATGACCGACCCGACCGGGGCAAAGGACAGGTATTGGGCGGTCGCCCAAACAACGGGGCGCTGGGTTGTTCCTTCGAGTGCCGCGATCGCCGCGCCCAGGGCCGCGCCGCCGAACAAGAAACGTGACCGAACGCTGATCTTTCCCGTGATCGGCAGGATCCAACGCATTGGATTGTGTGTGGCTTCGAGCCCGAGCCACTCGCGTGCGTCCATGCTGGTCAACCTGCGGTGTCGAGGATTGAGGCGGCCGCTCGGGCGGGGTCTTCGAACGGCCCGAAGTGGGAGCGGTCGTTCCACGGCTCGAGCCGGCCTTTGGGAAGGGTGGCGGCCACTGCTGATGCGACCATCGCCGGGTTCTGTCCGTCGCCCGAGCCAATCACGGTGGTGGGAATGGCGAGATCACCGAGGTGGGCGAAAACATCGAGGTCGATTCCTTCGAAGGTGCGTGCCTCGTTCTCGCCGGTGGTCTTCAGGGTCACGCCGCCCTCCGTTTCCCGAAAGCCGTGCATCACATAGTCGCGGAGGGCGACGGGGTCGACGTTGACGAAGGGGAAGCGGCCGCTGTAGCGCTCGATGACCTCGTCGAAGGACGAGAAATCGTGTCGGCGGCGCCGAGCCGTGCCGGCCATCGGATTCTCGCGGCCCGTGATCTCGTCGGTGCGAGGAAACACGATCGGCTCGAACACCCACGCGACTCGGATCGTGCCAGGCCGACGTAGTTCCGTGGCGAGCACGGTGGCGCCGCCCATGGAATGGCCACATGCTCGAACCGGCTCGGTGAGGCCAAGGTGGTCGATGACGGCGAGGGCATCGTCGACCATGCCGGCCCAAGGCAACGAAATGTCGGGCGTGACGGTGTCACCGTGGCCGCGAAGGTCGGGCGCCCACACATGGAAGTGATTGTGGAGGTGGCGGGCAATCTGCGAATAGCAGCGACCATGGAAGCCGGTGGCGTGAAGAAACAGGAGCGGGGGTCCGTCGCCGCCCAGGTCATGCAAGGCGATCTGCACACCATCGGTCGACCCGATCATTTCCGTCATTACGAATAGTCAATCGGGCGAAACTCAATCGCCCTCGGGCAGGAGATAGAAGCCGTCGTCGTCCGCCGCGATGTTGAGCACCGTCATGAATCGGCCATTACCAACGGTCATCGCGCACAGGGCGGTGAGTTCGATGACTTCCACGTCAGAGAATTCGGCCCGCACCTCGGCCATGAAGGCGTCATCGATGGAGTGATGGTCGGTCGCGAATCGGTCGGCGAACTCGCCGGCGAGACGCTCGCGCTCCGTGAGCCCTTCGATCGACGGTACGCCGCCAATGGCGCAGGAGATGACTTCTTGCACATCCTGCTCGTCAAGGCCCTCGGCCTCGGCTTTGGGAGAGCGAGTGTTGAGACAGACGGGGCATCCGTTGGCCGCCGCTACGCGAAGTCGAGCGATCTCCCGCTCGCGGACGGGGAGTGATGTCTTCTCGTAGACCGCTTGGGCAAACGCGCCCATGCCGATCGCAACGTCGAGCTGCATCATGAGCAGCCGTTCGCGCTCAAGTCCGTCACCTGCGGGAACGTCGATCCGTGCCATGTGTCGATAGTAGGGCCGCGTCCGGGCTGACCGTTAGGTGAGAACGGCCCCGACCCAGTCACCGTAGACCAGTTGTTCGCTGACTGCCCGGCCGTAGGCCAGCGCGGCCCGTTCGAGCTGGGGGCCATCGAGAAGCCCGGCGACGATGATGACCGGCGGCCAGGACGACCGCAGGGGGGCAAGCATCTCGTGAAGGTCGATCGTGACATTCACGATCGCGAGGTCGAAGTCGGCACTCTCTGGAGAGAAGTCGGCGCTGCCGACGTGGACTTCGACCTGGTCGCCGACCCCGTTTCGTTCGAGGTTGGCGAGTGCGGCAGCGACGGCCCCGGGATCGATGTCGACGGCCACCACGGACGCGCCGAGGTGGGCGGCTGCAATGGCCAGGACACCGGTGCCGCAGCCAACGTCGAACACGCGTCGGCCTTCGACTCTGTCGGAAGTGAGGAGACCTAGTGCGAGTCGCGTGCTTGCATGTGATCCGCTCCCAAACGCATGGCCGGGCTCGATCTCGACACCGATGGCATCGGTGGGCGGAACGAGCCAGGGCGGATGAACTGCAAACAGTCCCGCTCGCTCGACCGCAAGCAGGTCCCGGGCCCCGTCCAGACCAACGGTGTCGGCGTACACCTCGGGCTGGCCCGCGCCCGGGAGCTCGGTTGCGATCTGTGCCGCCTCCGCGGAATCGAACGCGGCCCGCAAGGCGCCCGGCAGCTCCTCGATACCGACCGCGCCATAACCCCAGAGCTGCGTCGCGAGCGCGTCGAGGTTGGTGGTCTCGTCGAGTGCGACGGTGAGAAGGAAGTAGCTCAGATCGGGGGCTGCGGTCAGGTCAAGACGTTGGGTCGGCCAAGTCCTTGCATTTCGCAAAGGGCCATGTAGGCGGCGTAGATGCCTCCGGCGTCGGTGATCGATTCGACGTTGCCATCCTCGTCGAGATTGAGGTTGGCGCCATAGATCTGGAACCAGACGTCGGTCTTTTCGGTGTTGTCCTCGAGCACGCTAAGTGTGTGTTCGGACCCGGCCGGTTCGAAGAGGAAGGAGCCAGCCCGATTGATGTAGGGGTACTCGACGTATTTCCAGGCGCCCGTGAGGGTGTAGCCAAACACCTGACCGGTGTGTTTGTGCTTTTGCACGACCGTTCCCGGTTCGAACCGATTGCGCACGATCCAAAGTCCGAGTTCGATGTCGGCTTGGACCAGTTTGATCTCGACACCTGATCCGGTGTCGACCCACGGGATGTCTTCTTCGCCCAGATGGACGGCTTCGCTGTTCACGGCAATTCCTCCTGCTTGATTTGCAGGAGCGTAGGTCAGCCGTCGTCGTGCTGGCGAAGGAAGCGTTCGAACTCGGCGGCCAGATCATCAGCGTTGGGCAGCGAACTTGCGGTGCGAGCGTCGTAGCGCTCTTCGAGACGACGCACATAGTGCATGACGTCGTCGTCATCTTCCATGGCGTCGTCAACGCGCCGTTCCCAGTCGTGCGCTTCCTGATCGAGTTCGGCCCAGTTTGTTGGGAGGCCGGTGACTCGCTCGAAACGCTCGAGTAGGGCCCGTGAGGCTTTCGGGTTGGGTGAGCCGGAGACGTAGTGGGGCACGCTGGCGCGAAGTGAGACGGCAGGGACGCCGATGCGGTCGAGGTGTTCGTGGAGCGCACCCACGACACCTGTGGGTCCTTGATAGGTCGGTCGGTCGAGTCGCATGAGTTCGGCCAGCGCCGCATCGGTGGTGGAGCCGGTGATCGACGGAGGGCGCGAGTGAGGTGTCTCGGCGATCATTGCGCCCAGGGTGAGGACGAGCTTGACGTCGAAGCGGCGGACTACGTCGACGATGGCTTCGACGAAGGTGCGCCAATGGAGATGCGGTTCGACCCCATCCATAAGGACGAGATCTCGATCGCGATCATCGAGTGGGAGGGCGTAGATGTCGTTGTGTGGCCATTCGATCTCGCGTTGGCCGCTTTCGCCGAAACGCACGTGGGGCCGTCGCTCGTTGAAGTCGAAGAACTCGTCGGCGTCGATCCGCCCGACCTTTGTGGCCCGGTCGCCTCGAAGGGCCTCGATCGCGCCGGTGGCGGCCCCGCCAACGTCAAAAAGCCCATCCCACGCAGTTACGAGGATCGGCTGCCGGAGCGGTCGTGTCGGTTCGTCTTCCCAGATCAGCTGGTCCACACAACCAGCATGCCCGCCATTCGCTTGGTCGCCCACCTCAGATCCGGGTTCACACTCGACACGTAGCTCCGATGAGTAATTGGTGACACCTGTCATAGAGATTGATCTTGATACCCGCTGGGATCCCGCGCTCGTACTTCGGGTCGTCCGGATCCGAGCCCTCTCCGGGATTTCCCTCGGTGTTGCCTGCATCTTCTGACGATGCTGGGGCCGAACCGGATCCTCGCCGCGTGCCTGCTGCCCGGTCCGGTGCCACTCGGATCATTTGCGGTCCGCCAGTTCTGCGAGACCGATAGTGTCATGGCCGTCGCCACCACGATCGACATGGTCTGGGCGGTGGTCATTGCCTTCGTGCTGCCCAGCGCTTTCGCTCTCGCGATGATGGTGGCGGTCGCGATGCTGGCGGTCGCGGCCAACGAGGACACCAACACGCTGTTTGCCACGGCCGGGGTCGGTGGCCTCGGGTTTATGATGGCCGGGCTGGTCAGAGATATCGACGCCTGGATCCCCATGGTGGTCGTCTATGTGCTGATTTTGCCGCTGATCTTCTTCCTCGCTGCAACTCAGCGCGAGCGGGAACTCCGGCACCAACTCCGTTTCCGACATCGCGTCGACCACGATTCGCTTACGGGCCTTCGCAATCGAGCGAGGCTGGCATCGGCGTTGCAGCGTGTCCCGTGAACGCGGTGATTGCCATCGACCTCGATGGCTTCAAGGACATCAACGACACGCTCGGCCATAAGGCGGGTGATGAGCTTCTTGTCGCGTTGGCATCTCGGATGGACGCAGCCGTTGGCGCCAACGGCGTCTTGGCGCGCACCGGTGACGATGAGTTCACGGTGTTGATCTTCGCGGCCGACGCCAACACGATCGCCGCCGACATTTTGCGGGCTTGTCGACACCGGATTCCACTCGGTGACGTTGAACCGCCGGGACTGATCCGCCGCGCCACCTCGCGATGTGCGAGGCGAAGCGCACTCAGGTGGGTGTCCAGCGCTGGTCGGGCCAAACGCGCTCAGCATCACGGCGGCGGGTATCGCTCTCCGGAGATGTCGAGCGGGGCTTTGAAAACGGAGAGTTCGAGCTCTTCTTCCAACCAATCGTGGACATGGCCACGGACGAACTGGTCGATGTGGAGGGGCTCCTTCGGTGGCGTCACCCCGAACACGGCCTGCTAGCGCCGGGAGATTTCCTCGAACTGGTTGAAGGCATCGGCCGTCGTTCCACGATGGATCAGTTGGTGTTCGACCAGGCGGCCGCAGTGGCCGCGCAACTCCAGTCCCGCAACATCGGTGTGTCGCTGAATGTCTCGGCCGGAAGTCTGCTGCGATCATCGATGCCTCAGGTGCTCGACGATCAGTCGACGGCTCGGGCCGTGCTGGGCGCGCTCGGCGACATCGGCGTCGGTATCGCGATCGACGATTTCGGCACCGGCCATTCGTCGCTGTCGCGTCTACGTGACCTTCCGGTGACATCGCTCAAGATCGACCGCAGCTTCGTGTCGCAAATGCTCACATCCGAAGACGATCGGGCGATTGTCTCCGCCGTGAGCCACCTCGGACGGTCACTCGACCTCGTCGTGGTCGCCGAGGGAGTCGAGGATCTGGCGGTGCGCGACCACATGCAAGCGGTCGGCCTGCCGATTGATCGCCTGCAAGGGTTTGGTATTGCCCGGCCCATGCTGGCCCCGGCACTCCACGAATGGATTAACACTCGTCGATCCAGCCTGGTGTAGCACCCGGTTGGGCTTAGTCGAGCCCGAGCACTCGCTTCGCGTTCCCCCGCAAGAACGGTTCCCAGACATGGTCTCGGAACGGCACGTCGCGCATCTGCTCGAAGATTTTGTCGAGTGATAGTCCCATGGGGAAGTAGCCGCCGTAGATGACCTTCTCCGCGCCCCGAGTGTTGGCGTATTTAATGATCGCTTCGGGGTAGTGCTTCGGCGCAAACGCGGAGGTGGAGTAGTGAAGGCCGGGCCACTTGAGCATCAGTTTCACCGCAAGGTCTTCCCATGGTTCGCAGCCGTGGCGGGTGACAAAGGTGAGCCCGGGGAAGTCGTACATCACGTTGTCGATGCGGCGAACGTGTTGCGCATCGAACGGCACGCGCGGCCCGGGGATCCCGGCGCAGCAGAAGATGGGGATGCCGAGCTCTACGCAGAGGGCATAGATCGGGTACATCAGGGGTGCGTCGATCGGCACCTGCGGGTTGCGGCCCGACGGAAACGCGGTGACGGCGCGGAGCCCAAGCTCAGTGTGCATCTTGCGGATCTTGCGGAGGGCGTCAACTCCCTCGTTCGGGTCTGCTTCGTACGCCGCGATGAAACGATCAGGATGATCCTGAACGCACTGGTTGCCGTAACCGTCGCCCTCGGGCTTGCAGCCAACCATGGCGATCTCGACGTTGGCCCGATCCATGAACGGCAGGAGCAGGGCGCTGCCCTGCGGTGGCTCGTCGAGTTCGCCGTCGGCGTCGCGGGCCTGGTCGGAGAACGGCACGTCTTTGAACATGTACTGCGCAGGGAAGTTCATGTTGGCCGACTCGGCGTCTTTCAGCGCCCGGTCGAGGAACGCATATCGATCCTTGCCGGTGGTGCCCGCCGTGGTGCCCATCATCGTGTCGATGACGCCTATGTCTTTGAAAACCGCATCGTCAGGAAATGCCATGGCCGGACACTAACGGTTACGGTCCTCGCCAATGGAGTCGAAAGTGACGTTCACCTCTCGAGATGGTCTGAAGCTGGTCGCCAATCGGCGCGGCGACCCGGCCGACCCGAATGTTGTGTTCCTGCACGGTGGTGGTCAGACCCGCCACTCGTGGGGTGGCACAGCGGCGGCCGTTGCGGCTGCCGGGTGGTGTGCATGGACAGTGGATTCCCGCGGGCATGGCGAGAGCGATTGGTCCCCTTCGGGCGACTACCGGCTCGGCTCGTTCGCCGCGGATGTTGGCGTCATTGTCGAGGAGATCGGCGGCCGACCAGCGCTCATCGGCGCGTCGTTGGGTGGACTCACCTCACTGCTTCTCTTGGGCCGCGATTCTCCTGGGGTGGCGAGCGGCCTCGTCCTGGTCGACGTCGTGCCCAACATGGAGAAGAAGGGAACCGACCGGATCGCTGCTTTCATGTCAGAGAACGCGAAGACGGGTTTCGCCAGCCTTGAGGAAGCCGCCGAATCGGTTGCGGCCTACAACCATCACCGGGAGCGGCCGCCGTCACTTGACGGCTTGCGAAAGAACCTCCGTGAGCGAGACGGACGCTGGTATTGGCACTGGGACCCCGACTTCATTTCCCCACGACCCGACCGTGGCCCGTCCGAGATCAACGATCCGGATCTGTTGATGGGCTGCGCCAAGGCCATTGCCGAGCCGATGATGCTCGTACGGGGCCGGATGAGCGATGTCGTGAGCCCCGAGGGTGCGGAGGCGTTTGCGGCCGACGTGCCGAACGCGACGTTCGTCGACGTGAGCGAGGCCGGCCACATGGTTGCCGGCGATCGCAACGACGCGTTCACCGGAGCAGTGACCGGCTTCCTCGACTCATTGAATTGAGGCGTCGGAGCTAGCTCAGGTAGACGTACTGAGCATCAACCATGCGGTGTTCGATGCCAGCATCTCGCAGCGGACCGGAAACATCGACGGCCTCGCCGTCGGCCGTGGCCTGCATGCCGTGGTCGGCGCACATGATGATCGCCGTCTTGTCGAGCACCCCTTGGGCCTCGATCGCATCGATGATGTCGCCCATTCGAGCGTCGGTGTCGCGGATCGCGGCATGGCCCATCTCGCTGTGTGGGCCGGCCTCGTGGCCGATGGAGTCGGTGAGGTTGAGGGTGAACCACGAGAATCGGGGGAGTCCACCGAGTGCGCCGGACCAGCAGTACCGAGCGTCGGCTACGCTCTGCGCGTCGAACATCGAGTAGGTCCGAAATGCGGGTACGCCCATGTACTCCGTGCTGCGGTGGCGTCGGCGCTCGTCCTCCGACATTGGTGCCTGGGCCTCGCCGTTGGCCATCTGCGCAAATGACGACCAGTCGGCCCCGCGGTCGGCGTATTCATACGTTGCAACAGAGAGGGCATCGGGTTCGCAGCGCTTCAATGCCTCGTGCACGGTCTCGATGTCATCACGAATGTGGTCTCGAGCCGTGATCATCTGGCGGACATCGAGGAGGTTGACTTCCTCATCGCGCTCACGGTCGTACCAGGTGTTGTGGAGCACGCCCGAACGTCCGGGGAACACACCGGTGTTCTCCGTGATGTGGTTGGCGAGCGTCGCCGTGGGAAGGCTCGCGAACGCGCCATGGCGATACGACGTGCCCCGTTCGATAAACCGGGCGATGTTCGGCGCTTCACCGCGAGCCGCAGCAGCGTGGAGCGCCTGCGGGTTGCAGCCGTCCCAGAGAAACACGACGACATGCTCGGGTGGCGTGTCGGGGTTGATCAGCGACATCTGGGCATCGCCGTCCTGCACCTTCAGCCGTATACCCGAGCGCGGTTGGCCAAGCCCGTCGTGGCCCTCGATCTCCGGACAGCCGAGCAGCGCAGCGATGGTTGGCGCAACGTCGACGGTGCGAAGGTGCTCGTCGACGATGCCGCGAGCAACGATGCCCGGCCCGGCCGCAATGAAGGGTGCCCGAGCCTGACTGGTGGCGAGTGAACCGTGTTCGCCCACGTTGCCGTGGAAGCGGTGGGTTGGCGCATGGAGCACAACAACGTCGGGCGCGTGGGGCGAGTCGAAGTATTGAGCGATGCTCTCAAACGCGTTCGGCGTGGGATGGTCCCCGAGCGAAAGGAACGGTTCGCCCAGCTCGGCATCGACGGTCAAGCGAGCGCTGGTGCCAACGTCGACCAGCGGATGGGCGCCGGTCTGAGTGGTGATCGTGAACGCACCATCGGCTTCCCGTACGAACTCGACCGCTCCCCGCGACGAGGCGGCGCGGTAACCCCCATCACCGGTTCGGCGAAGGATCGAGTCGACGATTGTCGCCATTCCCTCTGCGGTCAGAACTTCTTCAGCGCGAACACTTTCAGCAGACATAGCCGGAGCTTAGATGGTTGACAAGTTGGCCGATTGGCTTAGGGTGATCATCGTGAAGTCCCCAACTCGGTTTATTCAGCCAGAACTTCTTCTTCTCGTGTAGGCGAGCACCACACACCGGTGCTCGCCGAACCCCTCGTGCCTCCGGGCTCGGGGGGTTTCGTGTTTTTCACTATCCTTTTCAATAACCCAACCCAATCCAATTCACGGAGAATGCCATGACCACCCAATCGGCTGAAAGCGCAATGCCGTTCGAGAAGTACCGCCCGTATCCTGCGGTGGAGCTTCCCGATCGCACCTGGCCGGGCCGTCGAATCGAGTCCGCCCCGATGTGGTGCTCGGTCGACCTACGGGATGGCAACCAAGCGCTCGTGGATCCAATGGACGCCACCCGCAAGCGTCGCATGTGGGACCTCCTCGTGCACATGGGGTTCAAGGAGATCGAAGTTGGTTTCCCGGCTGCGTCGCAGACCGACTTCGACTTCGTGCGTGAGTTGATCGAAGGCGGGCTCATCCCGAACGACGTCACGATCCAGGTGCTGACGCAGGCTCGCAAGGATCTGATCGATCGCACGTTCGAAGCGATTGAGGGCGCACCCAGCTCGATCGTGCATCTCTATAACTCGACGTCGGCCACCCAGCGCCGTGTGGTATTCCGATCCGATCGCCAGGGCATCATCGACATTGCCGTCAACGGCGCCAAGGTGTGTCTCGACGGCTTGGCCCGCTCAAGCGACCCGGATTCCATCCGGTGGGAGTACTCACCTGAGAGCTACACCGGCACCGAACCTGACTTCGCGATCGAGGTGTGTGAGGCGGTTATGGACGTGTTTCAACCCACCGCCGAGAAGCCCCTCGTCCTCAACTTGCCGGCCACAGTCGAGATGTCGACGCCGAACCTCTACGCCGACCTGATCGAACGCTTCGACCGCGACATCAAGAACCGCGACACGGTCTTGCTCTCGCTGCATCCACACAACGACCGCGGCACCGCAGTCGCGGCCGCCGAGCTGGGTTTGATGGCCGGCGCCGACCGGGTCGAAGGCACCCTCTTCGGCAATGGCGAACGCACAGGCAATGTCGATGTCATCACCATCGCGTTGAACCTGTTCACCCAGGGCGTCGACCCGATGCTCGACATGGGTGACATCGACGAGATGCGTCGGGTGTACGAGTTCGCCAACCGTATGTCGGTCGACCCTCGCCACCCGTATGCCGGCGATCTCGTCTACACCGCGTTCTCGGGCAGCCACCAGGATGCGATCAAGAAGGGGATGGCCGATCTCTACGACGTGCAGCCCGGCGAGGCGCTCGTAGGCAACTACGACTCGTGGGACGTGCCGTACCTGCCGATCGATCCTCGACATCTCGGACGCAGCTACGAAGCCGTGATTCGGGTCAACAGCCAGTCCGGCAAGGGCGGCGTTTCCTACGTCCTCCTCCATGAGTACGGGCTAGACCTGCCGCGTGGCCTGCAGGTCGACTTCTCGAAGAAGATCCAGAAGGTCACCGAAGAATCCGGCACCGAGATCACGTCGTATGAGATTCAGCGTCGGTTTATGGCGGAGTACGTCGAACCCGAGGTGCGCACGGTAGAACTCCTTGGCCACCGCGCCACGAGCGACACCATCGACACGGGCCGCACCACCCTCGAAGCCAAGATGATCGTCGACGGCCAAGAACAGATGATCACCGGTGAAGGCAACGGTCCGATCGATGCGTTCGTGGCCGGCCTCACTGCGGCTGGCCTCTTTGACGCCAAGATCGCCGACTACACCGAACACACGATGGGCGCTGGATCCGGCGCCAAGGCTGCGGCCTATGTCGCAGTTGACGCCGGGGGCCGTGACGTGGTGTGGGGTGTGGGCATCCACGAATCAATCGTGTCGGCTTCTCTGCATGCCATTACTTCGGCGGTCAACGCAATGCGTTAGACAAGCAACGCGCGAATCAGCGGCGCTTCTCTCAGCGCTCCTCGCGGCGATACGGAATTCCTATCGCCGCAGGGGCCGGGGAGGGTTGGTTGCGGGCCCGGTACGAGATCACCACGAGCACGATGATCGTCATGAGGAATGGCGCCATCGAAAGCAGGATTGGCGAGAACTCGATGCCGAATCCTGACATCCGACTCTGCAGCGCGAGCGTGAACCCGAAGATCACGGCGCCGATCGCGACTCGTCCGGGGCGCCATGCGCCGAAGATCACGAGGGCAACCGCGATCCATCCGCGTCCCGCGACAACACCTTGGTTCCACGAGGTGCCGAGCAGAGTATTGGTGAGGTAGGCGCCCGACATGCCGGCCATGGCGCCACCGACCGCAATCGCCCCAACCCGGATTCGAGCCACGCTGTGACCGGCAACGTCCGCGGTGGACGCGCTCTCGCCAGCGGCACGAATGCCGAGACCGAGGCTGGTGCGGTTGAGGACAAACCACGTCGCGAGCCCGAGCGCGATCGCCAGATAGGTGACCGGAGTCGCGCTGAAGATGGTGGAGCCGAGGCCGGGGATGTCGCTCAGCCCGGGGATGTCGATGTCTTGGAAGTGAGAACGGCGGGCGTCGCCCGTGTAGTCCGCCCCGACGTAGTCGGCAAGCCCGAGGCCCAGAATCGTGAGGGCGAGACCACTGACTACTTGATCGGCGCCGAGGCCGACGGCGGCAAAAGCGTGGACCAGGGAGAATGTGGCGCCGCACAAGGCGCCGATGAGAAGACCAACCCACGGCGAACCCGAGGCGGCGCCGCCGATGTAGCCGGTGACTGCGCCGACTGCCATCATGCCTTCGACGCCGAGATTGAGGACGCCCGCCTTCTCCGTGATCGTTTCGCCGAGGGCGGCGAGGTACAGCAGCGTGGCGAACTGGATTGTCGCAACGCTGATGCCGACCAGGGCGGTCTGCGTGATGGTGATCTCCGCAAGCATCAGACGGCCACCTTCCGCTCGACCATTTTCACTTGGTAGTTCGAAAGCACGGTGGCGCCAATGGCACCGAAGAGGATGAGCGCTTGCAAGATGTCGGCGACCGCCGAGGACACACCTATCGATTGGATGCTCACGCCGCCGACCTGCACGGCACCGAAGGCGAGCGCGACGAGAGCGACCCCGCTCGGGCGCATCAACGCCAGCGCCGCGACGATGATGCCGGCGAAGCCGTAGCCGTTGGCGATGTTCTCGTTGAGGCGGACGGCGGTACCGCTCAGCTCAATTCCGCCGGCGAATCCAGCGACCGCGCCCGAGAGGAGAAGTACGCCGAGAATCTTGCTGCGCATCGAGATACCTGCGTAGGCAGCGGTCTTGGCCGACGACCCCGCGATGCGCAACTCGTAGCCCCACACGCTGCGACTCGCGAACCAAGCGAATCCGATAATCAATACGAGAGCGATGACCACACCGAGATGCGCTCGTTCCCAGATATCACCGAGGCCGGCCTGTTCGGGTCGGGGTGTGATTTGGGCGAACGAAAAACCGTCGGGATCTTTCCAAGGACCGTTTTGGAGGTACTGAATGAGTCGGAGTGCGACCTCATTGAGCATCAGCGTGGTGATGATCTCACTCACCCCGATTTCCGCCCGGGCGAGGCCGGGGCCGAGCGCCCACAGTGCGCCGCCAATCGCGGCGCCGAGGAGCATGGCGACGATAAGGACCGGGCCGGGCAAATCGGGAAAGAGTCGGCCCACGAACGTGGCGGCCGTGGCGCCGAACAGGATCTGGCCCTCGGCGCCGATATTCCAGAGTCCCATCGTCGCCGCGATACTCACGGCCAGACCGGCGAGCGCCATTGGCGTCGCACGGTTGAGGGTGGCAGAGATGACGTCTTTCGAGCCGAGGCTGCGCTCGAACATGCGTTGGTAGACCTCGATGACAGAGTCGCCGGAAATCGTGAGCAAGATTGCGCCGAGGGCAAGCGCGAACGAGAGGCCGATGAGGAAGGCGGCCGGAGCGCCGCCGCGGGTTGGTGTTTCGCGGCGGGCGAGGGCAAGGCGTTTCACGCTTGGGCTCCCATCATCGATTCGCCGATTTCGGCACGGCTGGCGGTGCGAGCGTCGAACTCGCCGACGATTCGCCCCTCAACCATGACCAGAATTCGGTCGGCGAGAGCGAGGAGTTCATCGAGGTCTTCGGAGACCATCAAGACCGCAGTTCCGGCATCGCGCTGCTCGAGCAGTAGGCGCTGGATTGCTCGCACGCCGGCGACGTCGAGACCGCGGGTTGGCTGGGACGCAACGACCACGTCGGGCTCGCCACTGAGCTCACGGCCGAGAAGGATTCGCTGCAGGTTGCCGCCCGAGAGCGACGCAAGCGGAAGATCCACACGGCCGATCTTGACCCCGAACCGTTTGACGAGGTCGTCGGCGAACTTGCTCGCGGCGGACCAGGAGAGGAAAGGGCCTTTACGCAGCTTCCGGTACTCGCGCATGACGGCGTTCTCGGCGAGGGGCAGCTTGGGGGCGAGGCCGACGCCGAGTCGGTCTTCGGGGACGTAAGCCAGGCCGGCGGCGAAGCGGGCCTGAGGCGGAGCGGTGGTGACGTCGGAGCCCATCACCGAGATGGTGCCGGCATCGATAGTTTCGAGTCCGGCGATCGCATCGGTCAGGGCTCGTTGGCCGTTGCCCGCCACGCCAGCGATGCCGACGATCTCGCCCGAACGAACCTCGAGCGACACACCATCGACCGCGCGCAGGCCGCGGGTGTCGGTGACCTTGAGTCCTTTGACCGACATCGAAACGTCGCCGGGAGTGGTGACGCGATCGGGCACCGGCGCCGATTCGACTTCACCGACCATGAGTTTTGCGAGCTCGGTGGCATCAACATCGTTGATCGGCACAGAGTTGGCGACGGTTTCGCCGCCGCGAAGTACGGTCGCTTCGTCGCAGAACGAGGTGACTTCGTCGAGTTTGTGGCTGATGAAGATGATCGACCGACCGTCTTCGACCATACGACGAAGCACCTTGCCGAGTTCGACCGCTTCTTGCGGAGTGAGCACTGCGGTGGGCTCATCGAGGATCAGCACGCGGGCGTCGCGCCACAGCGCTTTGAGAATTTCGACTCGTTGGCGTTCGCCCATGCTGAGCTGCCATACGGGTCGGGTTGGTTCGGCATCGAAGCCAAACCGGGCCGCAAGGTCGGTGACCTGGCGGACAATCGCGCTCTGGGAAATGACCCGAGGGGCCGCACCGAGCACCACGTTTTCGGCCACCGTGAATGTGGGCACCAGACGAAACTCTTGGTGCACCATTCCGATGCCAGCCGCGATCGCATCGGCCGGCGAAGAGAACTTCTGCTCTTCGCCGTGGACACGAACCACTCCCTCGTCGGGGCGATACACCCCGGCGAGGCAATTCATCAGAGTCGTTTTCCCGGCGCCATTCTCACCGAGGACGGCGTGCACCGTGCCGGGGCGAACCGTGAGGCTCGCCCCGGCATTGGCGATGACGCCGGGAAAACGTTTCCAAATACCGTCGAGTTCGACGGCGGGATGACTCACCCGATGGAGCCGACAACGCCTTCGACGAAGACCTGCATGCTCAGAAGTGCGAGCGTGCCTTCGTCGGCGAAGTCGGGCGGGACTTCACCGTCAGCGATGATTTCGTTGCCGTCTTGATCGTTGATTGGACCGGTGAAGGGGTCCCACGTGCCGGCGATCATCTCATCGGAGCGAGCACCGATGGTGTCGAGGGTCTCCTGTGAAACATCGTCGGCCCAGCTGCCAACCTGCACGAGTCCAGACTCCATACCCGGCCACTGGCCGCCACCGGCGAACGAACCGTCAGCGACGGACTCGATTGCAGAGGAGTAGTACGGGCCCCAATCCCAGATGGCGGAACCGAGGTACGCCTCTGGAGCGAAGCGGCTCATGTCGGAGTTGTAGGACACCCAACGGGCGCCGGCGGCTTCGGCAACTTCACCGGCTGCGGTGGAGTCCTGATGCATGGCGATGACATCGGCGCCACCGTCGATCAGGGCCTGGGCAGAGGCGCCTTCAACGGCGGGATCGAACCATGTGGAGGTCCAGTTGACCGTGACGGTTGCTTCGGGGTTCGCGGCGCGAACACCGAGAGTGAAGGCGTTGATGCCGCGGACGACTTCAGGGATATCGAACGCTGCGACATAGCCGATGTTGCCCGACTCGCTGGCCGCACCCGCGGCGAGGCCGGTGAGGTAACGGGCCTGGTAGATCCGGCCGAAGTAGTTGGCGAAGTTCGTGTCGTTGGACAGGTACCCGGTGGCGTGGAAGAACGCCACGTCGGGGAACTCTCCGGAGAGGGCTTCCATGGCATCCATGTAACCGAATGAGGTTGCGAAGATTGCGGTCGCACCGTCGGCGATGAAGTCACGAACGGACTGATCGAACTCAGGGCTGCCCTCGGCGACGTTGTTGATCGTCAGCGTTTCGGCGCCGGTTGTCTCGGCCGCAGCGATGCGACCTTGATCGTGGGCCCAGGTCCAGCCGGCGTCGCCAGGCTCACCGATGTAAACAAACGCGGCGATGACGTCGGACGCCGCCATGTCGCCCGGGTCTTCGGCTGGATCTTCTGCTGGGTCTTCGGCTGGGTCTTCCGCAGGATCTTCGGCTGGGTCGGTTGTTGTGTCATCGTCGCCACAGGACGCCGCAACGAGTGCGAAGCCCAAGAGAATGGCGAGGACGAGTAGTAGTCGTCGTTTCATGAGATGGTTCCTTCCAAGGTGAACAATTCGGATGGAAACATAGGTGATATACGTGATCTGTCAACCTGCCGGGCGGGATATTGTTCTGGGTGGCTTCTCGTGAATGAATCAACCGATCTGGCCGACTTTGCGACGACGCTCTCGTTGGGCGCGAAAGAGTGCATCTCTCTCGTTGGTGGGGGTGGGAAGACGACGCTGCTGTTTGCCTTGGGCGAGCAGCTGTCGGGAACCGTTGTGCTCTCTACGACCACAAAAATGGGAACCGATCGGACCGAGGGCTACGTCCCATTGATCGACCCGTCGCCGGCTGAACTCTCGCTAGCGCTTGATCGCGACCGGGTCGTCCTGACGTGGAAGGCAGACGAGGACCATCGCGCCGTGGGCTACTCCGCGGACGAAGCAACGGGTTTTGTGGCGCTGGCCGACTACGTCATTCTGGAAGCCGATGGCTCCCGGCGCCGACCGTTCAAGGCGCCCGCGGCGCATGAGCCGGTCATCCCGGCGGCAACAACTTTGCTACTTGCCTGTGTCGGCACGGCCGCCTTACATGGGGTGATCAGCGACGTTTGTCATCGTCCCAACGAGGTCGCGGCGGTGGCGAAATGCGGAACCGGCGATCGACTCACTCCGGAGCGCCTCGCAGTGGTGCTGACGAACTCAAGCGGGTCCAGGAAGGATTGCCCGCCGTCGGCTCGTTTCGTTGTGGTGATGAATCAGGTCGGTGCCGAGCACACGAACGATGTTGCCGTGCTCCGAGCGTCACTCGATCCAGCTGTTGAGTTACTTGCGGTCGCAAGACAAGAAAGTCCCTAAACACCCCGCCGGTGACCCAAATGTCAGCGAACGATCGTGCGGATATCGGTTGCGTTCGTTAGCGCCTCAAGGTCAGAGATCAGGCGCCAGGCATGAGCGTCGTCCAGTTCGCCTAAGGAATCCAGACGATCCGTCGGTCCTGCGGTCGTCAACCTCAATCACTCGGCAAGTTGTCTCGGAGTGGGTGGGTCGTCGCTGGCTGCCCTTGATTCGACAAACCCGACAGCTCACTCCAGATGGGACGCCAGGTCTGCCGCGAGCTGCGGAATCTCGTTGCTGATGCTGAGATGAGCATGGTCGGGAAACAAGACCAGACTCGCGTTTGGAATGAGTTCGGCGGTGTGGCGGCTGTGGGCGGAAGGAACGTTCGTGTCGGCCTCGCCCTGAAGGACTCGTGTGGGCGCGGTGATTGTCGCGGGGTCGAAAGCCCACGGTCTTCCGAGCACATGCATGTCCTGGGCCATTCCGGCGACCCCTTGACGGAACGCTTCAGTAACCATCGCGATGATGCCCTCGAGGTTCGACTCCTCGGCCAGCCAGGCGGCGTCGGCAGGTCCGGGTTCGCCTGGGCGAGGGAAATACCTCGAGCCATCGGCCCCGTAGTGCTCCTCACACCATGCCGTCGCTGCGTTCTCATCGTCCAGCCCGAACATGATCAGATCCTCTTCGTCCAGGCCGTCTGCGGCATCAGGCCAGCCCATATCGGTCAACCCGGCGACGATCCCGGCGCTGGCGACTCGTAGTGGAAGAAGCGAGGCGCAAGCCACTGCGTACGGCCCGCCAGCGGAGTACCCCATCACCGCAAAACGTTCCGCCTCTAGATGGTCGGCAAGCGCAGCGACGTCGGCCGGCCAATCGTTGAGGGCTCGCCCCGGTTGGACAGTGGAACCCCCGATTCCAGGACGATCAGGCGCGACCACCCGTACACCGAGGGAGTTGAACGAGTCGTCGTGGCCGACGACGTCGAGGCGACTGGTCGGAGAGCCGTGGAAGTAGATGACGAGCGGTCCGTCGGAGAGGCCGCAGTCGGTGTAGGCGAGCGAGCGAGCGGCCGTCGGCCAGGGTCATGGATGCATCGAGCATCCGGCCGAACGTAGTCCAGCGCGAAAGTGGCCGTCAGAGTGGTCTGGTCGTGTTGATCGCGTAATAGGGGTGAGTAGATCGCTCGCAGCGTGCGCCGGCCGCATCCGCAACCGCCACCCCCGACGATCAGCCCCGCGGGGGTTTGCGCTCGCGGAAGAAGAAGTCCTCCGCGTTCGTGCGCAGGAACTTCTCAAGCACGCCGTCTCGTAGGTCGAGCTGCTCGGCCTCTTCGATGACGCGCTTCATCGGCAGCACCGGGTGGTCACTGGCGAACATCACCTTGTCTTTGCCGCGGGTGTTCATGAAATGCACGAACTCGTCGGGGAAGTGCCGCGGCGAATACGCCGACGTCATGATCGACAGATTGGCGTACTTGATCATTAGGCGCATCGCGGTGCCCCACCACGGATCGGCGCCATGGGCCATGCAGAGCCGAAGATCGGGGAACCGGTAACAGATGCGGTCGAGATGGATTGGGTCCTGGCACTCGCCGGGGACCGGCGGGCCCGGCAAGCCGGTGTTGATCGAGAGGGGGAGATCGAGCTCAACACACTTTGCGTAGAGCGGGTAGTAGAGGGCGTCGCTCGGTGGAATATCAAGATCGAAGGGCACAACCCTCGCCATCGTGACGGGGTATTCGGCGACCAGGTCCTCGAGCCGCCACAACTCGCGCATCAGCTTCTGCGGCCGTACGTAGGCGGCGAGCGAGAATCGGTCCGGCCGCTTCTCGACGAACTCCAGAACGGTGGGCTCGGGCTTGTAGACACTCGTCGAGATCACGGCTCGTTCGACGCCCGCTTGGTCCATCTGTTCGATGGTCTCCTCGATCGACAACGACTTGAAGAAGTCGTCGCCGCCATTGAAGTAGTCCTCTTTGACTCGCTTGAGGTACTCGGCCGGGATCCCGGCACCCATGTTGACGTTGACCCAGAGGTCGATAGCGCGGTGATTCGAGGAGAGGTGGTTGTTCATGACTGTCCTTCATGGGATAACGCGGTCACGGAATAACACTGAGGGCGTCGGGGAAACGAAGGCCGTCGTCGATGACCTCCGGCGGCTGGGGGTCACCGTCGACGAAGCGAATGACTCGCACGGTGCCGATGGCATTGCCGGGGCCGATGCTGCCACTGTCGTGCAAGACGATCGCGAGGTCGGCGTACCAGAGCGTTCCGTCGGCAGTGACCGTGAGCCCGTTGGGCGTCCCGGTGGAGAAAGGTTCGGAGCCGAAGGTCTCGCCTTCAGGGGGCCGCAGGATCTCGCGAACGAACTGGCCGTCGGCGTTGTATTCGTTGATGACGCCCGTGAAGACCGATGACACGTACCAGCCGCCGTTGGGCGACGGCGCGATGCCGCTGGTGATCCCGAGCGCGCCGTCGGCGGGGTTGATGAACAGCTCGCGCGTGGTGGGGAGATCGCATTCGTCGAGCGACGTGGGGAGGTTCGTGTAACGGCTTACGCCGGGACCGCGAGCAGCCGCGACCAACACAGTGTCGCCGTCGACGGCGATCTGCTGGGCCGTGGCAATCGCGATATCGATCTTGCAGTGGTCGGTGATCTCGCCGACGTACGACGCTGCGCCGGCGTCGCTATCGGGCGGGAAGAACATCATCAGCTGACCAGTGGCGTCGCCGGTCGCCTGGTTACCGACATCAGTCAGAACGACTCGCCCACCGGACAAGACGCCGCACCCAAACATTTCGGGTTGGCTGTCAGCGGGCTGATACGTCGGTATGAGCTTGCCGATTTGTTCAGCATGGAACTCGCCGATGCGGTCGCCGGAGAGGGAGAAGATCCCCCATCCTGGTGGAAGATCCGGCTGCCCCGTGTCTTCGCCAGCGATGAATGTGTGGTCGTCGAGAAAGCAGACTTGGGCGTTGATATCGCGGCCGTTGTCGGGGTCGTCGTTGGCGTTCTGGATCAGTAGTTGTTGGCGGCCGTCGAGTGTGTAGGCGACGAGGTCGTTGCCCTGCCCGGAGAAAACGACATGCCCAGCGTCGGGGTCGACGTCGAGGAGCGCAGTTTGGAGTGGGGGCGAGAACGCGATCGTGTCCACCAACCGGGAGAAGCCGTCACCCGCCTCGGGGACCGTGTCAGCAGAAGCAATCGCCAGCACGCTGATGCGGTTGTAGCTCGCACCCGGATTGGGCACAGTCGTCCCGGTGCAGGTTCCTGCTTCGTCGAGCACGCAGAGGAATCCTCCGTTTGGGTCGTCGTCGCGTTCGGAAATCATCACGCCGAATGCGGTGGCCCCGACGACGGCAGCGTCGCTGCCCTCACGAATCCATGCGCTTGGATCGCCGAGTCCGCTGCTGGTCACCGAGATCTCGAAGGGGTCCGCTTGTAACGTCATTGTGAGCTCAGGCGCCGTGCCCACCGGGGGGTCTTTGATTCCGAAGGTCAAGGAACAGGGCTGATCGACGCAGTCGCCGCTGGCGTCGACCAGCCTGACCGGTTCGCCGGCGGTCGGTGCGGTGGGCGTCGCCTCCGGCGGCACGAAGGTAACGACCGCGTCGGGATCGACGGAGAAACGAAAGACGCCACTACTGGCCGACGGTCCGGCGCTGCCCGGCTCGCGGAAACCTGCTACTGCCCAAACGTCATCACCGACGGCCGCGATTCCGCCGCTGGCCAACGCGCCCAGCGGGTGCGACCATCGCATGTCGCCGGTTTCGAGATCCACGGCGCGAAGCAGGGTGTCGATCGATGCGACGAACGCAAGGTCGCCGACGATCGTGGTCGGCGCGAAACTCGGTTCGACCGCCAGCTGTTGCCACCTGATGGCTCCGGTGTCGGCATCGATCGCATGAAGACAGGGGCACTGGCCGACCGCGGTGGCGCCCACGATGACACCGTCACCGACCGCGGCGGGACCGATGAAGCCGCCGCTGGCGAAGTTCGGCCGTATGAAGCCATCCTCGGTCGCGGTCGTTGACCAGACGATCTCGCCGGTGTCGCGGTCAACGGCGTAGTAGGTCGCGTCCTTGTTGCCGAGACCGACTAGGGCCCGACCGGAGCTCGTCGTGAAGAGGTTCGGAGCACCGGCAAAGTCGGCGTCTCGGTCGTTCTTTTCATCGTGGGGTTGGAACGACCACACGGCGTCGCCGGTGTTGGCATCGATGGCAATGAGCGCCTCGCTGAACTCGTTCCAGCCTTCTCTCGCGGTCGGACAGTTTGCGGTGCCGAAGAACACGAGCTCGCGCTCGGGATCGAGCGTTGGTGTGCCCCAGACGCCGCCGCAGCCGTTGCGTTGCCCCTTCTCCGGGTCGAAGTACCAGAGTTCCGCGCCGCTTTCGATGTCGAGTGCGAGAACTCCCGAGCGCAGCGGGGCGCCATGGGCGTCGAAGCCGACAATCACTGCGTTCCCGGCCAGCAGAGGCGAACCGAGAACCTCCCCGAAGTCGTCGTTGGTTACCCGGTGCGCCCATCGCTCGCGGCCATCGGTCGGGTCAAGGGCGTAAACGGTGTCCCCGGCAGCCACGATGACGGCCGGCTCCGAACGTTCAGTCGAATACGCGACACTCCCGGAGATCTGACCTCCGTATTGCCGTGGGTTGAGCGCCATCTGCTGGCGCCATTGCTCGGCCCCGGTCTCGGCGTCGAGTGAATACACAACACCGGCCCAGTCGCCCACAAATAGCGAGCCCTCGACGACAACTGGCGAACCGCTGACGGCATCGTCAGTATTGAAGAACCAGATTGGCCGGAGCTCATCGACGTTGTCTGTCGTAATGGAGGTGTTGCAGCTCTGGAACGATCGCTCGCTCGTGCCGCCGAAGGTTGGCCACTGGCACTCGGCGTCTGCGTCGGCGACGCTAGCGAGTTCGACTCGTGGCAGCGGGTTGTCGGCCGCACAGGCACTCGCAAGGAGAAGGAACGAGACGGCGACGATGACCCGCCGCACTACGGGGCGACCGCCACAAGTGTCCAGTCGAGGACTTTCGAGTCCTCGTCACGGTGGGCGAAGCCCTCGATCCGGATGGCGAACGCCCGTCCGTTTCCGGCTGGCGCGATCTCGATCAGCGTGTGTTGGAACGACAGCAGATCGCCCTCGAACGCGGGTCCGGTGTGGTCACACCCGTGCCAACCAACGACGGTCGCCATCCCGGGCAGAACTCGCGAGAGTGAGGCCTGGGCGAGGCCCACGACGTGCCCGCCGTAGACAAGGCGCTCGGGGTACGGCGATTTCTCGACATCGCGGTGCACCATCGCGAGGTTGTGCGTGAGCCGGACGAGGCCGGTTGCGTTGTCGATGATGTCGCGGGTGGCGTCGACAACCGTTTCGCCCTCGGCCCAGGTAGTTGGCGGTCCCAGCGGCGCGAAGTCCCAGGCTGCGGGTACGAGCGCGGCGTAGGAAGCGAGGTCCAGCTCCGAGCCACTGCCGAGGTCGTCGGTGTGGCCGGGAGCGGCGTCGTGTTTCGCCTGCGGGAGCATCGGGCAGCGCTGATACTCGATCGCCGGTTCGTCATTGGCGGTCGTGACAATGTCGACGAGAACCTTCCCACGACGGTCGCGGCCTTCTTTGTGCGAACCGTCGGAGAGAGCAGTAACGGTGACGAGGGTAGCCATCGAGTCACCAAGGAATACGGGTCGAACAATTCGCACATCTCGGTAGAACAGGTTGGCGATTGCCCGTCGGCTGATTGTCGTGCTCTGCCCGATCGACAACTGCATCAGCAGGCCAGCGCTGACCAACCGACCCTCGCGGCCTGTGACCGCTTTCGACACCTGGGCGTCAAGCGCCATTGGCAGCCGCTCGCCAACCCACGACTGGTAGAGCGCCGCCATCCCCTCGTCGAGCGTGACGGCGGGCTGGCGAGGCAGTTCTTCTCCGACGGAAAGTTGGTCGTAGAAGGGCCCGTCCAGCGGAATCATTGGTTCGCAATCTCGTGTTCGAGACGCGCCTCGATGTGGGCGCGGGCCTCGATCGTGCGGGTCGGGATGTGCTGCGACGGAAAGAGTCCTTCATAGGGCGTGTAGCCCTTGAGGATCGTCTTTGCGATGGTGTCCTTGTGGACTTCGGTGGGGCCATCGGCGATGCCCATGACAGGAGCCGACATCCACATGCCGATGAGGGGCATCTCGTTGCTGACACCGAGCGAACCGTGGGCGTGAAGCGCCCGATAGACGACGTCCATCAACACCTTCGGCGTTGCGACTTTCACACCCGCGATGTGCTGGCGGATCTTTCCGTAGTCGCCTTCTTTGTCGATCAGCCACGCGGTGTGTAGCACCTGGAGACGGAATTGCTGGATCTGGACCCAGGAGTCTGCGATCCAGTGCTGGATCGACTGCTTCTCCGCGATGAGGGAGCCCTTCGTCTCGCGAGAGAGCACGCGCTCACACATCATGTCGAGCGCTCGCTGGGACATGCCGACCGAGCGCATGCCGTGATGCACCCGGCCGCCGCCGAGGCGGGTCTGCGCAATTTTGAAGCCGGCGCCTTCGTCGCCGAGCAGATTCTCGGCGGGCACCCGCACTTCGTTGAACCGAAGGTAGGCGTGGCCGGCATCGTCACCGGAGGAACCAGTGCCAAGGTGCACGTTGCGAATGAGTTCGAGGCCCTCGATCTCCTTGGGCACCAGCATCATCGACGAACCTTTGTAGACGGGGACGTCGGGGTTCGTGACCAGCATGACGATCAGGAAGTCGGCGTAGACGAAGTTGGAGGCGAACCACTTCTCCCCGGAGATAACCCATTCGTCGCCGTCGCGGACGGCCCTGCAAGTGAATTGGCCCGGATCGGATCCGGCCTGTGGCTCGGTCATGGCGTAGGTCGTGGAGATCTCGCCCCGAAGCAGGGGAGCGAGGTAGCGCTCCTTCTGTTCGTCGGTGCCGTAGTGGGCGAGTACCTCAGCGTTGCCCGAGTCGGGGGCCTGGCAACCAAAGACCGACGGCGCCCATGAAGAACGACCGAGAATCTCGTTCATCATGGCGAGCTTCACCTGGCCGTAGCCGCCGCCGCCGAGCTCGGGGCCAATGTGGCAGGCCCAAAGGCCCTTCTCGCGGACGATGTCCTGCAGCGGGCGGACAAGCCCTTGTGCCACTTCGTGGGTCTTGTCGTAGGGCGAAACCTCGCCCTTGAAGTAGAGGTCGAGCGGCTCGATCTCGGTCTTGACGAATTCTTCGATCCAATCAAGCTGAGTCTGGAACTCTGGTTCAACGTCGAAATCAATCGGCATATCAGTGCCTCCCCGGCATGACAGAACCATATAAGCCACCACCAGATCTGTCAGAATCGGTAGCGTTGGGCAACGCGGTTGTGGAACTCGACCCGGCGATCGACTCACTTGCCGTCGAGTTCGAGCAACTCGGCTGGGATGCCTGCTTCGGTTAGCGTGGCCTAGGGCTGGCTGAGCGAATATTGGACTGCACGCAGATGCCGTTGATGGCCGATGACTGGTCACACGCGAGCCAGGTGACGGTCGCGCCGACCTCCTCCGGCGTGGTGAGGCGGGCCAGGTTCAGATCGGCAGTATGGGCTTCGACTCCGCCCGGCTGCTGGTCGAGGTAGGCGAGGAGCGGCGCGGTAGCGGTTGGTCCGGGTGTGACCGCGTTGGCCCGGATTCCCTGGTCGCCATATTCGGTTGCGACGGTTTCCATTAGCGAGATCACGCCAGCCTTTGCCGCCGCGTAGCCGCCGAGTCCGTGTTGCCCACCAATACCTGCACCGGACGACATCGACACGATGTTGCCGCCGCCGGATTTCAGCATGTGGGGGATGACCGCTCGGGTCGCGAAGAAGCAGGTGTCGAGGGTGAGTCGCTGTTGGGATCGCCAGCTCTCGTTATCGGTGTCACCGAGGAGACCAAATCGAGAGACACCGACGTTGTTGTAGAGCACGTCGATCCGACCGTGCGACCGGGCGGCTTCATTAACCCAATTGTTGATGAATTCAGAATCGGAAGCGTCGCCGACCATGCCCGACGCGCCGGTTTCCTCGACGATGTTGCTGAAGGCCTCGGCGTTGATGTCGTTGAGCCAGAGCAGAGCGCCCTCCGCCGAGAACCGGCGAGCGACCGCGGCCCCAATGCCGGAACCAGCTCCGGTGATGAGCGCGACCCTGTCTTCAAGCAAACCCGAGCCTTCAAGAAGCATCGCGACAGCTTGTCAGGTGAGCCTTGTTGTCGCGACCAACTCGGCGGCTTTTGCAGCCATGTCGAGCACGACGTCGCCGAACGCCGCCATCTTGGGGTTGTCAGCGCCGCCCTGCACAAACCGGGCATATCCACCCTCAAGCACAATCGCCATCTTGAATCGAGCGAGGATGACGTAGTAGTCGATCTCGTCGACATCTCGGCCGGAGATCGTTGCGTAGCGTTCGAGCAGGTCGGCCTTATCGGGCATGCCAGTGTAGTCGACGTAGCCCTTTCCCCCGCGGTCCTCGTCGGCATCGGGCCAACCCATCACGACCCACGCGAGGTCGAGGAGCGGGTCACCGATCGTCCCCATTTCCCAATCGACGATCGCGGCCATTCGGGCCGGGCCACCGTGGTGGAACATGACGTTGGCGAACTGGTAGTCGCCGTGCATTATCCCCGGCTTGTAGCTCCGCGGCTTGTGGTTACGAAGCCACGCCGCCGCCTCGTCGAGCCCGGGCAATTCACGGAACTTGAAGGCGCCGAGATGGGCGAGCCAGCGGTCCACTTGGCGATCGTGAAAACCATCGGGCCGACCAAGTCCTTCGAGCCCCCGGGCCTGCCAGTCAACGTTGGACAGCCGCGCGATGGCGTCGACGAGTTCGTGGGCGAGTGGTGGACGGGCATCGAGATCGGAGAAGAACGGTTCGGGCCATTCGGGTTCGCTGATCGGTGACCAGCCGTCGATGAACTCCATCAGGTAGAAGGTGCTGCCGAGGACCGAGGTGTCTTCGCAGGCGCCCCACGCCTTGCAATGGGGGACGTCGGTGTCGGAGAGCGCATCGATGATTCGGTACTCGCGCAGCATTGTTTCGTTGCGACCCTTGGGTACCACCCGCGGCGGACGGCGCAGCGCCCAGCGTTCGCCGCCCCGCTTCACCTCAAAGATCTCGTTTGACGCCCCACCGGAGATGAAGCGAGATTCGATCGGGTCGCCCTCGCCGTGAAGGCCTTGTTCGTCCATCCACACGCCGAGCTTCTCGGGATCGATGAGGCCCTCAGTCCTCGACGCTTCGTCGTCATCGCTGGATTGCCGGGTGAAGTCGGTCATATGTTCTGCCTTGGTTGATCTGAGAGGATTTCGGGTCCGGTGGGTGTCACGTGCACTACCGATCGCTCGCCGCCATCGCCGACGCTCAAGACCATGCCGGCCACCAGAACTTCGTCAAATCCGTGGGTTGGGTCGATGACCGGTTGTTCGAATCCCATACCGAGCCCGCGAACGAGCCAGTCGTCCTGCGTGGCCGCTCGGGCCAGATCCGTATGCCTCGCTCCGGGCCGGCACGCGTGCGGGAGGGTCGGCCGATCGGGTGGCGCGTCGAGGCCCGCGACCGGGGCGCGGTGGCCGACTCCGCCTTCGTAGCCGTCGACGATTACGCCGATGTCGATCACCGTTGTACCGTCGACTGTTTTGACGGCGGGCGTCGACGACGGGATGGTCGCCCCCACGGCCGCGAGCGCCTTGACGGCGGCTCTGATCTGCTCGTCTGGGGAAAGGCCGCTGGCGAGAACGGCGGCTTCGACCCCCGTCCAGGCCACGACACAGGCGGCGCGGATCTTTGCGATCTCCTCCGGGAGCTTGATACGGCGGACGGCCGACATGAGGTCGTCGGCCGGGACAACCTCGGCGTGCGGCGCGAGTCGGGCGGCGGCCCGTGCGAAGGACGGCGAGACTTCGTCGACGCCGATCCGTTTCGCTTCGGCCAGCCCCGGAATCGCGGCGAGGTACCCCGACATCACGCGGGGATTCCATGTCGATGGATACAGGTCGTCCCACGTCATCGTCTCAGGGAGGCCGGCGTCCCAACCGGAGAGCACATGGGTGCGACCGGTCGAACGGACGACGAGGCAACCCGCACCGAAGGGGCGCGTGCCGGCGGTCCAGAGTCGGTGCATGCCGCTCGCATAGTTGGCGTCGTCTTGGCGGCCGAGTGCGAGCACGTCGATCTCGCGCTCGGCCATCGCGGCGAGCACGCGGCCGCGGCGGGCAGCGATGAGTGAGGTCATGATCCGAAGGGCGCGTAGCCCGGGTTGCTCGACAACACTCGGCAGCCATCGCGGGCGACGACCAGAATCTCTTCAGCCCGGTAGCTGGCGACACCGTCGTCCCAAACGACAGGCTCAAGCACGAGGATCATCCCCTCGGTGAGTAAGTATCCGTCATCAAACTCCTGGCCGAGGTCGGAGCCGACCATCGGCATCTCGGCACTCTCCAAGCCAACGCCGTGAGCGACATAGAAGTGAGGGAGCCACGGTCGGCGTCCGTTGTTGGCGGCAATAGCGGCGCGGCCAACGTCGCCGAGTGTCGCGCCCGGCTTCACCGCCTCCTTCGTGGCATCCATGATCGCTGCCCATCGCTCGAAGCACTCTTGCTCGGCCTCATTCGGTTCTCGACCGACGATCCACGTTCGGCCGAAGTCGGAGGCGTAGCCCTCGTAGGCGTGGCCCGCGTCAACCCAGACGAGGTCGCCGCGGGCGAACGTTGGATTCTCGATGCCGGTCGGAAACGCCACGTCGCCATTGGCCGTGCGGGGGCCACCGTCGCGATGGCGGGGCATCACCTGGAAGATCGGGTCGATTTCGTTGTGATGCGCCCCCTGGTCTCGCATTGCACCGAGGAACGCTCCGGCAACTTCGGAACGCGTTGCACCGGGAACGCACGCGACCTGGGCTGATTCCATGGCGATTTCGGTCTCGACCTGTGATCGCTCGATGCACGCGATCTCGTCGGCCGTCTTGTTGATGCGGGCCGGGCCGAGAACCCGGCTGGCGTCGCTCAGCGTGGCTTCGCCAAACACTTTCGCTCGGGCCATCGCTCCGGTGATCGAGTCGACGGCGAACCGGCGATCGGTGCCGTGGCCCAAGACCTCGCCAATGCTCACCTCGAGCAGGCCGATGTCTTCGTCGAGTTCGGGCCAGAGCGCAGCGGCTACGTCGCTGTCGACATCGCCGGGATCGCCGTGGACGTGCAGCCGAGGGGTGCCTTCGGCCGGAACGATTGCGACAGCCCGACGGTGAACGGCATGACTGGCGTCGACCGCGTCGGGTACGTGTCCTGTCGCGTACGTAACGTGTGGCCCGTGTAGGAGGACGGCTCCGCCAAGGTCTTGGGCGACAAGCTGGGCTTGCAGCTTGGCGAGACGCTCAGCGCGCATCCGGGCCAGATCAGGTGCCGGAGGCGCCAAGTTGAGATCGTGAGGCGGAGTCACAGCCGCCAGCATGCACCACTTCTGACACCCACGTCAGGTTGATGAGGTGTACCAAGATCGCGGTATGCAAGATTGACGTATGGACGTCGTCGAAGTTGCACAGGCCGGTCGAGTCACAATTGTGACGATCAATCGGGAGGACAAACGCAACGCGATCAACGCGGATGTTGCGGCCGGCATTGATGCGGCGTTCAACGACTTTGAGGACGACCCCAACCAATGGGTCGCCATTCTCACCGGTGGCCCAAACATGTTTTGCGCCGGCACCGACCTGAAGGACGGTCCCGGGCGGCCGACCGAAAGGGGCGGCGAGTACGGGCTGATTCGCCGGCGCCGGACCAAGCCGCTGGTCGCCGCGGTGGAAGGCCTTGCTCTTGGTGGCGGCTTCGAGCTTTGCATGGCGAGTGACATGGTCGTGGCCGCCAACGACGCCCGGTTCGCTCTCCCCGAAGTGAAGCGCGGCGTGATCGCCAACAGCGGCGCCCTCTTTCGCACGGCTCGGTTGGTGCCGCCCAACATCGCCAAGGAACTCTTGCTGACCGGCTCCGAGATCAGCGCGGTCCGAGCCGCCGAACTTGGCTTCGTGAATCGTGTCGTCCCCAAGGGAAGGGCGTTGGCGTCAGCGATCGAGCTCGCAGAAACGGTCGCCGCCAACTCGCCGGTCTCGGTGCGAAACACGCTTCAAGCCGTTGACAGTCTCCTTAGCGCAACCGATGACGCCGGCTGGTCTGCGACCGCCCGCGGGGTCGCCGAAGTATTGGCCTCCGACGACATGAAAGAAGGGGTTGCGGCATTCCTCGAGAAGCGCGACCCGCAGTGGACCGGGCAGTAGCTCTCTATTTCGAATGAGCCTCTATTTCGGATTTGCTTTGAGGCCTTTGAGAATCAGCGCCATCTCGTCGCCGACGCCGCCGGGAACGGTGTAACCCTCTTCAGCACAGATCTCGTCGATGTTGGCGGCGACCGTGTCGATCGACAGGTTGCGGTCGAAGATGCCGGGAGTGACACCAACGAAGGCGCGGGCGACGCGTCCGCCTGCACAAGCAAGCACTTCACCGTTGAGATCGCAGCTTGAGTGGCAGAGGAAGCCGACCACGGCGGTGATCAGTTCGGGTGGCGTGTCGTCGGCGAGTGTGCCGAGCAGACCTTCCGTCATGGCGGTGTCGGCGGTCGGCGCGATCACATTGGCCTGAATACCCTTGCGGCCGCCCTCTTGTTTGATCGCTCGGGCGAATCCGACGAGACCCATCTTCGCGGAGCTGTAGTTGGTCTGGCCGAAGTTGCCGTAGAGACCGGCCGGTGACGAGGTCATCACGATGCGGCCGTAACCCTGGGCCCGCATGTGCTGGAAGGCCGGCAGCGTAACGTTGTAGGCGCCGGTGAGGTGCACATCGATCACGGCTTGCCAGTTCTCGAGGTCGGAGTTATGGAAGGCCTTGTCGCGGAGAATGCCCGCATTGTTGACCACAATGTCGAGGCGGCCGAACTCGTCGAGCGCCTGTTCGGTGAGGCCTTTGGCGGCCGCCGGGTCGGTAACCGATCCGGTGCTGGCGACGGCGAGGCCGCCAGCGGCTTTGATCTCATCGACCACGAGTTGGGCGGCGCTCGTGTCGTTGCCCGCGCTGTCGACGGCGCGGCCAAGGTCATTAACAACCACCATTGCGCCGCGGCGGGCGAATTCGAGGGCGTGGGCTTTGCCGAGGCCGTTGCCGGCGCCGGTGATGATGGCGGCCTGCTCGTCGAATCGAAGCTCGCTATTGGATACCGCGCTACTGGATGCTGCGTCGCTCATTTGTTGTTCTCCTGCTCAGCGACCGCGATCGCGGCGGCCCATCGATAGTCGGCTTTGCCGTTGGGTCCACGAACCACTTCCGGCACGGTGATCACTGTACGGGGAAGCTTGTAACGCGCGAGATGGCCGTCGCAGTGGGCCAGGAGTTCGTCGGTCGTCACCTCGGCGCTCGTGGACACAACCGCGCAGACTTCGTTACCCCATCGTTCGCTGGGCCGGCCGACTACAACGGCATCGTGGATTGCTGGGTGAGCATGGAGCACGGCCTCGACCTCTTCGACGAAGACCTTCTCGCCGCCCGTGTTGATACACACCGAGTCGCGGCCAAGGAGTTTGAGTCGGCCGTCGGCTCGCCATTCGGACCGGTCGCCGGGCACTGAGTAGCGAATGCCATCGATCGTCGGAAAGGTGCGGGCGGTCTTGTCGCGGTCGCCGAGATAACCAATCGGAATACGGCCGGTTCGGGCGAGCCAGCCGGATGCGCCGGGTGCCGCAGGAACCTCGGCGGTCATGTCGTCGGAGATCAGCAGGGTGCCAGGACCGGGTTCGAACACGCCGGCCTCGACCTCGCGGTCGTCGGTGCTCACATTGCGACCTTGGGTTCCGCTCTCGGATGCCCCCATCGAGTCAATAATGCGTAGACCGGGCCGGTGGGCGAGGAACTCTTCCTTTACGCCGCTGGTCATCGCGGCGGCCCCCGTGGCGAGGACCTTCAGGGGTGAGAAGTCGTAGGGCTCGCCGGTACTGATCCCCCGGTTGAGTTCGTCGAGGATCGGTCGGCCAAACGCATTGCCAATGATGATCATGAACGAGCACTTCTCTCGCTCGATCGTGTGCAAGATGTCGGCCGGATCGAGCCGATCGACCACATGGCCGAACACGATCGGGTCGCCGCCCATCCATCCGAGCCAGGCCAACCATTGTCCGCCACCGTGCATCAGCGGCGCGGCGATCAAGTACGGGAAGACGCGTTCTTCTGCGGCACTCTCAACGGCGGCTTCATAGCTCTCAAACTCTTGGCCATCACGGGGGTCGGCACCGCCCATGGCTCCGCACCAGATATCGGCCTGACGCCAGAGCACTCCCTTCGGGAGGCCCGTAGTGCCGCCCGTGTAGACCATGTAGAGATCGTCGGGTGACCACTCGAGGTCGGGTCGTTCGGGCGAAGAGTTGGCGAGGAGTGTCTCGTAGTCGAGGGCTCCGTCGAGGAGCGGTTCGCCACTGCTATCAGCAACCTGGATGAGCGTGACGAGTGACGGCAGCGAGCTTCGAATCGCCGCGATCGCTGGCGCAAAGTGGGCGTGGTAGATAATCGCCTTGGCGTCGGCGTCGGCCAGGAGTGAGATCAGTTCGTCGGCGACATATCGATAGTTCACGTTGAGCGAGACACCCCGCGCTTTCCAGGCACCGAGCATTCCCTCCATATATTCAGGCCCGTTGTGGAGGTAGAGGGCCACATGGTCTTGGCCCGATTCCCAGGGTTGAAGCTCAGCCCGTTCGATGTGGCAACGTATGCCACGCTTGATCAGCGCATCGGCAAGTCGGGTGCTGCGCTCGCTGATTTCCGCAAACGTCAGTCGGCGGTCGGGCGTGATGACGGCTTCGCGATCGGGGATTCGCGCGGCGATGCGCTCGAAGACTTCCGCGATGTTGGCTTGGAACGGAGTGGCATCGTGGGGCACGGCGTTCGACGGTACACGTCATGCCGCGGTCGAGTGAGGCTCAGTCGGTCGAGGCGGCTGCGGCAGCAGCAGCGCGGTCGGCGGCGACGGCGTCGTAGGTGTCGTAGTCGTCGGCGGTGGAGTCGGCGAACTCGTACTCCATCAATCCGGCTTCGCCCCACATCTTGCGAAGGTGGCCGTCGTTGGCATCGAGGAGGCCGAGCTTGCGCGTGTTGGGCACAAGCTTGCCAAAGAAGCCGTGCTGGAACGTGGTGAAGAGAGACTGGTCGACTTTTGTCGCTCCTTCTTGGAGCGCGGGCATCGCAGTTTTGAGGGGCACGCCCATGCGGTCCCATACCTCGGGGATGCCGGACCGGGCCCGATTGCGGATGGTGTTTTCCGCCATGAACTCCTGGCGTTCGAACAGCTCGGCCGAACTGAGATTCTCGTAGAACTCGCCCAACGAGAGAATGCCGAAGGCCACATGGCGGGCCTCGTCGGCCAGCACATAACGAAGGAGTTTCCGGAGCAAGGGTTCTTCGGTGGCTCGGAGCATCTGGCCGAAGGCCGCGAGCGCCAGCGACTCGATGATGATCTGCATCCCGAGATAGGCGATGTCCCAGCGGCTGTCTTCGATGAGCGCCTGGATCTGCTCATCGAGGTATGGGCTCATGGGGTATGCGTCGCCCAACTTCAGGTCGAGGTACTTGGCGAACACTTCCGTGTGGCGGGCTTCGTCCATGGTCTGGGTGGCGGCGTAGTACTTGGCGTCGATCCACGGCACCGTCTCGACGATCTTGGCGGCGACCATCATGGCGCCCTGTTCGCCGTGCATGAACTGCGACAGGCTGGCTTTCAGCGACTCGATCGAGAGCTGCGTGAACTCCTTCTCGCCCCAGTTCTTGAACGGCGACCCGGGCACATCCTTGGCGGCACGAGCGACGGCCACGGTGGGGTTGTCTTTTTGTGTTGTGGCGACGAGGAACTCCGGGTCGACGTCGGTCGCCCAGTCGAGGTCGTTCATCGAATCCCATTGCGACGCCATCGCCTTGTTGTAGAGCGTGACGAGCTGAGGCCGCTCCCGGTCGTACTTCCAGGAGAAGATTCGATCGGCGTTGTCAGTGATCAGTTTGATGGTGTCATCGACTTCGGCCTGCTCGGGGAGCGGCGGTGCAGAAGGATCAACAGTCGTCATACCCGCGAGGGTAGGGGATGGTTCGAGTTGCGTTCACGTTGGCGGTCGATCACGCTGGGGTTCAGTCGACATTTCAGGAGCATGTTTATGACCGAGGTCGTCATCGTTGAAGCCGTCCGTTCTGCCGTCGGAAAGAAGAACGGCACCCTCGGCCACACCCATCCGACCGACCTTCTCGGCACCGTCCAGATGGCCTGCCTTGAGCGCGCCGGTGTGTCCTCGAGCGAGGTCGACCAGGTGGTCGGCGGATGTATCAACCAGATTGGTGCGCAGGGGATGAACGTCACCCGCACGGCATGGCTCAGCCACGGGGGCGATGTGAACGCCGCTTGTTCAACTGTCGACTCTCAATGTGGATCAAGCCAGCACGCGGTGAATCTTGGCTACTCGCTGATTGCGGCGGGGGTTGAAGATGTCGTGCTCGCTTGTGGTGTCGAGGTGATGACCATGCTGCCGGTCGGATCCAACACGATGAACGGACCCGGTCGGCCGGTAAGTCGGAGCTACTTCGAGCATCACGAATTCACCTCGCAGTTCGAGGGCGCCGAGCGGATGGCGACAAAATACGGTATCTCTCGTGACGACACGGACGCTTTCGGTCTTGAGTCGCAGGAGCGGGCCGCTCGAGCGCGTGACGAGGGTCGATTTGAAACGCAGATCGTTCCGGTGTCAGCGGTGCTCGTCGACGAAGAAGGGAAAAAGACCGGCGAGACGGTGGAGTTTGCCCGCGATGAGGTGCCCCGCGACACCAGTCTTGAGTCGCTCGCCAAGTTGAAGCCGGTCGCTCGCGAGGACGGCATCCACACTGCCGGCACAAGCTCGCAGATCTCCGACGGCGCCGCGGCGGTGCTGATGATGTCGGCCGAGAAAGCTGCCGAGCTGGGGCTAAAGCCTCTGGCCCGAATCGCGCAGACGGCGCTGGTCGGTTGCGATCCGGTGTTGATGCTCGAAGGGCCGATTCCGGCAACCGAGCGGGTCCTGAGTCGCGAAGGAATCAGTATTGACGATGTCGACGTCTTCGAGGTCAACGAGGCGTTTGCATCGGTGGTGCTTTCCTGGGCGAAGGCGACCGGTGCTGACCTGGAGAAGACGAATCCCAACGGCGGCGCCATTGCGCTTGGTCACCCGCTCGGCGGCACCGGCTGCATCCTCACGACTAAGGCGCTGCACGAACTGGAGCGCACTGGCGGCAAGTGGGGCCTGATCTCGATGTGTTGTGGCGGCGGACTCGGCACCGGCACGCTCATCGAGCGACTGGACTAACTCCAGCGAGTCCGAAGCGGTGCGTGGTCGATCGCCGGCAGCACGTGTTTGGCGACGTGGTCGCACTCGGCCTCGTGGGTGTAGCCCGACAAGATGAAGGCATCGACGCCCGCTGCTCGGTAGGCCTCGAGCTTGGCGACCACCTGATCAGGGTCGCCGACGATCGCCGCGCCTGCGCCGGAACGGGCTCGCCCGATTCCCGTCCACAGGTTGGCCTCGGCGTAGCCGTCATTGTCGGCGCTGTCTCTTAGGTCCGACTGGCGACTGACGCCTACGGAGGTAGTGTCGAGCGACTTTTCCCGGATCGCCTTTCCGGTCTCGTCGTCGAGTCTTGAGACCAGCTGGTCGGCGGCGGCCCGGGCTTCTGCCTCGGTTTCGCGGACGATGACGTGGGCCCGCAGGCCGTAGCGCAGCTCACGCCCGACAGCGGCGCTCCGCCGACGCATGTTGTCAATCGTGGCGGCCACGGACGAGACGGTGTCGGGCCACGTGAGGAAGACGTCGGCCGCCTCAGCCGCGGTGTCTTTGGCATCTTCGGAGAAGCCACCGAAGTACATCGGCGGACATGCGCCCCGTTCGGTTGCGATGCGCGGCGGGTCAATTGCCAACTGCACAGAGTCGCCGTCGATCTCGAGCCGCTCACCGTTCAAGAGGGTGCGTAGCCCGTGCATGTGTTCACGGGTCCGCTGATAACGCGGACCTGAATCGAGCACTCGCCCGGGAAGATCCGACGAGATGATGTTGATGGTGAGCCGACCGTCGACCATCTGATCAAGTGTCGCGATCTGGCGCGCAAGTTGTGGCAGCCACATCTCGCCGATCCGGATCGCCAACAGCAGGTGGATCTGATCGGTCAGCGGGCCGATGCCGCCCGCGAACGCCACGGAGTCGATGCCGAGTTGGTATCCCGACGGGAGAAGCACATTGTCGAAGCCGTTACGGTCGGCCCGCTGCACGATGTCTCGACAGTGCTCCCACGAACTTTGCAGTGCGGGGTCGGGCACCCCGAGGAACTCGTAGTCGTCATCACACAACGCGGCGAACCATGAAATCTCGACCGGGTCGCTCATGGAAGGGCCACGCCTTCGCTGGCTTGGATGAGCGCGTAGACATCGGCGCGGTCGAGCTGGACGGTGAGGGCGGCCGAGGCGTCGACGATGCGAGCCGGGTTTTGGGTGCCCAGGATCGCCACCGGTGCGGCGGGAAACGCGAGCACGAACGCATACGCAATGGCGGCGTGATCGACACTCTCGCGTTCGGCGAGCTCATCGAGGAGTGTGAGCAGCTCGGCGGCGAGGCCTTCGCCGGTCATGATGCGGCCGCCAGCCAGCGGGCTCCATGTCAGCGGCGCGATTCCGTCGCGGAGGCAAAGATCGAACGTGCCGTCCCGCAGCGGCCCGGTATTGGCCACCGAGAATTCCGGCTGCGTCGTGATGATCGGGAAGTCGAGATGAGCGGCGAGGGCTTCGTGCTGAGCGACCGTGTGGTTGGACAGGCCGACCTCGCGAATCTTGCCCGCTTCTCGCAGGGCGGTGAGCGTGGCGGCTACGTCGGCGGGATGGGCCAAGAGGTCGGCCCGGTGGATTTGGTACAGGTCAATCGTGTCGACCGCGAGTCGTCGCAGGCTCGCTTCACAAGCGGCGGTGAGGCCCGATGGACTGCTGTCGTAGGGAGTCGGCGGCATGATCCCGCCCTTACTGGCGAGCACCATGCGGTTGCGCAGCGAGGGTGTGGCCGAGAGCACTCGTCCGAGAAGTTCCTCGTTGGCGCCAAAGCCGGAGCCACCCCAGTCGAAGCCGTAGACGTCGGCAGTGTCGATGAGGTTGAGCCCCGAGTCGAGCGCGGTTTCGATCAGCCGGGTTGCGTCCTCGACAGACGAGGTCGTGAAGCGCCAGCAGCCGTAAGCCAGGGGTCCAACGGCGCCGAGCGAGCCGAGCGTTCGGGGGGAGGCGTTGACGAGCGAGTCGGGCATGACTCGTAAGCTACCCAGATGTCAGAACTGCGTTACGGGATCATCGGCACCGGAATGATGGGCGTCGAACACATCCACAACCTTCTGCATGTTGAAGGGGCCGAGATCACCGCGCTGTCTGACCCCGACCGCGGCAGTCTTGATACTGCGAGCGCGCTTGTCCCGGACGCGACGACCTTCGCTGACCATCGCGGTCTCGTGGAGTCGGGCCGGTGCGACGCCGTGGTGATCGCATCGCCGAACATGACCCATGTCGATGTGCTCGACGATGTCTTACGTTCTGACCTCCACGTGCTGGTGGAAAAGCCGCTCTGCACCACTGTCGACGACTGCTACGCGGTGATCGACCTGGCTCAGGCCCGCAACGCAATCACGTGGGTTGGGCTTGAGTATCGGTACATCCCGCCGGTCGCAAAGCTCATCAGTGAAGTCGATAGTGGCGCGGTCGGTCGGCCTCGTATGGTGGCGATCCGCGAGCACCGCATGCCGTTCCTCACCAAGGTGGGTGACTGGAACCGCTTCAGTCGAAACACCGGCGGCACGCTCGTCGAGAAGTGCTGCCACTTTTTCGATCTCATAAACCGGATCATGCCGACCGCCCCCGTTCGCGTGATGGCGTCCGGGGCGCAGGACGTGAACCACCTGGACGAGATCTATGAGGGAGAGACGCCCGATATTCTCGACAACGCGTACGTGATCGTCGAGTTCGAGGATGGCGGACGGGGCATGCTCGATCTCTGCATGTTCGCCGAGGCAACGCGCTACACCGAGGAGCTCAGCGTGCTCGGCGCGCGAGGCAAGGTGGAAGCGCTGCTCCCGGGTAACGAGTTCCGGGCCGGTCGCCGGGGCGAACACTTCTATGGTGGTGTTGATATCGAGACCATCCACGACGAACGCATCGCGTACGAGGGCTTCCACGATGGTTCCTCCTACATCGAGCACATGCACTTTCGCGATGCGATCCTCGGCAACGGCACCCCTGAGGTCACGCTGGAAGACGGACTCATGTCGGTGATCGTGGGCGCCGCCGCGCACCGTTCGATCGACGAGTCACGGCCGGTGCTGATCGAGGAGTTCCTCCGCTAGTTCGGAGCGAACCCGGTGGCGACATCGTTGGTGAGCGCCGAAAGGGCGACATCCCAGCCGCCGTCAGATGATGCCCGCGGTCCGCAGGTCGTTGATCTGCGCATCGGATCGCCCGAGTACGGACCGGAACACCTCGTCTGTGTCGGCCCCGAGCCGCGGCGCACCCGTCGGTGCCACGTGTTCCTGGCCTGCGATCCTCGGAAACGGGGCCTGCTGGCGCACATCGCCGAGGATCGGATCGTGGATCGGCATGATGTCGCCGCGAGCGATGACGTGTTCGTCGTTGCTGAGGTCGGCGGCGTCGTAGGCAGTGCCGACGGGAACGTCGTGGGCGACACAGCGTTCCTCGATTTCGGCGGCGGTTCGGACCGCCGCCCAGTCGGCCACAATCTGGTTGATCTCCTCGTTGTTTTCGGACCGTGCCGCCGGGGTGGCGTAACGGTCGTCGGCGAGAAGATCGACACGATCCATGGCAGCACAGAGGCGCTCGAAGTTGTTCTGCGCGGCGGCCACGATGCACACGAACCGGCCGTCGCTGCTCGGGTAGTTGTCGAGCGGGGCGCTGTGGTCGAGTCGGTTTCCGGTTCGTTGGCGCACGATGCCGAGCGTGTCATAGGCCGCGATCGTCCATTCGAGGATTCGCAAGGCAGACCCGTAGAGGTAGGCATCGATCACGCCGCCGGTGCCGGTTCCTTTGGCGTCTCGTTCGTAGAGCAATCCCAACGCGGCTTGCGACGCGAACACGCCGGTTAGATAGTCGGTGACGGTCACGCCGGGTCGAACCGGCGGCCGGTCCGGTTCACCGGTGAGATGGAGGAGGCCGCCATAGGCCACGCCGTTGCGGTCGAGCCCGGGTCGCAGCGACTTCGGCCCGTCCTGGCCAAACACGCTGATCCGGACGGTGACCAGGCGAGGGTCGAGCCGCTCTGGCGAGATGTTCCATCGCTCGAGCGTGCCCGGACGGAAGTTCTCACACACGACATCGGATGTTGCGGCGAGCTCTCGGAAGATTTCCTGCCCCTCAGGTCGGCGAAGGTCGAGGGTGACGGACTTCCGACCGCGGCCTTCGACAGCCCAATAGAGCGAATACGGACCTTCGTCGGTTTCGATGAACGGGCCAAGGTCGCGCAGCGGGTCACCGCCCTGCGGTTGTTCGATTTTGATGACCTCGGCGCCCTGTTCGCCGAAGAGTCCAGCACAGAACGGCGCAGCGATACGAGTGCCGAGATCGAGGACCCGGAGTCCTTCGAGTGGTCGTCGACTCACGATGGATCGGTGTGTTCGGCGAAGACGTCCTTCATTGAACTCTTGGCCTTCCGCGCCTCGAGCGCTTCGAGCGCGGTGGCCGTGTTGTGCATCCAGTGATGTGCCTGGAAGTGGTAATCCCACGCATCTCGTTGGCCTTGAAGATCGAGTGTCTTGTTGATCGAACGTTTCACCACCTGGGCGGTGGCGGGCGGGACGAGAGCGATGCGGTCGGCGAGAGATCGGGCCTCGATGAGGAGTTGGTCACGCGGGACCACTCGGTTGACCATGCCGAACCGCTCGGCTTCGGTGGCCGTAAAGGTTTCGGCCGCGAGAAGGAACTCCTTTGCCTTTCGCGCCGGCATCTCCCAGGGCTCTACGAGGATCTCCACGGCGGCGCCGGTCATCCGCAACACCGGATTCTGAAAGGACGCGTCGTCGCTCGCGACGATCAGGTCGCACATGCAGGCGAGCATCACGCCCGCGGCGATGCACTTTCCTTGTACGGCCGCGATAGTCGGCTTGCGGAAGTTGCGAATACGCAGGCATCGGTCGAAGTACATGACCTTCTCGTGCTGCCATTTCCCCTCAGGCGTCTCTCGCATGAGGCGCCACTCGTCGGGTTCGGCATCGCCGACGAGTGCCTTCAGGTCGTGCCCCGCCGACCAGTGCTTGCCGTTGCCGGCGAGAATGACGACACGGACGTCGTCGTCGCGGTCGGCCATATCAAACGCCGCATCGAGCTCGTCGATCATCTGCGTGTCTTGCGCGTTGGCAACCTCCGGTCGATCAAGTGTGATGGTGCACACGGCACCGTCGACGGCGTAGGTGATCGTGTCGAATTCGGCCATCCACCCAGCCTTACAGGTTGTGACTAGAGGCGACATCCAGATGAGGGAATATGGCCCGCGGCTACTCGTCACGCGCGAGACTCCCGGGATGGAAGAGAACGTGACGGGTACTGCAAGCGTGGATATCAACTGTCCGATTGAGGACGCCTTCGCCGCGGTTTCAGACGTCACTCGAATGGGTGAGTGGAGCCCGGAGACAACGGGAGCCCGTTGGGTTGATGTTGATGGTCCGGCCGCGGGCGCCGCGTTCGCGGGCGACAATGAGGCTCGACTCGGACCGGTCGTCTTAAAACGATGGACAACCACCTCAGTCGTTACCGAATGTGAATCGCCAAACGTGTTTGCGTTCCTCTCGGAGGAGACCACCTACTGGCGTTATGAATTTACGGCGATCGACGGCGGTACTCGGGTCACCGAGTCGTTCTCGTTTCCGCCGGTGGGCGGGCTGCAGCGAGTGCTCTCCAACGCGCTGGGGAACCGTCGGAAGCAGATCATCCGTGGCATGGAGTCCACCCTCGCGGCGGTGAAGTCGGCCCTTGAGAGTTGAGCTCGGTTAGGTCGGTCGCGGTTCTCTCGGCAAGCCGAGCGCCCGCTCGCCAATGATGTTGCGCTGAATCTCGTTCGTTCCCGCGAAGATCGACGCGGCTCGGTAGTAAAGCCACGAACGTTGCCATCGGCCGTCGGCCGGATTGCCGGCGGCACCGCGCCAGAGGGGTGCGTCGTCGCCCAGCACCCGCATAGCGGTGGCATGCATTCGTTGGCTCATCTCGCTCCAGTAGAGCTTTGCGGTCGCCGCTTCGGGGCCGAGCTCGCGTCCGTGTTGGAGGCGTGAGAGGGATCGCCAGTTTTGTAGTTGGAACAAACGGAGCTCGACGAATGCCTGGGCGAGGTCCTGTTCGACTCTTGGGTCCTTGAGCATGTCGCGGTCGTGGGCCAGCCGGTAGAGCTCATCGAGGAGCTGGTTATGGATGACGAGCTGGCGCGGACTCGTACCCCTCTCATGGGTGAGGGTCGAGCCCGAGACCGCCCATCCTTGGTGTTCGGGGCCGATCAGCTGGTCGTCGGCGACGAACACTTCGTCGAAGAACACCTCGTTGAAATCGGCCTCGTCGGTGATCTGGCGTAGAGGACGAATGTCGACCCCCTCCGCCCGCATGTCGACCATGAACGCCGAGATCCCTTTGTTCTTCGGTGCATCGGGATCGGTTCGGGCCAGGCAGAGCCCCCAATCCGCGAACTGGGCGTATGACGTCCAGACTTTTTGCCCAGACAGACACCACCCACCATCCTCGCGTCGAGCGCGGGTGGAGACTGCGGCGAGATCCGAACCGGCATCAGGTTCTGAGAAGAGCTGGCAGAAGAGCTCGCTTGCGTCGAGGATCCCGGGGAGCCAACGCGCCTTCTGATCGTCGGTGCCGTGCGCGAGAACTGTCGGGCCGACGAGGTTGACGCCGATACGACCAACGAGCTCCGGCGCCCGTGCCCGAGCGAGTTCCTCCTGCACGATGTAGTGGTCGAGGGGGGTGGCGGCTCGGCCTCCGTATTGCGACGGCCAGGTGACACCGACCAAGCTCGCTCCCGCGAGTTGGCGCTGCCAGTTACGGAGGAAGTCCACTTCTTCGGCGAGATCGTCGAAGAGCGGAGGAAGACCCAACCCGTACTCCCACGGAAGATTTTCCTGAAGCCACTCGCGGCACTCGGCCCGGAAGGCCTCCTGGGCGGCTGTGGGCGTGAGGTCCATGGGGCGGGTCTATCAGGGGCTTACACGACTGTCACAAAGTGTGACGGCATCCTACGATGCGTCTCGATGGACTTTGATCTCTCGCCGGACCAGCTGGCACTCCAAGAAGCGGCTTCACATCTACTTGAGGCCGAATGCCCGCCCGGCCGCGTGCGCGCGGCAGAGGATGGCTTCGACCCCGAGTTGTGGTCGGCCATGGTGGCCCAGGGTTGGACCGGCATCGACGTGCCCGAGCAGTGGGGCGGCGTCGGGCTCGGTACGGTCGAGGCTGCGGTGTTGCTTGAACAAGCGGGCGCCCACCTGGCACCCGTGCCGCTGTCTCAGCAGCTGACGGCGCTCTGTTCACTCGCCCCCACCGAGTGGGGGCCTCGACTGGTGGCCGGTGAGGTGATAGCGGCCGTAGCTCGCACGGTGCTGACCCAACATGGCGACGGGTCGGTGAGTGGTTCGCTCGAGCCGGTTCTCTATGGCGACCGAGCCGACGTCGTCGTCGCTCCCGCCGGCTCATCGCTTGTTGCGATCGACCTTCGGTCGATGGTGCGCACGGCGGAACCGGCAATGGATCGCACCCGGTCGCTATCGCGTCTCGAGTTCGACAAATTCCCCGCAACGGTTGTTGGTGATGCGTTGGCTATCCGGGCGCACCTCGATCGCGGCGCGGTCGCCCACGCCGCAGAAATGCTGGGCGCAGCCGAGGCCGTAATGCACCTCGCAGTGGACTACGCGAAAGAACGCGAGCAGTTCGGTCGACCGATCGGCAGCTTTCAGGCGGTGAAACATCGGTGCGCCGACATGCTGGTCGACGTCGAGGGAATGCGATCGGCGGTCTATCACGCGGCCTGGGCGCTGGGGGTCGACGACGACGAGGCATCAATTGCGGCCTGCACCGCCAAGGTCTGGTGTTCGGATGCTGCGCTCCGAGTTGCGGAGTCAGCGCTGCAGGTCCACGGCGGTATTGGCTTCACCTGGGAGTCCGATGTGCATCTCTATCTCAAGCGAATTCAGCTCGATTCCGTGGCGTTCGGTGATGCGCGACATCACCGAACGCGCCTGGCCTCGCTACTCCGCGGAAAAGTAGAGACTGGCGGCTCGGTCCTGTCTTGAGCCAGCATGGCGAGGTGACTATCGATCATCGCACCCGCTTGCAGAAGGACGAAAGGCACCTGACGGCGACCGAGGTGTTCGACGACGTACTCCCGACGGCGCTCGCCACCCATGGTGATCTCGCCGGCCGCGGCTTCGACTACAAGCAGCTTCCGCCGCTGGGCTTGCAGGTCGACGGGATCGGGTTCACCCTCTCGTCGGCGGCCGGCGTGCTCGCGATGTCGAAAGGCATCGACGACGTCGGTGTGGTCGCGGAGATGGCGGAAGACGCGCTGTCGGATCTCGTGCAGGACAGCCAGTCGACCATGGGCCTGGCCATGACCTCGCGAGTCCAGCTGACGGCTGGAAACATCAACGATTGGATTGGCTGGGAGCCCGTGCTGCGGGCATTGCTCGATGGCCGAAAGGTACATGAGACCGGTGACGTCACGTTTGCTGGTCTCGACGGTGAACCCCTGGATCTGTCCCGCTCGTTCACGATCGACGACGATCGCGAAGAGGTCGCCCGATTCCTCGCCGAGGCCGGATTCCTGCACATCACCGACGTGTTCGAACCCGACGAAATGGCGCGCGTTTCTCGCGATATCGACGAGTGGATCGCCAAGGCCACTCCCGATGACGGCGAGTCCTGGTGGGCCGACAACGACGCCGACGAACACGTTGCCGTGCGGGTGTTGTTCTTCTACGAGAAGTCGGCCGCCCTTCGAGAGTTGGTCGAGGACGACCGCTACCAATGGCTCGCGGGTCTCACCGGCGACGGCCACGCTCATCGAGGCGGCGCCGAAGGTCTCGTGAAGCCTCTCGGCATTGTGCGCGGTCTATCCGATCTGCCCTGGCACAAAGACTGCGGTCAGGGCCGCCACTCCTACATGTGCAACTCGATGACCACCGGCATTTCCGTCACTGGCGCCGACCGGGTCAGCGGTGCTCTTGGCGTGATTCCCGGGTCGCATCGAGCGAACACCATCGCAACGATGCGAGACCCGAAGCTTGACCTTGCGCCTCGGATGCTCGAGACGAAGACGGGTGATGTCACCGTCCATTGCAGCGACACGCTCCATCGCGCGCACCCGCCCGTCGAGCGCCCACGCCAGGTCGTCTACAGCGGGTTTGGTCTGGCGCCGCTTCCCGGCGATGAAGTGAAGCCCAACCCGCGCTACAACCGAGAAGCGCGAGCCGAACTCACCGATGTTCAGGACCGAATCCAGGCGGCCGACAACCCGCTCAGCTCGTGAACTCGAAACACTGCACCTCGACCATCATCGGGAGCAGGAAGCCCACATAGAAGTTGTGGAGGCGGAGGACACCGTGGTCCTCCATCTCGTAGTCGATGACGTCGACACGTTCGTCCTTTTCGGCGTAGGCCTTGGCCCGAGCAAGAACGCCATGAAGCTGTTCGACGGTGTCGACCTGCAGGCCAAAGTGGTCGAGACGGGGCGCCTGCATTGGTTTGTCTTCTGCGATGAGGAACACGAACTGGTCATAGCTGTGGACTCCCATGACGAGGCGCTTGCGATCTTCGGTCATGGTCGGATGTTCTTCCCAACCGAACACCTCGGCATAGAACGCGGTGATGTCGGCGCGACTCTTTTCGTCGAGCGCGTCGGGAGCCATGCTCATCGCGACATGGTTGAACTTTGTTGGGTAGTCGCTCATGGTGAGACCATGACCTTTCCGGGAAGGGTTCCGGCCCGCAGCTGTTGCATTACCGGAAGAAGATTGTCGAGATTGACGTCGGCGGGTTCGATCAGCAGGTCGAGCGGGAGAGTGCCGCGGCCGATCAGTTCGAGGGCGTCGCGGAAGCCGAACTCGTCATAGTTGAACGCGCCGGTAATGCGGAGTTCGTTCAAGATGATGCGATTGGTATCGAGGACGGGGTAGTCGAGGCCCGTGCCAACGAGCATGAGTAGTCCACCGCTGGTGAGCTGGGTGAGGCCGATCTCCGCCGCGGCCCGGACGCCCGACGTTTCGAACACCACGTCGACGGCCTGCTCGGCCAGTTCGCCGGGATGACCGGGGACGCTGAGGTCGTCGGCGGAATCGACGGGGGCGCCGAGCGATTCGGCCAACTCGGCCCGGCGTGAACCGGGCTCCACCGCGCGGACTGCCACATCGCGCTGGCCGAGGATCGCGATGATCGCGGCGCCGATAGGGCCCGCGCCGAACACTCGGGCGGTTTGGTCGGCGGTGATCCCCGACAGGTTCACGGCGTGGAGCGCCACGGCGAGCGGCTCGGTGTATGCCGCGGCCCGAGCATCGATGCCATCGGGCACAGGGATCAATGTGGCTGGGTCGGCTCGTTTGTACGTGGCGAACGCACCGGACTCGCTCGATGTGCCAGCGGCATCGCGATTGAGACAGAGATTGGGCCGGCCCTCGACGCATCGCACGCAGATGCCACAAATTTCAGCCGGTAGTCCGACAACAAGCTGACCGGCGGCGAGGCCCGTGCCTCCGGGGTCGACAACCCGTCCGGACCATTCATGCCCAAAGATGGTGTCGGGAACGCCCCAACCATCGAGCACCATGTGGAGGTCGGTGCCACAGACACCGCAGTGCTCTACTCGGATCAGGGCGCGGGTGTCATCGGCAACCGGTGTGTCGACGGAGGTGATCTCCAACTCGCCGCGGCGGCGATAGATCGCCGCGTCCATCGTTGGAGAAACCGGAACCCCGTCGGCCATGAATTCAGCTTCGCACAGACCGGGCGTGTGAATCGACCGTGGGATGATGCGGACATGGTGACAAGTGACCCGATTGATGTGCTCGTTGCGAGCGAAATCATCACGATGGACCCGCAGCAGCCTCGGGCGGAGGCGGTGGCGGTTCAAGGCGACCGCATCCTGGCGGTGGGCTCTCTGGCTGAGGTCGTCGCCGTAATTGGAGACGAGTCGTACCGTCTCGACGAAACCCACCGCGCCGACGTCATCCTCCCTGGTCTGATCGATCAGCACCTTCACCCGTTCCTCGGCGCGACGACACTGACCACCGAGGTCATCGCGATAGAAGACTGGAACCTTCCGGACAAGTTCTTCCCGGCCGCGAATTCCGAGGCGGAATATCGCGCCCGTCTCGCGGCGGCCGACGTCGCGCTCGATGATCCGCAGGAGTGGCTGTTCTCATGGGGCTACCACTCGCTGTGGCATGGAGCGCTCAACCGAATGGCACTCGACCAGATCAGCGCCACGCGGCCAATCGGTGTGTGGCAACGTTCGTGTCACGAGTTCTACTTGAATAGCGCGGCGATCGAACTCCTTGGTCTCACCGAGGAACGAGTAGCAGGCGCTGGCGAGCACGCGGCGACGATCTCGCTGGAGCGCGGTCACTTCTGGGAGAACGGGTTCATGGCATTCCTTATGCCGCTTCTCACTCCATATTTCGTGACGGTGGATCGGCTCGTCACCGGACTCGAGCAGATGATCACTTACCTCCACACCAACGGGGTGACGGCGTTCAACGAACCCGGCGCGGTGCTTCCCAAGGGTGCTTGGGAGCTCTACATGGCGGTTCTCGGGCGAGATGATGTTCCACTCTTGAGCTCGTTCATCGTCGATGCTCGAGGTCCGGCCGCGGCGGGCATCCCGTTCGACGAAGCACTGGTGCGAGCGGAGCGAATGATCGCCGAGGGTTCCGACGGCAAGGTGACGTTTCTTGCCGATCAGGTGAAGCTCTTTGCCGACGGCGCCATCATCTCCCAGCTCATGCAGATGAAGGAGCCGTATCTCGACGCGGCGGGAGAACCCGACCCTGATCATCACGGCGAATGGTTGATGACGCCTGAGCTATTCGAAGAGCTTTCGAAGGCGTACTGGGATGCGGGCTACCAGCTTCACGTACACGTCAACGGCGATCTTGGTCTGGAGATGGTGCTCGATGCTCTTGAGCGACGGCTGGCCGAAACACCACGCGACGACCATCGGACGGTGATCGTTCACTTCGCGAACTCGACCGAAGACCAGGTCGACCGCATCGCTGCGCTCGGCGCCATCGTCAGTTCGAACCCCTACTACCCGGTCGGTTTCGCCGACAAGTACGGCGAGGTTGGGCTCGGACCGGAGCGCGCCGATGTAATGACGCGTAACCAGTCGGTGCTCGATCGTGGCATCAATCTCTCATTCCATTCGGACCTTCCAATGGGTCCTGCTGACCCGTTGGGAATGATGTCGTGCGCGGTGAACCGGGTGACACAGTCGGGTCGTGTCGCCGGTCCTGAACAGCGCGTCGGAGCCGAAGACGCCTTGCGGGCGGTGACGATCAATGCGGCGCAGTCGTGGCGTCGTGAGGACGAGATCGGCAGCATCGAGCCGGGCAAACTCGCCAACTTCACCGTGGTTGATGAGGACCCGCTCGCCGTCGACCCGATGTCGCTCGACCGCATCGCGGTGCGAGGCACTGTGTTCGGCGGCCGGTGGTTTCCCGTGTCACCCGAACGCCAAGCTGCTCGACTCTTCCGCGGCGGGCTCGTGGTGGCCTTATCGCCGAGTATCGACGATGCCGATCACCATGGGTGTGCCTGCGCGGTCGCTCGCCAACTCATGGAACTGTTCGTCGAATCGCAGGCTGCTTAACTGGGGATTGCGTCGGTCGCCACAGTCACTCGGTCGACCTTTCCCGACGCAAGGAGCGGCAGCGCCGCCACGGTCACAACTCGTTCGGGCGTGATGAACTTCGTGGCCCCTTGTGCCATGAACCAGCGTTGACATTCGGCGAGATCGAATCCGGGGTCGGCCGCGACGACGGCGAGGACCCGCTCGCCCAGACGCTCGTCAGGTTCGGGGAGCGCCACGGCCTGACGGACCGCGGGGTGTGATTCGAGTATCGCCTCGACTTCGCTGGTTGAGATGTTCTCGCCACCACGAATGATGCGGCCGCCGATTCGGCCAGTGACAGTAAGCCACCCGTCGTCCAGCGAGCCGAGATCGCCGGTCCGGAACCAGCCGTCGACAAACGACTCGTCGTTGCGCTCGCTGTCGAGATAGCCGCGGGCGAGCTCAGGGCCGCGCACCCAGATCTCGCCGTCGTTGGCGATGTGGACCTCGGCGTCGCCGTGGGCCCGGCCGTCGGTGGCGGTCATGCGTTCGGCCGGGTCGTGGTTCGCACTGGTGGTGACGGTGGGTGCCTCGGTAGATCCATACGCCCGCTTCACGATGGCCCCGAGTTCTTCCCTCGCCCGCGTCACGAAGCTGGGGCTCACGCCGGCTCCGCCGCAAGAGATGAGACGGAGGGTGCGAGTGCGTTCCGGGGTGAACGCGGGATGATTCATAAGCCCGAGGAAGAAGGTGGGCGGCCCGACCATCCAAGTCACGTGCTCCGACTCGATGAGGTCGAGGGCGTCGCCCGCGTCCCACTTCGGCATCAGGACGGCCTTTGCCCCCACAACGCCCGGCACTAAAACGGCGTGGAGGAGCCCGGAGACGTGGGCAAGCGGGGCGGGCATGAGTACGACATCGTCGGCGGTCAGGCCGTGAACGTCGATCGATTGGCGCGCCTTGTAGACGAGCGACTGGTGCGTGTGGATGACCCCCTTGGGTGCACCCGTGGAGCCGGAGCTGAAGAGCACAACGGCGTCGTCGCCCGGCTGTAGTGATGGCGGAGGAACGGCTCCGCCGGTGAGCTCGTCGATCGTCACCGCGCCCGGCAAGGAGTGCAGGGCACTGTCGGCGTCGGCGACGAGCAGTGCCGGCTCGGCCTGATCAAGGGCATTGGTGAGTTGCCGCGCTTGCGCGGTCGGATGCAGGGCGATGGCGACGACTCCGGCGATCCAACAGGCGCGGTACATCACCAGCGCGTCGATGCCGGTCGGCATCTGAAACGCGACATGGTCGCCATGGCCGATGCCGCGAGCGTTGAGCGCGCCCGCCACTTGGGCCGCCCGATCTCGGATCTCGACGGACGACAGGCGCTGATCTCCGCAGACAACGGCGTCGCGGCGAGGGGGAGCGTCCTGTAAAAGGGTTGGCAGGGTTGCCGACGTATCCATCGGCGAGACCGTACTCAACTACTCTCGACCTATGACGATCCGTCGTGTTCTCAGCGTGCTTCTTGTGTTCGGTGCCCTTGCCGCGGCATGTTCCGCCGACAGCGATGAAGTGCTGGCGCCGATGACCACGACCCTGCCGCCAACGACTGTGCCAACAACGACCCTGCCGCCAACGACTGTGCCAACAACGGCCCTGCCGCCAACGACCGCGCCGGTCGAGCCCGCAGCCGACACCACGACCACCGTTGTCGTCACAACGAGTGTCGACTTCGACAATGTCCCGCCGGCCGCACCCACCAATCTCAGCTGCGATGCCGGCGGTGGAAGCCAAGAGGTCGCGATCGAGTGGGATACTCCGCTCGGCACGAGCGACATTCAGACGGTTCGCATCTATCTCGATGAAGGCTCCGGGTTCGTTCGGATCGAGACCATCGACGTGTCGTCCGGATTTGTACAGATGGGCCCAACCCGCTGGTCGGCGGTGGCCTTTCCCGTGCCTCCCGATACCGAGGTTGAGATGGCCGTGACCTATGGGGACGCATCCGGAAACGAATCGGGCTGGAACCCGATCGGGGTCTACTTCGAGTTCTCCGGGGCACCCTGTCGATTCCGGGCGTAACGCCAGAGATGCTCGAGTGCATAGACGGCTTCATCACCGGCGGAGTGGCAGTAGTGGCCCGTCGCGCGCACGGCGGTAGGCCCGGCGTTTTCGGGGTTCGTGGTGGCGAGCTCGGTGAAGGTGATCACAGGTTTGCCGCTCTGTTCGCTGGCTGCGGCGGCGGCTGCGGCGAATCTCGTGTCTTGGCGCTCGTGGTATTCCACGATGCGCTCGAGGCCATGGTCGGGATAGAAGCGGCCTTCGCGTTCCATCGCCCCGGTATTTGATTGGATACCGATGCCGAGATAGATAACGGCATCGACTTCAGGGTGATTTGCGATGATCGGAAGGAGTTCGGGAATCGTGTCGCGGGTCTCGCCCCCAGCCAGGTCGACGGGATTCCGGCGACTCCAGCGGGGTGGCACGCGAGCGTCGATCTCCGCCTTGAGGTCGGCGGGAAGCTCCATGAGTTCGAGCTCACTGTGGGCAATCGCATCACCGGTTATTACGCACCATCCGCCCGCGGTACCGAAGACGACGGTCCTTGGGCCGCGGGGGAGAGGCTGGGTCGCGAACGTTGCGGCCGTGCGGTAGGCCTCGGCGATTGAATGAACCACGGTGACGCCCTCGGCGGTCAACGCCTCATCGGTACCGTCAATCCCGGCCGAGGAACCGGTGTGGGCCGAGACTGCTCGGACGCCGGTGACGGACCGGCCGCCCCGCATGACGACGACCGGCATGTCCTGGGCCACTGCACCAAGCCGCTCGATCGTGTCGTCGGCGACGTGTTCGAGATAGGTGAGACCGACGTTGGTCTCCGGATCAGTGGCGAACCATTCCATGAAGTCGGCGACACCGACTTGGGCGCCATTGCCGACCGAGACCGCTCGGCTGATCCCGATACCGGCTTGACGCGCGTAATTGCCAAACGTCGACACCATTCCGCCGGATTGACTGGCGATGGCGATGGTCCCACGCGGCGGCATCGGCGCCACGATCTGGGCACACATGTTGTTGGGGGTGGAGATCACGCCCTGCCCGTTGGGGCCGGCGAAAAGAATGCCGAGGCTGTCGGCCAGCTCGGCCAGCTCCTCTTGGTGGCTTCGGCCCGCGGCGTCGATCTCGGCGTATCCGCCCGATGCGCAGAACGCGGCGGTGATTCCTCGGTCGGCGGATTGGCGGAGAACCTCGGCGGTCGCCTGGGCCGGGATGCCGAGGAAGATCAGATCGAAGTCACCCTCGGGCACTTCATCAACCGATGTGTACGTCGCCTCGCCGAGCACCTCTTCGCCCGCCCGGTTGGTGCCGTAGAGCGCACCCTCGAATCCCGCGGCGCGGAGGTTGTGATAGGCCACGAAACCGAATTTGCCAGGATGTGTGGCGGCGCCAGCGACGATGATGCCGCGCGGCTCGAAGAGCGCCCGGAACCGTTCAGCGGGTTGGCGGATGGTCATCCCTAGTCGATCGCGTGACGTTCGAGCAGCTTGCGGGCAATCACCATTTTCTGTATCTCGCTGGTGCCCTCGCCGATGATCATCAGCGGCGAATCGCGGAAGTAGCGCTCAACGTCGTATTCCTGCGTGTAGCCGTTACCGCCATGGATGCGGAGCGCCTCGATGCAGATTTCAAAGCATGCTTCGGAAGCAAATAGCTTCGCCATCCCGGCCTCGAGATCGATGCGCTCACCACGGTCGAAGCGGGCCGCTGCGTCATAGGTCATCAGGCGGGCGGCCTGCAGTTTCGTCGCCATCTCCGCGAGCTTGAACTGGATTGCCTGGTGCTCGAAGATCGGCTTGCCGAAGGCCTCCCGCTCCTGGGCGTACTTCATAGCGGCGTTGAACGCGGCCTGGCCGACGCCAACGGCGCGGGACGCAATATTGATGCGGCCGAGTTCGAGGGCGGAGAGTGCGTAGCGGAGGCCGTTGCCCATGCCCTCGGGCCCACCGAGCATTTGGGTGTCGGGCACTCGATGGTCGACGTATGACATCTCGACGGTCTCGAGGCCTTTGTAGCCGAGCTTGTGAATCTTCTTGCTGGCGGTGATGCCCTCGAAGCTCTCGCCGGGCTCTTTCTCGACAATGAAGCAGGTGACGCGGTCGTCGGGGGTGCGGGCCAGAAGCATCACGATGTGGGCGCGAACGCCGTTAGTCACCCACATCTTGGTGCCGTTGATGACCCACTCGTCACCGTCTTGTGTGGCCTTGCAGCGAAGCGCTCCGGCATCGGAACCAGAGTCGGGCTCGCTGAGCGAGAAGGCGGCGCGGAAGGAGCCGTCGATCATCTTCGGCAGGTACTTCTGCTTCTGCTCTTCGGTGCCGTAGCGGGTGATCATCGTCGCCGCGATCTTGTGGGTGTTGAGGATGCCGCTCAGCGACATCCACCCTCGGCTCAGTTCTTCGACGATGCGTGCGTAGGTAGTGATGTTGAGCCCGAGCCCGCCGTACTCCTCGTCGATCGTGGCGCCGAAGAGGCCGAACTCGCACATCTGGTCGAACATGGCTTGCGGGAACTCGTCGGCCTGTTCGAGCTCGCTCGCATTTGGAATGACGTCCTTATCGACCCACTTGGCGATGGTGTCGATCATCTGATCGGCGATCTCTTGATCGACGGTGTCCTGGTTGCTCATTCCGGCTTCTCTCCCGTAAATACGATCTCTCGCCGCTCGAATCGCCAGCCGTCGGGCTGGCGAACGATGCGGTCGTGGTATCGGCCACTCTGGCCGATGGAACCTTGCTTTGAAACCCATGCGAAGTCGGTGGTAGCGGTTGCGATGTCGCCGTCGACTTCAATCCACGGCTCGCTGATCATGTGCTTGCCGCGGGCATCGGCTTGCTGGCTGGGTTCGATAAACCCGCGGAGCTCGGCGTGTCCGTGTTTGTGCATTCCCATGACGACGAACTCGATGTCGTCGGTAAAGAGTTGGATCCAGTCGTCAAAGTTGCCGTCGTCGATCAGCTGGCAGTACTTGGCCTGCAGACGGCGGATTTCGCTCTCGCTTGTTGTGTCACCACTCACGACCGAACTCCTCTCGATGTGTATGTTCGCCCACCGACTCGCGTCGCGACGAGCCGAGCGACTTTGCGGGGTACCCGATTGGAATGACGGCCTTGGGGTCGAGCGCGGCGGGAAGCTTCAGAATTGCTCGGAGATCATCGGCGAGAATCGTGCCGATCGTGGTGAGGGCGCTGCCGAGACCGTAGGCGGTCGCCGCGGTCATCACGTTTTGAATCGCCGGCCAGATCGACGAGTCCATGAGGTTGCGGTCCCACCGTTCAGTGTCGGCGCAGATCACGATCGAGACGGGTGCGCGGGCGAAACCGCCACGGAGAGCCTGATCGACGTCGTCGCGCATCGAGTCGGTGACCTCACCATCGGTTGCGTCTTTCGCCCCCATGTCCCAGAGACGAGACGCGAGTTCCCACATGTCGGCCCGTCGTTTCGGGTCCTGCACAACGATGAACTGCCACGGCTGGGTGTTCTGCGCGCTCGGCGCTCTAGTGCCCAGCTCCAAGATGTTGGTGATGGTTTCTTCGGCGACCGGATCGGTGGTGAAAGCCCGGTGTGCTCGTTGGCGACGGAGGACCGATTGGATGGCAGCGAGCTCAGACATGACACGGACGTTAGAACAGTCGATACTGAGACCCAAGATGATCGACCGCACTTCTCCCGACCCGTCCATCCTCGATCGCTTCTGGTCGGAGGGTTGGGCCGTCATCCCCGATGTGTTGTCCGCGCCCGAAGTGACGGCTGCTCGCTCAGCTCTGGTTGACGCCACGGCGGCCTCCGAGGCGCAGGGGATGCCGGTGCGGCTCGACGCTTTGGATCCCGGCGGTTGCAACATTCGGGTGTACGACCTGGTTGCGCACGCCCGAATTTTTGCTGATCTCGCCGAACATGGTTCGGTCTTGCCAAGTGTTGAGGCGCTCGTGGGGAACGACGTGATCTTGTCGAACTTCACGGCCAACACTGCGTTGCCTGGGAGTGGCTCGATGGAGCCGCACTGCGATCAGTCGACGATCATGCCCGGTCCGTGGCCGGTGATGATGGCCATGAACGCCATCTGGTGTCTCCACGACATCGATGAAGAGAACGGGGCGACGCGCTTCTTGCCGGGTTCACATCGGTTCGAGTCCTATGACGACGTTCTTGAGGATCCGCGGGACGAGATGCGTTCGTTCGCCGCGTCGGTCGGTTCGGTCATTCTTATGCACGGCCGGCTCTGGCATACCTCCGGGGAGAACCGCTCGGCCGACCGGGATCGAGCGCTTCTGTTCGCGTTCTATACGGCGGGGCATCTTCGTCCCCAGACAAACTGGTGGCGGTCCATTCCGGCCGAAGTGCAGCGGGAGCTCTCGCCTCGGTTGCAGGCGCTGTGCTCGCTCGACTTCGGCAACATGGCCCACGGCGGCTATCTCGCCGGCGGTGCTCGCTGATGGATCTCACGCTCTCCGCGGAGGAGCAGGCATTCGCAAGCGACGTGGGGGCGTGGTTGGCCGCCCAGGTGGATCGACCTGCGACCTTCGCCTCGATCGAGGACGAGATCGCATGGGGACGGGAATGGCAGGCGACGATGGCGGCCAACCGAATGGTGGCGATCTCGTGGCCTGAGGCCGTGGGCGGTCGCGGCGCTTCGCCGGTCGAAGTCGCGTTGTACAACATGGAATATGCCCGGGCCGGCGCGCCACAACCGGTGAACCGGGTCGGTATCAATCTGGCCGGACCGACCCTCCTGGCGTGTGGGACTGAAGAACAGCAGGCTCGATGGTTGCCCGCGATCCTGGATGCGTCAGAAATCTGGTGTCAGCTCTTCTCCGAACCCGACGCGGGATCCGATCTCGCCTCGCTTCGAACCCGTGGCGTGCGCACCGACGATGGTTGGATCGTGAGCGGTCAGAAGGTCTGGACCTCCTACGCCCAATTCGCCAAGTGGGGGATTGCTCTCGTTCGCACCGATCCCGACGCCAAGAAGCACGCTGGGATCACCTACATGGTGATCGACATGGAGGCCCCGGGCATCGAGATTCGGCCGCTGCATCAGATCACCGATGAGTCGGAGTTCAACGAAGTCTTCCTCGAGGAGGTCTTTGTCCCCGACGACCAGATCGTGGGCGGCTTGCATCACGGTTGGTCGGTTGCCAACACCACTCTGGCGCACGAGCGGGGCACGAACTTCCCGTTCAAAGAACAGGTTGTGCACGAGGTGTACCTCGACGAACTGGTCGCGCTGGCGGCCCAGCGCGGGGTGCTCGACGATCCGTTGATCGCCGACGACATTGCCGACGCGTTTGTGCACTTGCGGCTCTTGCGCCTTCAGAATTGGCGAACGCTTTCGACCCTTGGGCGCGGCGATGAGCCTGGCCCCGAATCCTCAATCGTCAAGCTCACATGGAGCGAGATGACGCAACATCTCTCGGCCGTAGTCCTCCGCATTCTTGGCGACGAAGCCGTGCTCTGGCCCGCCGCAAACGGTCGCTCCGCCGCGGGCACCTGGCAACGCCAATGGTTGTGGTCGAAATCCGCCTCGATCGCCGGCGGCACCAGCGAAGTCCAACGCACCATCATCGCCGAACGTATCCTCGGCCTCCCAAGAGGTTGATGTTCTGTGAACGGAAATTTTCCTATGCGTGCAGTTTCCGTTCACGGAACATAAGACTGGAGGCGGATATGCGGTAGTGGGCTGGAATTTTGGTGGCGGGGCTGGTGGCTTCGTCCTGTGGTGGCGGCTATCCAACGGGAACGGCGACGTCGAGCACGACGACGGTCGCCGTTGGTGTGGGCGGCTCGCTGTTTCCGGCGGAGCGGCCGGACGACTTTCGGGCGTCCTTTTCGCAAGACGGGGGAATGTTCCCTTGGTCGGAGTCGATCAACGTCTCCGAGGAGGCCGCTGCGCACGAGGTGTTCATTGAAGGCACAACGATCGGCATCGATTGTGTGCCGAGCGACGAGCGACTCGATGGTCTTTACAACGAGATCGTTGATGGTCGTTTCGATCTGTACGAGTTCGAGCCGTTCGAAAACGACGAGATGATCTTCGACGCCAAGGGTGAGAGCTACTCGGTAACGGCGGGCGGGGAGCGGCACCGTCTGAGCGCCTCGGGAGAGACTCTTCTACGGCCCGACGTTGAAGGGTCACCGCTCTCGGCGATCAGCAAGTTCGCCCAGATCGAAGAGTAAGCGTTCGCCTATTCGGCCGAGATCGTCATCGCTCCCGAACTGTTGTCCAACTGGCACTACGAGTACTGGTTCGACTTTGGCGACGCGCAGGTCGCGATTGGTCCTGAGCGCTACACCGACCGGCTGACCGTCTACTTCGACGGACCGCTCAACGACGTGACCGTTGCGTACGGATTCCAAGATGAGGACCTCGCCAGAACGACGGTCACATTTGTCGATTTTCGAACTGTGATGCTCGGCTTGGACAGCGGTGAAGCGTTCGTGCAGCCGCTGTACTCCGACCGCGCCTACGTCGACTATGTCTTCGAAGACGCAGACGGCTTTGAGGTTGATCTCGAACTTGCCGCGGCGCTCCTCGAGTCGATTGAGGAGTTTCAGGTGCCAGTAATGTTCGCTCCAGTTCTGGTTGATGGCGAGCCGTTGTCTCTGGGTGAACCGTCGCTCGATGGTGACATCGTTGAGTCCGCTGGAGTGAGTTTCGGCGACACATCGGGATGGGCTGTTGGTCTCGTTTTGCGTGAGGGGACACCGGGAATCGATGATTTCAACGAACTGGCTAGTCGCTGCGTCAATCGAGCTGTGATCTGTCCGACGGGTCGAATAGCGATTTCTGTCGATGGTGAAGTTGTCACTGCACCGACTGTCAACGCGACACACTTTGATCGGGACGCCATCAGCATCTCCGGTTCGTTCGATGAGGCTGAGGCGCTCGCGTTGGCTTCACAAATATCCGCAGCGGCAGTTACCGGTCTCGAGCTTGTCAGTACCAGCGTGAGTTGGTAGCGATGATCGTTAGTCGCCGAAGCGGTCGATGAGCGACTGTTGTAGAGCCCGTCGGTCAACCTTGCCGCTCTCGAGCCACGGCAGGTCCGCTGGACTCTCGTAGGTCGCAATGTGGCGAGGGACCTTGTAGGTCGATATGGCTTGTTTGATCCGCGCCTGCATCTCTTCGACCGGGGCGCTCTGTCCGGGCCGAAAGACGATCGCGGCGGCGACGTCTTCGCCGCGTTCGGCGTGGGGTACACCCATCACAAACGCGTGCATCACCTCTGGTTGCTCTTCAATGACGAGCTCTACCTCGCGGGGGGTGATGTTCATGCCCGACGATTTGATCTGATCACCGAGGCGTCCTTTGAAGTAGAGATGGCCGTCGGCGTCGAGGTAGCCGGCGTCGCCGGTGGGGAGCCATCCGTCGCGAGTGAAGATGTCTCGCCGGCTCTTCTTGAGATGGCCGAGCATGACCGCGTAACCCTTGATCCAGATCTCGCCCATCTCGCCGGGCGGTTGATCTTTGACGCTCACCGGGTCGACGATGCGATGCTCCATCCCGGGCACCGAGCGGCCGAACGAACCTCGCTTGTCGGTCGGGAGTTCGCTGCCGATCATCTCGATCGAATGCGGCCCGAGCGATTCGGTCATACCTAGCGAGTTCGCTCGAAGTTCTGGATCTCCCACACGGAGATGTTCGGGGAGCAGGGCATCGAGCGAGCCGCCCCTGACCGACGACAGATCGCGGTCCGCGAATGTCGGATGTTCAGTGAGCGCCTTTGCCATGTGCGGCCACCCGACCACGTGGGTGACGCGCTCTCGTTCGATGAGCTCGAGGGTTGCTCCCGCCTCGAACTGTTCTTCGAAGACCACAGTTGCGCCCGCATGCATGCATGAGATGAGTGTGTAGGTGAGGCCGCCGACCCAGAACAACGGCATCGGCGTGTAGCAGATATCGCCGGCGACCAGATCGCGGAACGGAAGCAGGTTGTAGGGGTGACGGATCGCTCCGCCGTGGGAGTGAATCACGCCCTTCGGTTCGGCGGTGCTCCCCGAGGTGTAGATGACGAGCATCGCGTCGTTAGGTCGGACGGTTGCTTCTGCCTCGAAGAGATCGGCGTCAGAGACCCGGTCGGCTCGGCCGAGAAGTGTGTCTACCGAGGCCGCCCACGTCGGGGTCGATTCGCCCCACATCCACACGCGTCGAAGCGCGGGATGGGACCCGAGGCGGATGTCGTCGAGCGGTTGGATGTTGAGTAGTGGTGCGATCTCTTCGAGCCGGGCCGCGAAATCGTGGCCGAGATGGTGGTCGACGGTGAGCAGCATTTCTGTGGCGCTGTGCTCGAGCACCCAACCGAGTTCGCGTGGTTTGTAATAGGTATTGAGCAGGGGAACGACGGCCCCGATGCGGGTGGCTGCCAACCAGCCCACGATCCAGTTCGGCCCGTTGGGCGCAAGAATGCCGATGTGGGTGCCTGCTTTGGCGCCGCTGGCGAGCAACGCCTTCGCCAACTCGGCGGACTGCTCTTCGGCTTGCCGGAAGGTCAGGCGATGGTCGCCAAGGACGGCAAGTTCGCGGTCGCCGTGTTCTTCCGCGACGTGGCGGATGAACTCTCCCGCGGTGGCCCGATAGTCGGGCTCCTGGTAGCGCCGGCCGTCTGTCATCGCCCCACTATGCCGAGATCTTGTAGCGAACCGGTAGGTGCTTGGGTCCAACGACGAAGCTCGAGGCGACATAGTCGGCTTCGCCGGCCGGTTCCATTAACTCCACCCGGGCCGCCATCTCTTCGAGGAGCGCCTTGATCGATGCCCGGGCGAGGTGGGCTCCGAGGCAGTAGTGCTCGGCCCAACCGAAGCCGAGATGACGGTTTGGTGTGCGGCCGACATCGAATCGATCGGGATCGTCGAAGACTTCGGCATCGCGATTCGCGGAGGCGTAGAAGAGGGCGAACATGTCGCCCTTCTTGATCTCTTGACCGTCGTAGATCAGGTCTCGGGTGGCCGTGCGTTTCATGTAGTTGACCGGAGCGGAGAACCGAACGACTTCCTCGACCGCAGTCTTCATCAGGCTCGGGTCGTCGCGTAGTCGACGGAGTTCGTCGGGGTTGTCGAGAAACGCCTGGATGGCGCCGGTCAACGAGTGGCGCGTGGTGTCGTGTCCGGCGTTGAAGATGATCAGGTAGTAGCCGAGCGTCTCCATGTCGCCCAGGGGCTTGCCGTTGTCCAACGTGGCCGTGGCCAACATGGTGGCCAGGTCCTCTCGAGGGTTCGCTCGCCGGTCCTCAATGATCGTGTTGAACATCACATAGAAGTCCATGAAGAGAGCAAGCATGGCTTCGTCGCGGGTTTCGCCCTCGCGTTGCAGATCAGGATCCTCGCCGCCGAAGAGTTGGGCGGTCAGTTCCAGGAGTTGTTGCTCCTGGTGCGGTTCGATGCCGAGGATGGTCGAGAGCACCCGAAGCGGGTGTTGCTGCGTGATCATCTCAACAAAGTCGGCCTCGCCTTCTGCTCCGAGAGAGTCGATGACGGCCTTGGCGCTGGTTGCCACGATCTCGTCGAGCTGTTCGATGCCGCGCGGGGTGAAGTAGCCGCTGGCGACCTTGCGGAACATGCGGTGGTCCGGCGGGTCCATCTCGATGATCGTCTTCATCAGCATCGGGATTGCGGGGTTCTCGCGCTGTCGGGCTTGGTCCTGGGTAAGGACGACGATTCCTTCGCCGTTGCAGAAGTCGTCTGGCCGACTGGAGATCTCGGTGATGTCGGCGTGGCGAGTGACGGCCCAAAACGGTTCGAACCCCTCGGGCTCGAAATATTGAAGCGGTTGGGCACGGAGTTCGCTCCACTGCTCGTGCGGTGGGCCCGACGCCCCGTAGTGCGCTGATGAGATGAGATCGAGTCCATCAATAGCCATGCGAAACCCTAGGCCGCGTGGTCAGGCGGTGGTAGTTGAGGCGGGGGTCACACCCCAACGCGCTTCAACCGGGGTCTGACCCCCGCCTCAACTGATCAACGAGTTTTAGAGTTCGGCGAGGAGGTTGTTCTCGAAGGTCCAGTCGTGGGGTTGGGTGGGGTGGTCGGTTGTCGACCACCACCGGAACGTGTCTTCGACCATCGATGAGAAGGTGTGCTCGGGTTCCCAACCGATGTCCTGTCGGAGTCGGTCGATCGAGAAGACGGTGGACCGGTCCCAATGATGAATGTTAGGCGCGAGGTGCTGCACGAGCTGGCTCAGCTGGAAACGCTGCCGGCCCCGCGAGCGATTGGGAGCGGCAGATCCGGAGCTCGTCGATCGGGTGGCCAGGCTCATGCCGGTGTTATCGCCGAGGTCGACCAGCACTCCCCCTGTCCAGAATGCGTCCATCTGGTCATAGGGAACGTGGCGGACATCGGGGTTATTGGCACCCACGACCGTGGCGAGAGTGGCCACATAGTGGTTGCGCGTGACCGACTCTTTCCCAGTGAGGTTGTACCGGCGACCGAAGGTGATCTCCTTGCCCATCATCTGTTCGAGGGCCTTGGCCTGATCGTCGACGTGGCCGACCTGCAGCAAGGTTTCGCCGTTACCCGGCACAAGGATCGGGCGTCCATCGACGAGGCGGCGAAACATGGTCTGTTCGCGAGCCGAGATCATGTTGTGCGGGCCGAACACCATCGAGAACGGCACGCTCGTGGCCGGGAATCCATGGTCGGCGTGGGCCGCCCAGAGCAGGTCCTCGCACAACAGCTTGTGGAGGCCGTATTCGTTCTGAGCATCGGTGCGATCGTCGGGGAACTCCTCGGCGATCGGGAGGGTGTCCGAGGTTGCGTAGGTGACCGTTGAGCTCGCGAAGATGTAGTGGCCGACGCGGTCGCGGAAGAGCTCGAGCATCAGCTCCACATCGGTCGGGTGGTAGGCGGTCACGTCGTGGATGACGTCCCACTCGGTACCGGCGAGCGCGGCGCGGATCGTGTCTGGCTCACTCCGGTCGCCAACCAAACGATGCACCGAGTCGGGGATATCGGACTCGCTCTTCCCGCGGTTGAGCACAGTGACGTCGTGTCCTTGCCGGACGAGCTCGTGCACCAGCGCGAGTCCGTTGAAGTTGGTGCCACCCATCACAAGAATGTTCATGAAACTGGAGGGTAGGCGAGCGGTGGGTCACCTACCGTTTGCCTTGGTCGTGAACGTGCGGGATATGCAACTTGGCGACGCGGAAGCGATCGGTCACATCCACACGGCGTCGTGGCAAGCGGCGTATCGAGGCATGATCAGCGACGCCCACCCCGACGGGATCGTTGGTGCCACCAGCGACAACCAGCGCGGGCGGATCGGACTCTGGGTCTCGGTAGGCCTCGAACTCGGACTTGCCGGCAGGGGTGGTGAGGATTCAGGGATCATTGGGCGTGCTGTTGCCTTCAACCTCGATGTTCATGTTCGTTCTGATGAGGTTTGAGGCTGGGGTTCAAATGATGGCTTGCGTAAGCGGCCGCTGAATATTTCCCGTTTTGTGAAAAGCGTCCCCGCAGGGACGCTTTCTGGCGCGTGCGGAACGAGTCGTTTCATTGATGCTGCTCCGAGCGCACGGTGCGACGTTCCGTCTTCGCTCGCTCGGTGCCGCCATGGCCGACCTGCTTTCCTTCGGCCCGGAGATCAAACTCTTTGAACCCCCGGCTCTACGCGAGTGGATGGGAGCACTGGCCCGCAAGATGGAGGCGTCCTAGCCTCGCGTGACATGACCACGCTTGATCCTGAACTCTTCTTGCCGGATCCGGCGCCGGCTGTGGTGAAGTACACGGTGATCTCGGTCGACGACCATGTTGTCGAACCGCCCCATCTATTTGAGACTTACATGCAGCCGGCGCTACGGGAGCGTGGTCCGCAGCTTGTGGAGAACGAGCACGGCCATCAGCTATGGGAGTTCGATGGCCAGCGGTATGTGCAGATGGGCATGAATGCCGTGGCCGGTCGACGCCCCGACAGTGTGAAGATCGAGCCGTTTCGGTTCGAGCACATGCGGCCCGGTTGTTACGACATCGAGGCCCGCATCAACGACATGGATCTGGGTGGCATCTGGGCGATGCTCAACTTCCCGAGCCAGGTCACCGGTTTCTGCGGTTCCGTCTTTGCTCGGGCGAGCGACCCCGAGGTGGGACTCGACGCGGTGCGAGCGTGGAACGACTGGCTGTTCACCGAGTGGTACGAGCCGCATCCCCAGCGGGTGATCCCCGGCGGCATTACCTATCTCGGTGATTCGGCCGAGGCCGCGGCGGAGATCCATCGCAACGCGGCCCGCGGCTTCACCTCGGTCACACTTCCCGAGCGCCCGCATGCGATTGGTTTGCCGAGTCTCTGGGATCGTGACTTCTGGGATCCGATCATTCAGGCGTGTGTCGACACCGACACCGTGATCTCGCTCCATGTGGGCTCGTCCGGCCTCCACGAGATTCCCGCCGGCGCGCCGGCGATTCAGCTCGGGGCCACGATGTTCGGCCAGCTCTCCCTCGGCGCGTGCGCGGAGTGGTTGTGGTCGGAGTATCCGCTCAAACACCCGACGCTCAAGATTGCGATGAGCGAGGGCGGAATTGGTTGGGTCGCGATGCTGATCGATCGGCTCGACAATATCGTCGACCGCAGTGGCTACGGGAAGTCGTGGCCCGAACGGCCGGCCGACGTGCTGCGGCGAAACTTCTGGTTCTGCACGATCGATGATCCGTCAACCATTCGCACCCGCGACGTGATCGGCGTCGAGAACATCTGCGTGGAGACCGACTATCCGCACGGCGATTCCACGTGGCCGGATACACAACGGGTCATCGAAGACGCGTGGGGCGATCTGCCCCCGCATGAACTTCGAATGATCTGCAGCGAAAATGCGGCGAAGCTCTACCGCCACCCCCTCCCCAAGAAAGTGCTCCCGGGGTCAGACACCCGCACCTTCTGAGAAGGTGCGGGTGTCTGACCCCCGGGTCCCGGGTTAGCGGGCGACTTCAATCAGCGCGAGTGTCAACGCAATCGCCGTGAAGGCAACCGTGCTGAGCCCAACGAGTCGGGTTGCCGTTGGATGGACCACGTCGGATCCTTCGAGGAGGGGCCCGCGGAGTTCGGTGTAGTGCACGCCCGCCCATATGAGGATTGCGCCGCCGATGACGGTTTGGAGTAGGCCCGCGAGACCGATGGTCCAGTGGGCGGTGTTCGCGGTGGAGCGAGCGAGCAGTATGCCCGAGACCATCACCGCGATCGCGGTTCGTTCCCAGGCCAGCGCCGTGCGTTCCTGCTGAAGTCCCGGATCAACGACGGTGCTCCAACGGCGTTCCTGTACCACTATCGGCCGTCCAGAATGAAGAGGACGGCTGCGCCGATCGCCAGCCCGGCTGTGCCGATCGCGATGAGCGCCGGCAGCCTCGATGTCGGGAGCGGTTCACCGAGCCGCATCGAACGTTCGTTGTTGGTCCAACGGCGATACGCCGTGGATGCGGTGAGCAGGCTGAGCGTGAGGAGCCCAAGACCGATGAACTCTTGGCCGTAGAGATCGTCGATCAGGTTGATGACGCCAAGCCCTCCCGCGGCAAGCGCGAGCGAGGTGCGAATCCATGCGAGAAACGTTCGTTCGTTGGCGAGCGTGTAGCGATAGTCCGGCTCGTCGCCAACGACGCGGGATTCGGCCCAGCGGGGTTGACGACGAGTCAAGGTGGATCAGCCGTTCGGCAAGAGGACGGTGCGGGCTTCCTTGCCTTCTTTGATGGCGTCGAACGCGGCCTGCAGACCATCGAGGCCGGCGGTGTTGGAGATCAGCTCGTCGAGCTTGAGCTGACCCTTCATGTAGAGGTTGGCCAGCATTGGGAAGTCCTTACGAGGGCGAGCGCCACCGGCACGAATACCCATCAGGTTCTTGTTCTGATGCAGCGACTGGAAGCCGTAGGTGACCGACGCGGTGAGATCGGGCACGCCGACGGCGCAGATGTTGCCGCCGGGTCGGGTCATCGAAATGCAGTCCGCGAGGAGCTGAGTGCTGCCGACGACCTCAAAGGCATGGTCGACGCCGCGGCCGGTGAGGGCCATGACTTCCTTCATCACGTCGACACCCTCGTCGGCGAGGATGAAGTCGGTGGCGCCGAAGTCGGTTGCGAAGGCTTCCTTCTCGGGAACCCGGTCGACGGCGATGATCTGCGAGGCGCCACAAAGTTTGGCGGCCTGGATCACGTTGAGACCAACACCGCCGGCGCCGATGACTACGCAGGTATCGCCAATTTGGAGGTTGGCCCGGTTGAACACCGCGCCGGCGCCCGTCATCACGCCACAACCAATCAGGGCGGCGGCGGTGAGCGGCATCTCCTTGGGAATCGGGATGCACTGGTTTTCGCTGACGATGGTTTCCTGCACAAACGCGCCAATGCCGGCGAAGTTGTAAAGCGCCTGCTCGCCTTCGTTGTAGGGCTGTGTGATGTTGCCCATCGAGGTGGAGCAGTTGCCCGGGTTGCCGCTCTCGCAATCACCGCAGTGGCCGCAGTTGGAGAAGGTGGACAAGATCACGTGATCGCCGACCTGGCAGTAGGTGACGGCACCGCCAACCTCAACCACCACGCCCGCAGCCTCGTGGCCGGGAACGAGCGGCGTCGGCATGTAGTACTTGCCGTGCACACAGCTGAGGTCGGAGCCGCAAACACCGGCGGCCTTAATCTCCACTCGCACCTGGCGAGGATTGAGATCCTTTTGGCTGAGTTCGACGCTGTCCGACAGGCGAACGCTGTCTTCGGTGGTTCCTTCGAGGATGAGTCCCTGCATCTCGTTAGTGTCGCGCAGCAGCCAGCGATACGAGGAATGCGGCATGGAACTTGTGATCGTTCGTCACGGACGCCCCGAGCACATCGAACACGCCGACGGTGCTGCGGACCCGGACCTCGCGGAGATTGGTCGCCAACAGGCGGAACGCGTTGGCGCTCACCTCGCCCTTGAGAAGATCGACCTGATCGTCACGAGCCCGCTCGCCCGGGCCCGTCAGACGGCCGCTCCGTTGGCCCGAATGCTCGGTGTGGATCCCGTCGTTGTCGACGGTGTGGCTGAGTATGACCGGCACGATTCGACGTATGTGCCCGCCGAAGTCACCCGCGCCCTAATCAAGGCGGGTGGCTCTGACGAGGCATGGAGTGATCCGCTGTCAGGACTGGCCGAGGACGAGAAGGCGGAGTGGATGACCGGTGTCACGGCCGCCTTCCAACAGATCATCGCCGAGAACTCCGGCAGGCGCGTGGCGGTGTTCTGTCACGGCATGGTCACGTCCGTTTGGTTCGCCCACATGCTCGGCATCGAGGACACGCTTCGTTTCACACCCGACTATTGCGGCCTGTCGCGGATGCTTGCGTCGTCGTCGAGTGACAGCATCACTGTCCGAAGCTTCAATGAGACCCACTTTCTGGGTGACGCGCACATACCTCTCTTCGAGAAATAGGACCCCATGTTCGACCCGGTCGGAACCCTCCGCTATGGACCGGCATCGACATCAGCAGCCAGGTGTCAGCGCTCGTTCAGTTGGACGTCTTCAGTAGCGAACTCGTAGAGAAGGTGAACTGGTCGGAGCGGGTCCCGCCCCGACCGGCGAGCGTCAACCCTCGTCGTCGGTCATGTCGTCGTCAGCCGCCGGTACGGAGTCCGTTGTTGGATCCTGGTTGTCGGTTGAGCTGTCGTCACCGCACGCGGCGGCGAACAGAAGGAACGCAAAGAGCACTGCGAATAGTTTCTTCATTGGGGGTCCACCTGAACTTGTTGCTTCGACAGCGCGTCTTGGCCGCGAAGAGACCCGGATGATTCCGGACCCATGATCTCAACGTCGACGGAGACGTTTGAGTTCCCGAGAACTCAACATGTAAGTGTGGCGACCGCGCAGGGAGGCGTTATGGAAGCCAAAGGCATCATCTTCACCGCACTCGATACGGACCACGACAACATCGAGTCGTGGAACCGTTGGTACGACCTTGAGCACCTGCCGCCCAATATCGCGATGCCGGAGATCGCGGCCGGGTGTCGTTATGTGGCGCCACCGGAGCTGCACGAGGTCCGTCTCCCGAAGACCGGCACCCACTCGGGATTCGAAGACGGCAAAGGGGTCAATGTCACCATCTATCTGACGTCGGTTGACCCGACCGAAGCGATCCAGGCCATGACCGAATTCCGTGAGGTGCTGGAGGCAGGCGGGCGAATGGAAGGCGCAGGCCGACGCACGGTCCGTACGGGCGACGCGATGGATCTCGACTGGGTCGTCGGCGATCCCGCGCTACGGCTGGACGACCGAGACGTTCCGCATCTCGGCCACACCGGCATTCGAGTGGTGCTGCGCCGTGGTGGTGACGGGCGGGCTCCGGCCAAGGCTGCGGTGGCTCTCGATGGTGTGCACGGTGTGCTGTCGTTCAACAGCAAGTTCTTTCCCGGACTGACGCTCGACCTCTACTACCTGTCCGGGTCCTCCCGGCAGCGCACACTCGAGCTCCGTGAGGGAGCGCCTTATGGCGACGATGCTGCGATCGTGCTCGATGCGCCGTTCGATGGGATCACCCCGCTCGACTACTCCTTTGCCGAGCGAATCCGCGCCAGTGATCTCCCTGCCGTGCTCGACACCGACCAAGTGATGGCGACCAACGACGACTGAGGAATCGAAGCGCGGCGTGCTCATTGGCTACGGTCCCGCACGTGGATGATCTCGTCTTCAACCCGTTCGGCTTCTCGCATCACGATGACCCCTACGTCACGTATCAACGCATGCGCGATGAAGCGCCGTGTTATTGGAACGACGAACTGAGGTTCTGGGCCCTCTCGCGCTTCGAGGATGTGCAGGAGGCGTTCCGCAACACAGACCTGTATTCGTCGGCCGGTGGTATCGCCCTGGAGAATCGACGACCGATCGGTCAGTCGATGGGCTTCGACCAGATGATCGAGTTCGACCCGCCGGATCACACGGTGCTCCGCAAACTCGTGAGTCGTGTGTTCACCACTCGGACCGTCGCGAAGATGGAGGACGAGATTCGGGCGATCTTCACGAAATATCTCGACCGCATTGTCGAGAAGGGGAGTGCGGAGGTGGTCAACGACCTGACCAGTCCGTATCCGATGGATGTGATCTCGGCGGTGCTTGGTGTGCCCGAGGCCGATCGTGAACATCTGCGGGTGTCGAGCGACAAGATCATGGAACGCAACGACGGCGTTCTTGAGATTCCGCCGGAGGCCGCGGAGGGCATGATGGGCCTCGTCGCCTACTTCATGGACGATCTTCCGAAACGTAAGGCCGGCGAGGGGTCGGGTCTCATCAACGACCTTGTTGGTTTCGAGGTCGATGGTCGGGCGCTCAGCGACGAAGAACTCCTGGGGTTCTGTGTCCTGTTCGTGATTGCCGGTCACGAGACGACCACGAAGATGGTGGCGAATGTGCTCGAACTGCTTTCTCGACATCCGGATCAGCAGTCCGCTCTCGCCGCGGACCTGGATCTGGTGCCGGGCGCGATCGAGGAAGTCCTTCGTTTCCACAACTCGACCCAGTACATGCATCGCACGGTCACCCGCGACCATGAGATGCACGGCCAGCAGATGAAGGCCGGCGATTCCGTTCTGCTCGTGATCGGCGCGGCCAACCATGACGAGCGCGAGTTCGGGCCGACTGCGGAGGAGTTCAACATCCATCGTCGACCCGAGCGACACCTGGCCTTCGGCTACGGCGCCCACTTCTGTCT